>Ga0214544_1002230_pt1 | contig 40879 bp, 23 predicted proteins | sample CNSS3metaG_FD_160074 | JGI IMG/M metagenome (GOLD analysis project Ga0214544, IMG submission 160074) | Root nodule microbial communities from cowpea collected in UCLA plant growth center, Los Angeles, California, USA - CNSS3 | ecosystem: Host-associated > Plants > Roots > Nodule | place: USA...
TTATTCACTCAACAGATTCTCCTCCTCCCATTCCCTCCATTTATCCCTGCCTTCTCCATCCCAATCTCGCAGCATTCCCATTCACCTCAACATCACAATACCATCTCAACCTGCAAACAAAATACACAAGCAAAAAATCAGAATCACAACTCCATCCCCGCAATACATCATCACACCGGGTCAGAATCCCATTCCTGCACAAAGCTCTCACGTTTCATCTTTCCCAATCGTTTACACCCAGCGCAGAACAGTGAAACAAAGGAAAGGATAAAGACTTTCGCCAGCGATTTGGGGTTTAGGACACAAACCTGTGCACGAATCGAGTTTATGTTTGAGTGATTGGCGTCTCCGGCAGTGTTCTCAGCAAGCAGTGATGGCGTCGCGGCGGCAGTCCAGATCGTGACTGTCTAGGTTGGCAAATGCGAACGCGAGGCTGGAGAGGTGACAGGAGCGGCGACAGCTCCGTCGACGATGGTCGTCGTCGTCGCTGGCGTTTAAGGTGGAGCAGACGCGCGTCCCAGGGGCTAGAGCGGCGTGGTGGCCGAAACGGGTGCAGCGTAGGTGGGTTCGTTTTGTTGGTGCTGTGAGGCAGTGGAGTTGTCTGGCCGTGAGTGAGGGTTGGTGGAAGGAGAATAAACTCTCTTTAGGGTTTTGCTTTCTATGTTTAAGAGTTATTTTTGGGTTTAGGTTTAAATTTGCTCCCATTAACTTCCTGCACCACCATTTTTAATATTCTCACCCTTCTGTGTATTGTTTCAGGTCTTACTCTGTGCACTCCTTTTTCCTTTATCTTGCACCCCTGTTTTAATTTTTGCTGCGAGTACCCCTGATATTTACTAACCTCGCACCCCTGCCACACTTGTTTCATACTTTACTCTGCGCACCTCCTTTTTTCTTTACCTCACACCCCTGTTTTAATTTTTGTTGCTAGTACCCATGATATTTACTAACCTCGCACCCCTGCCACACTTGTTTCATACTTTACTCTGCGCACCCCCTTTTTCCTTTACCTCACACCCCTGTTTTAATTTTATCTGCGAGTACCCCTGATATTTACTAACCTTGCACCCCTGCCACCTTTGTTTCATGTTTTACTTCGTGCACCACCATAATTGATAACCTTGCACCCTTGTTTATGTTTATCTTGTTTTGGGCCTATGTTTTATGTTTACTTCATGCACCTCACATGTTACTCATGCACTCTATTATTATTATTATTATTATTATTTTCTCACTTTTGTCCTTTTTGTTATTAAATTTTCTTTTATCCTTTTTTTGTTATTTATCTATTATTTTTTTTCCTTCTAAAAAAAAGAGAAAACAAAAATGTTTTAAATTATAAAAATTACACAAAAATAGAAAAAAATCTAAAAACTAAAAATATTCTCTTTTATTTTATTGTGTTTGTCAGATCGCCCGCACCGTTTGACACTCTTTTTTAAAAATACCAAAAATAGTTTTCTTTTCCTTTTAGTGTCTGTCCGACTACCCGCGTCGTGTGACACATATTTTCAAGTAATTCAAAAATACAAAAAAAAATACAAAATTTTCAAAAATATAAAAATATCAATATTTCAAACAACTACCCTTTTTAAGAACTACGTGATCCTTGATTCTCCATTATGAGATACGTAGGAGCAAGGTCAGTCCTTGTCAGGTTCACCTCCAAAACATCAAATCATTTTCCAAATAGTTTTTTTTTAAATATCTTTTTAAAGAACTACGTAACCCTGATTTCTCATCTTTAATGAGGATACGTAGGATCAAGGTCAATCCTTGTCGGGCCCAAAAAATTAAAAAAAAAACATTTTGTTTCTTTTAGCATTTTTGTCTTATTATTTTTGGGGAAAATTAATATTTTGAAAATCACATCAACTTTACATTTTTAATTAAAGGTACCGCCCTCGGACGGGCGCGATAGGGTGTTAACACCTTCCCTATGCGTAACCGACTCTCGGATCCAAAATCTGGTTTTTTGCAGACTTGTTTTATTTTTATGGTTTTCTATAGTTTTCCAGAATAACTATGGTGGCGACTCCAAATCTCTTTTTAAACCTGTTTTCTTTTTCGGTTCGCCTTCCCGTCGCGATTCTGGTTGCGACAGCTGGCATTTAAGTTAATAAAATATTAATTTAATTTAATTTTAATTTTAAATCAAATTAAACTTAATAAAATATAAATTTAATTTTCATTTTCATTTTTTAGGCTATGGATATCTGCAAATACGCATAGTTAATATTTGCACATGATTTATTTATAAATGGGTATTAAAATAGTCGTTACCAATGGATAATAGATATCTGCGCATACGAACTATTCATCGCAGATACCCTAGTATTAACATATATATATATATATATATATATATATATATATATATATATATATTATTCTAGGTATTAATCTGAAGTTATCTAGTGTTATCTATAATTAAGAATAACCTAGATACATATTTTTCTAATATCTTATAACACATCATTTCCCATCCATTTTCATCTTTACACAATAAATATATCTAACGTCTCATCTGAGCTTTACTTCTTATTTTTTAGATAATTTTGCTTTTAACATCTTAGTTTTAAGTCATTCATCTTTGCATGTCATTAACAAAATTCAAATTCAGTAAATTATATTTTAAAAAAAATATTTAAATGAATATTATAAAATTATTATTAGATCTTTTTAAATGAACATTTCAAATATAACTTGATAAAGTATAAATATTACTTGTGATGATTGTATATATTCAACAATAAACTTGAATAATATTCAAGTGAATAAACTAGTTCACTTTCCATTCAATATGTCGCCTAGGGATGGAAACGGATCGGTAAAATTATAAAAGGAAATTAAAATATCTACACCCACCGTGGGGCTCAAACCCACGACCACAAGGTTAAGAGCCTTGCGCTCTACCAACTGAGCTAGACGGGCTTGATATATATTAGAAGTAAAAAGTTTTCAGAAGAAATCTATGTTGGAAGGAAAAAGTGTTGTGTTTAGAAGAAAAGTGCAACGCCCATCGTGGGGCTCAAACCCATGTCACAAGGTTAAGAGCTTTGCACTTTACCAACTAAACTAGATGGGCCTGATATATGATTTAATGTACAACACATGAATATAAATCTTTGACTGAGGAAAGTTAACCCCTTCGCCAAAATCCATCGTTTAGTTTCATATGAGTTTTAAGATAAAAAGTAAACTAGAAAAGTAAATGAGAGTACAAATATTTATTATTACTTGCGATGATTATATATGTCCAACAATAAACTTGAATAATGTTCACATGAATAGATAATTTATTAGCAAAGAGAATGACATCTTAGTTAATAAAGGTTTGACGATTTTAAGGATAGTTAAATTTGGTTATGTTAAGAATCCAATTTAGAGAGCTATTCTTACATATGGCTCATTGGTCAGTCAATATCTTATTATTTTTTCAATTCACTTTTCATGCAATGTGTCAACTAGGGATGGTAACAGGTCGAGTTGGGCATGAAAAGTGCCTACCCATTACCCAAACTGAAAAAAAACAAAAGAAGTTCAACTTGTTACTCATCCTGTTACCTGCCTGATTCTCACGAATATTTACAAGAAGATGTTTTTTTACTTTTTAAAATAAAAACTAGTTAAAATTACAAAAAATTTATAAATTGTAATATAAATTAAATTTAACCTAATAAAATCTAAATTAATCAAATTTAACTTAATAAAATATAAATTAAATTTTAATTTTAATTTTTTCCATGTAATGGATACATGCAGATATAGATAGTATGACACCCGCAGATGACCCATTTATAAACGGGTATTAAGATACTTGCTACCTGCGAGTAATAGACATCTGTAGGTACCAACTATTTGTTGTGAATTTTATCCTCAAATACATGTGGGCACAAACATATTTTTTCATTCATCCCTAGTGCAACCATATATCTCCTTCTAGGTATTAATCTAACGTTATCCAGATTTGTCCATAATTAAAGAATAACCTAGATACTTATTCTGCTAACATCTTATAACACATCATTTCCTAACTATTTTCATCTTTACATAACAAATATATCTCATATGAGCATTATAACTTCTTATTGTTGAGATAGTTTTGCTTTTAACATCCTAGTTTTAAGTCATTCATCTTTACATGTCATTAACAAAATTCAAATATAGTAAATTATATTTTAAAAAAATATTTCAATGAATGTTAGAAAATTATTATTAGATCTTGTTACAAAAATGTTCAACAATTTGATTTAAGTGTTAAAAAAAAAATTATAAAACATGATCATGCTTTGTCTCTTAAATACAAGATTTTTTCAACAACAATAAATGTAACATACAAGTGTTTCTTTTGTTAGATAGTACCACAATATGTATATTTTGTTTTTACAAATGCTAAAACGATACACACATGCTTAATCTATGTTGCAAGAATGTTGATTTCTTATGTTTGACCAATGAGGTACGAAAAAAAAGCTTACATCCACGACCTCAAGGTTAAGAGAGCCTTGTGTTCTACCAACTGAGTTGAAAATAATGTAAAAGTGTTTAAGAATGTTGATTTCTTATGTTTGACCAAGGAGGTATGAATAAAAGCTTATCTCCACGATCACAAGGTTAAGAGAGCCTTGCGCTCTACCAATTGAGTTGAAAATAATGTAAAAACAAAAGGTGCAAGGTTCGAATAAAAGCTTATATCCATGACCACAAGGTTAAGAGAGCCTTGCACTTAGGGATGTCAAAAAAATATGTACCCGCATGTATTTGTGGATAAAACCCGCAATGAGTAGGAAATGAATAGGAAATGAATATTGTAAATAGATACCCGCGTGTAACAGGTACGGGTATTTTTTATACTCACATGTTAACGGGACGAGTACATGTATCATAGTATCCGTACCCGTGAATACTCGTACCCGCTATACTCTAATTTAAATTAAAAAATGATTAAAATATTAACATATTGATTTTGAATGAGTTATTTTTTTATCAATTAGTTTAAAAAAATCATTTCTTTGTAAACTGTCATTATTTATGAATGTTATGTATGATATTTTATTTGAATTTACCATTAAAATATGTTAAATATTTTTTTGTTAATACCCACATAACAGATACCGATGAATATTTATCTAGCGGGCATGGGGCATGGTACATCGGAGCTATTACCCGTATCGTTTATAAAAGGATATTAAAATATCTACGCCTATCGTGGGGCTCAAACCCACGACCACAAGGTTAAGAGCCTTGCGCTCTACCAACTGAGCTAGACGGGCCTGATATATATTAGAAGTAGAAAGTGTTCAGAAGAAATCTATGTTGGAAGGAAAAAGTGTTGTGTTTAGAAGAAAAGTGCAACACCCATCGTAGGGCTCAAACCCACGACCATAAGGTTAAGGGCTATGATTTAATAAATAGCAAAGAGAATGATATCTTAATTAATGAAGGTTTGACGATTTTAGGGATAATTAAATTTGGTCAACTAGTAAAAAGTGTTGCTTAGGAAAGCAGTGCAACGCCCACCATAACCCACGACCACAAGGTTAAGAGCCTTGCGCTCTACCAACTGAGCTAGACGGGCTTGATACATGACTAAACGTACAACACATGACTTGAAGTATTGAATTGAGGAAAGTCAACCCCTTCCCAAGGACCGATCTTTTAGCTTCATAAATGGGAAAAGAAAAAGAGAATACACACATTTAATATTACATGGGATGATTGTATATATCCAACATTAAACTTTAATAATGCTCACATGAATAGATAATTTATTAGTATAGAGAATGACATATTAATTAATGAAGGTTTTACGATATTAAGGATTGGTTACGTCAAGACTCCAATCTAGAAAGTTATTCTTACCATTGGTTTATTAATCACTTAATATTTATTTTTCAATTGGATTTCCATTCAATATGTCAACTTGGGATGTTAACCGGTTAGGTCAGGCACGGAAAGTGCCTACCTACTGATAAGTATAAAAAATACTTATTATTCATATTTGATTGGACCTCTTAATTGTATTCATTCATGTGTTTTGTGGGAAGTTTTAGGTTGTTTTTAGGTTTCTTTTAGGTTAAGTATATTTTGTGTTTTATTGGAGATTATTGTATAGGAGAGTGAAGGATTGGATAAGAAATGAGGCTGTTCTGTCAGGACCCAGTTGTCCAGCGAGTAATCCCTAGTCGCCCAACGAGTAAGTCATCTCACCCAGCAAGAGGACGATATTCTGAAATTGTTATAGTTTCGAAAGTTACACGAAATTGACGTGTTAGAGTGTGGGAATGCGACAGAACCAGGGAAAAATATGAGAAACGCCATTCTAGGGCAAGGAGCACTCAAATCACTTCATTCATTCCATCAAATTCATCCATCTTTTGTTCTCTAGATGCCTAAGAGTGACTAAACTCCTTTTTCATTAGGGTTGGATGTAATGAACTTATACTCTCTGTAATTTTCCTATGTAATGTAATCTATGTCTTTGTTCATATGTTCTATCTCAATTATTAATGTGAATGATGGAAATCTTTGCTATTTGGTTGTATCTAATTATTGGAACATGAATTGGAACTTAACCTTGGATAGAACAACCATGAGATTGGGTTCTAGGAATAGACATAATCTCTAGGTCATTCTATACATCAAATCTTAATGCAAGTCATGTGTTAAATGGTTAAGGAATTAATGTTTGGCATATTTGACTTAGAACTTGCTTCTAAGGAATTAGGGGCTAGTATGCTTATGATATGGATGTCTGAGCAAGATGGAGAAATTGTGTAGGAAATATTGTGCTAGTATGGTTCATGAAATCCAACCTTGGTGAAGTCTTTCCTAAATTATTCTATAACTTTAGTGTTTATTAATTTTGCATGTTATCTTAAATTAAACCAATCTTTAATGTTGACATCATTCCTGAAATTAGTAAATAATTACAATTAGACAAATGAACACAAATCCCTTGGGAAAACGATACTTGGACTTCCATTTTACTACTTGTAACAAATTGGTACACTTGCCAAAGAGTTAACACCTGCTACCAAACCTACATAACAAAAAATTGAACTCGTTATCCATCTTGTTATCCGTCGGATTCTTTGCAGATATTTAAAAAAAGATGTTTTATAACTTTTTAAAATAAAATTACAAAAAAAAAATACAAATTAAATTATATATAAATTAAATTTTATAATATAAAGTTATCCAAAGTTATCTATAATAAAGAATAACCTAGATACATATTTTGTTAATATCTTATAACCCATCATTTCGAAATTATTCTCATTTTTAGAGAACAAATATATCTAACATCCCATATGAGCATTAGTATGTCTTATTGCTGAGATAATTTTGTTTTTAACATCTTAGTTTTAAGCATTCATTTTTGCATGTCATTAAAAAAATTCAAATTTAGTAAATTATATTTTAAAAATATATTTAAATGAATATTAGAAAATTATTATTAGATCTTGTTGGTGAAATGTTCAACGATCATGATTTTGATTTAAGTGTTAAAAACAACAAACTATAAAATGTGATCATGCTTTGTCTCTAAGACATAAGATTTGTTCAACAACAATTAATGTGAGATAGAAGTGTTTCCTTTGTTATATGGTACAACACTATGAAAGTGTAGTTTTTATGTCTGATAAGCATTACTATGCTCAAAAGATACATACACAGTCTTAAGTTAACTCAATACTTCACGAATATATGTATGCTTAATGTATGTTGCAAGAATGTTCATTTCTTATGTTTGAACTAGGAGATACGAAAAAAAGCTTACATCCATGACCACAAGGTTAAGAGTCTTGCACTCAACCAACTGAACTAGGTGGGCTTGATACATGGTTCAATGTACAACACATAAATTGAAATATTCGACTGAGGAAAGTCAATCCCTTCGCAAGGATTGGGCTTTTAGTTTCATATGTATTTTAAGAATCAAGGAAATGAGAAAAGTAAATGAGAGTATGCATATTTAATATTACATGGGATGATTGAATATATCCAACATTAAACTTGAATAATGTTCACATGAATAGGTAATTTATTAAAACAGAGAATGACATCTTAATTAATGAAGGTTTGACACGTCTAAAATGAATGGAGAAGTGAAGCTAGAGCTGCTATGAACTAGTTGGCTTTGGTCACCCACTGCAGCAGGTCCTAACGTCTAAGGCAACATCAAACATAATGCAATGAACTTGAATTAGCCCGTGGCAACTACTAGGAAACCTTCCACCTAGGTTTACAAGTTAAAGTTTCAAGTAGTTAGGGAAAATGAGTTATTTTAGTTAGTTGGTTTTACTTGGAAAACCAGTTACAAGTGCAACACTGATTTAGATTGGTGCCAACACAGTTCATCACTTTGAACTTCATCCATTCGAATCGTACACACACTAGCCATTCTCTGCCCTGTGAAACACACAGATTCACTCTCTGTCATACCATTGAAGCACTAATTCTTCATTGTTTCTTTGCCATTTTGCTACATTTTGGACAATTCTTAAAGTTGTTTTTCTATAGATTTTTTCCACTATCACTGAATACAATTGTTGTATGGATGTTTTCTGTATTAGATTGTGCTTTCTTTCCTTTTTCACCGTGCAATTGTGATGTTTTACCTCTTTCGCTGGTGAAATGAATTCATGATTCAAGTGTGAATAATTGAGTAACGTTGATCTACCACAACACTGAATTCAACTTGCAATCGAGTTGAATCTTCAGAGAATGGGTAGTCATTCTACTTAGATATCAAAGGTTGTTTGATTATGATCAATCATACATAAATCATCAACTTGAATCATGATCCTCATTTTGCAAAACTTGCACACCGTTATATTCGTATTTCAATTTCGAATTCGTTGTTTTCGTGTACTTTTTTATTGATTCATGTTCGTAAGATGAACATGTTCTATGTAACGTTTCTAAACCATTTCCATGCTCAATTCATCAATCATTGCATCCAATTATTCATTCGCGCATATGTTCGTTAATATCATTAATTGGGGTTCTTCATTTTGGAATTCAAGTTTTACTCAATCGTTTCACGTGATTCTTGTTCTTACATTCAATAGAGACCATTTCCATTCATTTCACATCATTACATCATCATTTCATCCATTCCATATGGAAATTCGACCATGGCCTGCACATTTTGCATGTGAACATACATGAACCAATTTCAGATTTTTCGTTTTCTGCATATTTTAGTGTTAATTCGATTCCAGTGGTTAATTTGAGTTTCATTCATGTATTAGAAGCATTCCATAATGTCCAGATTGTGTTTAGGATACTCACATTGCACAGCCATGCATAGTCACACACTTAGTTCATCTTGACATTTCATCAAACACCTTAGGTACATTTTGTTTTACTTAGGCATTTCATCAAACACTTTGCATTCATATACATTCATGTAATTTTAAGTCCAATTTCATTTCAGTTTGAATAGAGTTTAGTATAGTAGAGTCTATATAGATTTCCTCCATTTCACAAAACACGTTCAATAAATCTTTCAGTTCCCTTGCCTATCTTTTGGATTGATCATTGGTTGATCACTATATTATATTAGTTAGTATTTGTAAGGAGATCGAGTTTTGACTAAATCTCTATGCAACAAGAGGTTTGCCACTCTTCATCAAAGTGTTGTCTTCCTGAACTCTAGTTAGCGGGAGACTCCCTTTTCTTATAAGAAATGGTGAGGATGATTTTGGTGGAGCTTTGGGATCTTGATGAAGGATGGTGTAAGTTGGACCACCTAAATTGCCAATTTTGTGGTGGATAGAAGTTTTCAAAAGAGAAATATTGGTAAAGGTTTACTAAGTAGACTCCTAGGAAAGATAGGTGAGTCATAATGGACAAACTTAAGAACATTGTCTTTCCTAGCTAGAGTTTTTCTCAGACCTCTTTTACAAATTTCCTCGTACAAAATCCTCAAGAAGATTAGACTGGAATTCTTGAAGTGTCTCTCGTACTTCATACTTGTTCACTCGAGTTTCTTCTTGTATCTTGTGCATATTGATATGTCAGCATTCTCATTTGTTGAAGATTTTTGTGGTTGTCCTGCATGAGACCAATTTGTAAGTTATCATCGTTGTGAGCTTCATCAAAGTTTCATCTCCAAGTTGGAATATTAGGCTCTCAATAGAGAGAGAGAGAGAGTCGAGTTGTGTGGGTATTGCCCCAATCATCGCTATGGAAGGTATCATGTTATACATCAAAAATCTTGATGGTGCCATTTCGCCTTTCCTATATATCATTCTCAAGCATTATGTTGAAAACACAAGAATGAATAACATAATGACTTGCTTCCTTTGTAGTTGTTTGTTTTGTATGATGAGGACTTGTAGCCTCATTTCCTTTTAGAAGAGCCTTTGGACTGAGTAACCCGTTCCAGAACTTGCATATAAATCTTTTGTGACTTGGATTTGCTGAGTTTATAAGATCTCCATTATGAAATGCTCGTGCTTTATTCAAATATTGTATCATCGTGCAACTATTTGTTTTGTTGCTTCTTCTTTTGTTTGATTTCATCTTCTTTAACTTTTGCAAGCATTAATGTTGGTTACACACTTTCCACCAATGAGAACAACATGTTGCATTCAACTTTTATGCATTGGCTCAACAACCTTCTGTATTTCTCAGTGTAGATCCAATGATCAAACTAAAGGTGTTGGTGTGAGCCATGTAACGATACATATTAATTAGAGTGAGTAATAGAGTTGTCAATTTTGCCCAGCCCACATGGCTTGTTCTTGGTCCACGTTGGGGCCAAAAAATCTCACAGGACCAAAAAGCCTCCATTAAAAAAGTCCACAAGGTCAAAAAGCCCATAAAAGCCTTGCAGGTCAAGGCCATCCCATGCACTCCCTTTTTAAACATGAAAATATATTATTTTTTATTAAATATATTACTAAGCTTTGTCTTGACAATCGACTCTGGCCCATCCATCTCGATAATCAGCCTGTCTTGGCTAGTCTCAACCTCTGTCACGAGCTCGTCCCCTCAACCTTCAACCTGGATTGGTCCATCCCTACCATTGACCCAAGCCGGTTGTCTCAGCCTTCGGCAACCTTTGACAATGAGCTCAGCTCGACCTGTCTTGGTCGTAAGCATGAGTTGGCTCGTCTCAGCCTTGGGCATGAGCTAGACCATCTCGACCGTCGGCCAATGTGACTCGTCTCGTCTATCAGCCCAAGATGAATTGCCTCGGTCGTCGGCCTGAGCCAAGCTGTCTCAACTGTGGACACGGGCCGACCAGTCTTGGCCATGGGCACAGGTCGGTTCGTCTCAACCGTGGGCACGGGAGGCCATGTGCTCAGGTTAGCTTGTCTCGATTGTTGGTCCCAACTGGCCCTTCTTAAATGTCAGACTGGGTCGACCTATGTCGCTCGTCGCCGAAGGCTAGCCCATCTCAACCGTCGGCCTAGCTCGTCTCGAACGTCGACCCTTCTCGACCGTTGGCCCTTGCCGACCCATTTCAACCGTGGATACAGGCCAATCCCTCTTGGTCGTCAGCCTGAGATCGTCCTTCTTAATGGTTGGGCCGAGTTAGCTTGTCTCGATTCGGACCTGAATCGTCCTATCTAGGTCATAAGTGCGGATCGACCCGTCTTGGCCATCGATCCAAGTTCACTCATCTCGGGTCCAAACTAACGTTTGGAAAATTAATTTTATATAATTAATTTGATATGCATATGTTTTCTATTCAAGTTTACAATTTCATTAATGCATGTTTGTTTTAGTTTTAAATAATTGATTTTGTGTCGTCGAGAATTTTGAAGGTAGACTAAGAAGTTGTTAGACTTATAATAGAATCATTTGAAAGTCTTTAATTTTGATTAGTTGATCCTTATCCATTCATCTCGTCGGTATAATTTTCTTGAGAAAGGGTAACTGATTTTGGGTTATACCCCTTTCCTTCTTAAAACTTCCTGCAAAGCAAGAAAATCAGAATCGGAGAGAGAGAAAGCTAACATTTTTTTCTGTGGAAAAGAGAGAGAAACTTCCATTGAGATTGGCGAAATCGTGGTTGGGATAGAAAAGGCAAGGAAAAAACGAGGGAGAGAGAGGGAAAAAAAACACAATTTTCCCGGAAAAGAGAATAAAAAAGCTCATTGCAAGACCGTTTGTTTGTCGTTGAGATTTGATCCTTTGCTTTCACTCCCTTGTTCTTGGATCTTTGTCTCGTCGTGCTATTCCAATCCTTCTCTTCTCCTGTGACTTTTTGTTCATTGATTCTTGAAGAACAAAAAGATCGTGTTTTGAGTCTCGTGCACAAGAATCTGCTTCAAATTCAATTCTGGGTCGGTTTCAATTTCTCCAAAAGATTCGTCCTTTGTTGCATCGTTTGTGCCCGAGGTAGGGCTTTACGGGGTTGCATTAATGAGTTTATTTTTCCGTTGTCTATTTGTGTTATGCTGATTTGGTTTGTGTGGGAATGTTGGAAACTGTGTGAAGGTTTTAAGGTTCGATGAAGCGGCAATGAGGTGTGTGGCTGTGAAATGGAGGTTAGATCAGAGGGTATACAAGTGAGGTGTGATAAATTTCCGGGTCCTGTGATTCCCAGGACACGTTTGAGGATTTGGTTCATTCGTGTGTGCTCAAGCATTGTGCTCTGGACGTGTCTGGTTCAGTTAGTGACAGTGAGTGAACTATGGCATTCACATTTGATTTCTGGGATTACTAATGGTATATATCACATTGCCCAAGTTCAGCTTCCAGTAGAAGGGGATAATGGAGTTGCTCAATCGCCTCCTGCTTTTCTTCCCCGAAGTTAGTTTCTTTACTCAGTACTTGTCTTACAGCTATGTTCTTGTTTGCTTAAATGAATAACTTGAAGCTGTAATGTGACATTGGATACGTATACAATATGCTTGAGCAATGAAACCCATTTGTTAATTGTTATTAAAGACGACTATGGTATTATGGTTGTTTTTAACTAAAAGTAGGTGCAATTGTGTTAGATTCGTGGATTGTGAAATCTCTGGGGAGCATCAATGCTTTATGGACTTATGGCTGTTAACTAGCAATTATAATTTGGTGTTTATGAAGGTTTGATTGGGGATTTGTGATGAGAGCATTATAATTTCTAACTAAGATTAGAACAGATCTTACTGATTTCTGAACATCGACATTAATTTTGATATTTAATCATCATATTTTGAGGAATTCCTGCAAGAAGAGCTGCTTAAAATTAATACTGATTTGTGGTCCCATACAGTTTTGGTTTGGGGTGGCAGGAGCGACTTAAACGGAAAGCAAATATGACAATAACATAGGGTCTTAAGATATGGATACGTTCATTCCTGGTAGTTTTACATGTACCTGTTTAAGTTGTAACCAAAGAGGTAATTGTCTCTAAATATTACGGAAAGATCTCCATTTATAGATTTTTGTATGTTACGTTCTTCTATATGACTTCTTCTATAACTATTTTATATGTATGGATAATAATTTATTCAAAGCTGCTTGCTTGTTTTGGATTCATTGACAATTTCCTGAGTTCTGGACAAAAATTGTGTCCTGTTGGTGTGCCTCATCTTTTGATTTCCATTATTGTGTATTTTAGTTGTTGAAAGGATTGCGAGTGGGTATGATACGACTGGTATAAATCAATACTATAGGTTTCTTGGATAAGATATTTTAACTGTTTTACCTCTATTTTCTAACTCATTTTGGTATATATTAAAAACTTTTGATCTGAAACCTGACAGGAAATTATACAAGTAATGGTTTTCTAAGAGTTTCCTGCAATGGGGGCTTGAATCAAATGCGTGCCGCGGTTTGTACTTCCTATTCTGCGGTTTCTCTTTATATTTTATGACAAGCATAAATACTCATTTAGTGGTATGGCGTTTCAGATTTGTGATATGGTGACAGTTGCTCGGTTTTTGAATCTCACATTGGTTGTTCCGGAGCTTGATAAAACATCATTTTGGGCAGACCCTAGGTACGTACTTTGTTCTGAAAAAAATATGAGTATCCTGTAATTTGGCCTCCTTGTCATTTTAAGGTTTTTAGTTTTCTTTTTGCAGCAATTTTGAGGACATTTTTGATGTGAAGCATTTCATTGATTCTCTAAGAGATGAAGTTCGAATAGTGAAAAGAGTGCCCAAAAAGTTCAGTGGTAAACATGGATACTCCACCTTGGAGATGCCTCCTGTTAGCTGGTCTAATGAAAAATATTACTTGGAACAGGTGTGGTCATTTTATTTGTTTCATGTCATTTGAGCAAAATGCCAAAAGTTATATACTATGCATATTGCAATTTAAGTTTTGATCTTGTGATTATGATTCTTCGCCTTTATTTTTATGCAATTGAAATATATAATTTTAGGACAGGATGGATTCTTTTATTTGTTAGCATTATGATACAAGTGTGTCATTCCCTCCTAAATCAACATTTAATTCTTTTTTCATTAGGCCATGAAGCCTTTCTTAACTTTTATGATTGTATGGCATGTTGCTGCTGTCTTATTTAGTAGACATGAAGATACAATGAATTCTATGTGTCAATAATTTTTTCCTCTTGCAAATTGATTGGGATTTGGGAATTATTGTAGCCCCTAGTCGATTATTATGGATTTCTTGTTCGAAATCATGCTTTACTTGGTAATTGTTACTTTTTGCTGTATGTTATTACTCTTGATTTTGTTATGTGATGCAGCAAGACTAAAATGCAGTGTGAAGTTGTAGTATATAAATAGGACTGCATTTTAATTTTCCTTTCATCTTGTCATTGGTACTGTCTGTACCCATCCATGCTGGAGGGTAAATTGGGATAATAGTTAAGAAATTGTTTTAACCTTCCATGACTCATTTCTGAAGTTACTGTTCTTCTTCCTAAATATCTCATCTGTTCTCATTAAAAAGGAAAGGACAAAAGAGGCAAGTGTGCAATTTAGGAGAAGAGATGTGTTATGTTGTTGAAAATGGAGACTATTGGTTGTGTGATATTAAGAAATATATTATCATTGAAGTCAAGCATTTTAACTTCTGAATTAAATTGAAATAATATGAAGAAAGGCACAAGTACTACTTTAAGTTGCTTTTCTTGTGTTTCTTATTTAAAAGCTGGTCTGAGTTGCTTCTGATGTAGTGCCAAAGTAGGTATCAAAATTCAGAACTATGGCTTCCATGTGTGCCTAGAAGAAAATAATTAGTTTGTAATATTGTGTTATCTTTTTATGACCAGTACATATATTGAGTTTAATCTAATGCCGGTAATTCCAATTGCAGATTTTACCACTTTTTGGAAAACATAAGGTGTTACATTTCAACAAAACTGACTCACGTCTAGCAAACAATGGTCTTCCACTTGATTTACAGAAACTCAGGTGTCGTGTCAATTATCAGGCACTTAAGTTCACTCCCCAAATTGAAAATTTGGGGCACAAATTGATTCAGATGCTTCATGAGAAGGGACCTTTTGTGGCATTGCATCTCAGATATGAGATGGATATGTTGGCTTTCTCTGGTTGTACCCATGGTTGCACTGATAAAGAAGCTGAAGAGCTCAAGCAGCTGAGGTCTTTTATGTTTCTTGTTTGGCTTTATATATTGGATTTTTAACCATTCTTGTTTTTGTCAATAATTTAGAGAGATGGTTCTTATCTGAGAGATGCTGGGGAGGATACAATTGAATATCATTTTTATGCCTTCTATTCATTTTGAGATGAAAAATAGGAACATCATAGTTTGGGACTGATAATAGATACTGATTAGTTGTGCTGTTGGAGGAAACTTCCAGTTGGAGAGTAGACATTCTATACTATATTTCATGAATTATATTTGAGAAAATAAAGAATTTTTATGATCAGAAATTCTGCTATGAGCCACAATATTGAATTTCCTCTTGTAATTCAGGTATGCTTTCCCTTGGTGGAAAGAAAAGGAGATCATTTCTGAGGAAAGGAGAGCACAGGGTTTATGTCCTCTGACACCAGAGGAGGCAGCCTTAGTTCTGCGAGCCTTAGGATTTGGTAGGGAGACTCAGATCTATATTGCAGCTGGTGAAATTTATGGTAGTGAACGCAGACTTGCACAATTGAGATCTGTATATCCACGAATTGTGAGTTTTCATTCGATTATAATTTTTCCTACCAACTTTCTGTTTATTTTTTGGATATTAAAATGGTTCAGAATAATACTAATGCAAATTTTGTGGACTATGCCTAATTTTCCTTGCGCATCCTGTCTGTTGTTGAAAATTGGTCTAGCTCTCAGACCGGTTGGCCCTGATCTAAATGTGCATTTTCTCTTTTTGATCCTCCTTTAAAATTGTTCTGCATGGAAGCATCTGACTTTTCTTCTTTGCAATTTTAGGTGAAAAAGGAAACATTGCTAACCTGGGATGAGTTGCGGCAGTTCCAGAATCATTCATCTCAGATGGCAGCCTTGGATTTTATGGTTTCAGTAGCCAGTAACACATTTGTTCCTACCTACGATGGGAACATGGCAAAACTAGTGGAAGGTCATCGCAGGTATGTATTTACCCTTGCAGGTTGCAGTTTTGTTTTGGAGAATGTAAACACACTCCTCTATTAAAAATGAGTGAACTTCACATTATTGATTTGGTGGGATCCTTCTGAATTAATCTAAATCGTTAGCAAGAGAAGTGCTAGTATAATACAATCTTTCTACAAAAGCATGAATGCAACAAATTAAATAAAAAGTGAGACACTTAATCTTGTGTTTTCAGATGAAGAGTTTTTCTCTTCAGCAATTATGTTTTATTTCACATGAATATTTGTGTGCAGGTATTCTGGTTTTAAAAAGACCATCTTATTGGACCGAAAAAAGGTGGTAGAATTAGTTGATATGCATCAAAACGGAACCCTTTCATGGATTCAGTTTGCAGATGCTGTGAGAGTGGTTCATGAGAGGAGAATTGGTCAGCCAACTAGGCGTAGAGTTATCTTAGATAAGCCAAAGGAAGAGGACTACTTCTATGCCAATCCTCATGAGTGCCTCTGTGAGCAAACAAATTGTGATGACTTGCTAGGTCCTCACAACTCTAGTAAGGTATCATCATGAGTTAGAAGGAGGAATCCAAAATATGCATTCATTCTTGCTCAGGTGCTGTGTTAAGATTCAAGATTACAGCCCAAAGATATGGTGAGATCACAAGAATTTTGTAGGAAACAAGTAAAGGAAAGCAAAGGAGTAAAAATAACAAGAAAAAGAGAGTAAGCAATAGCTTATATTGTGGCTGGCAAAAGTTCATTTTTTTCCTTCATTAGTTAATTTTTTCTTCTTCTGTCTCTTTATAGTTTTATTCAATGAATATTTGACGATTCAAATTAAGTATACCATAATATAGGATAGAAGAGGAGTAACTCATCATCGTATCATAAAAGGATATGATTTAATGAATTGACCAATCACTTTATTGAATTGGAGTATTGATGGTTCTGAAATACAATAGAATTTTATTTCCTAGAAGACATTTCTGTTGGCTAAGTTCTGAAATACATTTGAAAATTTGATTTGAAGGATACATTTTTTACTTTTCTTATTCCACAAAGAGACTTATCACGAGTTCTCACTGAAAAATCCTTTTATAACATGAATAATATTCCTTTTTAACAAAAATGCTACAGTTATGGAGATATTAAATACGCTTGGAAAGAAGGTTGAAATATATGCAAAGTCAAGGCCATCTCGTTTTGCACCTCATACTTTCTTTTTGTAACTAAAAATATTTAAATCTTTACTTTGTCGTTTGGTTTAAAGAGCTTTCTGGACTGTGGAATGTAGAAATCTTGTGAATTGTGCAATCCAGGGATTAAAAAATGTATATTGGATTGTACAGTTCCGAATAATAATTTAAAAGTCAATTTTTACTTTTGTATTGTATAATTATGAAGTTAATTTTAACTTTGTAACCTGAAAACAATATTGATTTTTGGACTATACAATATGAAAATATTTGTTTTAGAAATAAAAAATCTTTTTATTATATAATTAGGAAGTATTTTTATTTTTCAGAAAAGAATATAGATTGTAGAATTTGAAACTTTTTTAGAAAAAAAATTAACATCCAGATTTTATAATTCGAAAGTATTTATTCGTGGTATCCAAACTAATATTTTTCATAGACATTCTTCATTATGTGGCTTGTGGATTATACAATCCATAGTTTTTTTTTGGATTATACGGATTATGCAATTCATGATTATGTTTAGAAGTTTTTTTTTTTCCAGAAAAAATAAATTTTGGAATGTTGAATTTGAATTTTTTAAGAAAAAAATAATAATTTTCAGATTTTAAAATTCGAAAGTATTTCTCATAGCATCCAAACTTATATTTTTCAAAGCCAAAGGCATTGGCGACATTATGGTATGGGACCACGTTTGCAGTAATTGCAAAATTTCTTGTTACAATTACGAGCAAAATTGTTAGTGTTGTAAGTCAACAACAGAAACAGTTCTTCATTTATTACGACAGCTTGCTTAAAGTCAGTTAGTTTCTTTTATTAACCGCTTTTACTAGTCATTTTTTGTTGTATAAAAGGCGTGTACTGGTTTCATTGGTTTTTTTAGTGTGAATGAGATATAAACACATTTTCTTTCATCTCTCTGAAACACTTTATGGTATCTGGAGCTAGTTACAATAACTAGGGGTATGTGAAAAGTTAGAGAGAAAAAATGAGAATTCCTAACGTGTGTGGTCCGATTCTTATGCACAAAACAAGAACGGAGCAGGGTTTTCAAGTTTTGATAAAAAAAAAGTGTGAGCAGCATAGGCGAGTACGATGGTTGGGTTAGGAGTCATGATGCAAGGTTCACTGTCCGTCTTCGATGAAAAGTCGTTCGACAATTGCCGCATTAAAATGCAAGCCATTTTTGGCTTTCAAGACGTTGCAAATGTGGTGCTCGAGGGATTGCCAAAGTTGGGATCAAAGGCTATAGATGAAGAGAAGAGAAACTTCAAGGCGCAGTAGAAAATGGATAGCAAAACACGATTTATCCTTTATCAATGTGTTGGCTGAAGGTATTTCATAGAATCTTGAAGGCTGAAACAGCCAAAGAGATATGGAAAATCTTGATCAAAACCTACGGAGATGGTGATAGGAGCAAGAAAGTAAAGATGCAGACTATGAGATGGAAATTCGAGTGTCTGACCATGGAGGAGAATGAAACTGTGGCAGAGTACTTTGATAAAATTTAAGAACATGTGAGTGCAATGCGTGCTTGCCGTGATCCCTTCACTAATTAGTACGTAGTTGACAAGATGCTGAGATCATTGCCACCAAAATTTGATCACATTGTGGTGACTATTGAGGAAACATGTGACATAGTGTCTATGGAGTTGGAAGAGTTACAACACTCATTGGAGTTGCATGAGCACAGGTTGGTTGAGTGCAAACAGATTCAAGAGCAAGCTCTGTAAGATCGGTCACAATTCCATGGCAAGGGAAAAGGCTTTAAGAAAGGTGGCAAGAAGAAATATGGGCAAAAAGGGACTCGAGAAAAGAAAGGGAAAGAAACCAATGATCAAGAAAACCGTAAAGATCATAAGAATGATGATGAGTCTGACCAAGAGAAGGAATAAAAGTTTGATAATAGTAAGGTGAGGTGTTATAACTGTAAAAAATTTGGCCATTTTGCAAAAGAGTGTTGGAAGGGAGATGGTGCGAAGAACAAGCCAAAGAATCGTGCTCATCTAACTCAAGATGACACTTCATCTTCTGAGGCAGTGATGCTAATGGCTCGAATAAGTTGTGAAGATAATGCTAACATTGCCTAGTACCTAGACTATGGGTGTTCAACCCATATGAAAGGCAAGAAGGAGTGGTTTGTCAAGATGGAGTAGGTAGCTAATGGAAGAATCAAATTTGCTGATAATAGGAGTCTTGTGGCAGAGGGATTAGGCAAAATGGTGTTGCGAGGAAATGATGGCAGAGAAGTGATAATTGAGGAAGTACTATATGTTCCAGGGCTGAAAACTAATATGATAAGTCTCAGACGACTCTTGCAAAAAGGGTTTATGGTGACAACGAAGAATAATTGCCTTAACATCTTTGACCAGAATAAAAATCTGGTTGTGAGTGCAAGTCTGTCAAAAAACAAGACTTTCCGTGTGGTAATTGAAGCAGTCAAGCATTAGTGTTTTTCTACGACAAGGAATGAGTTAGAATGGCTATGGCACCTACGGTTTGGGAATTTAAACTTCAAGACTTATCTAGGCTAAGTTAGTGTACAATGGTTAAAGACTTGCCACATATTAGAGTACCTAAAACTATTTGTAAAGAGTGTGTGGACTGAAAACAAACTAGAAACAACTTCCAAGAAATGCTACCTCAAAAGTCTGCAGCAAAACTAGATATCATACACTCGGATGTATGTGGGCCCATGCAGGTTGATACACTAGGAGGTAGTAGATATTTTTTTTTGTTCATTGATGACTGGACTAGGAAGACATGGATTTACTTACTTAAACGCAAGGGTGAGGTACTAGATGTGTTCAAATAGTTCAAGAATATGGTGGAAAGGCAGTGTGGTCCGATGATGGTGAAGAATACACCTCCAGTGAGTTTAAAAGATACTATGAGGATATAGACATAGTGCAGGAGATCACATCACCTTACACACCAAAGTATAATGGCACAACAGAGAGGAAAAATCGAACAATGCTAAATATGGTGAGATGCATGCTGAAGAGTAAGAGTTTGTCAAAGTATTTGTGGGGAGATGCAACTGTAACAACCACATATATTCTGAACAGAACACCTACGAAGAGGTTAAATGCCATCACACCTGAGGAAGCGTGGTCATATGAGAAACCTAGTGTCAGCCATTTGAAAGTGTTTGTTCAGTTTGTTATAAACATGTTCCAAACCAACAAAGAAGGAAACTTGATGACAAAGGAGTGCCATTGATTCTAGTTGGATATCACGTAACTGATGGATATAAAATATTTGAACAAAAAATAGGTCAAGTAGTGGTGATTAGAAATGTTGTAGTGGATGAGATAGCTAATTGGAATTGGGAAAAAAAGGAGCCAGAAGAACCAAGAATTATGCTGGAAGAGGATAAATTTGAAGATATGAAATTAACATCATATTCAGATGCTGACTGGTGTGGTGATAAATTTGACAGAAGAAGCACAACGAGATACATATTTTTCTTAGGAATAACACCAATATCATGAAGCTCAAGAAGGAATTTGTGGTTTCTCTATCCTCCTGTGAAGCAGAGTATGTAGCTGTCTGTGAAGCATCATGTCAAGTTGTTTGGCTGTGTTCGTTGATGAGGGAGTTGGAGGTTGAGCTAAATGAGAAGGTGAAGCTGCTGGTTGACAATAAATTAGTCATTAATTTGGCTCATCACCCTGTTTCTCATGGGAGGAGCAAACATATTAAGACTAAGTTTCACTATATAAAAGACCAGGTCAACAAGGGAAGCTTGGAGGTGGAATACTACAGTTCTGAAAGACAATTGGCAGACGTGTTCAAAAAGCCTTTGAAGCGTGAATGTTTCAGTCAACTAAGACAACTTATTGGTGTCAGAAGTGTTAGCTAGATGGTGTTTGGCTTAGGGGGGTATGCTAGTGTTGTAAGCCAAAAACAGAAACAGTTGTCCGTCTGTTATGACAGCTTCTTAAAATCTGTTAGTTTCTTTTATTAACCGCTTTTACTAGTCATTTTAAGCTATATAAAAGGCTTGTACGGGTTTCATTGGTTTTTTTAGTGTGAATGAGATATACACATCTTTTCTTGTATCTCTTTGAAACCCTTTAAAAATTTCTTGTAACTAGTTGAGTTGATGGTAAGGAATATGAAAAAGCCATTCGTGTGGGCTTCAGAGCTTGAAGATACATGAGATGTTAAACCTTTTCTTATAATAAATAGGAAGGAGAAGAGAAAATGCAAAATATTTAATATTGATTATTTGTAACTACACAAACTATATATGGGTCTTAAAAGGTTTCAAGTTTCACTTATGATCAAACCTTAGAACAAGAATTTTTTTTCCAACTACTTATGATCAAACATTTTGAGACCAGTGCATCTGGTGAAATTGTCTTGGTGATGTTTCAAATCAGAAGAAGAGAAAACCTCCTCATGTGTCTTATACACATATTCAGGAGCATTTTAGGGAAATTTGTTATATTAGTTATATTACTATTTATTGGAACTTGTAACAATGGTTGAAAAAATAAGTTAGAGTTGAGTTAAAGTGTTACATTGTGTAAAATGGGTTAAATGAAAGTTCATTATAAGAGAGAAGCTTTGCGTTATAATTTATGTGACAATGAATTATGTCCTAGAAGTAGGTTGAAAAAAATTACTTTTGAATGTTCATTCTCCTTTGTTTTTTTTTCTCGTTTACCTTCTACTAATAAATCAACCAATATATAGTAATAAATAATAAGTATGATACCTTATTATATTTATTATTATCAAAAACACTTATTGCAAGGATTGTATCCTTAAAATATTGCATATTAGATCGCCTAGGTTTAAACAATCTCTTTTTATAATGACAAATATTATAAGTTTAAAATTTATTATTTACTATATCAAGACATAAAATATCAAAGTTTGATTATGAATGGTTTATTTAGACACAATTTTATCTAATCTAGATCTTAGATTTTTTTTATCGACAGATGTTAGTTGTTAGTATTTTGTTTGTGGGAGAGTTGAACCTACAATATCTCTCACTCTCTTTCCTAAACCTATCAAACCAACTTTATTTCTCCAAATTGTTAGTAGATCGAATTCACGAGCTTTCCATTCCTTCTCTTCTATCTAACTACTAAAACACCTTATCATTCCTAAATGGTGTCTTTATATAAATGGTGTATCATCCATTGCAACATAGATACAATGTATTGTCTACCTCAATATGTAGACAATGTATTATCTATTGGAGTACGTAGAAGATACATTACTAAAATCAAAAATTTGTTTATTTGTATATTAGTATTCAAATAAAAGTTTTAATAACATATAATAACCTTAACATTCAACACACAACTTTATTAGAGCATAAACTATAACAAAATGGTGAGTAAACAATCACAAGTTTTTGTTAAAGGAAAAACGTAAGATTTCTTTACTAAAAAAATATTAATAAAAAAATTATAATGATGCTACCCTATAATCTATCTTGAAAGATGATAGGCCAGAGAACACATTTTTGACTTCTTTGTCCGTGTAAAGTAAGTGTTAGAACCAATTGAAAATAAACTGTATTAGATAAAGCAATTTTGATTATAACAAATACTATTGTTTATATAACATGTGTATATAACCATGCATAGAATACATGTTGCAGAATCACTTATTAGAAGATACAATGTTGAAAAAAATCTCATACACTAATAAGACGATATAGTGTTGAAAACTAGTCTCATGATAAGATGATATAATGTTGAGAAATCAATCTCATGATCAAACGATACAATGGTTGATCATAGTTTATTGGTTTAGCATAAATATTTGAATAGTGTAATGTTTGCTATTGCAGCTGAAACTCATTACTTTTGACCAAATGATTCAATGTTGAACATATAAGATGATATCACAAAGCATTTCTAAGTCATTATATCTAAGTCTTTGATTAGGCGGAACCTCAAGCTCAAGTCATAATACGACTATACAAGTTCTGATCAGAGCATTTCCAAGTCAACATTTTCATATTTACTAAATTGCTCTTATATATCAGGTCACAACATTTAAATTATTTATTGATAATTTAACGTAAATTATTGAACAAACTTTTAAAATTAGGCTTAATTACTCAGAACATACCTAGTTTGGTTCCAAGATTTCAAAATGGTACCCACTTTTAATTAAGCTTGTCACAATTTAGTACCCAAATTCGTAATTGTGCATTAATGTAATACACTCCATTAAGTCTTCGCAACTGTCGTTAACGACGTGCCACGTGTTAACCTCTGATTTTTAAATTTTTAAATTTTGTTTGAATTTTTTTTTAAAATGTCACCTGTCAAATCCTTGGTGTAACACATGGCATTGTTAGTGACACGTGGCAAGGTACCGCCACGTGGCAAGGTACCTGCCAAGTGCCATTGTCTTGATTTCAACTTAGTCTCCATATATGTCTATTTGTTTTAATTTAGTACCCATATATGTTTATTTGTTTCAATTTAGTACTCGCTCTATTTGTTTCAATTTTGTCCGAATATTTTTTTACAAAATAGAGAAATATTGTGTCTCCCTTAAGACCAAATTTATTATTTATATAAATGTTATATTTATATTTGTTATCAAAAATGACTTATAAAATTAAGTATTGAAATTTATATTAAAGTTAATGGTAAAAGTCATGAATAACAAATTTACCAAAACTTTGTTATTCATGAGTATAACAAATATCAATATAACAAAACATAAATATGTTATTCATGACTTTTACCATTAACTTTAATATAAATTTCAATACTTAATTTTATAAGTCATTTTTAGTAACAAATATCAATATAACATTTATATAAATAATAAATTTTGTCTTAAAAGAGTGATAATATTTCTCTATTTTGAAAAAAAAAATATTTGAACAAAATTCAAACAAATAGAGCAGAGACTAAATTGAAACAAATAAACATATATAAGTACTAAATTGAAACAAATAGACACATGTGGGGACTAAATTGAAATCAAGACAATGACACTTGGCAGGTACCTTGCCATGTGGTGGTACCTTACCACGTGTCACTGACAATGCCATGTGTCACACCAAGGATTTGACACGTGGCATTTTAAAAAAAAATAAAAATTAAAAAGAAAATTAAAAAAATTAAAAACCAGAAGCTGACACGTGACACGTCGTTAACATCATTTGCGAAAACTTAATGGAGTGTACTACATTGATGTACAATTACGAATTTGGGTACTAAATTGAGACAAACTTAAAAGTGGGTACTATTTTGAAATTTTGGAACCAAACTGGGTATGTTCCGAGTAATTAAGCCTTAAAATTAATTATCTCTTAAGTCAAAATGTTCTTAATCCTAAACAATCATATTATCTTTACATATAGAAATATTTTCTATAATTTAATATGTGACTAATATTAATCTTGATTGAAAACAATATTTAACAATGCCACTAATGAGATATTGCATAAGTTTCTGATGAGGAGATAAAATCAAAGTTTCTAAATCAAGGTTCTCGCTGATTCAAGGAAGAAAAGAAAAGTTTGAAAAGTCAAGAAAAACATTTGAAACTTGAAGTGAAGATTTGGAGATTGTTCCTGCAGAAAACAAATAAGATAAGTTAGGCATAAGTGTCACCTTACCCATATAGTCCTCAGTAGGCCTCTTCCCGGTTGGCATATGTTTGCTTGGACCCGGGAGGGGTTACCTGCAGAAGGGACTCCGAAGCTCAAGTCAGCGAAAGCTCTCAAAAAGTCAAATCAGGTGATTAAGGAAGTAATGAATGCGTACCTTTAATTCGTGGGGTCCATGTATATTTATAGATCATTAATTATGTCTGGCCATGTCATGGGCTGGGCCCTTGCTTGGGCCGTAGGTGGGTCTGGGCCTTAGCCCAGGCTCCTAGTTCGATTGTTGGAGATTGGTGACTTGTATTGGAGTGTTCTGTTTTTTTACTAAGTTCTTAGTTGTTTGTATAGAGTTGTCGGCCTGAGCCAGTTACCCTTTAACGACTTAGGCCGCTATAGTTGTTTTCGGCTTGCTAAATCAATGTCGCTTCTTAGTGGTTTTAGTTCGGGTACCTTAGCATATACATGGTGCTTGCTATTGTTCGGCTTAGGCCGACTAGGTGCGGTACAAAGATCATTGTGAAGAAATTATCAAGTCTTTCCCTATAAAGAGCTATACAAAGAAGATACCAATGAATGTTATTGGGGAATCAAAATTTTCAAATTCAATAGAACTCCATAGATTATCTTTTCAATATCTATAAATAGATGACAAGTTGATCAAGAATTAAACAACAATCACAATGAAAAAGTTCAAAGATCAAAGAACAAATCATTGTCAAATTTACTTAGTGAAAAGTCTAGTTTGAGAAAAAAAGGAGAGTGATAAGCTATTGTAATATTCTTCACACCGTGAAATTTATTCTTGTAAATTTTATTTGTACTCTATTTCTTTTAAATTGTTTTTTCATTATTTAATTGAGAGTTCTTGATCTCAAGAGGATATTAAAAAGAATATATGAAGAGATTGCACTCACCTAAAGAATCTCGTGATACTTAGAGATGTTTATGCTTATAACATGGAGTGTACTCATTTTATAATAAATTTTATTTGATTGATGAAATCTCTTGAACAAAGTGTTTAAAGAAGAAAAGGAGATAATCCGTGAGTTTTGGTGAATGAATATAAAACTTTCTTTTATACTTATATCTATTGTTATTAAGTATTGAGTTTATTAAGCACAAAAAGAATATAAAATGTATTCAATCTCCCTTTCTAAAATCATATGCACCAACAATAAGATTATTATCAATTGAATTAAAAAAAAGAAGTTAAATGAGTACTTTTCTTAAGATTGTCTTAATATTGGCATCTACTTTAACGATGATCCTATAATATATTTAAATGTGTTGAACTATTATCACTTTCTTATCGAAATCTCAACTGCTAACTATTGAAATCATTTTATTCAAAAATTCTTTCAAGATGAAAAAACTAGTATCATATCCCATTTTAGATTCATTTTAAATTTTATTTATATAATCAAATATTAACTAATATGATTTTTATTTGAAGATTAATTTATAAGTAAATGTTGATTACAAGATTAATTGACTATTCAATCCCAAGTAATATTTGAAGTTCGTACGTTTAATACTTATCTTATTTGAGTTTGGAAACTTCATGAATTTTAAAATTATTTCTATATGAGATTAATTTAGTTTTAAACTAAAAAAATTGCGGTGTATAAAAAATTATCCGTATTAAAATTAATTTAATAATTTTAAAAAGTATTCCAAGGGCAATTTTTTTTTCTTCAAAACTATAGATTTTGCAAACCCGAGGGAAAGTAAGAAAGGAAAAAAGGAAAAAGAAAAACTAAACTCTTCATTATACAAGCCAAACAAGCCCTAACTTTGGGGGAAAGCGCTTTTGAACGTGATTCTTTCATTGCATAGACGATAGATGCAAGGCAAATAATTTATAATTTATAATAGACGAAGGAGAGAGCTGTGTGTTTAGGCGTAGACATGTATCATCCAACCAGAGGTGGCGTTCGTGGCGGTCGAGATCGTAAGTTTTCTCTGTTCTTCTCTTGTCCCGACACGTTCAATTTTTTGTTATTTTCCATCTCTCTCTTTGGGGTATCGAATTGTTTTGGAAATATGTCAAATTGAAATTTCAAGAATTCGTTCTCGAATTCGGTATGGTGAACGGTTTCTACAAATTAGGGTTTTGTCTTTTTTATTTTATTTTTATTTTTATGTTTTCATGAGTAGATTGATCATATTGAACCCTAGAACTCTGGGGTTTACAAAATTCATTCTCAAGAGTAAAATCTATGTTTATAATTTTAACTGCTTATCTATGAATATGAGATTTTATGTTTGTTTGCATTTTACTTTTGATGGCCAGAGTTCACTTGGGACGATGTGAAAGTTGATAAGCACAGGGAGAACTATCTTGGTCACAGTATCAAGGCTCCTGTTGGAAGATGGCAGAAAGGTAAAATTGATTGTTTATTTCAACTCCGCATTCTGTTCATTGGGAATTTTGAATGTTGTTTTTATACTCTAGCATGTAGTAGCATGGAGACAAACCATTAGTTAGTTACATTTGCAGACGCTGGATCATGATGCCTGGGGGATATGGGTGCCCTTGATTTGTAATTCTGATTATTTGGGGATTCATAACATAACATGCTTTTAATTGGTATTTATAGTTTTATGCTTTGGATTGACTAATGGAATATTTAAACTCTGTGCTGAACTAAACCCGAATTGATAAGAGTTCAGTTTATATGTTAATTTTTAGTTGCATAGTATCAGACTTCAGTCCACAGTATTGGGAGAATATCTCATTGTTCTGTTATGTTATTTAAAGGCTATTGTTCTACCTTCTCTCCCTTCTAAGATATACTACAATGTGTGTGCATTCTGTTTAAACATGAAAAGAAAAAGAAGAAGAGGTATTTCTACCAAAACCACCAAAGTTTCCTTATGATATCTTTTTCAATATGGTTATTCAAACAGTTTTTTGTTTATAGTCTTGATTAAATGTTCTAAACTTATGTTTGTCTTATTCCCTGTTTGAGTCAATTAAATTGGTCACTTTTTGGTTTTCAAAATCTACTGAAGTGGCTTCTTTTTTCAATAGAGAACAATTTGTGTTCTATGTAAAACAAATTTGGCCAAATTACACTAACATGAGCTTCTTCTGAGTGCCGGACCTCCTCTTCTTAGTCTATTGTATAGGAATTTATTTACAACTGCTATTTAACTCATTTTGGTATTGGATCTTAGGTTATTTCATAATATTTCTGTTAATGTGTCATAGAAGTATATAAGCGTAGCATATGGCATGTTGGTGTTGCTGACATTTTTTTCATTGTATTTAGAAATGAACTCTTACCTATCCAATGTTACTTTTGAAGATCTATTTGATTTACTTGAATTGACTGATAAGAAGCTGGGAAGTCTGAAGAAAGATAATAGACAGACACGCAAAAGAAAAAACTATTCCTCTGCTTCCTGTTTCTAAGATGCTTAAAAAGGGTCGAGACAAGAGCATTGTAGTTATTTGAACACACGAGTTTTAGCTACTCTATTGCAAGATTCACTTTGTTTGTTAGCTACCATGATTATGGTTTCATCTCTCTGTCCTGAACCTGGTACGGAGGATAACACCTCTTTTCATTGAATTTATTCTATAGATTTCTCTTTGATTAGTGTAGTTCATTGGTCAAATTTTCTAGCAATGCGCAGTTTGTCATTATCTTAGTAAAAGAGCATCATTGAATCTCCTCCTTTGATTCAACAGGGAAAGATCTTTTCTGGTATACCAGGGATAAAAAGTCCCAAAATGCTGAAATGGAAGCTGCAAAAGAAGAGATAAAAAGAATTAAGGAAGAAGAGGAGCAGGCAATGAGGGAAGCACTTGGCTTAGCTCCCAAGCGTGCTAATCGTCCTCAAGGTAATCGTTTAGATAAACACGAGTTTTCGGAACTTGTAAAGCGCGGGTCTACAGCAGAGGACTTAGGGGCAGGTCATGCTGAAGCAGCAAGGGTTCAAGGTCTTGGTTTTTCAAGGTAAAGTGACTTAGAAAGTAAAACATTTTTAAAGCGATAAAGTAGATTTTATTTTCTTTATATTTAATTTAATTTTTGCTATTTTCTGTTTCAGTTGTTTCTGATTTTTTTAGCTCATTGTTTAAAATAAAATATAAAACCGTTTATGTAATTTTACCTAACTGCTAAGTTTTTGAGACAATTGGTCCATGACAAAAATGTTGAGACGACCCTCATTGGCGAGCAATATGGACAAAATATTTCTTCAAAGACTAGGGCAATCCTCATGTTTTTGACCTCTGGGAGTAAATTAGGTCCAAGTTCATTTGTAATATGGTATCTGAGCTTTTCCAATCGTAATGTTGGGGCACTTATAGATTTTTAGTCTTACAAAGTTCATGCACCAAATCTCCTATCCTTTGGTTTGAGGGGTGCGTGAGGTATCACATATTGGCTAGGAATGTAGCCAAATACCCCTTATAAAGACTTGGAATATGAATGGGTTAAGATTTCTAGTGCATGTCATTGAAATGATTGGATTGGGAATGACTTGCTGGGTTTGCTTGTGGTCACATCATATGGACAAAAAGATTATTATACTATATGGTGTATTGTATTTCTCATGGTGACTTTCTGAAGATCGATGTCTCATAGATCATAAGCATCTGAATATTGAATGCCCAATTTAATTTTGATGTCAGAATTTATGTATGTTGAAGCATCAGATGGTCCAAAAAATTGTCTAGTTACTTTGGTTTTATCAGAAAATAAGCTGCCGCCCTTTGTGTAAATTTTTTATGTATCAGAGTTCATATTTGCTGAAGCATCAGATGGTCCAAAAAATAGTATAGTCCTTGTAATTCATGGGCTTTTATCACAAAATGGGTAATCACTCCTTTGTTTATGATTTCGTAGAACAGGATGTGGTCTTACTAGAGCTTTATTTAGCATATGTCAAAAAGTGATAACCCAATGGTATTTGGAAGAACTGACATGCAACATGGTGAATTTGTCTTTAGGATCTTTCTGTTTCTTCTTTTTGTACTTGTGTAGTTTTTCACATTCGTTTTTGAAAACTTATCTTTTAAAATATAACAGATTTAGTCTCTTGAAGATATACTTCACACCGAGTTTGTTTACCTTCTAAACGAAACTATTATGCCACCAATCGTATATTCTCAAGGAATTCCCTTCCAATATTCTGTTACTTACATTTCCTATGGTCTGTAGGGAACCACGCCCTTGGGAAGAACCTGGTTCTTCAAAGCCTTCAATGGATGATGCACCAGCTGAGGTGGAAAATGTATCTATTCCAAATCAACCAGCAACGAAGACGGAAGATGGTTCAGAAGATGAAAGTAGAAGAAAGAGAAGACGAGAGGAGAGGAAGCAGGAGAAACATGAAAAGCGTGAGAAGAAGCATTCTCGGGAGGATAGGAAGCAAGAGAAACGTGAGAAACATGAGAAGCGACATTCTCGTGATTCTGATGACAGGAAGAGGCACAAGAAAGACAAGGAGAGGAGGAGACATGATTCAGATTGATTTTCTTATGGGTGTGTGTGTTGTCATCATCTATGTGAATTAGCATGTTTATTTCTAGTTCCATGACTCAATATGGATGGTGTATCTTGGTTATTGACAGTTCTAAAGGCCTGTATGTTGGCACTAAAAATCAGGCATTCGTTAAATTTGGAATTTGTGATGAATGGAAATGAAGCCAATCACTTGTGTTTGTATAATATCACGAGTTCTAGCATAGCCAAGAATAATGTTTCTATCATCATCTCTCTAGAGATGCAAGTATGCTCTAATCTTGGGAGAGAGAAATCTCTTTGTTTTCTTTACTCATTTTGTACTCTTCTGATTTAGCTTTCAAGAAACGTTATGTTCTCTTATGTGAAAGCACAGGTTTTGCTCCCTTTGGAACCCTTATTTGAACACCTCTTTGTTGCCTTTCAGGGTCTTGGGAGATAGTCCTATGAAGTCCACGTTTGGATGCTATATCTCCACAGAAAATGACAGACAAATAATTATTACAAAACTTGTTTCTTCAATCACTTGCTTGCTCAAATTGAATAGGCACAGGAAAGAGTGAAAGTAATATTTCCTTTTTAACCTCGTTTTATCCATGTTTTGAAGACTCATGGGGAAATGCAATCCAACCATGAATTGAAACTCACTTAATTGAATTAGACATGTTTCAAATATCATTTTGTCTACATAATTTTTATTTTTATTTTATCTTTTATAATATAATTATTAATTAATTTTAAAAATATATAATTATTAATTGTTATTTTAGAAATAACTGTCACATGTTTCTATTTTTTTTTCTTTTTTCTTTTGTATTTTTTATAATTTTCATTGTTTTTCTCTCATGACATTGTTTATAGTGTTTCTCCCTTCAGAACTTTTTATTTTGTTTATAGCTTTTACTACTAATATTCAGTCGAAAAGTTCATTTAATACCTTCCAAAAACCTAATCTAAAATGTAACCAAAAAAATAAGAGATATCGTGATTTTTTTTCTTAATTATAGAAGTTTCGCAACCAAAGCATATCTGTCCCAACAAATTGTGGCCAGATTATCCTAAACCCTGAAATAAAGTAGCTTTACGGTATCCTCTATCATGTTGAGAAATCTTGTCCTTGAAGTAAAATTAAACAAATCAAGTTCTTTTGTTAAGTTAACGAAATTCGAAAAATTAGTTGTTTTTTTTTTCTTAAATCAATAAACCAATCATCTCATTTTTTTTTCCTTTTTTGTCAATTTTATATTTCGTAACTAAAGTGTTTAAGAATTTTTAAATGTATCACGACTTCGTGTAAGATCCTATCCTGAATATGCACCAAATACCGTAATAAATCAAAGGTAAAAGATCTTTAAATTTGAAAAATCAATACTTTATTCGACATTCATGAGGAAACTTTTAAAATATTCACAATTTCTCCAATTCCTAGTAAATATTTTTTTTTATAAATCAGTTCTTGCATTCTATGCTGAATTTTCTATGATACTATGTTTCATATACAATTCAAAATACATTGTTTCTTTGAATTGTGGCTGTAATCATGCAGTAAAAAGTGGGGTTTCCCTACTCATCCTTGTCCTTTTCCTCATCGTAGTAACTGAAAGGATAAGGAACAGATTTGAAGGCACGGTAGTTTCCAACATTGTTCAAGTGTTCGTTCTCCAACCTGAGTCATTACAATGTGTCATGCAATCTAATAAAGCCAATGCCATGAAGATTTCTATGTCAAGAAAGTTACCTGAAGAAGTTCCAAATGCCACGCCGAATAATCTCAAGGCAGGAAGTAACTGTAATTATTGCCACTTTACGAAGGGGACTCCAATCCATTTCAAACACCAATTGCATCCATGAAATTCTAAGAGCTATGTCCACAACCTGTGAGTAAATTTACAAGAGATTGAATTAGCAATGTAATATACAAGAACCATATGCAGAAGAACACACACCCTTTTGGTCAATTTTACAGTTACCATGGCTATGAAGTAGATACTTCTGTGGGGAAGTATTAGTTTATCTCTCAAATAGGGGTTGTTTGAAAGCCTTTGCAGGAGCCCCCAGTCCTTAACAATGTCCCAATATGTGTTCTGAAGAACTGCCAGTGCTGAAAATACCAGTGCCAACACTTTCCAACTGTTTCCCTTCTTTAGTTCAAAGGCTGTCCGAAAGACCATTGCAGTAATTGTTGAGAGATAATTTAAACTGTTGAATGCACGGTTGATGTCTCCCTCTTCGTAGAATTGACGCATGCACTGCACAAACAAACATGATGTAACATGATTTTTGCTGTAGTATAACTGAGATATCAAAATTCAATGATGTCTAATATGAACTTATTTAGAAACATCGAATAATGTTTAACATGAGCTTATTTGGAAACGTTTGTCTATGAACTTATTTGGAAACGTTCAGTGATGTTTAACATGAGTTTATTTGAAAGTGTTTAGTGATGTCTAACTTAAAACTTATTTGGAAACGTAAAGTTGCTTTTTTTCTTTTTGTATTTTTAACAATTCTCTAGGTGGTGTCTTCAATGATGATACTTTGAAGTGCATAACACTTCACCTTATAATTTCAAAGGAGAAGATACTTCGTATATTTGTCACAACAAAAACAATCACAGATATTAGAATGCATATGGAAAGAAAAGATTGTGTATATGGACCTGTGCTAGGCGAAACCAATAAGGAATGATGCCAACGATGAAATACTGTATGTTATAGATACCACGAGTGTGACATTTCTTTTGCCTCCTTGAGTGTTCTCCAAGCCCATAATAGCATATGTAAAGCTCCACACTCTTGAATGCTTGGAACTGAAGTCAAAATTAGAACATGGAATGATATATCAGAAACATTCCAATGTCTGTGGAATATGAATCTATGGGACCAAAATACCTGGCTAGTAAGCTGATCAGCCAAGAAGAAATCTGCAAGACGAACCTGCAAACATAACTCAGTTTTGTGTTATAAATAAACTTTTCCATTAAGTAAAATTAGTTTATGGATAAGATAATTTACAGAAACCATATCAGATTTTTAAAATGTATATAAGTTAGCTTTAGTTTCTGGAACAACTCTTCACTTTTTTCATCTTATTTAACTCTATGGAATTCTTCCTGTTTCCATCATTACCGTGAAAAAAGGAGCACATATACAGCGAAATAAGCATCGGATAAAGAAGAAACGACTTGAGCGGTATAAGATGTTCAGAGGGCAAAAGGTAATCAAAAGAACAAGCTGCACAAGAAACCAAAAGTTTAATAAATTGAATTACTGAGAGAAAATTTTGGTGAGGATGAATGAACAAGGCAAGAAGTACTTTTGAAACTATATTTGAAATGGTCAAGTAGTTGGTTGAATCTTACAACAACTAAGATTAGAGGAACAAGTTCAGTGAGTGTCTTATACTGTTGACTCCTTGAGTTCATCTCAATCTGCAAATTTATGAGGAAACATAATAGTGCTACCACTGCAAGACCAGAGGTCAGAAGGAAAATTTGTCTGTAGTCCAATTCAGTTCCAGCCCTGAAGCCAAATAAGAATGGATAATTGACCCGATAACGCTTCCAATAATATGTGTTTGCAGCATACACAAGCATATGTAGAGTGATATATCCAAAAAGACTGCAAAAAATACTCTCATCTTAAGAAATAATATGGAATGAACAGATCAAACAATCATGAATATTATGTAGACAGAAAAGAACAAAAGTATTTGTTATAGATATGCAAAATGGTTCATTAAAATGCATTCACCTGTACAGTGGGAAAATGTTTTCCATGTAAAATGTTCCCTTTTTCTTCTTTATGAATTGCTGAGATGTTATTCTTAATATAGTAGCAACCAATAGAGCAAGAAAGCAACCACAAAAGAATCCTACAAGTAACAATGCAAGGTACTCGTTATCATAATACTCAACACATAGCTTAGAGAAATACTTCAATTCAATCATTTACATAAAACTAAGCAACAGAGATTCTATTATTTAGTATTTACCTGTAAAAAATGTAATGCTTTGCTTTTCTGTTTTTGCTTTTTGCCTTAATAACTTCCTCCCCTTTTTGTGATTTGAGTGTGTGAAGTTTCTGATGAAGGTAGACTCTACTTTCTCCAATAGAAAATTAACCTAAAATCAGATGAAAAAAATAGGATTTGTAAGACGATTGGGATATCTTGATTGATGTTGTGATTATAACAAACATATGGTTCAAACCAACCTCATCAGAACTTCCTAGATAGGAATTATCCACTACTGTCATGTAGGCTGTAGATGCTGCCCTTGATGTACGCTTTTACAAGTAAACATATTTTAAGAAAATAAAATGAAGTTAAACAAAACTGTCAGAATTGTGCTTCTGATCAGAAAAAATGCATTTCAAAATGCCTTCAGTCTAATTTAAATTTGTGAAGAATGTAACCAAGAAAACTGAAGTATGCTTCTAACCTTTTCATAGGTCTTCATGATCTTGGAAAATGCTGACAGGTTCATAAAACTGTTGCATTCATTTATATAAATACCAAAGAACATTAGAAAACTTCATTTTGAAAATGCAAGACCATTTGGTTTTACTAGAATTTATAAGGTTCCATAGTTTGTTTATTTTACCTGTAATCTTTGAGATGGAGGAGTTTCTGATAGAACTCAACAAACACAAGTCTTAGTTGCTTTTCAATTTTTTTCAGCTCCTCTTTGCTGATGCTCAATTCATTATCATTATCACTGGAATCAGTAAACGCTTTTTTAATTGTTGATTTTGGAGATTGAAGAGAATCATCAACCTTTACATGCTCAAGGATTTCCAAGGGATCTCTTCTTTTGTAATTATTGTGTGCTTCTACTTGCTCCTCATGATGATGAATATTTCTATTGGTTTGTCGAACAGGATCAACTTTAGGGCCTGTCATAGAATCCTTTTGCTGATGATTTTGATCTGCAGCCTCTTTAGGTGAGGAGACAATCTGCTTCAACTCTACAAATTAAGGTCAAACTCAGTCTTCTAGACACTAAATGGAATCTAAAAATTAATTTTACTGATAACAGTATCACCACTATGAGTCTCAAGGAGTTCTTCTGAATGAAACATCCTAGACATTCTCACCTGCATGGTGACATAGAAATCATATAATGAATGCATATGTTTTAGACCATATGTGGTCTCAAATCTTTCAAATACTAATTTTTCTTTCCTTTTAACTTTGTCCCAATTCTCACAACACAGGAAAACATAAGGTTAAATATAGGAAAACATAGGGTTCAATATGTTTATGGAATTTATTCCTATAAATTATATTTAATCTAAAATATAGTGGATGTACACATATCAGATTTTGCCTCAAGAAGCTTACAAGTCCAGCCAATAGTATAATTATTTACCAAACAGACTATGAAACTAGTGCTTGAATTTTCAATTTACCTGCATCAGGACTTTTCACCTTTACTCTTAGTGCAACCAAAGCCTCCACCTGTTTACTCAAAAGGTTGGATTCATGGTTGGCTGCTTCCACCTGATCCTTGTAAAATCCATTGACCTTGTTGAGCTCTTCATCAAGCTTCTGAAAGAGTCTTGCCTCAGCTTCTCCTCCTTCTTCATGGAGCTTGTGAAAGTCTGTCTTATATAACTCTTTGGAACCTTCTTCTTCTTCTAATGTCTTAACTTCTATAACCTCTTCTTCAATATTCCCCTCTCTCTGGTGATTGCTACCCTGCAAGTGAATTCCACTGAATGCTCTTTCAAGTTTCAGTCTGTGCTGCAATGACCTGTTGTGTTTACTTTGTTTGCTACTTTTCATCTCTTTCAGTATTCTTTTCAGGCCTTCATAGTCCATGTACTCTTTCTCCCACTCAGGCACCATTTGTTGCTTAAAGTCTTTCGTAAATGTCATCTTTCCTCTGTAAGAAACGTTGAAAAATGTTATAACAAAGAAAAGATCATACAAGAAAGTTCAACATGTAACATATACAAGGAAAACAACATCTTAGGAAACACTGAAACAAGAGTCAACACAATTTGCAGCCTAGATTTTCCTGATATGTAGCATCAACAAGTCAATTCCAACAATTCATTCCTATGATGAGAAATAGAAATGCAAAATTATTTAATCATTAGAACTTGGAGTTTGATTATTACCCTAAATCTGGACTTAAATGATATTCAATCGTATGACATCTCTTCTTAAGAAGGAAGATTGATGATTGGTATGAGTTCCAAAATTCAGTGTTTCAAGAATGATTTTGATGAAGTTAATATAAGACTATTACTTAATAATAATAATAATGATAATTAGATTATAAAATTTATCCTTCTAATATATCAATCATCATTGAATTATCCTATCTATTACTAATAATTAGTAATAATGATAAAAGACAAGAGACTAGCATTTCACAGTCCAAACACAGTGTCCTTAAGGCTTCAGAATTTTTAGTTTGAACTTTGAAGATGGATTCATGTAGTAGCAAATGCAAGGGATTTACAATCTAGTAAAGATAAGAACAAAAAGTAACACATGAAAACCAAGAACTTCGTAATTAGATGCAACATGTTCGTACACTAAATTTACAACAAAGGGGAACTGAGAAGTATACACAGGCTAGCTACAACAAGACTATAACAAAGCCAACTTAAATGATTAAGCACTTTATCTCATACAGAAACTCTGTCTATTTATATATTTATATGAATGTGTAAACAAAGAATATTCGACACTTTTTAGGAGAACGTAATTTGAAGTAATGTCGATGATGTGTAGGCAAAAGGAATGCTCGTAGACAGTGTTGCATGTCTTCTTTGCTATTAAACTTACACGTGGTCCAAAGTGAATATCATATGCAGCTTACTTAATAGTTACTTAATTGTTTTAGTGTTTCATCATAGTGACATGTTGCAAAGGTAATTTATACTTTTGAACATATTAAATTCTATTATAAATAAATAAAAAGTTTTTAGCCTCTAAATATATTTAAAATTAAAATTTATTATTTAAAATTTTAATAAATTTTAGTTTAAAACTTTATAATTAATAAATATAAACTTTTTAATTTAAGAGTGTTTTGTTAATAATTTAAAATTTCATTTGATACGAATTAAAAAAGTATATTTATTTTACTTTTAAAGTTTAAGAATTAAATTGTATAAAAATTTAAGATATATAACTATTTCCGGTGTAACGATCAAGCACGTTGACACTCAAATTATCTTCTTTTTCCCTCTATGCTTTTTCCCAAGTTACCTGCTGTGTCTGCAATCTTCCTTCTTCCTTGATCGGTCGAACGGGCGATCGGTGTACCTTTCTAGAAGGTTCCGATGTTTAAGTCAGTTTTAAGGTCGATCGGTTGATAATTATAACTGTTGCAATAAATGCGAATTAAAGATCTTCACCAACCTACCTTTGGCCTCTATTTATAGTTTCCGGTGTGGGCATGTAATTAGGGCTCCTTATTCACGGTCCAATAATCCCTTAATTATGATTACTGACTTGTTTTATTTTAATTAATCTGATTGATTGATCCAGGTTTTCCTCTTGGTCGACCAACCAATGGTCGCATGGCCTGACGGGTTATCTTTTATGGGTGAGTAGCTTTAAATGATTAAGTGTGTTTAACTCGTTTGACCGATGGACCGATCGCCTCCAACTCTGCTACAAGGTCTATCCGTAGCTAGCAGCCTGTTGCCGCTTGAGTTTGGTCCGTTAGGTCGATGTACCGATGAGCCGTACAATACACAAGAAGGTTTCTGGAAAAGGACCACTGTGTCGAGGGGCCGGTGGGCCACACAGTACAATAACAATTTTTATTTGTGTTAAATTATAAAAATTAATTATATTTAATCTATAAATAAATAAATTTAAAAGTATTGTTTTATTGTTTCAAAAATATTATAATTATAAAAAAACATAAAAGGACTTTGAGTGGTAGAAAATATATTTTATGTTTATCTGTGTATTAATGTAATGTAGTTAGAAGAGCGAGGATACTTAAAATGTTACATATGTTGTGTAATCATTACAAGATATTGACGTAATTACAAGATATCGACGTAATTGAAGTGTATAAAGTGTATAAAGTTTTAATGTAATGAAATAAAATACTGTTTTTTAACAAATTTAGAACTATAAAAATAATACTTTTTAATATCTTTTTCATAAATTACATTATTCAAATTTTGAACTTTTATCATGAATTTAATGTTTAGATCTGTACAAGTGTTCCCAAAAAAAAAACAGTGTCACAGACATATTACATACAGATTTGTCTAAAGGTATTTATATTTATATATAGATTTAATGCTTAAATTATTTTTTTAGTCTTGTATTTATTAAATAGTGTCAAATTAATCCTTGTTTTTGTAAAAATATTTAATTTGGCGTTAATTTAATCAAACGATGTTAAAGTCAATGTTACGTGTCAATTTCTAATTTTTTTGAATTTTTTTAAATTTTTAATAAAAATGTCAATTTTGGTAAGAATATCATCATAAGATTTATACAAAATTAAATTGAGTGTCAATTCAAGGAGAAACAATATTACTTCATTTTCTACAAAAAATTGGACTAAATTAAAACTAAAAACAAATATAGGGACCAAATTGAATCATTTTGAGATGTGACACAAATGTGAGGTAACACATGTAAAAAATAAAAAAAATAAAAAAAAGTTAAAAAAAATAAAAAAAATATTTTAAAAAAAAACTAGAAATTGACACGTTTCGTTAACTTTAACCTCGTCTGGTTAAAATTAACGGCAAGAACTAAATTGAATCATTTTTAAAAAAATGAGGACCAAATTGAAAAAAGAAAAACTTGAGAACCAAAATGACACTTTGTTGTTGGTTATGCACACAAATTAAGCCCACAATGGCACTTGGTAGATGTATATGGTAAGAGCACAACAGTTACCTATAACATGGATTCAGATAACCCAAGGATCACTGAAGGTTGGTTTAATATGAGAAATTTGTATCAAATTCAAAGTGATTCTCACATCCAGTTTCAGTATTTGGGAAATTCTTTATTTCACCTAATAGTGTTTAAAGGTGGATGTACAACAAGTTTGACAACATTTATGCACCGTATTACTCATCAAAATACAATATCTATATTTTCAGTGAAATTAACAAAGTATCAAAACAAAGTAAGTCACTTGTTATATTCCTTCTTATTTATTCTTATGCTTATTACTATAATTAAATTGAAATACTTATACTAACAAAAAACGTTTGAATCATGTAGGATTTGCCATCAAAGTTTGCCAATTTCACTCGGGAGGTGAAGGTTGAAGACGTCTTTCTTATAGAGCCTAAAACTATAGTGAATTGCAAAATACTAATATTGAACAAACAACGAAGTTCAACAAAGATAGGTCAAGGTTGGAGGCTATTTTGTTCTGAAAATGAACTAAAAGAATGAGATATTGTTGTCTTTCAAGCAAACAATAATGATTTCATCGAATCAGATGTTGAAGTCTTCGTTAATGATTGTTGTTGTGATTAGATTAAGCATAATTTTGTAATATTCATCAATTATGGTCATTGAACTTTGTTATATGACAATATAGTTGTTTATAATAAATTGTTAAACTTTTTTTAATAATTTTATAATTTATAATCATTATTAAAAATAATAAAAAAACTAGTTACTTAACAAATAAAAGGATTAAAAGAATAATTTAACCAATTTATTTTATAATTTCTCCGCAACCTCTTATCTAATAAAATATAGTTTTCATTACTTAAAATAAAAATACTCTAGTGTACTTCTTTCTTAATATGCACAATCTTATTTACGTATTGTTACTACTATTATTTCAACAATTTAAAATATCTGTATATTGAATTTTGATTATTTGCGCTGTCCGAGATGGGTCAAACCAAACTCTCCACAAAAATACGTCGTATTTGCACTGCAAAAGCCGTCATCAGCAAGAGGCGCATCGTGGCAGTTAGTAGAAACAGCGAGAACGGAGGACAATAGCAAGAAGCTAAACGATGTCGTTAATGCGCGGAGATTTGCTTTCTCAAACAAGGAAGCTCGTGAAGGGTTTGGCCAAGGCACAACCCGTATGGCTGAAAGCCATGGAACAGTTTGTCTTCTAATTCAGATTCATCATTCTCTTCCATCTTTTCCTTTGCATTTTCA
>Ga0214544_1002231_pt1 | contig 40860 bp, 19 predicted proteins | sample CNSS3metaG_FD_160074 | JGI IMG/M metagenome (GOLD analysis project Ga0214544, IMG submission 160074) | Root nodule microbial communities from cowpea collected in UCLA plant growth center, Los Angeles, California, USA - CNSS3 | ecosystem: Host-associated > Plants > Roots > Nodule | place: USA...
TCCTTTGGCATCGTGGTGTGCCTGAGTTTTGTCGGGGTTGTGTTAAAGACCCCAGGACTACGCTACTGTACTTGTATTGTGTGACGTTTTCCTTTAATTTCGCTTAATAATTAAATGGGACGTTACACATAGGATTGATTTATACAATCAATCATGATTAGTTTTTTAAATTTTTTCATTAGTCGAATAATTAATTCTATTAATTGTTTTTAATTTTTAATTATGAGTGAATTTATTTATTTCATACATTTTGAAATCTTTTAAATTTATACATTTATAATTAATAATTGCATGATTAATTTCTAAAAGAATTTATCAATTAATTTATTTTATTAATAATTTTAAATTTCTTTAAATATGAACGAAGTTTTAATCGGTAATTAATAATACTGTTATAATTATTATTGTTTTTGTTATTATTATTTCAATTAATAAATATATTTTATTTTAAATTATTTCTTTAATTATTACTCAACAAATCTTAATAAATATTTATTAAATATATTTATTACATTTCACTATTTTCATTTACAATGTTAGTTTTAATATTATTTTATTTTTATAAATACAGTGTAGATGAACTATTTTAATGATAGTTATTAGTTGATTATGGAAGAAAAATTCAAGAATCAATTCACGTCGTCTTTCTTAATTTATAATCTATTTATCAATAATTATTATTCATTTTAATACTTTTTCTCGATTATTAATCTTACTTTTACTATTATTGTTTGTTATTATAAATATAATCAATTGTTATATTTTATTTTAATTAATTTATTTATTTATCAATTTATTTAGGCTACAATTTTAACACTCAATGAAGATTGAATTTATATTTATTGAAAATTAATAAATTTATTACACTTTATTATTTTCATATTTAGAATGTTAGTAAAAAAAACTATTTTCAATGCTTGGACTTGGTTGAATGCACAATTACATGATTAACCTTAAATTTGATTCAATAGGTGCTAAATAAATATATCATTAAGTCCCTCTTTTATACATTAAACACAGTAAAGTTTTATCTTTAAAATCTTTGTAACAAATATTTATCCATTACATTTATTTAAAGAAATTAATATTCAAATAATATTATTATTTTTTAATTAATTTGTCACTAAATAATAAATACCCATAATTAATGTTTTAGGTTTTTTTTATCATAAAACTCTCTTTTAAAATATTATTTTATAACTATATATAATTATAAACTTAAATATAAATTAAAAAGAAAAAACAAATGAAACATCGATTCCTCATGCACATCTGTTTGTTTCTTTAATTTCATTTGGCTAATTCTTTTTAATTTCTGTTATAAACTCAATTTAAATATTTTGTTGTATTTATTTTGTATCAGATCCGTAATGCATAATACACCTATGTTTTATTTTAATAACGATGATGAATATGTATTTCATTTTAATATAATATATATAATATATAACTAAAATTTTTAATTATAAATTTTAATCATATAAAAATTTTATTTTACTATACATAATTAATAATATATTAATATTATTAGTGTTAAAGTGATTAGTATTTAATAAATATTTAATAATATTATTATTATTCTACTATTACTATTGTTATTATTATTATTTTGTAGAAGATCTACAATTCTAAACTATTCTATTATTATTATTATTATAATTAATATTATTAGTATTAATGAATATTTAGTATTGTTATTTTGCATTATTATTATTTTTTATATTATTATTATTATTTTATACAGGATCCGTAATACGTCATATATATCATATATATATATATATATATATATATATATATATATTATTTTTGATTATAATAATTTATATTTAGCTTCACATTTTTTATAATTTCATATCACCAATTCATTTTAAATATTAGTCTAAGTTTATGTTTTCGTTAACAAAGTTTAACATCAATTTTATTTTTATATTTATTTTTTACGGGATATATAATGCAAAACTTACCTACATTTTATACATTTTATGCATTTCATACGTTATTATTACATCTCACACAATATTAAACTTATTGAATTTAGAAAAGAAATATATACTAAGGAACTATAATATTATTATTTATAAAGTATTAATTATTCCATCTATAGTTTTTGTTCTTAATAATAATAGATTCTAAAAATTATATTTTAGTTTGCTAAAAATATAAATAATTATTAAATTTATTGTATTATAACCTCTCTTTTATTTATATTTTAATTAGTTAAAACTATACATAATTATTAAATCAATTATATTATAACCAAAACCAAATATTGTTATTTTAAATATATTGTTATTGTAAAATATACTATAACCCTAAACATTCTTTCGTAATACTAAGATATTAAATTTGTTTTTTTAAAAACAATAAATTTGCTTTTTTTCCTTACTGTTATAAGATTGAAATGTGAATTCAATGGAGATCAATGTCTAATCTCTCAGAAATTGTAGAATATAAAACTAATATAATTATTGCAGAAATCATAATTTGTTATTAGTAAAATATGCATCATTTATCAAGGCAAGCAACGTGTTTTAATGTCCATTAGTTATGTTATCTTTATATAAATATTGAAAAGGGATTTGGTGTTATTGATTTTCATGATTTTGTTACTATTTTGACCCTACATAGTAATTTTAAGCATTATCAATATTTTATGAGAAGTATGTTTCAATTGATGATATAGTTGTAAATTATGATAAACTTGGATATCAAAAATGAATTATGATAATATTTTTATAATATTAATAATATTAATAATATAAGTTAATAATAGTGAAATATGGTAATAATATAAGTTAAAAACACTAATAATAATATTATAAATAATTATAAACTGTAAATTTTTTAGAACATAAAAAATTTATTTAATAAAATTATATAGTACAATAACATTTTTATAATTAAAAAAATACATATAATAATAAAAATATTATAAAAAATATATATATATATATATATATATATATATATATTCATGCAATTAGCTCAATCTTTTTTAGGTTTATGCATTATCCTTGATATATACTTTTTAGATCACTCATTACCTTTGATTTTTCAGACTAATATTCAAATTTCTATTTTATAAAATATAATAATAACCAACATATCATTAGTTAATTGACTAGAGAAATTTTCTTAGGATCATTTGCACATACTTTAGATACAAATGAGTTAACTTTAATTTATCTAATCTAATCATAAAATATTATATAGATCATATAAAGTATAGTTTTAAAAATAATTTCATAAATTAAGATATATAATTAAATTACAAATTATATACATGTAAGTGTGCACACAACTAACATTAATTATTTGATTATATATTAGAAAAAAAAATATCATATTATTTATAATTACATTAACTCTCTTAATATAATTGAAAAAAATAATAATAACCATCCGTATGTCTCAGTACTGGCCACTACTTATTATTATTAGTTGTATTACATTAGTATTATTATTAAAAATAATAATAATATTTTTTTTTCTGAAATAAATATTATTTATTACTAAACATACTTGTGATTAGTTATTTAATTATTTTTATACGGTTATTCTTTTTCACAGAATCCATAATATTATTATTATTTAAATTATTTGAATTATTATTATTAGTATTATTAATATCAATGTTAATATTAACATTAATAAATATTCAGTATTATTATTACTTTTATTATTAGTATTAATGTTACTAGTGTAAACACAGGCGCTATCGCGCCTGTGTGTACACATTTTTTTGATGATGTTGTAATGTTATTAAGTTAATAAATAAAATAAAAGTATATTTATAAAAAATAAAATAAAATGTACGGAGAAAATAAGAGAAAAATAACTGTTGATGAATAGTAGGAGAAAAAAAGAATAAGGAGATAAGTAAATAATTTTATAAAAACTTATACAAATAACCATTAATTTTTAAAAATTTAATAAATAATTAAATTATAAAGGGTAAAGTTGAAATTATGAAATGTGGACACAAAAGAGGGAATCCCCTTTATATATAGTTATAGATTAATAATATTACTATTATTTTGTATTAGTATTATAATAATTATCATCATTGTGATTGTTATTCTTCTTATTATTATTTTGTTCGGGATTTTTAAAATATCTTATGTTTATATTTTATATTGAAAAGTGTAAACTCCACTTCAACCTTTTATATGGTTTAATTACGTAATCATTAATCAATTTTATAATTTAAAGCAAATAAATTTACATATAAATATTATCAAATTATTTATTTAGATACTATATATAATTATACATCATTATAACACTTAAATATAATTTTTCTATTTAAATATAACAATAATTATACAAATATTGAATTAACGGTCATCTTTCGATCCAATGCATTTTCATATTATATACAAACAAACTTATTTTTCTAGGATGAAAACAGGGTAACGAATTTTGGAATTTGTTGGTGTATGGCCGGGTACATCCTGACCCAATAAGATAGAAATGGCCAGGATCACCCCAGCCCAAGTATGAGGCACATTCGTTGTGGCCCAATTACCGGGGTACCTACTTTTCACCTTTTCTCCAACACAACACAGAGGGCCCAATAAGTGTGATGGCCGGATATATCCCGGCCCCTTTTGGCCGAGTACATCCCGACCCAAGGGAGTGGTAGATGGAACATGTGATTATGGCGCAGAGGTACAAAGGAGCAGCGTGCAATCTCAGCCAAAAAGGAAGGAGTTGATATTTGGTGAAGTACAGACGGACAAACCCCACAAAAGGAAGGAGTTGATATTTGAGAAGTACAGACGACAAAACCCCAAAAAAGGAAGGAGTTGATACTTGAGAAGTACAGACGGCTAAACCCCAAAAAGGAAGGAGTTGATCTTTGACAAAAGTACAGATGGACAAAACTTAGAATGAAAAGAGCTAATCTTTAACAAAGACACAGAAGAACAATCTCAGCCAATAAGGAAAGAACCGATGCGTGCAACCTCAGTCGGAAAGGGAAAGAATCGATCCTCGAATACGAACGGCCCGCAAATAATAATAACAGGTCAATTAAGAAATTAGTATAAATTAAGGCCTAGTGAACAAGTAAAGGTACACTTTTCTCACTAACCAATTACACCTCATATCAATCACTTTCTGACTTGAGCGTCGGAGTGTCTACAGGTACGCCCACCCCCGGAGTGCAGACGGCGGGGAGATCCAGAAGGATTCCAGGGAGGAACAGGAGGAGATTCGACACAGAGGGTTCTTGAGATTGTCTAGTTCCGCATCGAAATAGTATCGATCAGGTACAATTGGCGCCCACCGTGGGACTAGACAATTCTCAAGAAGGATGGTGTCGACAAGAGCAGCAGTCGATCAAAATACAGTAGCAGCGGAGATGCAATGAGAGATGAACCGCTAGTTGGAGGAATTGAGACACAAGAATGAAGAAGAAATAAATGCCCTAAGAGAGGAGAACCAACGGTTGCGAAGACAACTTGAGCAAAATTTCCAATAAAGGGAAGAATCTCATAGTAATGGAGAAGGAGAGGGTGGCACAAGACAAGATGAATTCAGGGTACAAACCACCACCCACCAAACAAGCGCGAGACCCAGAACAGCTAGATGCCACCCCTTCGTGGACGAGATCATGGAGGTAGAACTTCCTACACGCTGGAAGGGATTGACTATGAGCCAGTACGATGTCACTACTGATCCAAAGGAGCACGTGGACGTATTCACCACCCAAGCAGGGTTGTACACTTCAGATGACGCAATTCTTTGTCGCGTGTTTCCAACGTCCCTGAAGGGTCCTGCACTCAACTGGTTCACACGATTACCACCTAACTCTATTGATTGTTTCGATACGTTGGTCACCCGTTTCGACATTCAGTTCGCCACTTGTAAGCCACACCATCTCACTTCTCTAGCGTTAGTAAATATACGACAGGAGAAGGGAGAATCTCTGCGAGAGTTTATGGAGCGCTTCGGGAAGATATCGTTGAATATCTCTAATCTAAATCTTGAGGTCGCCACGCACCACCTTGTAACAGCGTTAAAGCCTGACCCGTTCATTGACAGTTTGTGCAAGAAGCACGTGAGCAATCTGGATGAGCTTCGAACCAAGGCAACCAAATTTATGCAGATGGAAGAATTAAAGGAGTTTCGCAGTACGACCCAATCAGACACTTGGGAAAAGAAATACATTGACAGAGAAAGGGTGTTAGCGCCACGACCTAACAGTAGGTTCAAGGACTCTAGACAACCAAAGTACAACAGGTACACACCCCTCGTGTCTAACTGAGCGAGAATTTTGGAGGAGGCCTTGAATGCCGACCTAATAGCAACCCCTCAAAGGGTCTCGACTCCCCCAAACGCGGATACCACTAAGCATTGTCGGTATCATCCGAATTATGGGCACACGACGGAGGATTGTTTTACTCTGAAAGATAAAATCGAAGAGCTTATACAAGCAGGACACCTGAGAAGATTTGTCAAACGAGAGGAAGGGAGATTCTCTTCCAGAGAAGAGCGAGAAGGTAGATATGAGGAGTGACCACGAAAAGCGTTAGGGTACCAGGAGAGGCGAGAAGAAGGCACCAGAAGGAGGGTTGAGCCCGAGAAAGATGATGAACAGGATGTGAGGGAGAAGCCATTGAGAGGGGTGATCAACTATATATCAGGAGGCTTTGCAGGAGGCAGAGCCACTATGTCCGCGAGGAAAAAGTACGTCCGAGCAATCCAAAATGTCAATGTCGTATCTACATGTCCCTGGCGGCACATGCCACCCATCACATTCTGTGATGATGATTTTCAAGCCATTAACCCCCAACACGATGACCCAATGGTGATCTCAGTGGAGATTGATGACTTTGCAATAAGTAAAACCTTGGTAGACCAGGGTAGTTCAATGGATATCCTGTACTGGGGCACTTTCAAAAAGTTAAGAATTTCGAAAGTAGAAATCCAACAATACTCGGAGTCAATCATGGGCTTCTGAGGGGAGCGAGTGAATACAAAGGGCTACATTGATTTGTTCACCAAATTCGGAGCATGGAGAACGATGCGAACGGTAAAAATTTGATACCTTATTATTGACGCTCACACCTCTTATAATATTTTGCTAGGGAGACCTTCGTTGAACATGCTTGGTGCGGTGATATCCACGTATCACTTAACTATAAAATTTCTGTCAACTTCGGGAGACATAGTCACTGTACATGTAGACCAGCCAACTGCGCACAGATTCTATGCAGACAGCTTGAGAGAAATACCCATACACCAAGTTGAGAGCCCAACACTGCTACAATACCAAAATCAAACCCAAGTCTTTTCACCAGGGAAATCTAGTGTGGCAAATGGCAAGTGCTGCCCGGAAACACGAGGAGAAGTTCTCGCCCAATTAGGAATAGGGTCACTCCATGTTAAGAAAGTTGTGGGTAAATGCGCATACAGATGGGAACACCTATCAGGTGTCTCTATTCCAACAACCTGGAACGCCTCACATTTGAAGTATTACAGTTAGTTTGTTAAATGCTTATTTTTTATTTACAGACTTCTTACGAACGATTTGTGGATTGATTGCATAATAAGTGGTGTACTCTTTCCTACCTTGATATTTTTTTTAACCTAAGGAGGGTTTTGGTCAAGAAAGTTTTAATGAGGCATCGTAGCAATGAATAAAGCATAAGTTTTCATTATTATTACTCTACGCTTACATTTTCCATCGTTGAAGCACGCACACATTTAAATCAAGTGCATCAAACAAATACTTTCTTAGCATTCTCTCTATGGTAAAGGAAGCTTCGTCAAACTAGATGATCCCCCCATATATATATCAATGGAAAAGGAAGCTTCATCAAACCAGATGATCCCCTCATATCTGTATCAATGAGAAAGGAAGCTTCATCGCCCTAGATGATCCCCTCATATCTATATCAAAGGGAAAGGAAGCTTCATCGCCCTAGATGATCCCCCCATATTGATAAAATAAATACGACAAAAATGACACATAACAACTCACAAAAGCGGACTTACTAACCTAGTAGGGCTAGAGGCCAGCCACATCTCGGTCAGGAATGGCCGGGTACATCTCGGCCAAGACACATGTTGGCAGCATCACAACCACATCCCAGCCAGGAATGGCCAGGTACATCTCAGCCAGGAATGTCCAGGTACATCTCGGCCAAGACACATGTTGGCAGCATCACAACCATATCCCAACCAGGAATGGCCAGGTACATCTCGACCAGGAATGGCCAGGTACATCTCGGCCAGGAATGGCCAGGTACATCTCGGTCAAGACACATGTTGGCAGCATCACAACCACATCCCAACCAGGAATGACCGGGTACATCTTGGCCAAGACACATGTTGGCAGCGTCACAACCACATCCTAGCCAGGAATGGCCAGGTATATCCCGTCCAGGAATGGTCAGCTACATCTCGGCCAACCACACTCTTTCTTTCCTTCATACTCGATTTTACACATTTCAGCCTCTTGTTTCACTTCGTTCACTACGAGACTGGAGGGGTTGGTGTTGGTGTATGGCCGGGTATATCCTGGCCCAATAAGACAGAAATGGCCGGGATCACCCCGACCCAAGTATGAGACACATTCGTTGTGGCCCAATTACCGGGGTACCTGCTTTTCACCTTTTCTCCAACATAACACAGAGGGCCCAATAAGTGTGATGGCCGGATATATCCTGGCCCCTTTGGCCGAGTTCATCTCGACCCAAGGGAGTGGTAGATGGAACATGTGATTATGGCACAGAGGTACAAAGGAACAACATACAATCTCAGCCAAAAAGGAAGGAGTTGATATTTGACGAAGTACAGACGTGCAAACCCCAAAAAAGGAAGGAGTTGATATTTGAGAAGTACAGACGGCAAAACCCCAAAAAAGGAAGGAGTTGATACTTGAGAAGTACAGACGGCCAAACCCCAAAAAGGAAGGAGTTGATCTTTGACAAAAGTACAGACGGACAAAGGACAAAACTCAGAATGGAAAGAGCTGATCTTTAACAAAGACACAGAAGAACAATCTCAGCCAATAAGGAAAGAACCGATGCGTGCAACCTCAGTCGGAAAGGGAAAGAATCGATCCTCGAATACGAACGACCCGCAAATAATAATAACAGGTCCATTAAGAAATTAGTATAAATTAAGGCCTAGTGAACAGGCAAAGGTACACTTTTCTAACTAACCAATTACACCTCATATCAATCACTTTCTGACTTAAGGGTCGGAGTGTCTGCAGGTACCCCCACCCCCGGAGTGCAGACGATAGAGAGATCCAGAAGGAGTCCAGAGAGGAACAGAAGGAAATTCGACATAGAGGGTTCTTAAGATCATCTAGTTCCGCACCGAAATAGTATCGATCAGGTACATAATTCTTTAGTTTATAATCTTCTTGATACAGTCATGAAGAGTTCTTTTCCTTTCTTACCTAAGATTAAACTTTTTCTTTGAACCCAAACAAATCCACCAAACAATTTTTTCTCTCTTTAAACATCATTTTCCATCTATCACTTTTGATGTTTGTAATTTTGTATTCCAATATATTAAAAAAAATAATTCCTCACTTTTGCAACTATATTTAAACTTTTAATTAATATATCCCTCCAAAGATTATAATAACCAATAACCATGTGACATTTTAATACATAAATATCACAATAATAATAACCATAATATTATTTGTAACCAATTTATTTATTAGTAAGCAATTAAAAAATATAATATTTTATTATTCCATCTAATAAAATATATTTGATTATTTATAAGCAATTTTAGAGTAATCTATTAAAAAATATAATATATTTTTATTCCAAATAATTAACAAAATATCTAGAGTTATTTGTAATCAATTTTAAATTAATCCATTAAAAACTATAACAATAAAGATTAAAGCAATATTCATCTATCCTAATTTTAATAATATATAACTCTAATATTTATTATTATTATTCGTGTAAACAATAATATTGTATGATAATATATGTAAAATAATTATTTACTGCAAATATAACTAATGTTTTTCTATTTTACAAACACAAAATTAAAAGAAAAATAAAAAAAACACAGCATCCGTGCATACGCACGGATATAGCACTGGTTCTATATAAAAACATCCATTCCTATCTGAATATAATGCGGTTCAAGATTTATAGTTGGTAGGCTTCCTTGTGTCACTAGAATATCTTAATGTTCTATCTTTTCATTGAATATTTGATTCTTACCGTACAACCGAAAATAATAAAATAAGATTGAATCTAACGTTTTTAATCACTCTATTATATGTTTTCATTATAAGAATTGGAAACACATTTATTTATAATTAGAGAATGTATTAAAATAAAGTAGAATAAATTTTTCATTAAATAAAATACATAAATATTTATAAAAATATAATTAAATGTTAAATCATTATTTAAAATCATCTCTCAAAGAGGATTTTTCATTATAAAATTTCATCACAAGTTTAGGAATATGTTTCGTAAATGAAGATACGAAAATTTAATTTAAAATTAAAAAAATTATTCCAAAAATGTTTGAAAATTGAATTTCATATTTTTTTCGAGGGATAAATTATTTAAAAATATCTATATTCCTAAATAGTATGTATTCCAAAATTAATTTCCATATATCGTTAACCAAATTTAAATATTTTTTCAACCCAATCTCATATCTAAATCTTTTTAGATTAAGATGAATATTCAAAATACAATCTAACATTAATTTCTTTGGTTGGATTGATCTTATGTTTTTATTTCTTGATTTTAGGACAAATTTTGTATTTTCTTTAATACATAGAATAAATGTTTTATTAATTCTGTATTGATATTTTTATTTTAGACAAAAAATTTGCTTTTACTAATTAGTTATTTTTTTTATCTTATAGGAAATAAAATACAGATTATAGCTTCGAATAAATTGTTATTGTCTTGATATAGTTCGAATAAATTGTTATTGTCTTGATATCGTTTACGTTTCAGCATAATTTATACTTTTTTTTTTTTCATTCCTTGTGTAGTTAACCTAAGACACCAATTAAACTGTATAAGTTATAGACAAATTTATGTATTTGGCTAGTTACGTGTCACTTTATAAATAAATAAATATATATATATATATATATATATATATATATATTTTTTTTTTTTTTATTTTTTTTTTATATTTATTTATTATAAAAATTTTTATAAAATAAATATATATAAATATTATTTTTTTTTTTTGAAATGTTTACTAAATTGATCGATTACAAAACCCTTGATGAAACGAAAACATTTACAGTACCAAAATTGTAATAATTAGTTAAAGTTTACCCTTCAATATTTTGAAGTGACCAAAAGGTCCAGTTCTGTTTCAAATTAGTGCTTATCCAAAGACACTTATTTGATTAACTTTGTTCATGATTTTGTAAGGTTAAAATACCTTTTTTTTTTAAATTTTTGTTAAGTTTTGTCAAATAAGTCTTAATTTTTGTTTTGTGTTCAAATAGATTCTAATTTTCGTCAATTTTGTTCAATTGAATCTTTTTTTACTAACACCGTTTAAATCATTAATGGTCATGAACAGTGACTGCCACATGTCACTTCGTGATTTTTTTGAATTTTTTTAAATGTCCACATGTCAACCCAATAGTGTGTCAGTGTTAAAGTCAATATTCTATATTCAATTTGGCTATATTTGTTATTTTTGTTCAATTTAGTTCCAATTTTGTTTAAAATTGACCAATTTTGTTCCTATTGAAGATGTGACTAAATTTAACTTTTATATCAAAGTTATAATGATGTGAATTTTAATATATTATATAAACATATTTAATAAAAAATGTGAATTTTAATATAAAAAATAAATTTGGTTTCAATTTGGAAAGGGACGAAATTGGTTCATGTTAACAAAAATTGGAACTAAATTGAACAAAAATAATAAATATAGAGACTAAATTGAGTATAGAACATTGACTCTGACACGTGACACGCTACTGGGTTGACATATGAATATTTTAAAAAAATTTAAAATACACAAAATAGTCTTTCGGCCCTACTGTACTTACAAAGTTTGTAGTTGACAAAATTAAATTTGGAAAGGAATGTAGTTAGCAATTATCTATGAAACCTGAAAGCAAAGAAATGGAGTAATCTTTAAACAAAGTAAATTGGACTCTGAAGAAAGATTTTATACATAAGTAGTGCATGGACTTTGATGAAACACAAATTATCTAAAGCTACATTGTCATATATTGACCGGATCGAATGTCGAATTTAATGTTTAAAATCATTGTGTCCAGGAATCGAGGAACTATTGATCCAGAACTTATAAATATAAAGGTAGATAGTATGGGAGTGTTGAATGTTTTCCTTGTAGGATTGTGAGAACTAGGGAAGAGATGGCATTTTATGTAGAGGCAGTGAATATTGGGAGTGCAATTTTCTTATACAGGGAGATAATTAGTGGGGGAGTATAGCCTTTTCTTTGTAGGAATGGGATTGAGAGACTAATGTTATGTTCGCCTGAGGTAATTTGTTGATTGAAAGGAAATGCATGGATTACGAGGTGAAAATTATGTTTATTTGGGTTGATTGGAGGGCAAGCCAAAACGATGATTTGCAGGATGCACTACTTTTTCAATTCACGTATGAAGAGAAAATTTGAGGGAATTATTTGAGAAAACACCATTTTACCCTCTAAAATGTTGTGAAGTGCATCGAGAAGACCATGGTGGTCAAGAATGGAGCATCATCCGTGCATGGAAGTGATCGTTCATGAGGTTTGAACAGAGAAGAAAATGGAGAAGGAAACAAAGTACTTGATCTGATATAGTCAAGTGTGGAACCAATCCACTTAAGAAGGGATTTGATCCAATCATGTTGGTACGATCCACGAGAGCTTTTTGGAGAGGAATCCAATCCATGGACGTTGGAATCGATCCACGAGAGCTTTGTGGAGAGGGATCTGATCCATGGACGTTGGAACCGATCGAACCATTGTGTAAGGAGAAGGTATCTGATCCCATATGAGGTTGGAACAGATCTGGACATGGAGATGGAGAGGGATCTGATCCCATTCTTTGCAGATTCGATCCCCCACTGCACTGGATCGGATCTTTATATGTTAGAATCGATGTACTTCGTGGATAAATATGGTTGTCAAACTTTTTAAAGTTATTTTATTATCAGTTATAAATGTTATTGTTCTTCAAATGACCTAGATTCTAGAATAATATTCCATAATATTGTTATTAATAATACAAAAACGCCTTCAGAATTTCTTGGTAAAATTTATTATAATGTACTACTAAATAAATATATTATTTTATTAATTTTTATAATTATTTTTTCAATTCTAGTAGTTAAAAAATATTAACAAAATAAATATTACTCGTACAAATGTCAATTTATACTACTTATTATATAAAGATCAATATGGTAATCTATCTATTATTTCTATTAATTTTTTTTTAATTTATCACATAAATTAAATCATTCACAAACTTTCACAAAATTTACTTCCAAATTCAGTCACTATCACTTCTAAATCCCTTAAAAACAAAAACACAGAATTCATATATTTTCAAATCTACTCCCTCTCCCTCAAACTCATTCACTCAAGTGAATACACCTTAAAAGAGGGAAGTCTCCAACAAGGAATGAAAGTATGCAGGAAGATACCTTCATGATCTGGTGAGGCACCATAACAACATCAAGACTATGATTCTGGCTCACCTTAAAACTATGTTGTTGTAATAAGGAAACAATGTTTTTGTTCTTTACCTATGATTTTATCTCATCTCTATAATTTTGTCAAGCAAGAAACTCGTTTAACATATTAATTGTATATGTTTTGTCCTTGATAAGATATCCTTAATTTGTGATTATGAATATGGTACCTACAAAATGTGTAATCCTTGTACGAGGGTAGTTTGTAATTTGTTTTAAAAGAGTTAGAGCATCCTTTTATTAATTTCATTTTTTGTTGATAAAAAAAATATATTTTAATTAAGTCTTTTATAAAGGTTAATCCTTAATAACCTTTATTAAGATAATGATAATTATATATATATAAAAATTGAAATTTAGTGCAAAATATTTTGTATAGATTAATGATTTGTTTAACTTACCTTTCTTATTATTTTACTCACAACTAGTATTGATCAGACGTAATTATTTTGAAAATTCTAAGGATGCATTTTTATAAATAATTTTTAATTGCCTGTTTGATTGCGAAAAATTTCCTTTAGCTGATGATGTAATGTATGTTGGAAGTTCCACATCGACTAGGGATAAGACCAATTCACAATATATAAATTGAGGTGCAAACCTCACCTTACAAACGAATTTTATGGGGTTGAGTTAGGCTTAAAACTCACTTCTAACATGGTATAAAGTCAAGTTAGAGGCTATCCTAACGAGCTTTCTTAGACATTTTGTTCCACCAGATATCGGGCCGCTAATAGACCACCCATTTTTCTAGTCCCACGCACGAGATGTATATAACTTGGCTTTGATACCATGTTAGAAGTGATTTTTTTTTATCGGCAAAGAATTAAATTAAATTAATAATAGAGCACTTGAGGGATGCTCTAATCCATTTACAAAAAGATGAGAGAAAGATGCAGTGCATCTCCTAAACATGTCAAAACAACGATAAAACTTTCATGTACAAAAGTTAAGATTTCCCTAGACATTGGACATAAAATATATATCATAGGGGCCTTCGAACAACATCTAAGCAATATTCTTGGAAAGGAAATAGAGCTTGAGTAGGCGCCAACAACATACTATGCTACTACAATAATCTGGCAGAACAATTAAAACTGGACTTTCAATGCAAGAGTTATGCCTCCCCAACGTCAAGCTGGGTAGGAATCTTAAGATTAGCCACCTAGATCGCACCTTCACTGGCTAGTTTACAAGATTACACAGAAAGTGAATACAAAGCCATGTATGCATGGTTCGTTGCGCTCCCGAGACTATGTTCTCTTGGTTGTTACGGAGTAACCAAAGAATTGTGTATAATCACTGATGAAGAACTCATTTCTTTAGACATGGGAATCCCTTTCATGCTCACTTGACAACTTAAACACATAAAGCATCATATCATAGAGATTTTAAACACACAATATGAGCGAAGTACTAGTCACTATATGAAAACTTTACCGAAGGAATTTTATGTTTCAACCAAGCCCAAGCATTAACTTGAGCAAGACTAAAAATCTCTTCAGTGTCAACTTTCTTTTGCTTAAAGATCACCTCATTCCTATGTCTCCAAATTTCCCCAACTATTTTGCTTAGATGTTGTTAGAAGTGGGTTTTAAGCACAACTCAACCCCACAAAGCCGGCTTGTAAGGTGAGGATTGCACCCTCTTATATATTGTGAATTGGCCTTATTCCTAATCGATGTGGGACTTCCAACAATGTATAATATATTTAGGTCAAATTAAACATTTTTAAGCCCCATGTTTAGAAAACATTTTAGAAGTCTTAAAATAAATGTAAAACAATATATAAAACAAACTAAAATTGAGAAAAAAAGTTATTTACTTATTAATATATGATTGTGCACATAACAATATTTTTTTCTCTCCTTGTTAATTCATAGCATGTTTGGGTCAGTTCAATCATCTTCTAGTTGTCCATAGGTTGAGGTAGAACTTTTGCAAGTTTGAAGCCACTTTGGGGGTTCTTAGAGTTTTGTGTTGTCTTTGAAGGTGAAGGAAGTTGGCTCTGATGTCTTTTATGTTTAAATAGTTGTAGCAAATTCTATTGAATGGTTTGATTGAATTACATATGTTTGATTTGGGGATGAAATTGAGATGATAGCGTGAAAATTTTGGAGGATATCTTTCTGTTTATGAAGTGTGGATGAATTGAATTGTAATTTCATATTTGTAAAATATGAAATGGTGGAAGGGGTTGTGAAAAATAAGGCTTTGTGCAATTGAGTTCAAGTTTTACTTTAAAAAAAAATTATTTCTAATCAGAACTGCAAAATTCACATGTTGTGGAAAAATCCACACGTCACCTATAAAACTCGCTAGTGTGAATTCTACATCCTAGAGCCAAATCCCCAAGTTGTGGGAAAATCCAAAAATTACTCGTGGAACTTTTTGTGTGCTTGAATGTTGTGTTTGAATTGTATGGTCATATAATTCCTAAGGAGGAATGGTATGACATGTGAGTCTAGTGTTATGTATTTACTAGGGTCACTCTTTGGAAACTATCCTTACACTCAGACTCATACAAAGGAAGAAGTCTATATGGTGAAGAGGGAAAGATGTTCCTATAACTGGTCTTGGAGTCATGGACTCCATTTCTATTAGGCTATAAGTGAACTCACTTTGTCATAAGAGAGGGGGACCATGTACCATTACTGAAATCTGTACTACTGAGGATTTCATTTTACATGATAAAGCAATGCTTTTAGGGTCCGAGTGAATGCATAAATCTTGATAATTGAGTATAGGACGTAATTATGTAAATGGATGAGAATTATTTTGTAATTTACATGAATTGAACAACTGCTAGTTTAGTTGTAATAGATCTTTATATATTATTTTATATGAATGCCTAAGTTATCATTAGCTTGCTCTCTTTTTGTTTATTGATTGTTTATGTCTTTTTTTGCAATAATCGCTTCTATGGCATGAGCATATATGAGGTTTCAAATTGTGTTGGTGTTAGCTCGTAGGTTGAGGAATGTCTTTGGAGTTTCTATGGCGTGATGTACATAGATATACATGACATGATGTAGTTGATTTGTCTTATTTTATATTTTGTAGAACTTTAATAACTTTTGTATTTTGACTTTAGTTTGTGAAATGACTACATCTACTCTAGTTTGAAAGACTTTTTATATAAATGTCTTTTATCCATACGACTAGGTTTGCTTAATACCTAACTTGTAATGGTTAATTAGTAATAGGCTTAAATATCTTTTTCGTTCTCATTTTCGTAGTGTTTGTTACGGATGATCCTTATTTTTACCAAATGTTTAAAATGGTCCTCATTTTCGCAATTCGTGTTTAATTTAGTCCTTTTGTGTGATGTCGTTTAAATCAGTAACGAAGCACTGTACATGTGTCACTATTTGTATTACGTTGAATTGTGGTTCATTAGGTGTATAGTACAGCTGGATTAATAACGTTAAAATTCAAATTTGGGGCAAACTATGCAATTAAGGTTGACGCTGCAATTAGGGATTCTGGTGGGTGGGAGGCGATTTTTGCATCCCCGATTTTCAGAGGAAGCAATTGGACGTGGTGATTTTTGCGTTCAATTTCAAGTTTCCAGATAATCATCATCGACGAGGTAAGTACTTTGCTCTTGGGTTTAGGGTTTTCGGGATTGTTTTGTAGATTGCAATCAGTTGGGGTTAGGGTTTTCGTGATTATGTTTTGGGATTTGCATATCTCCGCATTTACAAATTGGGGTTAATCAATTTCTCATTGAACCACCAACATTGCAGGAAGTGCTACAACACTGTTGCCTCCAACGATTAGAACCAGAGGTAAAGGAAAAATATTGGAACCGTGACATACCTAAACAATGGGATTGCAGGAAGAAGACTGCAGGAAGACACCAACACAAATTGGGAATTGAGGAAGGAATATTGTCAAAATTTCTTCTGCCCAACAATTCATTTTCAAAACCCTAGCTCATCAATTTATCTTCAATTATCTAATTACTATAGTTGTATTGTACACATAATACACCATAATTCAACGTAATACAAACAATGTCATTTGTACACTACTTCGTTACTGATTTAAACGGCGTCACACAAAAGGACTAAATTAAACACGAATTGCGAAAATGAGGACCATTTTAAACATTTGGTAAAAATTAAGATCATCCGTAACAAACACTACAAAAATGAGGATGAAAAAAGTATTTAAGCCTTAGTAATATAAATCTACTAATTTAAGATGTTACAACCGGTAAAGCATATAAGTAGATAATACCATTACTTCAAGCCTCTAAGAAAAAAAAAATGCTTAAAAAATAATTTTTAGCCTTTAGGTCTTCAAGAAGAAAAAATCTAAAAACACTCAAAAAATAAATTTTAAATAAAATTATAATATTTTTTTCACATAAATTATTTCATTAGTAAAAAAATAAAGTCTCATTCTTAAATTTATTTTTTTTCTCCCAAACCTTTGAGGACCATATACAAGAATAAGAAAGATTTCATGGCAATAAGCAAGAACAATTTGGAAGAGAAGATGTAATTGTTCCATGGGCATTTTTGCAGGAACAAGAAGCTGGTTTTCCTTGTTGAGAAGAGACGATGTTATTTCGATCCAATACAATGTTGAAACAACCTTGTGGACCACAATTCAATGTAATAGCTGCATTAGTCATACTTGTTCCACGAAATCCACGAAATGTGATTCCACTCACTTCAACTCCTCCATTCTAATTATCTCAAAAATGCAACTTTAATAAGTAATAAATAAATTAACTAATTTAGGACGTACACTACTCTCAAGTATATGAGTAATAATTAATTGAAGAGATAAAAAAAATGCATATTGTGAAATTACATACTATTTTTTTATAAAATTTAAAATCTTGATTACATTATATCCAAACTTTATGAAATAATTAAGTGAATACCTTTAAAGATTGAGTTGTGTTAGTGTAGAATTGGTTAATAATTATTGGGTTTCGAGTTTGTATCAAATTAATTTCCTGAAATGTGATTCCTCTTGCATAACCTGATCCACCCTGCAAAAAAATGGATAAATATGTAATGTTAATTCTATTAAAATGGCAACAGATAGTGATAAAATATTTAAATTTTCCTTTTTCTTTCTTATATAATTTTTAATGTTCCTTAGAAATTAATTCTCATTTATCAAGCACACCTCTTACTCTAAAAAATAGTAAAGAATTTGAACTCTTTTTCATCTAATTTTAGCTAGTTTACCGTTGTGATAGAGTGAAAAAAAATCCATGACTACTTTATAACAATTAGCAGAGAACTTCGTGTATTTGTTGAAACTTTATGTAATAAAACTTCTAAAAGGCACATAAAAAAAAGGGGAAAAAATAAATCTTATACCGCATATGTCTTAATTCTTGCTCCATTCTGCGTGTTTGTGAAGTTACAATTTCGTACTTGAACTTGTTCCACTGTGTTACTTTTGCCATTTCCCAGGCTCCCAACGCTGATTCACAAAAACATATAACAAAATATATTATTTAACATTTTTATATTCACTTAACATGCTAATTCTTGAATTTCCAACCACATATCTGTTAACTAGATATTACTTGAAAATACACGCAAGTAAAACAGAGTTTTCGTATATAAAAACCTTATTCCATGGCCTGGTCCACAAGCACACCCAGTAACATTGACATAAGAGGAGCCACCACTGATCGCAATGCAATCATCACCTATTTAGAAACACAAATAAAGTTAAAACTTTGCATCTATTAAGTATTTAAAAACACTGTACTAAAAATTATATATATATATATATATATATATATATATATATATATATATATATATATATATATATATATATATCATAAATATGTTTTTTTCCTCAACATATTTTGAAATTAGTTGATCTTCAAACTTTTGACCTAATTTAGTTTTTAACTTTATAAATGTGTGAATTTTATATTTAGTTTTTTTGAATTATTTACACCATTTGACATATTTCTGCTTCAATATTAGCTAGAAAACATGTTTGAAATGTTAAATAAATTTAACAAAATTTAATTAAGAAGATTAAATTCACGCATTTTTAAAGACGAGAGACTAAATTGATCCAAAATTTTAAAAATAAACTAATTCTAATTTTTATTAAAAGATAAAATATAAAAAAAATATATATATATATATATATATATATATATATATATATATATGTATGTATATGTATGTATGCAAGAGATGAACATTGGTTTACCACATGCTATAGTAGAATCTTTGATCCAGATGTTTTTTGAAGCATAAACATCAATTCCATCAGTGTTGTGAGTGTCAGCAGGAGACTGAATAGTGATTCCAGAAAATGTGGCTCCCACACAATTGTTTATGTTTATGTGAGCTTTTGGACTGTTAATGATGTTTAAGTAGTTAACAGTAAGACCATTGCACGAGTTGAAAGTAATGGCCTTCATCACATCACCCACAAGAATTGGAAAAACATAAATCAGAATCTTAAACCTAATAAAAACTTAGTGAAGACTGTATTATTAAAGAATTCTCTAACCGATGGTCGTTGACAGTTTGTGCATGACCACCATGAAGAACCGAAGCCATCGAGTGATCCTCCAGTTCCATCAACTGTGAGACCATTTACATTTGAGATCAAAATCCAAGCATACTTATATGATGGCCATGCGTTCTTCTCTGCTGCAACTAGTTTCCCCTGAAGCTGCAACAACATTGATCAAACTCTTAAGAAAATTAAAGGATCGTCCATTTTATTAACTCGTAAAATCGTAAAATTATATAATTTTATGTAGTATTTTCAATTCAGACTCTGTGCATGATGTAGCCAGAATAAAATTGTTAGGATCTTAAGAATCATCTATTTTCTAAATTGTTTATTACACCACCTTTTTAGGATGAATAAATTCATTTCAAATAAAGTATAAACTTAATCGATGGTTAAATATAAAAGGGTGAATAAATTCATTTCAAATAAAGTATAAATTTAATCCATGCTTAAATATTATTTTAGTCTAATCTGTTTTTCGTAACTGGAATACATTTTCTTGAAAATAATAAATATAATTATTTTTAGTCAATTATGTTATTTTTTTTTTTTACATGTCAAACAGGTCTTGTTCTAATACCGTTTAACAGGTTAATGCTTCAATATAAAAAAAAAACGTATTTAATACGTAAAATATATTAAGATAATTAAGTTAAAAAAATTATATCCATTTTTTTTAATTTTAGAACCAAAATATAACAAAATTTTAAACAGAAATAAAATCCAAATTTACGATAAAATTAAAAAACTAAAATATATTTAACTCATTAAAAATATATCATGTTAGTAAGTTGTAAACAACAAGCCACTTTAATATAATTAAAGTTAATTTTTTTTTTCACTTGCAAGTGTAACATTAACATTAGAAATACCTGAATTTGAATAGTTGAGGCAAGGCAAGGACCCTTTAGCATTAAGGGTGAGAGAAGGAATTGATAATTTGCAGGTATGACTAGAGTTGCCATACCTTTTGCTCCACAACTGCTTTCCCAAGCTTTTAAAAATGCCTGCCACCAATTCACAACAAATATCCTATATATTAAACATCAAGTCAATTGCTCAAAACAAAATAATTTTTTTTTTTTTTTTTTTTTTAAATCTAAATCACTTCTTGGTCTTTGTAACTGTTTTTTATATGAATAAATAATATTATTTTAGGGATTTGTAATTATTTTTAGAATATTATATGCTAATATAATGTTGGAGAGAGAAGTGAATATCTTTTGAGATGATAAAAAACCTAACGAGTTTATAATTTGAAGGAGTAGAGTTTATAGGGAGATGATGAGAAAGACTCAACAATATATTCAATATACATCAAATTTTATTATTATGATTTTAATATTATGTTAAGAAGTGCACTTTAAGTTTAACTCAATCTCACGAAATCAACTTGAAAGATAAAGTTTGGACCCACTTATATATTGTATTATTTAATCGATGTGAAACTTCTAACAAAGAGTATAATTGTTTCATATAGTAAGAAAAGCTAATTCATGCTATAATACATTTGGTCAAGAATGACTCTAGTAATTTAACATAAAGATTACACATTAAAATTACATTTATGTATACTGTATTAGTTCCCAAAAATTATTAATTAAGATCTGCATATAGTGGTTAGAGCATTCTGGTGCTTCCAATATTTTTCTTTAAAAAAAAATTGACAAAAATGAAAACTACAATCTCAAATTGTTTTAAAATAAAAGTTATTCATTTTATATATTATATTGAAACCTCTTTTAAAGTATATTTCATTTTTTGTTTAATTTTGATCAATTTATTAACTTGTCAATGAAAATATTGACATGATAAATTAGCATTATAACATTGAAAACGTGACATTAATTAACATATTGGTTAAATGTTGGATGTGAAGTCAAAAATATAAATATTACACACAATTGAGATTATAAAAATTGAATTAAAACATACGTATAGTAAAATTAGTAATTACAATTAAGCCTGAAAATTGTAAATAACAAAATAAAAAACACATACCTGTGCATCATCCGATTTCCCATCTCCCTTAGCACCATAGTTTATTATATTATAAAGTCCATTAATTTTGGTTTCATCACAACGTAGGCATGGGGAAATTAAAGCAAGAACAAAAACAAAAGAGATTAAGCTTCGCATGTTTTCACTAAAGGGCAATTTTTTTCTTATTCGGTTGAATTTTTTCTTTGGTAGATTAGGACTGGTGGGGATTGGGTAGAGTTTTGAGTTTTGTGAAGGAAACAGAGGTGTGTGGTTCAATATATATATATATATATATATATATATAAAATTCTTAATTAAAAAAAATATTTATGTAAAAGGAATTTATCTATAATTTTATATAAAGAGATTCCTTCTTTTGTGTCCACATCTCATAATTCCAACTTTACCTTTTACAATGTAATTATTTGTTAATTTGTTTTTTTTTTAAATTAACGTTTACTTTGACAAACTTTTTATAAAATTATTTATCTATCTTCTATTCATCAACAATTATTTTTTTATATTTTCTTCGTATATTTTACTTTATTTTTGATAAATATAATTTTATTATATTTATTAACTTAATAACATTATAATATCATGTATATTTAAAAGATACTTACACATTTGTGTTTGTCTAGTATTTAATAAAGCTTTTGGGAGAACAACAATCACTTTTTTATCATTAATCTTTTATTTCATTGGTTGGGAAAAGCGTTGGCAGGAAAAATAAAACGGTTTTCATAGTTTTTCGTTTTCCTAAACAATAATAAAACGTTAAATTAAAAATGTTAAAGTTGACTAAATTGTGAGATTATATTAGCTTTGAAATATTAATGTTTGACTAAATTATGGTATTATTATACAGTGGGATTGACAATAATACTACAAAAATAAAAACAATTGTTTTTAGGAGTTTTAATTGACGTTTCTAGAAGTCTTAATCCCGATAAAGATTTACTCGCAATTTTTCATTCTTCACACTCAGAGATATTAGCATGGACTTGCTCCAAGAGATTCATATATTACCACGGTTGGGCTTTCGCCAGGATGAAGATAGAATTAGCTTTCACTGGTTAAGGTTGACTTTTCTTCTTTAGCCATGTCGGAAAGAAACACAAAGATGAAAAACAAGAAACGGTGAAACAAGAAGAAAACAGAATCAAATGAATAAAAATAGGAGAGAGATTCAAAATAGGTTTATAAATTCAACCTTTTGTAAGTAGAAACAATTGTTTTGTCAGACCTCACCTTAAAGAATATATATTCATAAAGATGATTTATGAATATATCTTTTGTTACCTTAAAATATACTGAAATATAATAAATTTTTAAATCAATGTACACGTAATATTATATAATTTAATTTAAACTTAAATTTATTTTCTGCTTACATATCTAGTCAATACTAATATTTTACATTATAATATAATAATTTCCGTAATAGAGATTTAGTGGGAATAATATAAGTAAGAAATAAAGGACAAGTTAGAGAATGTTATAGTGGAAGACAAAAGTTTGAGGAATGTTAACAAAAATATAAGAGTGAAACTAAATTTTTTGCTAAAAAGAGGACACTGTTAACAAAATATCAACAAAAATAGAAAAAAATAAAATAAGGCAGCGAAAAAAAAAATGCACAGATTTATTCTTGTTTTTCTTTGTTGGCAATGTTTGTCCCAATGAACTGTTTAAGATCTTCAAGTAGAGTAGGTCTTGATCGAAATTCTTCATGATTTGCAAGAGTGAACACTGTTTCTTTTGGCACAAAACACATTTCCTCTTTATATAACTTCTCTTGAACGAAAGAAGAAACAACCAGAGTCTGCAACATTTCAGAAGGAGTTTCTGCGTTATCTTTCTGCCAAAATTAGCAAACTATTAGTTTGAATCAGAGAAAATAATGATAAAACAATTCAAAGCACTGATTTGATCATTGAGTATTTTTTTTTTTAATTCTTGGAATCAGATTTAGAAACTTGTTTTATAACGAAAAATAAAAACAAAATAAAAAAGATAGAATAATGTAAAAAAGAATCGACAGGTACATTTCATATACACAAAGCAGTTACATAATAAAATCTCTTTTGACCATATCCTCTTCCATTAACCGATTCCTTAAATCTCGCTAATACATCCAACCAAAAGCAACCTTGACACAAAAATTGGTCACAAAATAGTGAAGTACAAAAAACTGACAAAATCATCATTGCAAATCTAAGACGCATCAAAACTTACGCATGCACAATGACAACAATGTAATTAACACCTAACAAAAATCACTACAAACGCAATGAGCAAAAACATATTCATTTGACAAATAATATAACTCAGTGATAATCTATACCTCAAGTGAATTTGTGAGTTCAAGCATCATAACTTGAACTTGAAGGTACTTAACATACTTTGAAGCTGCACGAAGCATTTCAGCTGTGTTCATCTTTGGTCCACCAGGAACCAACTTTCCAAGTTGCTGCGTCTTCTCAGTTATCTTTCTTCTCCTTTCTCGTGCCGCTACGCTTTGTGGAGATATCGTTCTCTCCTTTTCTTTCTTCTCACACGTAAGATCCACACAGTCTGCAAACTCACCTGATATTTGTTGTTGCAGTTCCTCTATGCGTGAAGAGTAGAAATTGTCATAAGGCACAACAAATTCATTTGCGTAACTGGGTGACAGTGTAGTTTGTGTTGTGAGTTTTTGCACTTCACTCTCACAGCAACACTTTTGGCGTTTTGCAGATTGGAGAAGAGTATGTTCTTGAGGAGTTGGAAAGATGTTAGGATGAGGAAGAGAAATGAAAGGATCATAGAGAGGAGGGTCAATATTTGAAGGGTAAACAGAACCACCAATTGGGTCAATGTAGTTCTCAGAAGAACCGCTTGAAAGAAAAAGGTTTTCATCGGAGTAAGAGTAAACTAGTTGTTCCGGCATGAGTTCGTGGAAGTTTGTTTCCGAGGTTGGAATTTGAACAGTGTCCCAGTTGAAGAACGTGCTCGGAGACATCATGAAAATCAACCTCTGCAAATGAAGATAAACCTTGTGATATAGAAGAAATGGTAGCAATTAGTAATTCAACATAGTATAACTGCTAAAGTTAGAAGTAAATGTTTGGAGAAGAAAAAGAAAGAAATAACAAGACAGAAAACACTGTAAGTGATTGACCTAATAGGATGTTGTGGATTTGAGTTTTTGAGAAGAAAATGACTGTGAAGATTTATTGTGTGGGAGATAATTCAGGGGAAGTTGCAAGCGGTTACTGAGAATGGCTTCTAAATTTATTCACCTATTTATTTTTACATTTTACATTTACTCTATTCATTATATTTATTTTATTTTTCATTTTGATACAATTTCAGTACTTAGTTTTCAGCAATTTATTGGTTCTGATTAAGACATTTTTGTTTTTAAACAGAAAATTCGTGGTTGCATATTCAAAATTCTGGGAAGGAATTGTGTTAAAAAATTGTTGATGACAGGCATACCAACTTATTTATTTCTAATTACTTTACGTGTTCTTTTATTTTAGATTAATTATACTTTTATGACTTTGTTAAGTACTATGTGATAGGACAATGTAGTTTAGAAAATGAAAAGTAATGAAAGTAGTTCATTATTACAAAATTGACTAATGCAAATTATGCTTAGTTTTACATTTTGTTAAACATTTTTTTTTCACAGATTAAAATAATTAATTTTGCAAGCAAACGTTGTTTTGTACTTTATTCTTTAAACTGTTTTTTTTTTTATTACAAAGGATCGAAACTATTTGAAAACTTAATTTAAGATATATTATACATTCCGGAATTAATTAATATACTCTTTTTTCTTATTTAGTTTACATGTTTTGTCAGGTAACCCATATGATATAATTAATGTAGACAATAAACCTCACCTGAAAAAAAACAACTTCTTTATTCATTGCTGTTCTTGTTGTTCATTCATAATACAAAGTATAATTTATGGACTCACAATTTCTGACCGTTGTACTCTCAACGGCTACAAACAATTATAAACGGCTAAAAACGACTAACTTATTAATTACCTAGACTCCAACGGCTAATGCATTAATTACCCATAATGACTAGTTTCTTATAATGACTAGTTACTAATAATGACTTTACATTTAAGTTTATTAAAAACTCAACAAAACTCCCCCGTAAACTTAAATGTTCTTTTATTATTCGTCTTCGTTCCTCTGTTCTTCATCTCAGCTTCCCACGTTCAATAACTCTTCTCACATTGTACTTTTCCCTTTCATGAATAGTCAAGTTAGTCACTTTCTTCATGGCTGACTTCGCTTTCATTTTGTCTGTGGTCGACCTGTAATTCACTTTCCCTGTGGCTAACTTGTTATATACACTCTCAGTTTTTGCATTCTTAATGGTAGACTTGTTTTTCTCTTTGGCCGACTTGTTACTCATTGTTTTTTGTCTTTGTGGTCGACTTGTCATTAACTGAGTTCTTGTCAATAGGCCGACTTCTTTTTAAAAGATTAGACCGCACCCACTTATTGTTGTGCTCAATCTCCTCAATCTCTTCATCAATTTCAAGTCGCCACTTCTCATCTTGCACCTCCATTGCAGCTCTCAGATCCTTCTCAATTTGTAACTGTTCTTGTAAACTTGAAACATCTTGTTCAAGTTTCAAGCGCCGCTTTTGCAAAGCTTGTTTCCTTCTCTCCACGCTTGTTTGTAGAATTGAATTGTCTCTAACCTCCTTTTCAACTCTCTGTTGCAAATCTCTTTTTGCAATCTCTAACCTTTGAATTACAAGCTCTTCTTCTTCAAATTTTGAGCTACTTGAGCTTTTCACATGCTCCATTGAGCTATCTGAGTACTCCACTTGCTCCATCGACTTAACTGAGCTATGTAGGTGCCCTACCAAGTTTACTGAGTTAGCCTCATGCTCCACCAATGTGTTCAAGGTATCTACATGCTCCACGCATGCCTCACCATCCTATGCAACCTACTCGGTTGTCTTGCCGAGCTATCCACACTACTCGTCTATCTTATTGAGTTATCAACTATACTTAACCTTTTTGTTGAATTCTCCATGCTACTTGGTCTTGTTGCCGAGTTTACCATTTGCTTATGCTCGCCCCCCGAGCTACATGCTATCATCAACAACGTCGCTTCTTCTTTACCTTCTTTTGTGAGGTTAATCATCTCTTCTTTCCTATTTTCAGATCGACAATTTTAGCAAAATGTCCAAACTTATCACAACTGAAACACTTGTCCGAGTAACATTCCTTTCATAATGGCCATATTTTCCACAATTCGGCTAGCGGGCAACGTCTCTTCGTTTCTACTAAGTTGATTCGCCACAGTTTCAACTCGAGTAATGTACTCGACTACTCCTTTTGTCTCCTTCATCTTCATTCTCTCCAATTCGCCTCTAAGTGTTTGAAGTCACACCTGTTTCACTCGGTCATCTCCCTTATATATCTTCTCCAATATGTCCCACACTTCTTTTGAAGATTTAGCACTTACAATCTTCTCAAAGTCGGACTCATCCACATCTTGGTACAGGATGTACAAAGTTGTCGTGTCCTTCACACGTACTTCTTTCAGCACTTTCAATTGCGCATTTGACCAACCTGTAGTGTTGGTTGGTTAATCGAAACCATCTTAAACCACCTCCCAATTTTCTTGGGAGCCAAGAAAAGCCTTCCTTTTTAGACTCCAATTGTCATAGTTGACAGACTTTGTCAACTTGGGCAGGGAAACACTGTTTGTAAGACTGACCATCTCACTCTCTTTTTTCTCAAACAATTAGCTCTCGAACTCTCTTTTTCCAAGCACTCAAGCTCTCTAGGTCTCTCTTTTTTCCACTCAGACACTCAAGCTAACTGGCTCTTGATACCACTTTGTAGACAATAAATCTTCTCACTTGTGAAAAAACTTTATTCACCTCTTGTTGTATTTCATTCATACAATACACAACTCAACGGCTATAAACGACTAATTTATTAAGTACCTAGACTCCAACGGCTAGTGCATTAATTACCCATAACGACTAATTTCTTACAACGGTTAGTTACCAATAATGACTAATACGTTTAAGTTTATTAAAAACACAAAAATTAACCCTTCCATTTCTTAAAATACTTATATTAATTTACTTTATATAGCATTTAATTAAACATATTTACATAATTTTATAATATTTACTCAAATTTTATGAAATTAAAAGATTAAGACAGCTAGTCGTTTGTCATAGTCAACAATATCGATACATATTACTTTCAACTCCAAGTTTTATTAGAAAAGTCAAAATGAATTCGTGAAATAAATTTTAAAAGAAATTATGTAATTTTTTTTAGTATTAATAATTCTTAATAGTGATCATTTAGAACTAACACATATTAATCTGATTTAATAAAATTTAATGCTTGATTAACAGTACACAAAAATATTTTCTGATGATGGTCAGTACCTATTTATCAGAATTTTTGTTTTCAGAAAAATAATGACTCAAAGCTTCATGTGAATAATGTGAGATCAAAATATTTAATGTGTCGATTGTGACAAAAACACAACAAATCAATTCTATAATTCTACCAACCGCAACATGAAACTTTCATCTCATCTTACCTTATCATCCGTGAAAGTCAGAATTGAACATACAGTTGTATCAATATTTTAAGAATAATAGTTTTATAGATGTGTTGATGTAGTTATTTTTTAGTTTTTATGGATGAAAGTAAAAAAATATGTAAATAATGTTCATGCTTTATGTATTTGTTTTATAGTTACTAAAAGATCCTTTCCATCTAATAAACTCCGTTTCAAAATATAATTTTATTATAATATTATTGAGTTAATTTGTTATATTTGAAGAAATTTTATGCATTAGAAAATGATATTTTTTAAATTATATTATTTTAATAAATAATTTTCTATAGGTTAAATTCAATAATTTTATTAAAATTTTGATTCTTTTACTAGAATATCTAATATTATGCTAAAAATGAATAATTAAAAAATTAAAAATATTATATATTATCTGAAAAAGATAAAATAAAAAACATAATTAAACTTTTTTCTTTTATAAAATATAATACAAATTTAAGGGATAAAGAATTAATTTTTTTATTAAATATAATATTATAACGGTTTAAATTTAGACAACAAAATATTTTATTTATATGAATAGTTCAGCTCACACCATATATTTTCCAAACAAGAATGTAACTATTAATTTACATAAACATTTGGAAATCTTATAAATTAAGATGATTTAATATATAATTATAGTGGGTGTCGAATAGCTAATTATATTAAGCAAATTTATTGTTTTATAAAGATGTTTTAATTCGTGAGGTTTATTTTTCCTAGTAAATTTGTTTTTCACTCTCAAAATACACAAATAAAACTGGAAACCTAAGTTCTTATATACTCGTGCAGTAACTGAAACGTGTTCAGAGTTCATATTCAGATGAATCCGAACATAGAAGTAGTGGTGCTAACTCTCTTATGCACCGAGCATCGAAGTACCCGTGGTAACTCTCTTATTTTAGTTGATGATTATGGTAACATGTTTGATAATTTGTTTGAATGAATGCAAGTAGAATTAGGGCATGCTAAAATCTGTCTAAAGTACCTTATTCGAACTAAAACACACATAAATGCAAGAAAATGAGTTAGGGATGGTTAATGCGTGAATAAAAATGCATTATACAATCAATTAAATGTATTACATATGCAAACATGAATCGAAACCCGGAATTAAATCTAAAATCAAGCAATTCAAAAGTACCTGAACCTTAATTAATTAAACTATTTGTTAGAATAAATTTCACTAAATTCTACTTTCAATGTAATGCGAATTTAAGTTTTGAAGGTTAATGGAAACATGTAAAGCATAGAGATAACAAAACTATGCAACCGAAACTGAGAGAAACAAAGATGATACAATCCTGTCCAAAAGAAATCGTTTCTGAGTTTAGATCCTTAAAAAGCAAAAAAAAAAAATCAGAAAAGAATTAAGGGTTCTACCCCAAGAATCCTAATTAGCTGAAATAATTTATATTCTACTTTTGAATGTGATGCAAATTTGAGTTGTGAAGGTTAATGGAAACATGTAAAGCATAGAAACAACACAATTATGCAACAAAAATGGATAGAAACACATGATTCTTGATTTTACTATAATTATCATCTTATGAATTATTTAAAAATTTATTTAAATATTTGAATACTAAAAAAAATAAATAAATAATTTTTGTAAGTGAATTGGTGAGCCAACTCACTTAACTCACCAACCCGTGGTGAGTTGAGTCGGGTTACAAAATTTCTGACTCACCAGAAAATGAGCCGGATTGGGTTCACTCATTTTCAACCCGACTCGTGGTGAGCCAACCCATGTAGCCGAGTTGCCTACTCTCATTCCAAAAACCGAAAATCAGAGGAATGTAGGAAGAAAATATGTTTGAATATGAATGTTGATAATTTATTGTAACCTTAGTTTGTTATTATGATAATTTGTTGTTGGGTGAATTTTAGTTTTCCTTTTGAAATTTAATATCGAAATCATATATTATCTCCGATTTGAAAACAAAATCATATATTTTTTTAATTAATGTAAAAGAAGAGAATACTAATAATGTACATTACAAGAATGTATTTTAGCGTACTAAAATATGCGTTGGATTGCGGTATTGAATCTTGAATTAATTAATTGATATAGTAGTTTCTACTATCTTTCATCAAACAAGTGCAAGTTGGTTATCTGTACCACACAGAATTTAGATTTTTTTATTAGTTTTTCCTGTGTTGGTATTTTGTTGCACCTTTAAGATACATTGATAGGTATAATTCTTATCTTTTAAAACATTAAAAAGTTAAAATATCAATATCAGTATATTTTTAATGTTTAGTAAAATCTAACAAAAAAAAAATATAGATTCGTACCACAGACTTAGCTCTTATGTCATCATTGTGGAACACGAAACAGGCTCAATATCTGTCTCTTCAAATCAGCACATTTGATAAAGCTGTGATAAAGGGATTATAACCTAAATCTCTTTAAAGATAGAACATAAATTTTATCTTCAAATTCATCTACATACTCTATCTCAAATTTATCTTCTCAAAACAATACACGAGAAAGGGTCAGAAAAATTAAAAAGATCTCCTAAATACAATAAAATAATTAAAATAAATATCTTAAACACGTAGTTATTTTCTAAAAAAAATTAACATAAATGTAATAAAATATATTTTATTTTTTCAAAAATAAAATAAAAACTGATTTGTGAATAAAAAAAGTAAAAAATCAAATTAAATAAATTTCACGATCAAAATACTACTTAAGTCTTAGACTGAAATATAGGTAATAATATATTTATTATTATTATTATTAATAAAAATTATTAATACTATTAACGAAAATTGTGATTAATATATGTTAAATTATTATAATTAATGTATCTTAATAATTAATATGTATTAAGTTATTATAATTAGTATATATTAGTAGTTAACGTATATAAAATTATTACAATTATTGTATATTATTATACATAAATATTTGTGAGCTAATATTACAAATATGAACATTTTATTATTAAAAATAACTTGTAGCTTTTATAATTTTGTAATATTCTTAAGTGATAATTAAAGTGATATTTTCTACAAAAATTTATAAATTTCATTATAATTTGATATAATTCACAAAATATTTATGGTTGTTGTTTATATAAGTTATTATTACTAGTGTAATTAATATATATTAAAATATTTAAGTTTATATATTTATTTTTTGTGATTAATATATATATTATTATATGTGCAACTTTAAGTATGAAAATTTTATTATTGAAAAAAAAATCATAATTTCATTATAAGAGAATTGGGAAGTATTATTTATTATTAAATTATTAAAGAAAAAGAATGAATTAACTTTAATATAAGATTTTATTTAAAAAATTAATTTTCTAAATATTGATAAATTAGTTAATCTAATTGATTGAAAACTATATCTTTACGGTGATTTTGTTATAGATATTATATTTATTATGATAAGGAATCAATATGATATGGGTACAATTTTGAATTGAGTACCAGACTATAAATTATATCTTTTAATTTTTCCAAAATTTGATAAATTAATTAATCTATTAAATAACTATGTCGATGGAAAATTATATCTGTATAGTAATAATTTTATAATATTATATTTATAGATATATGATAAGCAATCAATACGATCGATATGATTAGAATTGAATTTGAGTGCCAAACTATAAATTATATCTTTTAATTTTCTAAAAAATAATCAATTAGTTATATGTTGATTGAAAATCACTATACCTGTATAGTGATTTTCTTATAAATATTATTTAGATAGATAGATGATAAAGAATGAATATCATTATTGTTACAAATTGAATTGAGTACCAAACTATAAATTATATCTTTTTATTATCTAAATCTTTATTGTAGAGTTCAAAACCTATAAATAGATACTAATGTTACAGATACTACTCACTCAATATTCATATACACTCATTCGTTAGCTATTCATAGAGTTAAAGAAATTTCTTGAGATTGATATTTTCTGAGTCTTCATCTTGGAAGATCAAACTCAACTTTCTGCAGATCTCACTCTTTCCACTTCAAGATACCAACGTTGTTTCAGGTTAGACGAAAATCAATTTCAATAATTGTTTATCTCTATATTTATAATACTTACAAAGTTTTCGAGCATTATGTAAGGAAACGTTAACACGGAGCATTTGTTCATTAAGCAGAAACAGTGTTCATCACTGAAGATGGCACGCAAAGGGTTCATTCTGTTGGTGTTCTTCGCTCTAACCACACTCTCGTCGATTGGTTTTGCGCAACACCACTCATCTGTTGCTGAAGTTCTTTCTCTGAATCGAAGCAGTTTTCCGACCGGCTTCGTTTTCGGGACAGCATCCTCGGCTTATCAGGTAAATGTTTTCTTATCACAGACCTACATGTATACGAGGGTTGACAAGCACACTTTATTTTGTTAACATTATTACTAAGTGTTTTAATACACTCCATAAGTTTCACATAGTTTAGGAGGCATGTCTTTCAGAAACAAAACTAGGACAAAATAATTAACAATGTACTCGAGTCGGATTGGAAAACAAAATACATGAAAAATTTCATTTTGTCCCCTTAATCTTTTATATTTATCTCTTCAACATATCGTGTCCACTAACAGCCTTAATTCCGCTACTGCTTATCAAATAAATCCTTTACATTATTATTCAAAAAAATTCATATTTTCTACCAATTTTGTTTTAAAAATTTTTTCGTAGAAAATACTTACAAATTTTGTTGTGAAAAAAAATTTGCAAGAAATTGCTACCATTTTTTTACAAAATATTTTATATAAAATTTTTCGTAACAAATTTTGTAGGAATTAATTGCAAATTTTATAATTTTATAGAAAATAATTACCCACAAAGAAATTATTTATCAATTAAAATTCTTAGAAAAAATGGCAGAAAAAATTTTTTCTTACAAATTTTTTGATTAATTTGCAAAAAACAATCTCATGTAATATACTTTCAAACCTTGAATTGTTTTCTTATGTTTCTCCATCATATCTACGTATAGTACGAAGGTGCAGCAAACGAAGGTGGGAGAGGACCAAGTATATGGGATGCATACACTCACAAATATCCAGGTTTTTTTTTAAATTTTTTATTGTGTTTTAATCTCTAATATGATATCATTTTGTTGTACTTTTTAAACTTAAAAATAATTGATAATAATCTGATTATAAATGTGTAATACTTGCAGACAAGATAAGGGGTGTAAGTAACGGAGATGTAGCTGTTGACCAGTATCATCGCTACAAGGTAAATTTTAAATTTTAGTGATGACAACAAGAAACCAATTATCTCTCTTCCTCAAAGTAATTAATTATTTTTGGATGTTTTTCATTTATATAACAGGAAGATATTCAGATAATGAAGAATATGAATTTGGATGCATACAGATTTTCCATCTCTTGGCCTAGAATCCTACCAAGTGAGATCAAAGTTGATGAACATTTTTTGTTTTTGAAATTATTGTAGTTGGATCTTTCACGTTATAACGATTTCAATCTTGTTGTTCATATACAGACGGAAAGCTGAGTGGAGGTGTAAACCCGGAAGGAATCAGATATTACAACAACCTTATCGATAATTTGCTAGCCAACGGTAACATTCATGTTTTACTCTCTTGTTTTTTTTTTTTTTAATTATTAAATTTTACATTGTATAGTAAAATGACAATACATAAATATTAATATTGCAGGTATAGAACCATACGTGACACTTTTTCATTGGGATCTTCCACAAGCTTTGGAAGAAGAATACGGAGGTTTCTTAAGTCGTCGCGTTGTGTAAGTTATACAAAAACTGTTACTTATTTTTCTTTTTTAAATCTGGTAAATTTTATACTAATTATAATTTTAAAACAATGACTTTGTTGTATTCTGGATTTTTCAGAGATGATTTTCGAGACTATGCAGAGATTTGTTTCAGATACTTCGGAAACAGGGTTAAATATTGGATTACTCTGAATGAGCCATGGTCTTACAGTAACAGTGGGTATGCAGTTGGGAGTTTTCCACCAGGTCGATGTTCTAAATGGTTAGATTCAAGTTGTTTCGGTGGTGACTCAGGAACAGAACCTTATATAGCTGCACATAATCAACTACTTGCTCATGCATCCGCTGTACATCTCTACAAGAAAAAGTTTCAGGTTTTTTTAGCTTCTATGAGAGCTTTTAAATCTTCATATTTCATAACAATTCCACATTGTTGTAAGAGCTCAAGTATTATGGTATAACACTCTTATTATTTATGCAGAACACTCAGAAAGGAGTCATCGGCATAACACTTAATTCTAATTGGTATGAACCATATTCAAATAGCCAAGCTGATAAAGACGCCGCAATTCGAGCAGTTGAATTCATGTTTGGGTGGTAAGTTCTTAAGTCGGTGAGATAACTAAAAATTATTTGGATTATGTCTTAATATTTTCGTGTACACGTAGGTCTGTCACTGAGAAAACATATGAGTAGTCGTAATTTCTTTTGTTTCCAACCATTCTCAAATTTGATATTTTCATATGTGACAATGATTATTATAGGTACATGGAACCGTTGACAACAGGAAAATATCCAAAAAGCATGCGTTGTCTGGTTGGAAAACGGTTGCCAAAGTTTTCGAAACATGAAGCAAAACTTGTTGCTGGTTCAATCGATTTTGTTGGACTAAACTATTACACAACTTATTATGCTGCCAATGCATCCAAAGCCAACAAACCTAGTTATACTACAGATGCTAATGCCAAAGAAATAAGTGAGCAAAACCTTTTATGTATCAATTATATTTAAATTATAAATGTTAAGAATATATATGAAAATCACATTTTTCTTTGGTTTTCATTTGCCACAGCAATTCGCAACGGAGTTTCTATTGGTCCACAGGTATGTATATAATTTGTTCATGTCAAATTGTAGAAACATGTCATTATTATAGTTATTTATTGGTTTTTCTATAACTTGATTTGTAATTATACTTGCAGTTTGGTCCAAGTTGGTTATATGTCTACCCCAAAGGATTTAGAGAACTGTTGCTTTATACCAATAAAGTATACAACAATCCTTTGATCTACATCACAGAAAATGGTAATTATATCAAAATTCATTTTTATTATTATCTTCAAAATACATAGTGAATATTTAAACAAAATTATTCAAAATATATAATTTTACTATATATGTGATTCTTGTTCTAACATATGAATGTGTATTACTTTTTATTTACAGGAATGGGTGATATTTACACTGATCCAACATTATCTGTTGAGGAAATGCTTCAAGATACTTACAGAATTGATTATTTTTACCGCCATCTTTATTATCTACTCTCAGCAATCAGGTAATTAATACATCATTTTTTTTCACACAATAATATTTATTTTTCTTAAATCTAAATTTTTTTTTTGTTGAATTTATAAGGGATGGCGTAAAAATAAAAGGATACTTTGCATGGTCATTGTTGGACAACTTTGAATGGAAAGATGGCTACGTAGTGCGATTTGGATTAAACTTTGTGGATTACAAAAGTGGTTTAAAGCGACATGCCAAACAATCTGCAAAATGGTTCAAAGCTTTTCTTCAGAAAGATTAGATTATTTTAGGGAATTATAGTATTTATATTACACACTATTAGACTTTACAATTTGTCTTTCATGTAATGCTAATTTTATTTCATTTAATAATATTCAATAAAGTGTGTGTTATTATTATTTTTTAGTTAATGTAATGAAGCTTATTTAATATTTCCTTCAATCCTTTGATATGTGTTGGAAAACAATATTAATTAGATGTTTTTATTATTTGTACTCTTATCGTAAGGTAAAATAGAAAATTTCACACATATTTCATTAAAATAAAAAATATATTATATTTTCTTTGTTTTTCTAAAAGAAATTCCAACAATTAAACAATCTAAAATATATAATTTTTGTATAATAAAACACACCTAGTACGTATTATTTCAATCCATATCTAATAAATGTTTTTATTATATAATATATATATATATATATATAATATAAAATAAAATAACATAGCAGTCATAACTAAACTGCCAATACTTATTTATTTCATTTTAATATTATCATAACAAAATCTTAAAATACAAAGAGAGTAAGAGTGAATTACTTATTCAATTTAACTTATAAAATGTTAATATGGATAAACTAAATATTCAATTCAACATATAAAAAACAATATATGTATAAGACTAGCTTGGGAATAATATTAAGAGACTAATATAAATATCATCTAGGAATATCATATAATAAAGTAATTATTTTTACTGAATATTAGACAAGCAATGGCGACAAGGTTACTTAGACCTTTATTTGGAGAATGTCACGACGTGATACGGATATCAAGTACTTATATTTTTACTTTGGAATATCAAACACTAAAAAAAAAAAAATGTTTCATTAATAATAAATTTTAATAATCAAAACTTGTTAGTCACTCTAACCAATTTAAATATCAATTTATAAAATAAAATAAAAAATTATAATTGATTACTAAATTGGTCATTAATTAATTAGAAACTAATTTAGACATCAATTCTTTTAATTACAAAAACATTAGTAACTAATATTTACTAACTAATTTTTTTTATAACTAAATTTAGATACAATTTAAAGATTAATTATAAATTTTTATTCATAATAATAATTATTTTAATAATTAATAATTTTTTATATTACAAATGGGTATCTAAATTAATTATTATAATAACTATTACTTTTTATTATAAAAATTATTTGTTAAAGAGATATTTTTTGTAATTAGACGACGAGAGTGATCGTACTCATATCCAAAAGTGTAAAGCAATAAAACATATCTTTCAAAGAAAAAAATGTTTCAAGTACAAGATGACGTTTGTGACCATACAAGAGCTTTACTTTTCATGGGATTCCAAATTAGACGTACGGTTATACAAATACCCAAAATGAAAAGCAAGAAGTATTTCTTCATTTTTTATTTCGTAAACTTTTTGTATTTATTACTATGAAAAATATTTATTATTATTATTTTTATAGCATATTTTTATTTTTATTAAAAGTTGTATGTACATTTGAAAATATGGGATGCTGAACAATTAAAGGAGTGAAAGTATGAATAGTGAAAATAAATGTTGTGAAAAAAGAGCCCAAAACTTTAAAAAGTGAGAAAATTATAAGGAAGGGTGTATGAATAAAACATGCTGCGCAAACAGCAAAAGCACATATTCAAACCAATGAGTGTAGTCCAATAGTACACAAAAAGTAGTATGGGAATGACAACAATTTTTTTAAAAATTCGTGAATATCTACTTTTGTGGATATTTTAAAAAAGTTGTAAATATATATATATATATATATATAATATAAATTAAATTAAATATTAAATATAAATATAAGAATTTTATAAGAATGGTCAGAACCCTAGTTATAAGAATTTTTGTTTTCAGATAAATAATGAATCATAGTGTCATGTGAATACTGTGAGATAAAAATGTGGAATGTGTCAATTCTAACACCCACAACATGAAATTTTTACCTCACTTTAGCTTATAATCCAAGTATCAATGCCATATTCATAATATAATATAATGTTAAAAAATAGTTGTATAAGTGTTATGGAGTTATTATGGTGGAAGGAAAAGTGTAAATATATGTTTATGTCTTTGTTCACGGTTGCTAAAAGAATTCTTTATATAAGACTAAATTCAGATCAAAAATATAGTTTTAACATTATTACTATTTTTTGCTGCGATATTATTAATATTAGTTTATTGTATTCAAATAAATCAACTCATAGCATGGTGAGCTATAATTACTTACTCCTATTCTTATTTTATTCTTATGTTTTAATAGAAAATGACATATTTTTCAAAATATATTTTGTTGAGACACCATTCCTAAGCAATGTTATTGGACTAATATCTTATTATATTATTTTCTATATTTTCTTTTCAATTTTAAATGTTTTTGTTGTGTGATGTAATATATTATTCTTCAATTATAAATTTTACTAAATCAAACATAATATATCTGTTACCTGATTATAAGAAATAAGATAAAATAATATACATAATTAGTTAAGTTGTTATTTTTATTTTTTATAATATAGGATACAAATTTAAATGATATATAATTATATTTTCATATTAAATACAATATTGTAATGGTTTAATTGTAGTGAAAAAAATATTTTATTTACATAAATAAATATTTGATATCCATCATATATTTACACAAATATTTGATAAATAACATATTAATATAACAAATCAGTTTTAAACTTAATATATTTATTTATATTAAGAATGAAATTGACCTTCAAACTTCAAGCGGGGTGAAGACAAGATTTTCAACCTAGATTCTGTAAAAAAAAATGACAAATAAAAATCCAAAAGTATAAAAAAGTGAGAACATAAAGATTAGGTTAGGGTTGTTATTTAGTACTTTTGAGTAGTGTTCCATTAATCTTGCAAGCACCGATCAAAGCAATGGATGTTTAGTCATTACTTCATTTAAACTATTGTATTATCTCTTAGTTAAGCATGCATTTTATTTAAGTTAGACTGTAATTTTACATTCAGTTTTGCAACATATTAGCTCTAGGTTTCATAGTAGTTAGTCGATTAATATTATGTTTCTCTCAAGTCTTTGCACAATAATAATTTTTTGCATAAATCTTCATTTCTAGCCCTAAAAAATGTTAAGTTTTGTGTTATACATTGTTAAAATAGTCTACTTTAGTTTGTTGAGTTAATTCATAGTCTTGAGTTGTTTCTATGTGTTTGAATTGAATGTGTATTAGTTTTGAATTGAGTTGTTAAAACAGTCAAGTAATTTTAAATGAATTAGTTTCATTAGTTTAGCACATTAAAATTGCTTTTATTTCAATTTTATTGTTTATCTTATATTGCATTGATCCTTATATTTTCATTAGTATGAATGATTAATTCAAGTTTAGACGATAAAAGTTGTCACCAATGACAAAAAAGTTTTTCGGATCTAGTTCTCTCGCTAAACAAGGTACATTAGACGTCGGACGATTACGTATTTTTCTAGTCAACGCAAGTTTAGTAAAATTGAATTTTCCATTTATATCATATAGTTCTTTCATTTGACCATTGTGATCCTTGTTTGGATCAAGCTGAAATTTTGACGTTTGATCTGTATCATATAATTCTTTCATTTGGATCAAGTTGAAATTTTTACATTTGATCTGTATCACGTAGGTAGAGATGTATTTCATGCATGTTTGTTGTCTTTTGTTGAGTTGTAATGATACTTTTGTTTTGAAATTGGTGAAGATGTGTGCTAAGTTAAACGCACCGGGCATTATCTAAAATTGTATTTTCAGTGCAACTATAACAGATGTGACTGAAATTTATTTGGATAATTGAATGAGTTAAATTGTGTATTAAAATTTTTTAAAATTTATAGTTCTTACAAAATAACTTAGTAGCATCCTTGATAGGAGTTACATTGTGGAACATTGACTTCTCTATGTTTGGGTATCAAATAGTTGGGTTTTTCTTTTTACACCTCCAAGCATTTCTTTTGCACCTCCAAAATTTTTTTAAATTTCCAAAATATCCTTTGACTATTTAAGGAAACTCACGAACATCACACCCCTAAAATTACTTTCGGAAGTCGACTATAACTTCCGAAAGTCGACTTCCGAAAGTCAAAATTTATCACCGAAAGTCGACTCCCGGAAGTTGAAAATCATTACCGGAAGTCGACTTCTGAAAACAAAAAACATTACCGGAAGTGGACTTCCGTAAGTAAAAAAGTTAAATGATTTTAAATATTTTTAATTCTTTCTCAAGTGTATATTTTCTAACTTATTTTATTTTATTTTTTAAAAACATATAAAAAATTATAAAACATATAAATTTTTAAAAAAATTACTTTAAAAATTAAAAAAAATAAGTAATAAAAATATTAAATAAAAAATTTTAAAAAAAATTAAAAAAAATTTAAAATAAAATAATAAAACTTTAAATTTAGAAAAAAGTGAAAAAAAAATATATATATATATATATATATATATATATATATATATAAAAAAAAAAAGAAATCAAAA
>Ga0214544_1002232_pt1 | contig 40835 bp, 19 predicted proteins | sample CNSS3metaG_FD_160074 | JGI IMG/M metagenome (GOLD analysis project Ga0214544, IMG submission 160074) | Root nodule microbial communities from cowpea collected in UCLA plant growth center, Los Angeles, California, USA - CNSS3 | ecosystem: Host-associated > Plants > Roots > Nodule | place: USA...
AACTTTTTAAATTATATATGGTATATTAAAAATGGATAGAAATTAAATTACGTATCTTTTTGTTTCTTTTATAAGGCACAATATTAAATGTTAATAAATCATAAAATATAAAATAAAATATAGTAAAGAATAAAAAAATCTATTAAGATATTTATTTATTTTTATTGTCTTTTAAGTTTTTTAAATATGGTATTAATCTCTCTCTCATTTGTTTTCTTTTTGTTTGTAAAAAGAAAGACTTATTATTTTTTCTCTTATTTCTCCTATGTTCTCTTCCATTATTCAACAATATTTTTTTTATCTCACTTAATAGTGAAATATTAGTTTAATTATTATCATTATTTTTTATCTCATAAGTCTATTCAATTTTTTATGAATATAGAAGAAAAAGTATTGTAGTATGTGTTTTTTCATAACCGATTTTATCAACCATGTCAATCTTTGCCGAAAAAAGTAAAATCAATTATTTTTTTCTTGATTGATCGTTTAATTCGTCTTATTTTAAGTCTACATGTTTCTATCTTTCCAATATAAAGATCATCTTCTGTCATGGAAGATAATTTTTTTGTCGACAATATGGTTATTTACATTGAAATAGAAATAACTACAAATTTTTGTTATGATTCAATTATTGGTGGTGGTCAAGGATTTCAAGGACGAAATGTCAATCATTTATATATTGTGATTTCTTTAATAGTTACCGTTATATTAAATGATATATTCAAATTTATTAAATGACAATCATTTATATACTGTGATTTCTTTAATAGTTACCTTTATACTAAATGATATATTCTAATTTATTGCATTACTGACAGTAATTAAGTATACAAATTTTGAATGAATTATTTTGGCTCCCCCAACAATATTGGTCAAGATCCGCCACTGGTGCCAGCTACTGATTTAGCAACCTAAAACAATTTTATATCCTCAAATAGTCCATGCATAAGTCCAGTTTACTATTTTACAAGTCTATATTTAGCAACCTAACTAAAGATTACACTCCAACATATTATATAGTTCAATATTATAAATTCGTAGTATGCACAACCATGTACTCTCATGCCAACACTTGAGTGAAACCAAAATCATTATCTTCTCGTACTTGCCAAAACCCATCATGATCATGCAGCACTCCGTCATAGTGATATCATCAATAGTGACCTTTTTCATACACTTATAACATCATGCATTCAAGCTAACATATATAGATTTATATATTCAACATGGCTCAGCAAGTATTACCAAAAATATACTCATCAATCTCGCATATATATATATATATATATATATATATATATATATATATATATATATATATATACATTCATCAATCAAGGCTATACCAACACTTAAGTATCCATTACTAATCTTACTCTTAGGGAATTCAAACCAACAATCATGAGTAACATATATCTCTAGCTACAAACCTCCAATTCAAATCTCCACCGTTCAAAGTAAAGAATCACCTGTTATGAAGCCTTTGTCAAAAATTCAACTAAATAGGACGGTTAATGAACTGGGAAACACATTTTTACAAAATCGGCGCAAACTAGAAAAATTGCAGTCGCCCAACAACTAGATCTTGCCGCCCAGCGAAACAACCAGAGACTTGGCGCCTAGCAGTAGGAAACCACCGCCCGACAGTCCTTGCTGCGTGAAAATTCCGAAAAATAGTTTTTTTTTTTCATGAAAAGATAGCTATTATGCACCTCCAAAGCATCCAAATACGTTATCTACTCATGCAATTTATAAAGCACACGTACAAAGAGATTACATAACTCCTCAAAACACCAAAACATGTCACATAAATCAACAACAATTGCGGAACTGGGAAAGTCTAGTTCGCGTCGCCTAGCGGTTTTGACCCTACCGCCAATCGGTTCATCACCAACCCAGAAAAACAACACAAGATTCATGCATCGCCTAGCGGACCTTCAAAACCGCTAGGCGGTTTCTGAAAATTTCCTAGAAACGCAATAACAAATTACTTTTGATCATGCAGAGGCACCACAATCACACATCATGTTACGAAAACATCATAAAATGAATGTACATGTGAATGAGCTCCCCTAACCTGGACTCCTTGCTCAATTTTCCAAAACTTTGTTTGTGTAAGCAACATGCCCTCTCCTTGAATCCTTCCAACTCCCTTCTTCAATGTGCTTCCCAATTTCGTCTCAACTCTCTGTTTTCAGTACTAGTTGTTTGCTTGTACCAGAAGGACATTGTACCTCTCTAATTTCCCTATTACCCTCACTCTACCACCTTAATTTTAATGGTCATAATGAGAAAACAAAAATCGCATTAAAAAATGTTTAATGTTTAATCAATGGCCATTCAAGATAGTTTTCCAACCCCTTCCAAGCTGCCCTCTTAGACGACTAGGTATTTATAGGTGTTTAAAGGCATGTATATGTAGAAAAGTTTAAGGTGGAGATAGTGTGATATAGTGAGGGAGTAGCGTGTCTTGTGGGAGAGAATTTCTTGCATACGTCAGTAGGGGAAAGGAAGAAACATGTAAATTTAAATGTTCTCTAGTTTGAGTTTGAAGTACACACTCTTTTAGAAACATATGGTAGATTTTAAAGGGAAAACTCATTAATAGCTTAAACTATAGGATAGCCACAATTATATATATATTGTTCTTATAGAGATAAAATATACTTTTCACCAACTCTATAAGAAGCACTTTTTTCCCTTTCACCAACTCTGAAAAATCCATCGGTAATTACCGACTGAAAAGTTTGTCGGTAATTACCAAAAAGTCCTTTAGTAAATAGCGTGCACTAGTTCATCTTCTTCATTCTCCTTCTTTCTTTGTTTTTTTCTTTTATGATTTATCTTTTAATTCTTTTTTCTTCTAATACCTCCTCCGCTCCATCTCAGTAAATCCATCCCTACCACCGCCATCGCCAGTGTCATCATTGTAGTCATCAATTTCCCGCACTTTTCTTTCTTCCTTCTTTTCTCTTTCTCCTTCACCATCCCTATTGTGCCACCACTACATCTTTGTTGCACCACTGCTTCTCTCATTAACAAATTGAAGGAATAACAAGAATGTACATGAGACAAGGAAGGGTGTGGTAGTGGATGAAAAGAATGGTTTAAATTTAATAATATATCAGTAATATTCTCTGAGAAATTAAAATTACATCAAAATCTAAATGCACCACCAAAAATAGAATGAATTCCTTAGTCCATAAAGTCAGATAACATAGCATTCCTTTATCCAAAATAACTTTAGAATTTGGACAACTTCTAGCTTTCAAAATGCTTGGGGGCATATAGCCTAAAGCGCAAATGAAAACTTTTGGACCTTAATAAACCATCTAGACCATTTTCGACTTATGCAAACAAGCGAAAAAAAATCAAGGAAATCAGTAGAACCCCAAAACGAGCAGGATAACCACAAAACAAAATCAGGGAAGTTAGGGCAAAATCAAGAGATAAATAAACAAACATGTTCGTGGTGAGAACAGTGAGAGGCACGTTGAAATCGAAAAACGAAATTGAACTAAGATGAAAATAAAAACACGGAGATGAAATCAAAAGAACTACGAAATTGAAAGAAGTGGAGATGAAATTGAAAGAACGACGAAAGTGAAAGTAGAGAGAAAGGAGTTTATTACCTAATTTCAGGGAGAACGATGAAATTGAAAGAGAGAACATCTTCCTCATAGAACACAAGCCACAACTCCCAAGGCACGAACAATGAAAGCAAAAGACGAAATTGAAATTGAGATCGAAAGAGATGAAATCAGAAAAACGAAAATGAAATTAAAAGCCACAATTTAGCTTGAGCGAAGAGCATGAGCCTGCTTCTTCTTCCTACCCCACTAACACCTTCTTCATTCTTCCTTAGTGAAAAAGTTTCTTAAGCCACCGAGAAAGAGAAAAATCTCTACCCAAATTAAAATTTTAAAAATTACAAAATAAGGAGAATAATTTTACCGGGTCTAAAAAACCTTATACTTACTTATGGTTTATAAAATCTCTATTATGTATATATTTTAGTAGAGACTATTACAACAAACTCCAATTAAAATTACATATTTTTGTAGTGGTGTTTGCTCTCTGATCTAATCATGAATGTTTATGATAAAATATTTGCCAACATTCTATCGTTTATTGTAGTGTTAATTAGTATGTGTATCTAATTTTTTTATTATGGCTGGCAAGTCATTCTTTAACAGTTTTGGCTGCAACTTTCTGTCATAACTTCAATGTTTTAGGTCTCGATAGAGGAGGGGTTTTAGTGTTTATGATTGTTTCTATATATGATTTATGAGCTTAATTTCTTTTTTCTTTTAAATTCATTTTTAGCTATTAAATACAAAAATATTACATAGCTTCTTTTATTTTTTAGAGTTTGTATTGCTAATTATGATATATTTATATTGTAGGTTTTAAAGTGTACCATACCAACTGATATAACAAATTTTATGTTTTGAGAATCATTTGTAGTACTTCATGATACTTTTTTCTAGTTTCTTTTAATTAATATTGTATTTAAATTTGAATTTTAATGTGGATATTTGTTATATTTTGATATAAATTTAGTTATTTATATTTAACTGGTTAACGAGAAGAGTGTTATATCTATTTTTTATAACTAAATATAGTTAAAACAATTTTTTGTTATAATAAACATAGAGGCAATCTTAACGCTACAGACTCCACACCTAAGAACCAATCTCGAAAACCCCTGGGAATTTCATCTTCTTCCCGATACTCTTTTTCATGGATCGGCTTTCGGAACCTTAGCACCACGACTACTGAACCAAACGGAGGATATCTTCAACCCAGGCGACGCCGGCAAAACTCTGATGAACTTTGGCCACCATCGCGCACCAGCATTCATGCCAGACTTCGTCGAACAGGGCTTCCAGTTTCGCCCCAGGGGACGCCACCGTTTAAGCTCGTGGCTGTCACGAACCTCCGCACTGCGTCTTCAACCATCAGCGGCAGCGACAGTAGAAGCTTCATCGCGACCTCCGACAACGAGAGCGGCTACGTGTCTTCCATTTCAGCTCCGTAACTGCAACTACTCCCGCTACTTGAAGAAGTTCAACTCCCGATTCCCCCTTTCTCTGTTCTGCTTATTTTTGGGATTCATCGATTCTGTATTGGATTTAATTAGCGAAGTTTATTCGTTCTTTTTTACCATAATCTGCTAAAGTTGATTAGATTGGGATGTGAACTTAGCGCGTGAATTTGGTTTTGTTCTGAGGATAATTGAGACTATAGGCATGAGAACATTGTATCATATTTCTTTTGATGAGTGGTTTAGTTTCCTTTGGGGTTTAAATTGATTTTGCTTGGGTTTAAATACACTCGGCGTAGTGTTTGTGTTTTGGTTCTCGATTGAATGTGAGTTTTATGGGATTGATTTCATGATTGATGGGTATTTTAGAGAAAATCTGTGAATGAGGTTATGAATTGTTCTAGTGTTATTTTGCATAGTTGTGTAAGCTGTTTGTCTCTTGGTCTTTGGGCTGCAATGGATTGAAATCGTATAATATATATCTAGGTTTGGTTTTCAATTCATTCAAAGTTTAGCATGAGATGTTGTTGCGCGATGGTGGAAAGGTTGAGTTTAAGTGGGATTACTCTGCGCTGTTTATCTTAGATGAGAGGTTTCAACGTTTTTACAAGTGGTGATTGTTGTTTCTTCTTCTGTTGCATCGGTAAGGAATAGAATGTTCTACGTTTATTGAATTCAAAGAGGCTATTAAAAAGACAGTAAATTGGAATAATAACTGAATACATGAAAATTGCTACGTGATAAGATAACAATGAAACATAAAATACTCCTGAAAGCTAGGCTTTATTATGCAGTAACAGAAAACACCCCTAGAAAGCTTTATTATGCAGCAACAACAATAAAGATCTTTTCATTCCCTCCCTTAAACTGACTGCAGTATGCAGTGAGTTTATTTCAAAAAAAATCAAGCATTCCCATCTTTTTCTTGAGAATCTGGAAAGTCTCGAGTTTTAAAGTCTTGGTCATTAAATCTGCAACCTATTCTTTAGTTCCGCGGTGCACCAACTCTCCATCTTGTACAAGATCTCTTAAAAAATGAAAACGCACTCTAATATGTTTGCTCCTACCATGCATTATTGGATTTTTGGAAAGTTTAATTGTTGAACTATTGTCACACATAATAATAGTGCTATTGTCTTGAGTATGCATTAAGCTTCTCAAAACTCTTTTCATCCACATTGCTTGACAGGCACGGGCAGCAGTAGCCACAAACTCTGCCTTTGTACTTGAGAGGGTAACAATTGGTTGTTTCTTAGACATCTATGACACTGCTCCTAAACTTAGCAAAAATACATAACCAGAAGTGCTTTTAGAATCATCCTCATCTCCTGCATAATCAGAATCTGTGAAAGCAAGCAGATTTTCTTCTCCCCCTTTTCTGTAGAATATCCCATAACTAGTAGTTCCTTTTAAATACCTCAAGATTCTTTTAGCAGCTTGTAAGTGCATCTTTCTTGGCTTTGACATGTACCTGCTAATTAAGCTTCACTGAACATGATATATGGTCGTGTAGTTGTCAGATATAGTAGACTTCCCACAATTTGCTTGAAGTAAGTGTCATCCACAGTTGTACCCTCCATATCTTTGTTAATCTTACTACCTGAAACAATTGGACTTTGTACATGTTTGCTCTCTGACACTACAAACTTCTTTAGCACATCCTTGGTATATTTCCGTTGACACACAAAAATTCCTTCTGGTTTTTGTAAGTCATCAATGCCAAGGAAGAATCTCATCTTTCCTAAGTCAGTCATATCAAAGGCATGCATCATAGACTTCTTGAATTTAAGCATCGTACCTATGTCATTGCTAGTATAAATCAAACCATCACATATATGCTCACAATTAATATGCCTTCTCCAACACTTCGTTTGATGAATAAGGTTTGCTCACTTGGACATTTTTGAAAGCCTTCTTGTGTGAAATGTGCTTCTATGCGGCTGAACCAAGCCCTTGGTGCTTGCCTTAGACCATATAAGGCTATATGTAACTTGTAAACTTTATGCTCTTTCCCCTTTTTGACATACCCTTTTGGTTGTTCTACATATACATCTTCGCTTAACTCTCCGTGTAAGAATGCAGATTTTACATCTAGCTGAAATATGTCCCATCCTTTGCTTGCTGCAAGTGCCATAATCAACCGTACTATATCCATGCGTGCAACGGGGGCAAAAACCTCAAAAAAATCAAATCCATATTGTTGAGAATACCCCTTAGCGACCAATTTTGCCTTATATTTATCAACCTCACCTAACTCATTCAATTTTGTCTTATGTAATCCATTTGACTCCGATTGCTCTGTTTCAAGCTGATATGTCCATTAGTTCCCATGTTTGATTCTTTTCAATTGAATTTATTTCGCTATCCATAGCCTTTCTCCATTTCTCGTGTTTGACAGCTTCCTCAAATAGAATTGGATAATCACTTATGACATCTTGTACTATGTATGCTGCTGTATCAACTTCTTCTTCTTCATTTAATCCTTCTCTAGTGACAAATTCTCCCATCCAACTTGGCCTTCTTCTTTCTCTCCTTTGAATCATGTGTTCTTGTGAACTCACTGTTGCTTAATTTCTATCCCCATTGCCCTCATTATGCTCACTATTTGCACCATCACTATCATCTTCCACATCTTCCGCAAACCCATTTTCACCATTTTCACATATGTTTTCCTCCGTAGAGTCATCACTATGTAATTCATCATCACCCCACACCAATTTAGTTTCTATTTGCTCTTTATAAGTTGAACCCCAATCCCAACTTTTCTCTTCTTCAAATATAACATCTTTACTAACAACAATTTTCTTTGTCTTAGGATTAAATAGTCAATAACCCTTTGACTCATCACTAACACCCAATAAAATACAAGAAAAACTTTTATCATCAAGCTTACCTCTTTTTGCCTCTGGTATGTGCACATGAGCTAGGCATCCCCAAACTCAAAGATGTTTTACTGAAGGTTTGATTCCACTCCAAGCTTCTTGCGGAGTGATGTTCCTCACAGCATGTGTGGGACAGCGGTTCAACAGATAAAATGTCCAGTTGACCACTTCAGGCCAAAAAAATTTGGGAACCCTTTTTGCAGAGAGCAAACAACGTACCATATTCATAACAGTTTTGTTCGTTCTGGGACTCCATTTTGATGTGGTGTATAAGCCGTGGTAAGCTGCCTTTTATTCCATGTTCTTCACAAAACAACTTGAATTGAAGAAAGGTAAATTCTCCTCCTCTATCTGTTCGTAAGCATTTGATGGATGCTTCAACTTCTTTTTCCACCATTTTCTTGTAGGATTTGAAGCACTCCAAAGCTTCAGATTTTTCAGATAGCAAATACACCCAACCTTTACGACTATAATAATCAACAAAGCTTAAGAAATACTTTTTTCCACTATTTGAAATGGGTTCTATTGGACCGCAAATATCTGCATGTATAAGTTCCAAGACCTTGCTAGCACACCATTCACTCGCCTTAGGAATTGGATTATGATGTTGTTTGCTAGTGAAACAATCAACACACATAATACTTGAGGCGCTGAGTTCAGGCAATCCATGAACCATTTGTTGTGTTTGTAGTGTCTTCAAGCCTTTGTAGTTTAAATGGCCAAACCTTTGATGCCAAAGGTAAGTGAGGTCAGAGGAGGTATATAGACATTCTTCAATGGCATTAAGGTTAGAACTTTCATTAAAGAGAATAAACATACGGTTGGTACTCATTTTTGTATGTGCAATCAATCCTTTAAGGGGTGATAGATGTTGCATATTCCATTTTGTATAAGAATATCAAGGCCCTTTTCTTGCAACTGTCTCATGCTCAACAAATTTTTATGAAGCTTTGGGATGTAGTATACATCTCGAATAAGAAAGGCAATGCCATTAAACATCAATCGCACACTTCCTCTGCCAACAACAGTCATCCGAGAGTTGTTTCCACATTTGACAAAGTGTTGATCTCCTGATACCATTTCTACAAACATACCTTTATCACCACACATATGATTAGAACACCCTGAATCCAGAAACCATGCGCCATTCCTTTTGGACCCCTTTTCAACCGTAGCCATCAAAAGAAGCTCTTCCGTTTCATTTAACTCCGCATAATTTGCTTCTTCTTTGTTCCATTGGGGACATTCATATTGGAAATGTCCCAAGTTGTGGATCTTGAAGCATTCCACAGTGGCCTTTGAAAATTATTGTCTTCCTCTTCCCCATCCACGACCTCGATATGTGCCTCTTCCTCTTCCTCTGCCTCTTCCCTCCAATGTAAGTACTTGCCCATTATCTCGACAGACCTTTTTAAACTTCTGCTCATGGACCACCAAAGAGCTTTGAAGTTCGTCAATAGACATTGACTCTGTGTCTTTTAACTCTTCAATCGAAACCACGACATATGTGAATTATGTTGTCAAAGTTCGAAGGATTTTTTCAACGACCTTTGCATCGGGCATAAGCTCTCCATTGCTTCTCATTTTATTTGCCACTATCATGACTCTAGCAAAATACTCTGTGATGGTTTCTGTTTTTGTCATTTCAAGCACCTCAAACTCCCTTCTCAATGCATTAAGCATTGATTTCTTCACACGATCATTTCCCCCAAATTTCTTTCTCAGGGATTCCCAAACAATTTGAGATGTGCTCCTATCCAGAATTTGTTCGAAAACTGATCTATCAATGGCCCTAAAAAGGTAATGTTTGACTTTGTGATATTCAGTTCTGGATTTCTCCAACTGCTCTAATTGTGCAGCAGTCAAAACAATACCTTCTATAGGCTCCTCAACACCATTTTGAATTAAATTCCATAGACCCTTGACACGTAGAAGATTCTCCATCAATTCACTCCAATGGTCATAATGTTAGCCATCAAAGTAAGGAATTTTTGAAGAGAGTTTGTTGTTTTTCATTGTCGTAAGTTTCTTCTCTCACAGGTAAGTTGCAACTTATGTATCAGGCCCAGTGGGGGCTCTCTCGGTTTGGATTTGGAGTTGTTTTCTTTTGTGATGGGATCTTGCACAAGGTCTTGTTTTGTTATATCAAAAGCATTCAGGTTCATTGAAGTTTACAACAATCATGACATAATAGTGGTTTTTCTTTCTCACTTTCAAGAAGATCTTATGCCACATTTGCAGGATTCATGTACTATTTTTGAGCCAGTTGCAGAGAAGGAACTTGTCTATACTTTTAGAGAAAATGCTGAGTTTAAGGTCTTTAAATGTTGATATGAATAATAATGAGTATTATTTTTTGGGGCTTCTCCCTATACCCCAAAACATTCTCTAGTGTCTCTAAAACTCTTTTAAATTTTGTCTTTGTCCCTAGTAAAATTAAAAGAAGAAATAGTAAAATAATTCACCCACTTCCTGCACCCCCAACCTCGTGCACCCCTAAAGAATATCCACCCACCTCCTGCACCCTAAATTAATACCCAGACCTTACACCTTTTGAGTTGCAGATGTCAACAGTTTCCTTTTTTTCTTAACATTGCAGATGTCGACATCCGCTTTGCAAATTTGAGTTATGGATGTCGACATCCATTTCGTTTATTTTTTATTTTTGGTCATTGCAGATGTTGACATTCGCTTCACAAATTTGAATTGCAGATATTGACATTTGTTTCGTTATTTTTTTTGCCATTGCATATGTTGACATCCACTTCAGAGATTCAAATTGCGGATGTAGACATTTGTTTCCTATTTTTTTTTTCATGAATGTTTGCTTGCGAATAGTTTGGCCACGTGGATCAATCCTTGTCGAGCACAAGAGAAGTTTCTTTATAATGGAGAAGTAGTAGTCTCTAGTGGTGGTTTATCTAAGATGATTACATGAGTTAGTGCTACTTCCCCCAAAAAGAAAGAGCCGGCTTTCTCTTGTCAAACCTTGTAAACATTAGTTTCAGTTATCACGATTCTTTTGAATATCATATAAAAGAAGAGAACCAAATTCTGCATAGTCTTAATCTTAATACCCTAATTCATGCTCAATATTTTTGTGTAGAAAAAAAAAATAAAAAAACAAAAGTTACAAAATGGATGTCGATATCTGAAATAAAAAAACAAAAAAAAATTACGAAACGGATGTTGACATCCGTAACACAATTTTCTGAAACGAATGTTGACATTTGTAATACAAAAAAAAATAAAAATAAAGTTATGAAACAGATATCGACATCTGCTACACAATTTTCTGAAACGGATGTCGACATCCATAATACAAAAAAACAAAAAAAATTACAAAATAGATGTCGATATCTACAACATAATTATTTGAGAGACAAAAATATAATTATTGGAGGTACAGGAAAAAAAAAAGGTTGGTGGTGCAGCGAGAAACCCCTTTCGATTTGTGGTTTGGACTCTAATAAATCCATTTATGCGAAGACGAGAGAATCTTGGGTTTTCTTTTTTATGTAGCAATGTTACTATTTGAATGATGATTATTGGCCCCACTTTCTATTGAAATTAATGGTTGACGCACCACAATTGTTAGCCGACTTTATTTATTTTGATAGGTTGAAAATTTTAGCTTCATGAGTATGGTAAGGGCTACATGTGCGATTTCTGGATTCAATTATATGATCTTTACGTTATAAGTTTAAATTCTATTTATAAAATTTATTGGCTAAAATAAATTTTGGATATCTTGTATGGCTCTGCATTATAATTAATGTATGTATGGAGCAATGGATTTAAGGCTGATGCTTATTACACACCATCGAATTTATTTTCCACCCCCCACATTAGAAGTTTCCGGCAAGTATTTTTTGCATTAGATGGGATGATTTCTTTCTTGAATTATTTATTATAATCCGGAAAATAAATTCCGGTAGTTCTAAGGTGCCAGAAGAATTTTGTTAGGAAGCTGGAAGTAATTCCCTGGATTTAATTGCATTAAGAGTTAAGCCTATTTTAATTTCAGGCCCAAGGGCCTGGTTATGAATAATCGCAGTTTATTATAAGTACACTTTTTAATTACAATAAGGTTTCTTTTCTTGATTTTGTGCCTAGCTTGGATCTCTTACAACGAAGTGTTTATTTGTTGCAGTTTTGATATTGTAACTCCTTTTAACCAAATAAAATTAGTTTCATATATTTTAAAATAAATTCTAGATATATGTACAATCACACATATCATTTGGTATTCGACCCTTATTTCGAAAAATTAAAAGATGAAAATTTAAATTCACTTTTAAAAAGTACAAAGTATTCGTGTGATCATGTGTGTCATTCTAATATTTAATACTTTTTCTTTTCTTAAATCATTAAACAATTCGTTTTTCGTTGTACGATTATTCATATCAATTGAAATTTTTATAATAAAGACATGAATATTTGTGTGATTTTTTTATCGTCCTAGTACTTTAAACCTTTTTTTTTTCAATAAGATTAAAAGATAAATTTTCACGTTCTTTTTGAATGTTTGTATGGTTGTCTGGCATTTTTAAATAAAGATATGAATAGTAATGTAATTGTTTATGTCAACCTAGTACTTAATATACATTTTTTAAAGGTCTAAGTACTCGTGTGATTGTCTGTATCTTTTCGATACTCGGTACTTTTTCTTTTCTTAAAAAGTCTAAAAAATATATAATATTTTCAAAATCAAATATCAACATCTTCACTCAAACTTTTTTCAAAAAAAGAATTATATAACTCTGATCTTCCATTTTCAATGAAGATATGTAGAAGCGGAGTTGTTGGACCCACAAAACCAAAAAATGACCCACAAAACCAAAAAATGTTTTTGTCCATTCTTTATTATCATTCTCGGGAAAATTTAAAAATTTTGAATCCACATCATTTTACATATTTAGTGAAAGGTACTATGTCTTCGAGCGAACACGGTGGGGTGCTAACAATTTCTATATGCATAACTGATCCCTAAACTTAAAGTCCAATTTTCGCAGACTTTATTTTATTTTTATTTTATGATCTTTTTTATAGTTTTTATGAAAATAAATTATGCTGGCGACTCCTAAAAAATTTATTTTTAAATATCTTTTTCTTGGTTCACCATCCTATCGCAACCTAGGTTGCGACAGTTGGTAATTTTTATTATCTTCATACATAATTACATAAAGGAAAACCTTTGTTTATATATGTTTAGAAAGGAAAACAAAAAACAAAAGGGTTGTTACTTGTATGGTGCATACCCTTTTGGTCAATAAGTCAGACTAAGTGGCAAGTCGACCAATACATTCTTAGGTCGATCACCTTGACTAACTAGTTAGCTGACCAGTACACCCTTAGGTCGATCACTTTGATCGACTGGCAAGCCGACTAGTACACCCTTAGTTGATCACCATGACCGACTAGCAAGCTGACCAACACACCTTTAGGTCGAACAACTGATTGCAGAATTAACTAACTAATATTGATTCAGGTATGATTGGGCCATGATTAAGCCAAAAAAAAAGGCAAAAGCACATATCAATTACTATAAATAAAGGTCTAAGGTATTGTTGTTCATAGACATGCATTGTAGCATGTAATACTCCTTTACTCGGACTTGAGCGTCGACAAGACATGAAACTTGAAAACTAGTTGGAGCAAGGGACGTCCAATGAGCCTTTGAGGACTAGTAAAGTGGAGACCACCCGACCTTACAAAAATATTTTCACGTCTACCAGATAGAGATGACAAATAAACTCGCCCCATTGGTATTGCCCGAACACGTCCCCATTTTGACAAAAAAATCCCCGCATTGACTAGGTATAGGTATGGTGAGTACGTGACTTTTTAAATTGGGTATGGGGATGGGAATGAGGATGTACACATCCACCTTGTTCCCACCCTCATGCCCATCATTCCCCACCATATCCTCGTCCTTGTTTAAACAATTAAAATATTCATTGTCTATTAAGTAACCTTATATCCATTTATATATATATATATATATATATATATATATATATATATATATATATATATATACACAGACACACTTTCTATTTTTTATTTTATCTTATTATTTGGTTTGTCATGAAATTCATTCTTATCTCTAATATATTTCTTGTCTTATCCCAACTTTTATACAATTATGTTCAAATGATATATGTCAATTAAATATTTTTTATTTCTCATATTTGAATATTTTTACTTTTTTTTTAATATTTTTATTTTTTGTATATTTTCTTTTCACATGAGAATGTTTAACACTAAAAACCATTTTCTTTATATATCAATCATCAACTAAGTTGATATTTAAACACTTTTCTTAGATCTCTAAGGTATTTTTCATTTTATCATAACCCTTAATTATACATTTGTTTTCCTTTGTGTTATTTCATTCAATAGTCTCTAAAATTGTTTCTAAGACACACATTTAATAATTTTTTTAATATTTTTATTTGTTTTTTATTTTTATAATGTAGAATACTATTTTTATTTTCAAACTCATTATCTTATGTCTAATTTTATCACTATAATTTTATAAATAAATTTTGTTTACTATAATATAATAATTTGATGTAATCATCATGAATCTTTTTATCACCATCCAACATATATTGAAGTTCCAAAGGTGAAAGATCTATGTTAAAATTTTAGTATTATTACTCTATAATAAAAGAGATATCATTAGTATATAATAAAAGAGATCATTAATTTGAAATAAAGAGACATTTAAAATAATTTTTAAATTTGAATATTTAATTTTCTTTTATATATATATATATATATTTTAAATATTTTTAAAATTTATCATCTAGGTTTCATAAAAGTTTGAAAATTTAATCAATATTTTGGTTCTCATGAAATTTTATTTGGTATTCTAATTTAAAAAATATATAATTATAATAAAATTTATTTCCAAATATTTGATATTAAGGAAACAACACTCCTTTTAATATTTTTTATTATTTTATAAAAATTAATTAAGTGATATTAAAACAATAAGAAAGCGGGTACGAGTATGGTTATGAGTATATACTCGTTACTTGGTGGAAATGAGGATGAGACAAAAACTTGATACCCGTTGAGTTTGGGTATGAGGATGTGGATGTGGATGAATTTTTTCCTGTGGATGGGTATGGGATAGCAAAATTCGTCCCCGTTTGCCTTGTGTTCATCCCTACTACCAGTCGGCCTCTACATGTCAACCTTGACCTTATCGACTTCGACCTTTTCGGCCTCAAACTCTCGACCTTTATTGATTGACCTTTACTAATTTAGTGACCAATTCCTTTGATAGCAAAAATCTTGGTAGCTCATCTTTAGTGACTAATTTTCTATAATATATAAAGCATAACATTCCAATTTTAACAACTTAAAACTAATAAAATAGGATCCACCTTAGTGTTCAAAACAGATAAATAAATGTATAAAGTTTATTAATACAGTCTTACAAATGACACTAGTACAAAAATTATGTTCTACATTGGTTTTTTATGCCTATTACATCGATTTTAGACTCGACGTAATAATTAGCGATGTAATAAATTTGGTACCCTTTACATCAATTATGGAACAACCGATGTAACACACGGTATTAGAAAGAAAAAAAAATACAAATATTCCCCAATGATCGAGCTAGCAATCTTTACTAGAAAAGAATGAAAACTTATGCAATATCCATTTCTTACAAAAGAATTACACATAATAGCAATCCAGCAAGCCTTGAGCCAATCAATATGAAAGCATTTATAGAGGGTAGTCTTTAGCAGAAGATAATCAAATCAAATTTCAAAGCAACAACAACTTTCACTCGAAGTATTTTAACATGAACAACAATCACTATGGCAAACTAACACTTATGATTAAAAAAGCAGCAATGACGTTCAACAGAGTAGCAGCAGCGTCGAACGGAACAACAACGACATCGAACTGAGCAGTGATGACAGGCGGAGCAGGGATGACGACTAGAGCAGATCCAACAATGGTGATGACAAACAAGCAAATCGAGTGACGACGATGACGAAAGGATAAGATCTAGCAGCGATGGCGACAGGCATAGCGAATCCAACAACGGTGACGACGAGCATAGTAGATCCAACAGTGTCAGCGATGAGTGAAGCAAAACCAGCAGCGACGACGACGAACATAGCATATATAACAACGAAGCAATGAGAAAAATAGATCTAGCATAAGTAGGGTCGAGTAAAGCAGATCCAACAATGCCAAGGATAAGCGGAGTACAGCGGAGCACCACCGACACCGAGCAAACCACTGTTGGCTTGAGGAGCAACAAGGGTGAGTAGACCAACAATGCCGAACAAAGATTTGAGAGAAACGAAAATCTAAAGATGAATATGAAGAGGAAGGAAGTTGCATTGCGGGAGAAGATTTCAGGCTTCGATGGGAGAGAAAAGATTTGAAGAATAAGAAAGAAATGAGTATTGCATTGCTGTGAGGGAGTCTTTGAGATTTAATAAAAATTTGGTGGCAATTGTGTAATTAAAGAAACACATATTACATCGGTTGTAATTAAAACCGATGTAATATATTGTTGTTAAAAGGTAATTTTGTACTAGTGTGATCAGACTATATAAATATATCAATTATACATACCAAACATTTCTAACTCTAAACACTAGCTAACCATTTATAACAACTTCCCACTGAAACCTCCTTTTGACCTAAAAGATGGCTTCTCAACCACTAGAGGTGCCTCTGAAACTGCAACCACCAATGCTCCCACCGAATAGCTGATCATCGCAAAAGGAAAACATACAACACAAGACAAAAACACATAAGAAGGGTAAACTAATGACTTTTAAAGAATTTTCTTAAACCATATAATATTGATATATCTAACAACTACAAAAAAGCAGATATTCACATACATATATTTATAAACTACGACTCAACTAACCCGGATACATGCATTGAGGTCAGATCCAATCAGTTCTGCACTTGTAGTGGCATCTCATGCTCTATAGATCGACAAATTAAGAGTGAAAACTCTACCACATACAAGGTAAGTCTGTTAACACCTATTGTCAAGGAAAACCCCTAGGCTAGGACTTCCTGCTCCTCTGACCACATACCCCATTCCTCTCTACTTAAGAATTTGAATGGTTATTAGAGCGTCTGGATAACTGCCAAGATAATCCCTACCATAATGCATACACTACCACAACCACTGTTATTCCTCCTTGGGGTAGCATCAACCAATCTCAACTCAATCTCATATAAACAAGCTTATATCATATACTCATCATTCATAATAAGCTTCTATGATAACTAAAATACCACTCAATTTAACTCAAAAATACAAGTTTCATGCTCTAACTCACTCGCCCAGCTAGAAGCACTCGCCCCGTCACTACCCATGCTTACCCAGCTAGTATCACTCGCCCAACCACTGATCCAGGTCTGGAAGTTCCTAACTTGGAAATTCGCCAAGCTAGTAGCACTCACCCCGCCATTGGCCCATGCTCGCCCAGCGAGTAGCACCCGCTTAATGAATTTGCATAATTCTGCAGATTAGTGTTCTACATAATTCTGCATATTAGCTCAATCGCCTAACGAGTGTGCAACTCTGTAGAATTATACAAAAACTGATCTAACATGTTTTATGCATCTTCAACCAACCCATACCACTCTAAAACCAGTGTAAAGATAATTCAATTATCAAACATCAATTCTATCTAATTATTCATACCAATTGAATGTAAATACATATAAACCACCAATTATTCTCAATTAACCAAGAAAAACACACATCTTCATAGGTTTCAAAATCACAAGCAATTCCACATATCAGATATATCAATCAATCACAAATTAAACACACAATATGCATTCTTAACAGGTTTATGAATTAAGACAGAGAAATTAGCTTCCCTTACTTGGTATCCTGCTTAAACAACTCTATAAACGTTAGACATCTCTAACTCCACCGGATGTTCTATCTACACATAGAAACATCACAAGAACGATTAGGACATACCATTATGATCACTGATCAGTAGAGACTCATACTGATAAATAAAATAACGCATGCAAGCATAAGAGGGCTTACATACAAAAGAAAACAGAAAAAAAATCAAAAAGACAGCGAAAACTTAACTTACGCGAACGAAGAAACTGATCGGTCCAAATTGAAGAGCTCCCTACGGTCTCAATTCTTCAATCAGACAACTAGAAAGACAAAAAATTTAGAGAGAAGCCAGAGAGCTCTAGAAAAGTGGTTTCTACAGAGATTGTGTGTTTTAAAATAATGAAACTCGTTTATAACAATTCTATTTATACTAAAACCTTTTTAATATTAAAATAATCGAGTCTCACTATTTTTAAACCACTATCACTTCTAAAATATCATTTTCTAGGATTTCACATAAAGCTTTTGTTGCAAAATTTTAGAAACCAATTTAGAGATTAATTATAATTTTTTATTCATATTAGTGAATATTTTAGTAATCAATAATTTTTTATTTTGTAAATTAGTATTTAAATTGGTTCCTACTGTGATTAACAACTTTTTGTTACTAAAATTATTTGTTAATGAGACATTTTCTTATAGTGATTATTTATATAATAAATCTTAAAAGAATTTAAAGTTTTAAAATTTTAAAAAATAACTAAATTACTTAAAATGATATAATTCTAAGATTTTGAGTCAACTAGAATTTTATTGGGTTATATCTATTAAGATGATTTTATAAGTGATATCAATTGAAAAGTTGGCCAAAAAAAAAGGCTTAGCTAAGAATGTCGTAAATAACTTCTATTTAAAAACTTAATTAATTGTGACTTTCATCAAATAAAGAGAATTTTGATCGACGTTAATTAAGAGAAACCTTTGTCAATATAAATTAGTTTTTTTTTTTACTTAAAAATAATATCAATTAAGATTAATTAAAACAAATAAAAATAAAAATATTATTTTTATTAAATTTTTATATTTAATTGTTCAAAATATTTATTCAAATAAAAAAAATTAAAATTCAATAAACTTAAATTATTTTGTCAAAAAATATTTAAAATAGTACTTTTAACTCAATAACATCAACTTTTTCATACATGTTAAATGATGTTTTATGCTAATATTTGAATTGGAACAAGTCAAATGGTGTAAACAGTTAATGCTAGTCTAAAACAACATTACATAAAAGAAAATTAATAGTTAGATTAAAATAATTATATTTATTTATTTCAAAATTTCAGGAAAAAAAATGTATCAAAGTTTGTGATTGAGGCAAATTTTAATTTCACTTAAGAACTTAAAAGATATTTAACCATAATTTTATCTTGATTCTCATTATTCTTTTTTATTATTTAAATAAAATTTCAAATTTCTTCTTTTGAATCATGGTGATTCCATAATAATATATGATCTTATACTTTTATTATTCGATGACAATAATATAATCTGGAATTGATTTCTATAATAAATAAAAATTTAATTTTGGAATCAGATTATCCGTCACTGAAAAATATTATGATAGAAAATTAATTACAAAGTATGAGAGAAAATTGATAGCAATCCAACAAGTTTCCATATCAATTCCTTTTTTTTTTTTTAAGAAATGCAAAAATCAACATACTCTTACAGTATTAGTATATGTTAGGATGTAAAAAAATATCTGTACCAGAATGTATCCGTAGATAAAACCCACGGCGGATAGGAAATGAATATTGTAAATGGATACTTGTGAATAACAGACATATATGTATTTTTTATTACCTGCATATTAACGAGATAAGTACGAGTATCATAATATCCATATCCATGGATACTCGTACATGCTATACCTTAATTTAAATTAAAAAATAAATAAAAAAATATGATTAAATTATTAACATATTGATTTTGAATTAATTATTTTTTTATCAATTAGTTTTTTTTAAAAACTACATTTATTTGTAAATTGTATTCAATACTATTTAAATAATATTTAAATAAATTATTTGAACTTTGTTTGAAAATTATGAATGTTATGGATTGTATTTTATTTGAATTCATGATTAAAATACGTTGTTAAATATATTTTTTTAAATACTCACGAGTACCCTGGATATTAAAAAATTATGTGAGTACCCGTATAACAGGTACTCGCGCGGATATTGATACAAATACGGGACAAATATTTTTCCAATAAGTAAGGTACGAAGGATCTACTGTCCGTATCCTACCCACTCATTGACATCCCTAGTACATATGAACCTAAAGATAAAAAAAAAACACAAAAAAAAAACGGTGAATAATATCACAATGGTGTTAAAAGATGTATTTTTATTTGTAAGATTTAAGTTCCTTAGCATTTAACAATCATAAACAATATTATGTTATTTTACAATCTAATAAACTCCACATCAATTTCTAGAATAATTTCTTATTAAAACAAATCCAAAAATCAACATCTCAAACTGTACGTTTACACTACAAGTGAAAATAAAAAATAAAAACAAATGGTGAAAAATACCTATAATGGTGTTAAAATACCTTTTTTCACATGTAGGATTCAATATAAGCAATGGTATATTGTCGTAGAATATTCTAACAATCTAATATTTCTATTAAAGTTCATCATGGAGCTCTTCATCATGGAGCATTGCATCATGGACCATTGCAACATCGAGCACTGCATTATGGAGCACTGTATTGTTGGTGGACAAAGATTCTTCAGTTCTGAACAATCCATGTAAATTTTGTTAGTAAATTTAACTGTCTTAATTTGTCATTAATTATATATATATATATATATATATATATATATATATATATTTTATATTTTTATATAAAAATAATTTTAATAAAATAAAGAAAACAATTTCTAGTTCCAATTCATATATAGTTTATATTTAAGTTATGAGCCACTTACTTTTGCACTTCAACATTAGAATTGACTTCAAGATTGGAATTGATGGACACGTCTCTCTCGATTTGAATTGGTGGTGGAAATGGAGGTATGGGAAGACCACTGAGAATCCTGTTAAAAAAATTCGTAATTATACACACACATCCACACACACATATATATATATATATATATATATATATATATATAATAGATAACTTATGTTTGAGATTATTCGTAACATACTTTCGTCTTGGGATATTGGTATTCTCGGTCACATTGGCATCCTCGGTCTGAGTTGGTGGTATAGGTGGACGATCGTGAGGATCATCATTTTGAGTCCTATTAAAAAAGAATAAGTAATTATTTTATAAAAAAATATTTTAATTATTAGTAACATATTTTTACTTTGAGATTAAAATTACTAGACACCATTGTCTCCATAAGTTAGTGAAAAAGACGGTGAAGTGTGAGATCACTTTAAATTTGTAAAAGAGTTAGTCTTTTTTTTTTCATTTATAATTGATATTTGAGTTATGAGGATGTTTCTTTTGCACTTCAAGTTTGATATATATAATTTATATATAATTAATATTTAAATTACTAAGAAATACTTTTGCACTCGAAGATCGAAGTTGTTTGACATATCTTTGAAAGTTTGAATTTGAGTTATTAGAAAACATTTTTGTACTTCGAGATTGAAGTTGTTTTACACATTTGTTTTTAGATTAAATTGGTTGATGGAGTAGAAAGAGTGTGAGAATAACTTTGAATCTATTTTAAAAAATTAGTAAGTTGTTTTAGTATATTATTGATATTGATGTTATGAGCAACATACTTTTTCTACTTCGAGACTCAAATTGTTTGACACATTCTTTTATATTTGAGTTGGTGGTGAAGGTGGAGGAGTGTGAGGATCTATTAAAAAAAATTAGTGACTTTTTTATATATAATTTATATTAGAAAGATCCTTTTTTATATATAATTTCTATGAAAAAACAATTATTACTTTTTTATACATAATTGGTATATAACATATATTTGAATTATTAACAAAATACTTTTACCCTTTGTGGTCGAAACTTAATGACATAGAGTTTGAATTCTTTGTATAGATAAAGGAAAGAGGGAATCACTTTGAGTTTTATCAAAAAAAATTGTAATACATAATTGGTAAGTGAGTTATTGAAAAAATGTATTTGCACTTTAGAAATTGAAGTTGCTTGACATATTCTTGTGAGTTTGAATTGGTGGTGAAGATGAAGAAGTATAAGGATCACTTTTAAGTCTTATTAAAAGAAGTCTTTAATTTTTCTATATATAATTCATATATATATGTAGTTAATATTTGAGCTATTAGTGACATACTTTTTCTCTTGGAGATCAGAATTGCTTGACACATTCTTCTGATTTTTCGTTGGTGATGAAGGTGGAGGAACACGAGCATCATTTTGAGTCCTATTAAAAAAAAGTCACCAATTTTTAATACATATAATTGATGTTTGTGTTGTTTGCAACATACCTGTTGACGTTGATACTTGAATTGTTAGACACATTTTTCTGAGTCTGAGTTGGTGGTGGCAATAGAGAAGTTTGAGGATCACGTTCAGTCCTATAGAAAAAGTGTCAATAATTTTTTTATATACAAATAATATATTATTGATATATTTGCTAATATTTTAAGTCCTATTAAAAGTCAATAATTTTTAGAATTAAATATGTTTTTGTTCCTCAAATTTCAGTAAATTTTGGAATTAGTCTATCTTCAAAATTTTGACCAATTTAGTCCTTCATATTTAAAAATACGTGAATTTAGTCCTTTTAACCAAATTTTGTTAAGTTAACTTGACATTTCAAGTGCATTTCATGATAGTATTTGAATTGTTTACCTCGTTTGACATATTTCCGTTTCAATGTTAACTCAAATATTATCATAAAATGCGTTTAGAATGTCAAACAAAATTTGATAAGAACGACCAAATCCACGCATTTATAAAAATGAAGGATTAAATTGGTATAAAGTTTTGAAGGGGGACTAATTTCAAAATTCACTCAAATTTAAAGGACTAAAAATATATTTAACCCTAATTTTTAAGATGTATAATTGATATTTGTGTTTCTTGCAACATACCTATTGACTTCGACATTGGAATTACTTGATAAATTCTTGAGAGTTTGAGTTGGGAGATCACTTTCAATCCTGTTAAAAAAGGACAGTAATTTTTGTTTATATATAAATGATATATTTGTTGTCATGTTTAAAAAGTCAATAATTGATGTTTGTGTTGTTTGCAACATACCTATTGACTTCAACATTGGAATTATTTGACACATTCTTGTGAGTTTGAGCTGGACGTGGCAGTAGAGAAGTTTGAGGATCAATTTCAATCCTATTAAAAAAGGGTCAGTAATTTTTTTTTATATAAATGATATATTATTACATATTAATGACATTTTGAGTCCAATTAAAAAAAATTCCACAATTTTTAATTCGAATAATTGATGTTTGTGTGTGTAGTTTGCAACATACCTATTGACTTTGACATTGGATTTACTTGACACATTCTTCTGAGTTTGAGTTGCTGGTGGCATCAGTGAAGTTTGAGGACCCCTTTCAGTTCTATTAAAAAAAAAATCAGTAAATGTTTTTTATATAAATGATATATTATTAACATTTTGAGTCCTATTTAAAAAAATCAAGAATTTATAATACATATAATTGATGTTTGTATTGTTTGCAACATATTCTTTTGAGATACCTATTGAGATAAATATATTTAATATTTTTGAGATATTAGTAACAACATACATACATTTGTATTTCTGCATCGGTATTTTGTAATACGTTCTCAGTTTGAGTATCTGATGGAGGCAGTCCTTCTTGAGTATCACTTTCATTCCTTTATATATAAAAAAAAGAAAAAAGCACACACAAACATATTATATATAAGTTAATAGGTGTAGTAAAATAAAGAATTTATCACTAATAAAAAGTAGTAGAGCATGATTGAAATATTTTGAGAATAAAAATACATTTAAATCACAAAGTATTAATTATAAAATTAGTAATTTATAAATTAATTGAATTAAGATATAATTTATTAAATAAATAAAAAAAGCATATTGTGGTGATAGGTCTGATCTGTCCAACTAATAAAAAATAGTCCGATCACATTAATTGAGATTAATATTAGTAATTTAAACAAGATTTAAGATAATTTATGGCTAATAAGTTTCCCTAGCGGACAAAGATTAAAGTGTCATAATAAAGACATTTCTAAATAAGAAAGAGAGAAGATTAGAAAAATATAATTAAAAGAGAACTTAAAATAAGAAAAACAGAAAATCACAATTCTGAATACTCTGAATAATCGACTTAACTAAAACACACATAAATAAAATAACCTCGTATACATGGTAGCTAAATAAAAATTATATTTGAATTAGTTGTAACTTACAGCTTTCTGCTTTCGTTGACGGTGTGCAGGCGACGTGTGAGATTATCACTTTCAGCACTGTGTAAAAGAATTGTAAACAAAATACGAATATAAAAGTTATTTTGATCTTTAATATACCCATTCATTACAACAAACTTAATATTCATCAGAGTACTCTTAATGAATCTTATATCGTATTAAAAAGTGGCTTTTAGTTCAACTCATTTTTACAAAATTAGTTTATTAAGTTAAAATTTATCTTACTTATATCCTATAATTTAGTTTTAAACTTAATAATATATAATTTAGTTTTAAACTTAATTAATAATTTAGTTTTATATTTATATATTTGATTCGTGCATGTTCTTCGTATATTTTCTTACTAAATTGAGTTTTTTTTTTTAAATTCAATTGAGTTCGTAAAAAAGATTTAGTACGGTCAATTTTATTAATATTGTGTTAAAATTTAAATTTATCATAGGTCAAAATCTGATTATTTTTTACTTAAAAGGTGTACCTTATAAAAATGAGAAGGATTTCAAGATAAAAAATACTTAAATTTTGATACTTGTCAAATTTAAATTTTGATACATGTCATTTTTAAATATTGTTAATATCATTTTATAAGATTTAAAAAAAGAAAAATTAGGACTCAATTCAGTCAAAACCAAATATAAAAATTAAAACGAGTCAAAAATATAACAATCAAATTATTAATTAAATAATCATCATATCACTTTAAAACATAAATAAAACCCTACTAACAATCAAATAATGCATCTTCATAACATCTCTTAATCCAATCAAACAAAATCCTACAACCATTTCTATTTTAAACCAATATTTAGGGTTTCTTGAAGGAAGTGATATATAACAAGTAAAAACGTATGAATAACAGTATTACCTTATGACAGAAGTGGGAAAATGATGATGCAGCAACTCTAATGTAAGAAGGAGAACAAACGCGATGACACCATAATGAAAAGCCATTTTCAGAAAAAGAAGTTGTGAAGTTGTTGTTGCTCGAGTGTGATTCTCGTGAAGAACTGTGATTGTTAACAGAAATGAAGTGATAGTTATGGAGATTTATAGAATGCAAGTGCCATTGTTTAAGATATATAGCTTCGCAATCGCTACTTTATCAAACTTGGTCTTTGCAATTACTCTCTTTCTTGTTTCAGCTTTGTCCTCTTGGAATATTTTAACCCAAAATTAACCGAGTTGACATAATCGCTAACAACTTGCATGTCGTATACGTCCACAACAAAAGAGGAAGTTGTTTGAATTGGTATTTTTTGAAAAAAAAAAAAAACTCGTTAGATCCTACAAAGTTTGGTTTACATCTTAAAATCCATTAATTATTGAGTTAAATATGATTTTGATTAGTGCTTGAACTTTCACACAATATTAAAATATATTTTTATTTGAAACTTTGATATATTTTAATTCCTAAACTTTAAAAGTAAATTATATAATCCTTTTAACATAATTATGCTATCTTTTTTTAATTTTATACTAGCATTTAAGTTGTTTATATCATTTATCATGTTCTCAATATCAATTGAGAAACACGTTTGATATGTAAAAGAAAATACAAAAATTAGCATATAGGATTAAAAAAATTATATTCACTAATTTTATTTTTTGAAGTTTAGAAATATATCAAAGTTTTTGAAAATTCTAATTTCACGTCAAAGTGCAGATATTAAAAATATATTTAACCCTTAATTATTTAACATCTTATAAATCATGATTATAAATTCAAGTGTGAGTCCGGGTCTTATTTCAGATAAACACAAGAAAATTGAATATTTTATAAAATAGAAAATACACCAGTTTTCTTAAGATTTTAGATTGTAAGTAACTGGATATAGACTCACGTTATGAATATAAATTTATGAGACTTGTATAAATTCAACTTCCTATGTTGTATATTGTTTAAAAAAGTATGAATTTATATGGTATCAAAATAAAATGATACTATAGCAACTCCTTTTTATTTTGACAAAAAAATATTTTACTATTGGCTGACTGAATAATTGGAAGCGGTTTGACATATATATTTAAACACACTTTTCTTAGTCAAATGTTGTTAGAACACGGATTTTCCAGATAAAAGACGAATAAAAAGATGTTGATAACGCGATTCCTCTTTTTATTTATTTTTGTTACATAGGTTTAATGAGTCTAAGTCTATTCTTTTATCATGTTTGAACTCATATACGAACATGTTTTCCTTGAATAATGAATGAAACAATGAGACTCATTGACTATATATAATGTGAACACGTTCTCTTTTTATATATGCTTTCTCCTCAGTGTTATTCAAGAAAATTCAACTTTTAAAATATGTCTGCATCTTTCTGTTGAAAAACAAAATATAAATAGATATTTAGAGAACATTCAGCGATCACATTCCAAAAGATCTAGAAAATAAATTATTATTATTATTATTGTTATTATTATTATTATTATTATTATGGTTCTCTCTTTTCTTTTTATTTTGCATATCGTACTAGAACATTTTAGTCATATTAACATCCTAAAAAATGTTGTCTATTCTAAGAAAATCATTTCAGAGTGATTTTAAAATTGTGATAATGTAAGGCGAGGCTTTGAAAATGATTTTTTTTTATCATATAAGCAAGGCTGTTAGAAAATTTGTACTAGTTGGTAAGATAATGATTTTTTATAAGCTATGATTTACGCGGAAAGACAAGTCAAAAGTGTTATTATTATTTTTTTATCTCAAACAATCCTGTATAGTTTATTGGTTACTATAAATTTATTAAACAATTATTTAATCCTTAATTATATATATATATATATATATATATATATATATCACTATTAAAAATTATTGTATTACATGAAATTTTTTTTATATATTTGTTAAAAAAATTTATAATAAAAGACATTTTTTTTCTGTTAATTTTTTAAGAATCTTAATTGACAGATAATTCATTTGTGAGTAATTATTTTTTACAAAATTATAAAATTTGAAAGTATTTCCTACCAAATTTGTTATGAAAAGTGTTTTGTACAAAATATTTTGTATAAAAATTCACAGTAATTTCCTGCAAATTTTTTTTCATAACAAAATTTATAAATATTTAAAAAAAAATCAAAACAAAATCTAAAAAAAAATATGAATTGTTTTAGTGTATATATTACTTTTGTATTTATGATATTACCACAAGAGAAAGATGATAATGCCATATCGTTAATAAGTTCAACAAATTAGATTGAAATTAGCTTGCTATTTAAAAAAATTATTCTACAAAATATTTCATATATAAAGAATCAATACAGATGTTAATATTCATTTTTACATATTTAGAGTAATACGTACAATTTTATTATAAATGAGTCATTGCAAGAAAAATTATATGTCCACCAAAATTGTGAAAGGAAATAGTAAGTTCCATAACTCTTATTTACACAGTATATATATATATATATATATATATATATATATTTTGAGATTAATGTTAGAATTAATTGAAAGAATTAATTTTATTATATGACTTCTTTGAAATATTATGATGTGCTCAATTGTCATTTAATAAAATTTAAAGACATATTGGTTATTATGAGAAGTGATAATAAAATAAAATAAAGATAAAATAAAAACCAATTCAATGAGACATTGGTTTATAAAAGAAATTAGGGTTCTTTTCATAGTAACACATCAAGAAGTATGAGAAGAAAAAAGAAAGACAAAAAGATAGATTGGAAAATGGTGGTTGGAGAGTACACAAATTACAAACTGAAGAACGCATACTTACAGCGTATATATAGTCTTTTATGGATCAAGGCTCTATTATTATTGTGCGAGAATATCTTAAATCTTCAAGATCCTTAATTGTTTTAAATGTGATGTCAAAGTATGTGTTGTAGGATGTGTGATTTTTTTGTGATGTTTCTCAGTTTATGATGTTTGTTTTCAAATTAAGAAAAACCCTAATTATAAATGAATGTAGAGATATTTTGGAATTTATGTTTTTCCCAATATTTATTATGAACCCTAATTAAAGGTTTTAAGGAGTTTGTATATTTTCAGCTGCTTTAGAGATTGAATGTGAAGGAAGATGGGAATCAAATTTCGCTGAATGAAATTGCATCTGTTGTGCTTCAATAATTTTAATTACAAATTGATCCATTGTTATCCATATTTTTATGAATGGAGTGCAATTGCAACATGCATGTGAATATTAATGCCATTGAGATATAAATCTATTGCAGTATGAATTGTGTGATTTGATTGTAATAAATGCTTGGTATATGCTATTGAATTGAATGGAGATCAAATCACACGGTGACGCAAAGTGGAGGTGAATGTGCCTTTGAAAGCGTGACGCACGAACATTATGTTACGTGAGTGAGTTGGGAAGTTTTGATAAATTAAATGTTTTAATCACAAATTATATAATTATGAATTAATTGAATTCAAGTGCAATGATTTTTATAGGTTTACGTCACCAATAAAATTAATGTTAATTTTTTTATATGAATATGTATTTTTTAATTTATAATAATGAGTATGTTTTGTTATTGATAAATTAAAATTAATGAAGATGTTATATATGTATGGTTTATAGGAATTAAATGTATATTTATTTGTTTGAAATCAAGTATGATAAATTTTGTTAGTCATTAAAGTGATCAAAATTTGAAACTTTTTTTTGGTTTCAAATTATTAATGTTTTTATTTCAATTACCCATAGTATAGATGCTAAATTATGAATAATTAATTTATGGATTAATTGAAATTCATTATTATAAGGTATTTTAGAATCGTCCAAAGGTTGATTAATTGTTATTATAATTAATGAACATGATTGTAGATGCTTCACTAGTTCATGCATATTTTAATTATCAATAATGTTATAATATGATTAACATCATTATGTTTATGTTTGTGTATTAGTTGATCTCCCAAAGGAGAACATTAGTATGCATAGAATGGTTGTTTATGTCTAAATTTGTATTTACGTTTAGTTTTATGACTCAAGACATTAATGTTAGGCATGTGTTAATTGTAGTCTCTGTTTTGGTATCTTTACACTCGCACGCTACGTCTGTCCCAATCTTTAATGAGTTGAATTTCCCTGACTGGAGTGAACAAGTCCAATTTCACTTAGGTGTGTTGGATCTTGATTTGACTTTTCAAGTTAAAAAGTCGACTCATATCACAGATATTAGTAGAATGAAGAGAAACCCATTACAAACCTTGGGAAAAGTCAAATAGACTAAGCTTAATGTTTATGAGCAAGCAATATTAAGTTAACTCTTCCTAAAACCGATAATGCAAAAGAATTTATGAAATTTGTGGAAGAGCTCTCCCAAACTACTGATAAATCTCTCGCTAGGACATTGATGAGTACGTTGACCACCACGAAGTTTGAGGGTTCGCGTATTATGCATGAGTATGTGATTGAGATGACAAATATCGTAGTAAGACTTAAGTCTCTAGGAATGGTAGTGAATGAAGGTTTCTCATGCAGATTATTCTAAACTCATTATCGTTTGAGAATGGTCTGTTCCAGATGAACTACAACATCATGAAAGACAAGTGAAACGTGCATGAATTGCACAATATGCTAGTTTAGGAGGAGACCCAATTGAAGAACTTAGGAAATCACTCTATTCAGTATGTGAAGAATCAAGGAGCTGCTAGAAAGAAAGTTACTAAGAAACATGGAAAGGGTAAAGGAACACTGAAGATTGACAAGTCCTCAGCCAAAATCTAGAAGAAAAATGACAAATCTCATTTCTATAGAAAGTCTGGACATTTCCAAAAGGACTACATAAAGCGTAGAGCTTGGTTCAAAAAGAAATGTAAGCATAATGCTTACATATGCTTTGAATCAAACTTAACTGAAGTTCCCTATAATACGTGGTGGATTGATTCTGGATGTACGACTCATGTTTCTAATGTGATGCATGGATTTCTTTAACCTGAACCATAAACCCAAATGAGAAGTTCGTCTTCATGGGCAATAAAGAGAAAGTTCTAGTGGAAGCCGTCGGAACTTATCGTCTAATCCTCGACACTAGATATCACTTAGACCTTATGGATACTTTTTATGTACCAAGTATCACTAGGAATTTATTTTCTTTGTCTAAGCTTGATGTTGTTGGATACTATTTTAAGTTTGGGAATGGTTGTTTTAGTTTGTTTTGAGCGTACTTGTATGATTTGTAACATCTCGTCTTGATATTACGGATTTAAATAATTAAAATGAATAATAGAAACATAAATACATCGCATTTATGAATAAACCTCATTACCCATAAGCGCGGGAAATTTAAAACTTTTATTATCGTATAACAAAACACTGATCCATAGTTTATAAAGAAAAAGAATATACAAATATCTCTCAAAAGTTTACATATCATTTCCAAAACTAAAATCAATAAAAACATAGTAATAAAATCCCATGCTATCCCTTGCTCCTTGTTTAAGCATCACCAGCACCACCTGCATCAACATCCTCTGCTCACGTGTACCGCGTACACGATCATCGCTATACACAAGCAGATAGGGTGAGCTTAATGAAATCAACATACATCACAGTAATATACATATAAACAACCATTTAACTATATTTCTACAAAGACCCAAAATACAGTCTCTTTCTCTATTCTCTATCATCTGGCCACAACTAGATTATTCGTGTTCTACTTCTTTTAGTGATTTCCTCAAGGTAATTTGCTGCCAAACCTATCGGTCACAACCGATAGAGCACGTGCGGGAAACATCGCCACGGATCATACACCGTAACCCCAGGTGGAGTTCCCAAATACAAACATAGTCTGTAACGTCCCAAGACTACCAAACTCGTCAGTCAACTACTGAGGAGGGCAATCTATCTGGATCCATCCGTACTGGCCACAACCAGCACACTCACACCGGCAACACTCACCAACTCGAGCTCAACTCAAGGGTTCCTCGTGTTCATCCGCCATCCCGAGCTCAACTCGAGGGATGCCATTCCGAGCTCAACTCGAGGAATGTACGTACTTAACCCCTATCCCGAGCTCAACTCAAGGGATACGTTCCAAGCTCAACTCAAGGAACCCAGGAATTTTACCTTGGAAGTATCACCAAAAGCCTTGTAGATCACACCCACGAAGTCCAACGACTAGAAATTTCAGCAGCCAAATCGCCTAGCTGGGGACATGTACCGCTAGGCGCTATCAGCTCCCAGACCGCCTGGCGGGGGACACGTACCGCTAGGCGCCAAGCGCTTAAAAAATTACAAAGTCTGCAACAACCGCCTGGCGGAACCGTCCTCACCGCTAGGCGGACGCTGCTTTAGAGGCTACTGTTTTTGCCGCTATCGCCTGGCAGGACCTTCTCCTCCGCCAGGCGCCACCAAGTCCAGGACCCCACTGTTCCCTCGCTATCTCCTGGCGGTTCCAATATCCCCGCCAGGCGCTATACCTCCGTTGTTGTTGTTGCGCTCTGGCCACTTGTGAGTACTCGATGTTTGGCTCATTCGGGTTATGGCTTGGCAAACTGCAATTTAGGGTTTGCGAAGTGGGCGTGAGTTCGTTGTGTTATAGGTTTGTGGCAGGTTGGTGTTGTGCGTGGATGAAGATCTGTCGTTGATGCGGCGGAGGTAGTTTCGCGATTTGGGAGAGGAGACGCAATTTAGGGTTTGTGATTTTTGTTTTGATTTTATGCAAGTGTGGTGTTCACGTTTTCATGTATGAAGAACATGGAGGTTCCATGGTAGTGGCGCGATTCACGAATTGCTCTTACGGTGAAGGACTTGTTTGTTCATTGATACTCGAATTTGAGAAATTATTAGTAGGTCTCTTTGGCTTAGAACCATAGTAAACTTTTTTGTTGGCCTTTCAACATTATTATTTATGGATTATTTTCATTGCTCTTTCTTTTTTGTAAAGGTGATCATGGATCAGATTTTTGAAGATCCGATTGAAATTCAATCCAGATTCAAAATATTGGATCATATTTTAAATCCAAGTTTATTAAAATTTAAGGACCTATGGGTTATTATGAGAAGTGATAATAAAATAAAATAAAGATAAAATAAAAATCAATTCGATGAGACGTTGGTTTATAAAAGAAATTAAGGTTCTTTTCATAGTAACCCATCAAGAAGTGTGAGAAGAAAAAAAGAAAGACAAAAAGATAGATTGGAAAACGGTGGTTGGAGAGTACACAAATTACAAACTGAAGAACGCATACTTACAGAGTCTCTTATGGATCAAGGTTAATGCTTTATTATTATTGTGCGAAAATCTTAAATCTTAAAGATCCTTAATTGTTTTACATTTGGTGTCAAAGTATGTGTTATAGGATGTATGATTTTTTTGTGATGTTTCTCATTTTATGATGTTTGTTTCCAAATTAAGAAAAACCTTAATTATGAATGAATTTAGAGATTTTCTGAAATTTATGTTTTTTCCAATATTTATTATGAACCATAATTAAAGGTTTTAAGGAGTTTGTATATTTTCAGCTGCTTTAGAGATTGAATGTGAATGCCATTATTGGAAGATGGGAATCAAATTTCGCTGCATGAAATTGCATCTGTTGTGCTTCAATAATTTATTATTAATCCATTGTTATCCATATTTTTATGAATGGGGTGCAATTGCAACATGTATGTGAATATTAATGCCATTGAGATATAAATCTATTGCGGTATGAATTGTGTGATTTGATTGTAATAAATGCTTAGTATATGCTATTGAATTGAATGGAAATCAAATCACACGGTGACGCAAAGTGGAGGTGAATGTGCCTTTGAAAGTGCAACATTATATTACGTGAGTGAGTTGCGAAGTTTTGATAAATTAAATGTTTTAATCACAAATTATATAATTATTGTTATAAAATAAAGTTAATAAGAGAGAGAAAAGGAGAGGAAGAATAGATAATGAGAGTGTAGGGAGTAACTTCTGTTTGTATGTATGTTTTATTACTGATAGGACGAGTTCTATTTATAGATACACCATGGTAACCCAGAAAGTATATAAAATCAAATAGTAAATACAAAATTTAGGTAATGAATTATATGATTATCAATCATATGAGTAATTGTATCAAATCAATGGACGACCATTAATCCATAACACTCCTCCTTGGGGTGTCTATTGATTAAAGAATGTGTCTCATTAAAACCTTACTAGGAAAACCCCTTTGGGATAAAAACCTAGTGAAGGAAAAAAAGTACATTATTTTATATAATATTGTTCTTTGCATCTTCTATTTCTCCCCTCATGTAAACTTACATCGTCAAGATGACGGAGTCCAATCTTGTGAACCAATTGCTCAAAAGTTCTCCTTGGCAAAGACTTTGTAAATAAATCTGCTATATTTTCACATGAGCGAATCTTTTGGATCTCTACATCACCATTTCTTTGAAGATCATGAGTGAAAAAGAATTTTGGAAGAATATGTTTGTTCTGTCTCCTTTAATATATCCTTCTTTCAATTGAACAATGCATACACTATTGTCTTCATATATTGTTGTTGGTTTAATTTTTCCCAATGATAAACCACAAGTTTGTTGCACATGTTGAATTATAGACCTTAGTCAAACGCATTCACGACTTGTCTCATGTAATGCTAAAATTTTTGCATAATTTGACGATGTTGCTGTTATTGTTTGTTTCACAGATCGCCATGAAATCGTTGTGCCACCACATGTGAACAAATATCTTGTTTGTGATAATAATAAAATATATAAAATTTAAGTATATTATTTTAGCCCCTCCAAATTTTGATTAAGATCCGTCTGCAAGTCTAATTTTGTTGTGAAACCAGTTTAGATCCAAATATTTACTGTTTTAAATTTAGATACATTTCTAAACTCATATTTTTATTAAAATTCCAGGATCATACAATTACTTAATTTTCAACTGAAGCAAATTCTTATTTTTAGAGCCACTTGGTTCAAGTAAAGTAAAAGATGTAAAGATCATTTCTAAATAAAAGAATCTCAAAAATCAATTCCAACTGAATATTATACCAACAAAATTAAGAATAAAAAGTATACGATCTGATAGTGAAATATTTTTACACAATCACCTAATCACAAATCACTGTATATAATAAGTTTATTAACTTCTAGAATAACTACTTTAAAAAAAAATACAAAACATGATTTTTTATTAGTTGACAGTTAAATTTTTACATTCACAGTGCATGCGTATTAAGCCCTAATTTTTAAAAATTGGTATATAAAAAAATTGAACTTAAATTAACACAGCAAAATCCATGGCATATTCTAGGAGCAGACACGTAGATTTTTTTTTTTCACATAATTTCAGGAGTTTGCATAGACATAATTCATGGCAAAATCAGCACTGCAACAATTTGGTTGTTAAATAATGTGGTTCAGATTTTAGTGAATTCTAGTCTAATTCAAATAATAAGTTTAGACTATCCAAAGTTCAAAATCCATAAAAGTAAAATAGAAAATTTGCTTTTTGAAAAATTAATAAATATGGATCCAAACTCAAATCCAGATTTTAGAAAATAGAATTTTAGTGAATCAAATTAGACCAAAACTAGATTGGATCAGACAAATTAGATATTTTTGCGCCTTATTTTTTGGTATTGTGTTTGAGTGGACTTAATCGTACCTCTGCTTGTTAATTTTTTATCGATTTGGTCTTAACTTTTGAAAATTTCCTGCATTAGTGTCTTAGAGTGGATTTATGAAACTTTTCTTGTTTTCTTTTTGATGTGGCAACCTCAAAATAAATTGCGACAGGATAGCGATAAAAAAAAACATTAATCAATTTTAACAAAACAAAATTTTAGAAAAAGGGAGTTGTCACCGTAGTTTTAGGAAATTATGAAAAACCTAAAAAAAGTCTATAAAATCGGATCAGGTTCGGAAGTCGGTTACGTGTGGAGAATGTATTAATACCATATATGTTCGTCCTAAAACGGTCTCTTCTATGTAATTGTTCAAAACTAATGAAATTTTCAAATATTTATTCTTCCCCCAAAAATATAATAAAACATACTAATATAAATAAATAAAACATTTTTAAAATTTTTGTAATTGGGTTCAACAAGATGATATTACTCCTACGTATTTTTATAAAGATGAGAAATTAGGGTTATATAGCTTTCTTAAAAACAAATAATTAAAAAATTGTTATTTGATTAATATCTTTTTTGATTTTAAATTTTAATATATTTTTATATTTATCAGGTAAATTCAAGACTTAACATTTAAACAAGTCCGATACAAAACATGATGATTAATTTTAATTATAAAATATTTAATTATCAAGTAAGTCCGAGACTTAAACATAATAATTAGTTTTATATAAAATCAAATTTCTTATAAAACTTTAGATTCTATTATCTAGTAAGTCCAAGGCTAAACATAATAAAAAAAATTATTTAAGGGTTAAACATTTAAGTATTAAGCAAGTCGAGATTAGACATGATAATTAATTTTAATTTTTAAAATATTTAATTATCAAATACGTTCGAGACTTAACATAAAAATTGGTTTTATTTAAAATTAAATTTCTTATAAAAGTTTAGATTTTATTATCAAGTAAATTCAAGACTTAACCTAACTTAATAAAGAAATTTTATTTAAGAATTAAACATTTAAATATTAACTAAGTTTCAGACTTAACATGATAATTAAATTTATTTAAATATAAAATAAAAATCATAATTATTAAGTAAGTTTAAAACTTAACATAATAATATTCAGTAGTTTCCAACATTAAACAAGAGGTAATTTTGATAGAAAGAGAAAAATCAATCTATATGTAATAAAACTCAAACTAAACATGAAATAGAGGTATTAATATCAAAAACAGGGGTGCAGATTGCATATACCTCAAACTAATGCAAGTGTAAATATTAAAACACAAGGTGCAAACAGTAATAAAAATAGGGGTGGCATGCATTAAAAAGTGGGGGTTAGGCGAAGCAAATAGCCTATGGAGAACAAATAGGTGTGCAAAGAATAAAAAGGGTCCGTGAAGAACAATGATTGATTGACCCAAATTTACGTTTTCTGATGTTTCTATCTTCATCATTTATTACATGTCTTTCACCTATTATTATAATTTTTTTTATTATTATTTTTTTACTTTTAAAGCTAAAACCTAAAAGAACTAAAACGAAAATCAAAACCTTTAGAATCTAACATTATATTTAGGAGTGTAAAAAATCCGTATCAACATATAAAATCTGGGACGAGTAATAAATAGATATTAAAATTGAATATCTATAAATAACAGGTAATTTTTATAATTGCATGTTAACGGAAGATATCTGTAAGAAAAAGAATGTATGTGAAGGGTTAGTGATTGCTGTGAGAAAAGAATGTGTGTGTGAAGGTTTAATGGTTTTAGTGTGCGCGTGAGTGTTTTGTGTTTGTTCGTGAGTGTGAAATAAAGTGAGAATAATTAGGATGAGTGATAAGTGAGTGTGTAAGGTGTGTGTTATGTATGAGTGATGTGAAAAAAGTGAGTGGAGTGTGGGTTGTGTGTGTTAGTGTGAGGTTTGTAAAAGAGAAAAGGGTGAGGTGATGAAAATGGGTCAATGGAGTGTGGGTCCCACGGCTTTGTGAAAGAGAAAAAATGTGACTGGAAACAAAAATACATGTGGCAGCTTTGTATAGAAGGAAATTCTTAGAGGAAAGAAAAGAAGAAAATAGGGTTATAGATAAAAATAATAATTGGCTTTTTGGAACAAGATCATGAGTGGTAAGAAAATAAAATAATAGTGAGATAATAAGAAAGCGGGTTTCTATTATTGTTATTACTATTTATTTTCTATTATTATTATTATTATTATTATTATTATTTATTTCTATTTCTATTTCTATTTCTAATTAACTTAAATATTTACTTTTTTTCCTTTAAATTTTAAATTTTTTCTTTTTACAAACTTTATTATTATTTTTTATTTCTATTACTTTTATTTATTATTAATTCTCTATTTATTATTATTTTTAAATACATTTTATTGACAAAATCAGATGTTCACGAGAAGTATCATTGTTTCCTTTTAATTTTGACTTGATATTATACATTTCAATCATTTAGCACTAGATTTAAAATACAATTTATAATGAAAGCTAGAAATTTTAATTACTTTCCAAAAACTTAAATTTTAATTATTATAATAATTTTCAATAATGTTTTGAAATCAAAGTAATTAAGTTTCTCCACAATTATGTAACATAGGTGAACTATTGAGACATTAATTGTAATTAATTTCTAATATTTTTACACAAAATAATTTTAAGATTTTTTTAAATTAAAAAAAAAGGAAAAATGAAAATCGAAAAAGAGGAATGTCAAGAAATTCAAAATTCATAGTATGTTTGTTATAGTTCTTTAATGATTAAGATTCAAGTTTGAACAATTATCTTATACAATTATGTTTTAGGTATATGAAGTTGTTCGATCATCTTCTATGGGTCGTCGTTTTTGTCGTCTGCTCTATTTGTCAACACCGATTAGTGATATCTATCAAAGGTTTTCAAATACCAAAGTTAGTTCGGTCCAATTATCAAAGTATTAAATGTGCAATTAAGAAGAGTAACCTACCACCTTACCTAGACTACTATTTATAGATTTTGTAATGGGCTTTAGATTAAGGCCGACCTAATTACGACCCAATTTCCTAAATCGCGATTAGAAACCTTAATTGGCAATTTTCCTATTTCGAGTTGTCTCGTTGGAATCGACCAACTAGTCAAGACTTAAGAAGATGACTTCCTTAGGCAAATGGTTAGTTAACCGTCCAGTTTCCTTCAAGATCGTACGACCCATACCATACACAGGCCCCCCCAAGCCCAAGTACATTAGAATGATTGCGAAGGGGTTTCATCGATCCTTGTGTCTATCAAAGAATACGAAATATTAGGATGTGCTAGATTGTTAAATGTGAAAAGATATGGCGATTGAGATGAAACGACGGTTGGGCTTCCCATATCTATAAATAAGGCTGGGGTTGACATGTCATTTTGACATCTTTTATCCCTACTTCTCACCTTGTCGCTCGTTTTAAATTCAAGGTAATAATGTCAACCATTTGTCTTTCTTTGTTTGAGGAGTCTTTTGGCCGTGACGATCAGGGGTATGCTAACAATCCATCGCCGTCGTCATCATTCAATTCCTCACTAGGTAGTCAGGGATCAACTGAGCGAGGTGTGGATTCGGCCAATAGCGTGGATGTAAATACTGAAGCTAATAATAAAGGTGTGGCTTTGAAAGAAGCAGTTCCAAGTGTTTCAATTGTAGAGCTGGATATTGAAGTATCAGATTAAGGTGATGACATGAACGTGACAATCGTAATTGGCTATGATAAGCTGTCACATAAGGTGCTTGAATATGCAACCCAATTTTGATTAGGGGCAGAGCTTTGTGACTATGCCAAGTGATTGTACGTAGGTACTCAACAATAGTATTACAAAACCAGTGATCAGTCTTCGAGTATGTAAGGGGAGCGACCAGGCGTGCCATGGTAGGCGTGCCATTTGCACTTCGTTTATATGTATGCTTGGCCTTTTAACGATTTGACTGTTAGGGTATCGTTCAACAAGTTTCAAATGGGGGTCATGCGTGAGTTCAACTTAGCACCCACGCAATTTCATAATAATAGTTGGGCATGTATTCAAGCCTTCAAAATCTTGTGTGGGGCCTGGATTTGTCTCCCATGCCCACTCTATTTCTTCATCAATTTTGTACACGATCAGTTAAGTTGAAACCATGGATGTCCTTGATTGTCGAGCAAGAGAATTGAATTTTTAACTTGTACATTGCTTCGTATAAAGGGTTCAAGAATGAGTTTTTTAAAGTTACCATAAAGGAGGCCGCTCGAGCACATTTTTATGATGCCGACAATCAGCCCAAGTTCCATTTTTAATGGACTCCAAATCCAAAGAAGATAACCTTATGACGACCGTCTCTGATGATCCCTGATGAGACGACGACATTGGCCATCCTCAACCAGCTCCCCCGCAAGTTCTCGACAAGGCAACTCCTAAAATGATACAGGTCATCGACCTTGTGTGGTGTTTTTTTTTTTGTGAGCAAATTTGCTTTCGTTTTTGCTTCGGGTCTTCCAAAATTAGGATGTCACTAATTGTTTTGTTTTCTACAGACAAGTATAATTGTATTTCCTAACCAGGTGTTGGTGTTGTCATAATAGAAGGACTTAACCTTCGTAAATGCACTATCACATTGATTGTCCCACTTGGCCATCGACTACTTTTTCATTACCTTTAGGATCAACTTGATCCATTTGGCGAGTCGAGGTAGGAACGTTGACAAGGAGGTTTGTCGGCCAATTAGTCTTTGTACTTCTTTCAAGTTTTACGGTTTCTGCAAGTCAAGGATGGTTGCACATTTATCTGGGTTGGCTTCTATCCCCCGGGCGGTTAGCATGAATCCGAGGAATTTTCCCGTTGCTACACCAAACACATCATTAGTAGGCTTTAATCTCTTATTATACCTTCAGATTTGGCTAATCACTTCCATGAGGGCCTCCACATGATTGCGGGCCCCAAGATTTGACCATCATGTTGTCCACGTAAACCTCTATTCAACTACCTATCTACTTCTGAAAGATTTTTTCCATAAGCCTTTGATAGGTGGTCCTTGCATTTTTCAACTCGAATGACATAACCTTATAATAATAGTTAATGGGTTTGCTGATAAAAGTCGTCTTTTCCTTATCTGGATGATACATGGGTATTTAGTTGTAGCTAGAATAGGCATGCAAAAAGTTGAGCACTTGATGGCCGAACGCTCCATCAATCAACTGATCAATGCTTGGAGGTCGATATGCGTCTTTAGGGCATGCCTTGTTTAAATCATTGAAGTGCGTACATATTCTCCACTGGCCATTAGGTTTTTTAACTAATATCATGTTGCCAACTACGTGGTGTACTTGATTTCACGAACAAAGCTGACCTCCTTTATCTTCTTAACTTCTGCCTTTGTTGCCTTTTGATAATGTTAATTTTTACCATTATCCAAGCTATATTTCATTAGCAAAAATCATCTCTTCCAAAGCATTTAACCTACTTAATCTTCAATTTTACCTTACTTTTGTAAATAAATACATTGTGGGTTACATTGATCTAAATATACCACTAATCCCCATTTTTGTGTCCTTTTTGTAGATTGGAAGCTTTGTTCCAAAAATCCAGACTAATGAGTGACCCGGAATAGCAAAGAGAGAAGAAAAATGTCAACAGGAAGCGCCTGGCGACGCAAAGCCAGCGCCAGGCGGAACAGACCGCCAGCTACGCGTCAGCCAAGCGCCAGACAGGCGCTACTGTTAGTCACCGCCTGGCGGCACTTGGTCACCGCCGGGCGGTAGCGGGAAGACTTGCCCCCTGTTTGGTGGCTTGCGCCTGGCGGTGAGACCCTTCCGCCAGGCGCCTGTTTTCGCTGATGTGTCAAGTGACCCTTTTTCTTCTGTTTTCGCGAAGGGAAACTCATCTTGGACACTTTGGAGCTCGAACAACACGTCTTGGAGCGCTTGGAGGTCTGCTAGGGCTTGTGGGAACAGCTCCATCTTCCTCTTTGTGTCTCCTCCCTCTTCCATTTCCATTTTGTAAGCTTGAGCTCTCCATGA
>Ga0214544_1002235_pt1 | contig 40798 bp, 23 predicted proteins | sample CNSS3metaG_FD_160074 | JGI IMG/M metagenome (GOLD analysis project Ga0214544, IMG submission 160074) | Root nodule microbial communities from cowpea collected in UCLA plant growth center, Los Angeles, California, USA - CNSS3 | ecosystem: Host-associated > Plants > Roots > Nodule | place: USA...
TATATATATATATATATATATATATATATATATATATATATATATATAATTGTAGGAACTTGCATGGTAACTACGATGAGGTGTAACCGCCCTATTGAAAAACGTGGCACCTATTTATTTAACTATCAACATCCAAGTAGGCGCAGTTTTTTTGACCAAAGTTATATACATTATAATTTAAAGTTAATTTGTGGAAAATATTATTTTGACACTCTTGATAAAAATTAATCCCACGTTACAACCCACTTTAATAATATATATATATATATATATAAATATATATATATATATATATAGATTTTAAATTAAAAAATAAAGAGAAGTATAGTTAAATAATAATTGGGAAGTGAATATTTTTATTTTATGGTAGTCAATGTAATATCACCACCCTTAATTTATTTTAAAAATACACAGAAAGAGAGGCTCAACACAAAAACTGTCTCCTTTAACAAATTGAATCTTTGGTGAATAATTTTATTTTTCAGCAAAAGATAAATATACATTGATACACAAGGTATAAAGTCTAAAGAGTAATCAACCTATATATAAAATCAAATATAAGTATTTGTGCATAAATTAGCACTGTTTTAAGCTTAATTGATTTAATAATAAAATTATGTATTTGTGCCTTAAAATATTCTGGTCAGAAAAGAACTCTAGTATCCCACTGACTACTTTGAATTAGGCTTGCTATTCACTTTTGTTATGGCATTATTGTGCTACTTCTTTGCACTTTCGTTCATTTTCGAATTTCTTGACAAAAAAAAAAAAAACAACGCGAAAATGAAGACAAATAATTGAGACCAGAGAGAGGTCACTTCTATGTCAAGGTCTTCCATTTGTCAGTTAAAGAAAAAGAAAAAGAAATAATAAAAAAAGTTCTTGAAAATTAAAAAGGGACGTAAATTTGGAGAATGTTTTAAAGCGACATACTAGGTTTAGTTTAACACTCTTTGTTGTCACTGCAAAAAAAAAATGGCGACTCTTAAACATTAAAAGATAATTATTATAAAAACTAATAAATTTATTAATAATTTGTGGTTGAATAGATGTATAAAACTTATATGAATTATTAATTTTTTATACTGTTTTTAGAAGAAAAAGAATTAGAAAGCTAAGAATTGACAGAGGAAGGAAACTTTCCTTGTTAGACTATATTATTTACTTTTTTTTATTTAAGCATTAAAAAATCAGCATTGGATGTGATGTAAAATATATATACTATTTGATACATGCATATAAAATACCATCCCAAAACTAGATGAGATAATTTTTATTGTCCAACATCGATTTATAAAACGCTTTTCATGGCATCAATTAATATATAGATCTTAAGTATATAGACAACAATTTTAATTTATTGATACCAACATTAGTTAATTAATTAATAGCCATCTTAGACTTAACTCCATTATTATTAATTAAAGTTAACTATCTTCATCTACATAATTAAAAAATAGTATATCCTAATTAAATTTTGACAAACTTTTTTACAAAAAAAAATGAAAAAAGAGAGTATTAAATAAGATAAACAAAGTAAACAAGAAAATGGAACTCAGGAAAGTGTGGATTCCATTTTACATACAGTAATGCCATTTGCACTTAGCCTCGTCCTAACAAAATATTTTATGAACACTTGCAAAAGTTTTTTTTTTCTTAGTCTTTATATTATTCTTTAAGTCAACTAATATATATTTATATTATTATTTTTATTATTGCTTCTTGTTTTCATCTTTTCTTTCTGCCCTTCTTTTCCACATTAAACTAAGTCTAATTTTGGAAGAATGTGCAGAAAAGATAGCACGCCAAGCAAATGTGACGATGATGATGCTTTTCTTTTTCATATATTATTCATTCATCACTCACAAGTTGAAGATTGCATTTTTCCAAGTTTCAATCTTCACTCATCAAACCATGTTCGGCAATCATCACTTCCTTCTCTTCATCTTCTTCACCACCTTCTCCTTCTTCTCTCCCAATCATTCCCTCTTCTTCAACATTACCAACTTCGATGATCCAACAACCTCGTCCGACATATCCTACCAGGGTGATGGAAGATCAACCAACGGCTCCATCGACCTCAACAAAGTTAGCTACTATTTTCGTGTCGGAAGGGCTCTCTACTCCAAACCCCTCCACCTCTGGGACCCATCTTCCAATGTTGTCACCGACTTTGTCACGCGCTTCACCTTCTCCATTGACAGAGTGAACAACTCTGAGACCTTTTATGCAGATGGCTTTGCGTTTTACCTAGCCCCTCTCGGCTACCAGATCCCACCAAATTCCGCAGGTGGCACCTTTGCCCTCTTCAACGCCACCACCAACAGTGACCTCCCTGAAAACCATGTTTTTGCTGTGGAGTTTGACACCTTCATTGGCTCCACTGACCCCCCAATGAAACATGTCGGTGTAGACGACAACTCTTTAACCTCTGTGGCGTTTGCCAACTTTGACATCGACAAGAACCTCGGAAAAAAGTGTCACGCTTTGATCACCTACACCGCCTCCTCTCAAACCCTCTTTGTTGCTTGGTCCTTCAAAGGAATACCAACCGCAAAGGACAACGACAACAACTCTTCTCTGTCTTACCAGGTCGACCTCAAGAAAATTCTCCCAGAGTGGGTCAATATTGGTTTCTCTGCCTCGACCGGACTTTACACCGAACACAATGTTATTTATTCGTGGGAGTTCAATTCCACTTTGAAAGATTCCTCCGTGGATAATGGTGTGAAACTAAACCATAAAGGGTCAAAGGTCGTGTTAATAGTTGCCGTTCTTTGTCCACTGGTTCTTCTGTTTGTGACGGCGAGTGTTTTTGTCTTCGTGCTGATAAGGAAAAAGAGAAGAATGGATGATTGTATGTTGTATGATGCCGGAGACGATGAAGTTGGTCCAACTTCAGTTAAATTTGATCTGGACAGAGGAACTATCCCGAGAAGATTCGAGTACAAAGAGCTAGTGGATGCAACTAACGGTTTTTCAGATGAAAGAAGGCTGGGACAAGGAGCTTCGGGGCAGGTATACAAGGGTGTGTTGAGTTACCTGGGAAGAGTAGTGGCCGTGAAGAGAATCTTTGCAGACTTCGAGAATTCAGAGAGGGTTTTCATCAACGAGGTGAGAATAATAAGCCGTTTGATCCACAAAAACTTGGTCCAGTTCATAGGGTGGTGTCACGAAGAAGGTGAATTTCTGTTGGTTTTCGAGTACATGCAAAACGGAAGCCTGGACTCTCATCTGTTTGGAAACAAGAGGATGTTGCAGTGGCGTGCGAGGTACAAGATTGCTCTGGGCGTTGCAACAGCGCTTCACTATCTTCACGAGGACGCAGAGCAATGTGTGCTACACAGGGACATAAAATCCGCGAATGTGTTGCTGGACATGGAATTCAACACGAAGGTGGGGGATTTTGGCATGGCGAAATTGGTGGATCCAAGGCTGAGAACTCAACGAACAGGGGTGGTCGGAACTTACGGTTACTTAGCACCTGAGTATGTGAACGTAGGAAGAGCTAGCAGGGAATCAGACATGTACAGTTTTGGAGTGGTGGCGTTGGAGATAGCAAGTGGGAGGAGGACATACCAAGATGGTGAGTTTCATGTTAGTTTGATGAATTGGGTGTGGCAGCTTTATGTGGAAGGGGAAATTCTGAGGGCTGCGGATGAGAAATTGTGTGAGGAGTTTGATGAGAATGAGATGAGGAGTTTGCTTGTGGTGGGGCTGTGGTGCACAAACCCTAATGATAAAGAGAGGCCTAAGGCTGCACAAGTGATCAAGGTTTTGCAGCTTGAAGCACCATTGCCGTTTCTTCCACTTGATATGTATGAACGTGCTCCTCCCATGCAAGTCATTAGAATGCCCCATCATCACAGTAATAATCATCATTCAGGGCAATCTTCACCCGTTACTAACAGTCTTGTGAGTGTTGGAAGGTGATGATTTGGAGTGTGAATATGTTTGTTTCTGAACAGGAGATGTGGTTTTTGGTTTGGATTCTTTGTTTGCATGTATAGTTAGTTTCATTTGATGAGTTGTTGAGTTAGAAGGTTCATTCTGGTTTATGTATGACAGAGATCTAGGTAGATTCTACACTTTGCTTCTTTTTTTTTCTCTGCTGAGTCCATCAAGTCTTTATTATTGGTCAAACATTGAACATGTACAAATCTATATCAGTATGACAAGACTTGCTTTATAAATATACATTGTTTATTTTTCTTTGTTGACTGGTATATTCGTTTTAGTATGACAAGATTCTCTCTTATTTTTCATTCCATTAGATATATATATCTTAAACACACTATTATTATAGTATTTATAAAGTTTTACATTTACTCAACATTTACTATTTTACCTTTTATTATTTACTTTTATAAATATAATTTTTTTATTGACTATTATTGAATTGTAAATGTTAAAAATAATTTTTCTGTCATAAATAAGTGGATTTGACATTAAGCTGTATGAGTTAAAAATGTTGGAAAGTGAATGGACTTTTTTTTTTATCTTTGGCGGTGTGAGGTTGTGTTGTGATGATAAAGTAGAAGTTGATAACTTATTTTGATTTGACAGCGTTTATGAGTATTTTAATATTGCAAGTGGGTGCGGGTTCATTGCATGATTGGTGTACGCTTACCTGGCTTCCAACTATTCCACCAAACAGACAAAAATCTATGTTTTCTTCTTCTATTCTCCATCTAAATTCAATAATGACACAAAGGTATTTTCTAATAGAAAAACGATTAGTTGACACATTATTTAAAAAAAATTATATTTTAATTCACTTTTTTTTTATCACTTTATGTGTCATCACAAGTTTCATTTTAATTTGTTTTTCTAAATTTAATCAAACAATGAACACGACGGCAGGAGAAATGAAAAAGTCATTTCGCGCGTGGGAAAAATTCTCAATCTGTGACGAAGAACCCTTGTTCCTTTTTACAACCTGTGAAATTACTTTGCACCAAGGAATCATTCTCGAAGGGCTTGGCATACATGAGGTTAGAGAAGAAACCCAACATTCGAACCCCATTCTTGAACTTCAAAATTTACAAACAAAACCCTATTTTGCAATCCCAATTTCAAACTATCGAAACCAATTTTCAAAACCAATGTCTCATTCTCGAGCCCCAATTTGGAACTCCTTTCTTGTGCCATTGTCGAGCCTCATTGTTCTGTCATTCTCTTATCCCAAACCACACAAACAAAACCCTTTCCTTATAATAAAGTTTATAGTATTTGATGTTATGTCTTATAAGTGATAATGACAAGTTAAAAGTTTCTGACAGGAAAATTTTTGTGTGTACTGTTGTCAAACATCTTTGGATACACCATTCCATTCTTTAATGCACTATCCAAATAGTGGTAATATGGATAACAATTTAATCTCTCTTGAGTTTCATGTCATGTGTAGTGTACTTTTCAAAAGTCAACAATGGGTTACCAGTTAATCTGTCTTGAGTTTCATCTTAGTTTGAAATGGTATATCTATCTGCACTTTCTAAATTTGTTATTTTATTTTTGTCCAAAAATTCATTTATGGTAACAACTTAATTGGTCTTGGATTGCAAGTTAAATTTAAAAATGAGTCAAAAAAGTTTTCCAATAAAAGCACAAATAATTCTTTTAGAACAAATGGGATGGAATGTGTTATCGGTGTACAAGGTTGGGGACCGCCAAGTTTGGAAGACAATTGTGTATCTAGCTGCACTATCCAAATCTGTGTTTTTTTGTCATGCAAAAAGTCACTTGTGGGTAACTAGTTAATTGGTCTTGGGTTGCAAGTTAAATTTAAAAAAGGGCAAGGGAAGTTTCACCACAAATGCATAAATAATTGTTTTAGAACAAATGGGATATGGAGTGTTATCGATGTGCACAAGCTGGGGTCTACCAAGGTTTGGTAGGGATTCAGCTGCACTTTCTATAACTGTTATTTTATTTTTGTCCAAAATGTCGTTTTTGGATTACAACTTAATTGGTCTTGGGTTACAAGTTAAATTTAAAAATAGGTTAGGGAAGTGTTCCCACAAATGCACAAATAGTTAGTTTAGAACAAATGGGATGGGGTGTGTTATTGGTGTGCAAGGCTAGGATTCACCAAGTTTGGAAGGCAATTGTGTATCCAATTGCACTACCCAATTTGTGTTTTTTTGTCGTGCAAAAAGTCACTTGTGGGTAACTAGTTAATTGGTCTTGGGATGCATATTAAATTTAAAAATGGGTTAGTGAAGTTTCACCACCAATGCATAAATAGTTTGTTTAGAACAAATGGGATAAGTTGTGTTCTTGGTGTGCACTAGCTAGGGTCCACCAAGTTTGGGAGGGAACTATGTATCCAGTTGCACTTTCCAAATCTGTTATTTTATTTTTGTCCAAAAATTCGTTGTTGGGTTACAAATTAATTAGTCTTGGGTTACAAATTAAATTTAAAGAGGGGTCAGGGAAGTGTTTCCACAAATGCATAAATATTTGGTTTAGAATAAATGGGATGGGGTGTGTTATTGGTGTGCAAGGCTAGGGTCCACTAAGTTTGGAAGGCAATTGTGTATCCAATTGCACTACCCAATTTGTGTTTTTTTGTCATGAAAAAAGTCACTTGTGGATAACTAGTTAATTGGTCTTAGGTTGCATGTTAAATTTAAAAATGGGTCAGTGAAGTTTCACCACAAATGCACAAATAGTTGGTTTAGAAAAAATGGGATAGGGTATGTTCTTGGTATGCACTAGCTGGGGTCCACCAATTTTGGGAGGGAATTGTGTATCCAGCTGCACTTTCCAAATCTATTATTTTATTTTTGTCCAAAAAGTCGTTGTTGGGTTACAAATTATTTGGTCTTGGGTTACAAATTAAATTTAAATAGGGGTCAGGGAAGTGTTTACACAAATACACAAATAGTTGGTTTAGAACAAATGGGATGGGGTGTGTTATTGGTGTGCAAGGTTGGAGTCCACCAAGTTTAGAGGGCAATTATGTATCCAGCTATGCTATCCAAATCTGTATTTTTTTGTTGTGCAAAAAGTCACTTGTGAGTTACTAGTTAATTGGTCTTGGGTGATAAGTTAAATTTAAAAATGGGTCAGGAAAGTTGGTTTAGAAAAAAATTGGATAAGGTGTGTTATTGATATGCACCACTTATGGGAGACAATTGTGTTTCAAGATGTACTTTTCAAATCTGTTATTTGATTTGTGTACAAAAAGTTATTTATGAGTTACAACTTAATTGTTCATTGGACACAAGTTAATTTTCAAAATGGGTCAGGGATGTTTTCCGCTAAGTTTCCTTTTCCATTTCCAAAACAAACTAGTAGGAGACCCGTGCATACGCACAGTCGTGTTTTTTTGCTTTTAAAATTTGGTTATCTTGAAAAAATGATTTTTATATTTTTATGTATAAATAAATGATTAGGAGAAAAAATATTTTGAAGAGTTCAATACTTAATTTAATTATATGCACCGATTAGATTGATTTAAGGATATATTATTGATATAATTAGCTGAAATTAATTATTATTTTATGTTATGTTTTTTAGTATATTTCATGATGAATTAGTTGTAAGGTAGGTTTAAGTATATATGTAATATGTAATTTGATTTGTTGTAATACATATTGTTATTTAATGTTATTGTATATAAATGATTTATTTTTATTTAAATGATTTTAAAGGATTGATTTCTTAATTTGAGTATATGAAATTATTACAATTATTAAGTAAATATAATCTACTATAACTACGAAGAATTAATTAATTTGATGTACTATATTCAATTTTTTTAATTTTGGTTATATTTGTAATGTTAATGATTTAAAAGTTTATTAATTGTTGCCAAATTTAAATTTGATGTCATTACTATTAAATTTCATATATAATGTCATTAAGATTTTAATTGGTGATTGAACCTATTAGTAGATATTTGAAATTATATCAGAAACGTTATTTTTTGGTTTAAATTAATAATATCATTAAATTCCAAATAAGATATTGATGGGAATATGAAGAGATGGCGGCAAAAGGAATTATAGTTTGTCTTATCAACGTGTTTAGACTGATATTTTGCAGCTTATTATTCTAAAGGTCAGAACGTTTAGAGTTGCAACAGACTTTTCCTTTAGTTTAGTTAAAAGGAGATTTGAAGATTGTAGGTTATTTTGTTCAGAAACGAAGAAGAAAAACAGTCTTCCTCACGAGTTACAAAACCGTTCGACGATCAATGTCTACCTCCAAGGCTTTCAGCTTCACCAATTTCTACCAGAACTCTGTCATGGTGATGGAACCCTTAGAGGTTACTCCGTTTGCATGTTTGATTTTGTTTATGTTTTGTGTGTTTGATGTATACAGATAGTTTTTGGACGAAAGTTTTAATTTTTCTGTCATCCTTTGTTTCAACCATGTCCATTATATTTTATACACTTCTTATTTTTAAGGATCGTTGTGGTTTTATGTATGACAGGAGAATGACACAGCAAATTTTTAGGCTACAAGGGAAGGGTTTTATTTGTGTGGTTTGGGATAAGAGAATGACACGGCAATGAAGGCTTAACAATGGAACGACAATGAGGTTTTAGATTAAGGCTCGAGAATGGGATACTGGTTTCGAAAATGGGGTTCAGAAATTCAAAATTGGAGTTGAAAAATAGGGTTTTGTTTGAAAACTTTGAGGTTCAAGAAAAGAGTTCGAATGCTGGGTTCATTTGCTAACCTGATGTGCCAAGCCTTCGAGAATGATTTCTGGGTGCAAAGCAATTTCACTAAAAGGGAACAAGGGTTCCTCATCACAGATTGAGTATTTTCCTCCACGCGCGAAATGAGATTTGCATTTCTACTGCCACCGTGCACAGTGTTAGACTAAATTAAAAAACAAATTAAAATAAAACATATGATGACATGTCATGTGGTAAAGAAAGTGGTAAAAAAAATGTGTCAACTAATTGTTTTCCTTTCTAATATATAAAAAACTAGCAACCAACCCAATCACGAAAATGAGTTGGGCGAAATAAATATTTTAAAAACAATATCATATAATGAATAAAAATTTAATAATTTAAGAAAGAATCGATAACAATAATAATATTTATGGACAAAATTTTCAAAGGTGTGTTTACTTTGAAATATGGATTTTGTAACGTCCTAGCCGGAAATTATTTATTAAAATAAAACAAAAATAAAATTCAATAAAACAACCTCATTTATCTTTCAACAATTTCCCAAAACGCGGGAAATATTTAAAACCTTAAGTTCAACGTGCCAAAACAAATAAAATAATCCGCATTAATTTTGTAATACAATTAAAATGATCTATAAAATTATTACAATAACACCATAGTCCAATAAAATAACTAGTGAGAAAATTTCCCAAGAGATCCCCACTTCATCTCTATGCACCTATCCGCTCACCTGCATAAACATCTGCTCCCATGTAACAAGTTACATGATCATCGCCACACACATACAGATAGGGTGAGCTCATTTAAATAAAACCAACAAATAAAATATTAAATACAACATCAAAACATTTAAATCCGGGTTAGTATTCTTCTCCCTTTTTCCTTACTTCTCCACTTCCAATACTTTCATTAGACGTCTATCATCTATATACCCTTTAGGTGAGAACAATGATCGATCTTTGCTGTACGAGTGTCTACTCGCCCCTCCGACTACAGGCCACCACCTGATAGTCCACACGTGGGAATAACCTTGCCACAGTATCTCACCGTGACACCAAGTGGAGCTCCCCGAAATAAACATAACGTTTGTAGCTGTTCCAGACTACCAAAACTCTATCAGAATACTCTAAAGAGGGCAATCATCCGAACCTCGTCGTACGAGCCACAACTCGCACACTCCACTGGACTTCCTAAACCACCAGGCTACAACCAAGAGTGGTCACGTGTTACTCCAATACGGGTTACACTCGTAACTGGACCCCCAGCCAAAGCCTCGCATCATGAACATCACCTAAAGCTGTGTAGAAACCTTTCCTCGTGCACCATCACTAAACCAAAACTGCTTGGCGCACATCTCACGTTGCCAGGCAAACACTAGGTCCAGACCACCTGGCAGGCATCACACATTAACAAGTCCTAAGGGACCTCAAATCACACATTTCACAAACTCACATCACATGTACAATTATCCATTTATGCTAAAACGACTCAATCACAATGCAACCATTTTAATCAAGTCAATAAGACAATTATTCTCATTTATACACACCCTATTTTCTTTCGTGTACTGAATTGAACTCTATCCTGTGCCACTCAATATAATCCAAATATTATATTAATGCAGATCAACAATTAACCATGCCATCAAGATTGTCAATAAAACATATGTACTTTTGGAATACACAAATATGGATGCATATAATCTCCATCACTCCAAGACATCACTCTCCATAATCCATTTGTAAGTATAAATCTGATAAACATTTTTACACACTCTACACCTATCTTTTTCTCAGTTTTTAACATACAATTTAATTAACTATGAACGCCCTTCTACTTCACATTCCACATTATAATTCAACCTGTTAACCTTATCATGCTTACTAATTCCAGTCTACCATATATCACAACGCTTTTAATTCCCTACTCGACCCCTCACATCAAGCAAACACCCAACAACAACTTTTCTGCTAGTCTGATGGGGCGCCTGGCGGCAGCCTCAGCGCCGCCAGGCGGTGCGTGAAAACTGGGTTCTTCCCAGGTATGTTCGCACCTTCCATGGCTTCCACACCCTAATTGTACTACCAATTCCAATCCGCGTTTTTAATCAAAATATGAGTGATTCCATTTCACGAGTCTAAGTCAGTTTATGTCAATACCATTACCATACAAGCAATCCAATAACTCAAACTCAACACAACCTTTCATCATCTCACGCCCCATAGACCTCAACCCCACATGGAAACCCAATTCATACCAATTTCACACACCATTCAATTCACAGGCCGATTTTCTTCCTTCAACGCATCTTTGCACTCATACATAATTATTTTCAACATCACAAATACCGCAAAACTCACCACAAACCAGAAATTGGCCAAAGCAAGAAGTGTCGCCTGGCGGGCCACGCACAGCTGCCAGGCGGTTCAAAGGAACCCAGAAAAAAAATAGGGCTTACACACATGTGCCGCCTGGCGGCGCATGAACTACCGCCAAGCGGTTTCTGGAGAAATCCAGAAACACGAAGAAAATCGAGAATGGACGTGTTCTACGCTTTTATTATGATTTAGATCATATATTCAAACGATAGCAAAATAAAAACAAGCAATAAGAACTCCCCTAACCTGTATTCCTTGCTTAATTTGATAAGTTCTCTATTTCCTCCTTGATCGCCAATAGCCTTCTTGCCCTTCTTCCAACTCAGCCCCCAACCTCACTTCAAAAATCATAATTCTTTGTCACGACACTTCCATCTCTAAAACGATTGCTCTTGGTGGCTTCCATCGCCTCCACACAATTTATCTCTTCCCTCTCTCTGAGCCTCAAACATCTTCATTCATTCAATTGAAACCCTTACGTTTGGAGAAGACGAGGTTCTAATTTGTCCCAAACGAAAAAATACGACTTCACTGGAGCAGATCCACCATGTGAACCACCTCGCACTCACTAGAAGCAATCACCTTTATCTTGTTAGTGTTATTTTTTTCAAATGTACTTGTGCATACCTATAATATTTCATTATTTTTTATTGAAATATTACGTCTTATTATTTTTTGAGTGATTCATTTGAATGTTTGTTATTCATTCTTGTTGAAATTAATTCCAACCCTAGTCTATAAACACTTTGTTTCAGTTGTAACTGTTTTGTATCAGAACAAATGGTGTACTCCTATATATATAAGAGTACCCATAAAATGGTTTCAAGGTTAATAATAATAATTGAAGTTTCATTCATATCATATTGTGTGTATGTTATACACGTGTGAGAAAATAGAGAGGTGTGAATGAGAAGCACTTAGCTGTCGGTGTGACTGTGGAAAAGTGGGAAGAGTGTGACGGTGGAAGCGCTCCAGGTTCTGAACCCTAAGACGAGGTTGTCTTTTTCTCTCTCGCGAAGCCCTTGGATGATGTTAGTGTGTTGTGGTGGCTGGACAACAGCTTGAATTCTTTATTCAAGCACGTGGCTTACTTAGGAAAGGTGGGGGCCAAGGAATTGGCCTAGGTTTGACAGTGGTATCAGAGCCAGGTTCGATTCTGGGAAAGAGAAGCTGCAGGCATGGCTGCTGATAATGGTAATGGGGGTTTCTTTTCAAACTTACCTATTCTTGATGGAATATGATCATTAGGTCATAAGAATAGAGGCCATTCTTGGTTATCAAGAATTGTGGGAGGTTGTCACGGAGGGTGCTAAGGAGAAAGACAAAGCCGCAAATAAGAAGAAAGATTGCAAGGCTCGATGTCTCTTGCATCAATGCGTAGATCCAATGAATTTTGAAAAGATTTCCAAGGCCAAGACAGCAAAAGAATGTTGGGAAATCCCGTAGAGGGCTCATGGTGGTGCTGAAAAAATCAAGAAAGTAAGGTTGCAATGTATAAGAAGGTAGTTTGAGTTGGCTGAGATGGAAGATTCAGAAAAGGTAGCAGACTATTTTAATAGACTGCAATTATTGGTGAATCAGATTAAGAGCTGTGGGGAGGCTTTCACAGATATCAGTGTGGTGGAAAAGGTTCTACGCACTCTGAGTGATAAATTTGATAACGTGGTTACAACCATTGAAGAGTGTGGTAGAGATATGAAGACTTTGTCAATAAAGGAGCTGCAGGCCACATTAGAAGCACATGAGATGAAGCATTCAGTAAGAAGTTCAGAGAAAAAGGGTGAAGAACAGGCTTTAAAAGACCAGATAAGCAAGAATAGAGGTTCTGGCAGGGGCAAATGGAAGAGTAATAGAGGTGGTGGCAGATTTGGTAGAGGTGCTCATTCCTCAGTCCAAGAATTAGGTTCTAGTGAGCAATCAGAACAAAAAGTGCAGGATGGACGTGGATCCTGGAATAATAGAGGAAGAGGAGGAAGAAAGAATGTTGACATGAAGAAAATTCAGTGTTATAATTGTGAAAAATGGGGCCATTATGCAGCAGATTGCTGGCGTGGAAAAGAGAAGCAAAAAAGGTCTCAGATGATGCTGAAGCGCATGTGGCTCAAGATGATTCAGAAGAGGAACCTGTGGTGCTAATGGTGACAACCAGTGAGGAGTAGTTTGGACATGAAAACTGATTTCTTGATACTGGATGCTCTAATCACATGACTGGGCATAAAGAATGGTTGTCAAACATAGACACCAGTAGGTCCAGCAAGATAAAACTTGCAGATGATAATGTGATTAAAGCTGAAGGAGTCGGGAATGTGGTGATTAAGAAAGATGGTAAAGAAACTATGGTGATTGAGGATGTTTTATATGTACAAGAATGAAATGCAACCTGCTGAGTGTAGGATAGTTGGTGTAGAAAGGATTTTCAGTTTCCATGAAGGAGGAAGTGTTGAAAGTTTATGATGCAAGGAAATGACTTGTGCTGAAAAACAATGTTTAAAGGCAACCACAACAGAGGATGTGAGTTGGTTGTGGCATAGGAGGTATGGTCATCTGAATTTCTCCAGTTTGAAGAAATTAGCAGATAGAGGGATGGTAACTGGACTGCCTGAAAACTCTAATTGTTCCAGGAAAGGTTTGTGAAGGTTGTTTGGTAGGCAAACAACCCAAGAATGGTTTCAAGAAGCAGATGCACATGAGAGCAAAAGGGTTGCTACAAGTGGTTTATTCTAATGTTTGTGGACCATTCGAAGAATTGTCACTTGGACAAAATAAAAATTTTGTCACATTTATTGATGAATACATCAGAATGATCTGACTGTATCTAATAAAGGCAAAATCAAAGGTATTTTCTGTTTTCAAAAGGTTTAAATTGATGACAGAAAATTAGAGTGGAAAACTGGTGCAAATTTTAAGAACAGATGGAGGAAATGAGTATTTGTCTAATGAGTTTGAAGCTTACTGTAGTGAAAATGGTGTGCTACATGAAGTTATAACACCATATACTCCACAACATAATGGAATGGCAAAGAGAAGAAATATAATGATATTGAATATGGCCAGAAGTATGATAAAACAGAAGAAATTGCCTCACTCGTTATGGGGGGAAGCTGTTTCAACAGTTTATTTGTTGAACAAGTGTCCTACACAGAAGCTGGAAAACAAAGTTCCAGAGGAGGTTTGGAGTGGTAGTAAGCCAGGTGTTAAACATCTAAAAATCTTTGGCTCGAAATGCTACAAACATGTGCCAGATATTAAGAGGACAAAGTTGGAAGATAAGAGTGAAGTTGTGATCTTGGTTGGGTATCATTCTACTAGAGCATACAGGTTGTATCACCCTATGACAAAACAGATCTGCATAAGCAGAGATGATGTTGTTGATGAAGAGGAAGCGTGGAACTGGAGTGAGGATGAGACAAGATCACAATAGAAGATAATGGAGTATCTTGAAGAAGAGGAAACAGTTACAGATGTAGTAACAAATGAAGCAGATCAACATATTGAGCCACAAACACACAAAGGTGCTAGGCAACGCAGGCAACCAAGATCCTTGGTAGATTTTGAAGTATATTCTGATGATGCAATAACTAGTGATGGAGATTTAGTTCATTTTGCATTAATGGCAGAAGTTGAACCAGTTGGGTATGAAGAAGCCATGAAAGAAGAGAAATGGAAGAAGGCTATGTTAGAGGAGTTGAGTGCCATTGAAAGAACCAAAACCTGGGAGCTAACAGATCTGCCTCACAACAAGAAAAGTATAGATTTGAACTGGGTGTTCAAGCTGAAATTGAATCCTAATGGCAGTATAGATAAAAGGAAAGTAAGGTTGGTGGTTAGAGGTTTTTTACAAAAGAAAGGATTGGATTATACAAAATTCTTTGCTCCTGTTGCAAGAATTGAAACAATTGGAGCAGTAGTGGCATTGGCGAATGGGAGGAAGTGGCCCATGTTCCAAATGGATGTCAAATCGACTTTCTTAAATGGACCACTTGAGGAGAAAATGTATGTTTCTCAACCACCTGGTTTTGAGAAGAAAGGAATGAGGATAAGGTGTAATGGCTAAGGAAGGCTCTTTATGGCCTTAAACAGGCACCCATGGCTTGGAATAAGATAATTGATTCGTTTATGGTGAGTCATGAATTTAAGAAGTGTTCAGTGGAGCATGGAGTGTATGTAAAACATGGGAGGAAGTCTGAATTGGTGTTGATGTGCATATGTGTGGATGATTTGCTCATTACTGGGAGCAATATCAATGAGATAGAAGAATTTAAGAAGTTGTTGATGAAAGAATTTGAGATGACAAATCTAGGCAGACTTAAATATTTTCTTGGAATGGAATTTATAGAAATAGAACAGGGCTTGATCGTAAACCAAAAGAAGTATGCTTTAGAGATTTTGGCCAGATTTGACATGGAGGAATGTAACAATGTTGTTACACCAGCAGAGGGAAAGTTCACAGACGCTGCAGAAGGTGAAGGTGAAGAGAGTGTGGATGGCACCTTATACAAACAGGTGATTGGATCACTTAGATACCTATGCAATAGCAGACCTGATATCTGCTTTGCAGTTGGAGTATTGAGCAGATTCATGCAGAAACCGTAGAAGAAACACTTGCTAGCAGCTAAAAGAGTGATGAGATACATTAAAGGTACTCTGGATTTTGGAATTTTATTCCCAAAACCCAGTCAAGTACAAAATAGGCTGATATGCTATTCAGATGCAGATTGGTGTGGAGATGGCACAGATAGAAGGAGTACTATTGGGTGCATTTTTTTGTTCATGGGAGCACCAATTTCTTGGTGGAGTAAGAAATAATCAGTGGTGGCTCTATCTACGTGTGAGGCTGAATACATTGCAGGGTCAAGTGCAGCTTGCCAAGCTGTTTGGCTGAACTCGGTTATGGAGGAAATGGGAATTGAATTGGAGAAACCTATTGAGCTTTTGGTAGACAACAAGTCGACAATAGATTTGGCCAACAACCCAGTTTCACACGGGAGAAGTAAACATATTGAGACTCGATTTCACTATATAAGATATCAGGTGAACAATGGAAAGCTGAAATTGATTCATTGCCATAAACAACTACAGATAGCTAATATCTTAACCAAACCTTTGAAGAAGGAGAGATTCAAGATGCTCAGAGAACGAATAGGAGTTTACATCGTTGGAATTAAGGGAGGATGTTGAAATTAATTCCAACCCTAGTCTATAAACACTCTGTTTCAGTTGTAACTGTTTTGTATCAGAACAAATGGTGTACTCCTATATATATAAGAGTACCCATAAAACGGTTTCAAGGTTAATAATAATAATTGTAGTTTCATTCATATCATACTGTGTGTGTATGTTATATGCGTGTGAGAAAATAGAGAGGTGTGAATGACAAGCACTTAGTTGTCGGTGTGACGGTGGAAAAGTGGGAAGAGTGTGACGGTGGAAGCGCTCCAAGTTCTTAACCCTAAGACGAGGTTGTCTTTTTCTCTCTCGCGAAGCCCCTGGATGATGTTAGTGTGTTGTGGTGGCTAGACAACAGCTTGAATTCTTTATTCAAGCACGTGGCTTACTTAGGAAAGGCGTGGGCCAAGGAATTGGGCCGGGTTTGACAATTCTCAACTTTAGTGAGAATCAACTTTAGTGTTCATAGATATGCGTGTTGTTTTGAAGGAAGATGTAAACTTGGTATTGAAGAGAACAACATTTACCTCTATTTCTTTTTTTGTTGTCTGTTTTGTTGTATGTTTATTTTGAGAGTTTCATGTTTCAATTTTGTTCTTTTTTTTCTGGGAGTTTCAAGTTTTCGATTTATTCTTTTTGTTTTGAAGTTTCAATTTTTTTTTTCTTTTTTCTGGAAGTTTCCAATTTTGTTCTAGCTGTTCTCTGAAAATTTTAATTGTGTTCTTGCCAAATTTGATCTCTTTTTTATTTTAAATTCAGTCATTGTTATTTTTTATTAATTAATTTAACTTGATGAACCCACCCAAATAAATCTGTATAAAATTTAAATAATCAACTTAATTCTTTTACTTTTTGTTATGAAAATTTGGGGACATTATAATTACGAAAAAAGTAGTACAAATATTATAAAAACTCTCTCCAAAATGCAATTGGTTGGTATCATAACCTCCAAACCCAAAAGTAACATACATTAAGTGCACTTGTGTTTTCAGTATTCAGCGAGTCTCCTAAGGAAACCTCCAAACTCTATCTAACCTGTATTACACATTGCTTTTGTCTGTTTATTGAAAAAAGGTTTAATTAATCGTAAGGTACCCAGTTTGGTACTAGTGTGTCAAATTGGTACCCGCTTTTAAAAAAGTATCAATTGCATCCCAACTTTTGAAAATTGCTTCAATTAGGTACCTTTCAGACAGAGTTGACTAACGCCGTTAGTCAACGTGCCACGTGTCAATCTGTGGTTTTTTTGATTTTTTTAAAAAAAAGTTTTAATTTTTTTTTAATTTTTAAATTTTTTTTTAAATTTTAAAAAAAAATAATAAAAATGCCACGTGTCAAGTCTCTGTGTGTGACACGTGGCATTGTCAGTGCCACGTGGCATTGTAATGCCACGTGTCAGTGTCACTATTAGATGTCATTGTGTTGATTTCGATTTAGTCCTCACATATGTCTTTTTGTTTCAATTTAGTTCCTAAGTATGTGTATCTGATTCAATTTTGTCCCAATTTTTTTTTTAATAATTAAAATATTTTTGTAATCCATTTTTTATAAGATTAAAAATAATTAAGTATAAATATTTTTAAAAAATTAAGTACTAATATTTATAATGTTTCTCTCAATTTCAGACCAAATTTATTATTTGTATGAATGTTATGCTATTTTTTTTATTAAAAATGACTTAATAAAATGACTTTTACCACTAAATTTTAATATAAATATCAAATACTTAATTTTTTTAAAACTTTTATACTTAATTACTTTTAATTTTATTAAAAAATATTTTAATTATTAAAAATTATTAGGTCAAAATTGAATCAAATACACATAAGTAGGTACTAAATTGAAACGAAAAAACATAAATGGGGACTAAATCGAAATCATCACAATGACATCTGATAGTGACACTGACACGTGGCATTACAATGCCACGTGGCACTGACAATGCCACGTGGCACTGACAATGCCACGTGTCACACACAGGGACTTGACACGTGGCATTTTTAATTTTTTTTTAAAATTTAAAAAAAAATTAAAAATTAAAAAAAAATTAATTTTTTTAAAAAAATAAAAAAAAACCACAGATTGACACGTGGCACGTTGACTAACGACGTTAGTCAACTCTGTCTGAAAGGTACCTAATTGAAGCAATTTTCAAAAGTTGGGATGCAATTGACACTTTTTTAAAAGCGGGTACCAATTTGACACACTAGTACCAAACTGGATACCTTACGATTAATTAAACCTTGAAAAAAAGAAAAAATAATATATGCAAACATCATACGATTTTCGTATATTTTGTAAAACACAGAAGACATGTGACAATTTCAATTTTTTCATGAAAATCATCTTGATTTTAGTAAGACTTCATCTCAGTTGAAATATGTTAGATGAGTTACCAATTTATTGAGCTCATATTGATTTAATTAAGAAAAATTAAAGGGAGATATTTTTTATGGACTTTCAATTTATTATATAATTTAAATATGCAACTTTTACATTTGATTTGTTATGAGTTATGAGAGATAGGGATGAGATACAAAGAAACAAAAGTTGCAATTGGGGTTCTCTCTATATTTCTTATCACCTTGTTGATAAAAGAATAATGCTCTATTGATCCTTGGAATCTCTAAAAAAATTTGTGGTATACTCATTAATTTTTAGGTTTAATTAGTCTTTTGATCCTTGTTTTTGTCCAAAAATGTCAAATTTGACCTCCAGTTTATTTAGTTTCAATTTGGTCTCTATTTTTTTAAAAATTAATGCAATTTGATCATTTCCGTTAAATTTCTTAAAATGAATTAAGAAATTTTCATCAAAATTGAAGTGGTTAATAAAAATGATTTACTTTATTGATATAATTAGCATATTCATGTTACCAATTTTGATAAAAAATCATTGATTTGTTTGAAGAAATTTAACGGAAATGACAAAATTGAATCACTTTTTTAAAAATCAGGACCAAATTGAAACTTAAAAGAATTATTGAAAGACCAATTTAACATTTTTGGACAAAAATAGAGTCTAAAAGAGTAATTAAACCTAATTTTTATTAGTAGAAAATTTTACTGGACTAGGTTCCGTGAGTTTTTCTCCATATTAAGGTTCATGTTAACAGGTTTTAGTGTTTACTAGTTCCTCCCTTATCTATTTTATGCATTTTATTATTTTACATATTATTTATTTAGGAAAAATTTCATCTGAATTTTGCTTTTGTATGTTTTTGTGTTAATTCTGAAATCTTTCCAATAAAATAAAATCGCTCTGGCATGATATGACTTCTTCTTTGTAAAGTTGTGCTAATTTGACACAACTTTGTCAAAGTTTTAATTTATTTTAAAAGTTTCTCCATTTTAATAATATCATAATGAAAGTACACAAAGGTAAGAAAATCGAAATATACAGTATTTAATACATTAAGTGTATCAAGCAAAGTTTTATTTTACATATATTATATGTCATTATAAAAACTTTCTATACACAATTCAACCATTTATTCTTTTGTATTGTTTTTCATAATATTTTACATTTTTCTTTTTTATAAATTTCACAATCCCAAAATTAAAATTAAAATTATACTACTAAAAAAAATCCTTAAATAATAATCAATATAAAAAAATAAATGTAATTAATTATTATAGTAACTAATTATTTTTTATCTCATTGTTTAAATATTTTCTTCCATTAACATTACATATTCTAAAATTCTTCTAACTGGAATAACCGCAATTCAAAACTTAATCCATCAAAACTACGAGCTGTACGATCTAAAATACTACAATTAGTCTTCTAAATTGTTTACTTTATAACCACGTTAAATATGACATTATTATTTTATATTTTTTAATTTGGAAAACTTCTGAATTAAATAACTCGTCGTAAGCAGGTGTAACTTTCACTATTGCTCAAATCCTTTGAAAAAAATTGAAAAATTTACCTAAAGAAACTAGTTAACCTCTGTAACGCTTTCACCTCCAACAATACTCTTTTTTGTTAAATCCAATGTCTAAAACAAGGGATCACAAGTAAGGCACCAATGAAGAGCATCAACAAAGATTTTCATTTATGAAAAAAAAAAACAATATGGACATTTTGAAAAAACAATATAGGGGCAAAGAGTAAAAATATGAAGGTGTCGAAAGTAAAAGCCTAGAGTAAATGTTTTAGGACCGATCACACAAATTCACAGTAAGCCCAATAGCCCACCATTACGTTATTAGTTTTCTCTAACAGTGCTTGTAGACGTAAGGTGCAAAACTTAAAAATTGTTAAAATGGAATCAACCTTCTGTAACAACTCATCATTACGAAATTCAATTTTCAATTACATTTATATTTCTTCTGTTGTTTGGGTTAATCACATGTGTTGAATATTTTAAATTAAGAAAATATCAACCTTAATTTAAAAATATCTATTTTTTATACCTAACATTAAAAAAAATTAGTAAAAAGTGATACTCTTCGAAATTTGTCACATGTCTTATACATCTATAGTCATTTTTTGACTTAATTATGTTGAGTCTCTAATAAATTTAAAATTTTTTAATTTAATATTTATTAAATAATTGTGGTCCGGTCTTCAAAAATCTAGAACTTTTATTTAATGAAAATTATTTTTAAAGAAAATTAAAAAATAAAAATATATAAAATATAAAATTAGATAATTAAGTAATGATAAAATTATTAAATATAAAATAAAAAATATAATTTTAATTTCATAATTTCATAATTTTTTAGTTATGTAATTATATCATTAATATTTTTATATTCTGTAATTAAACTATAATAAATTTATAAAATATAAAATTATAAAAATATATAATTACATAAGTATATAATTATGAAATTGTAAAGTTAAAAAAATTATAAAATTATGAAATTATTAGATTAAAAAATTAGAAATTTTTAAATTATGAAATTATGACATTATAAAATTACAAAATTATAGAACATAAAATATAAATTATAAAATTAGATAATTAAAAAAATATGAAATTAAAATTAGGAAATTATATTTTTTATTTATATTTAATAATTTAATAATTTCATTATCATCTAATTTTATATTTTATAATTTTAATTTGTTTTAAAAATTATTTTCTTTAAATGCAATAAATATTTTAGGAATGTGATTATATATAAGCAGAATGACAATATAAGGTAACTGCTAGTCATATAATTAATGGTAAAATCTAATTGCAAACACTTAATTGAAATGTTTTAATATTTGAACGATTCAATATATCACAAATTGAATAAAGAATCAATTGAAAGTTATCAAATCTATCTAAAACTAAAAATGTAATTAAGCCTATTATGTTTTAAAATGGTAACAACTATTGTTTTTATCCAATTTAAAGGTTTAAAAATTATTTATTTAAATTTTAAGATCTTAAAATAAATTAAACTATAATAAAAAGTTCTAAAGATTACTAAATTTATAGATTTAAAGATTGAAAAAAAGTGAGTAAAAATGATAAGTACATTGCATATATACCGCGCATTGCCGATGAAACAAAATCCAACTCCCAAGTTTATTCAAAAGGAAAAACATTCGTGTTATTATTTAATTTATAATTGAAATAAGGTTTAATTACTCTTTTTTATCTATATTTTCGTCAAAAAATGGTAAATTAGTCATCTAATTTTTTTTGTCGTCTTAATTTGATCTCGACTTTTACAAAACTGATACAGTTTGATCATTTTTGTTAAATTTCTTGAAACAACTTCTGTTAATTTCTACATGCAATTTGATTTTTTATATAAGATTATGTTAATTATACTAATAAAACAAACTATTTTTATTAACAATTTCAATTTTGATAAAAAATTCTTTATCCTTGATTTGTTTGAAAAAATTTGACGAAAACTATCAAATTATATCATTTTTCAAAAATTAAAAATCAAATTGAGACTAACAAAATAGAAGCCAAAAAGAGTAATTAAAGCTTGAAATAACAACTAAACAAATTGATTCATGGTTTAGGATATATATAGTTCATCTAACATATTTATCCCTAATGTGATATTTCCAAGTGATAATAGATTCTAACCATTATGTTTTCTCATAATCATAGATTTTCATTTATTTTTTATTTTTCTCATTAAACGCAAACAAATTGTAATTTTAATGCTACACTAGTTTGGTAATTTGGTGTGTTTGGAATTGAGAATGCAAAAGAATGTCTCTAACTTTGGTTCAACTATTTAGCATCAACACTGTGTACAAGGGACACCAATTCAACATTTGTGGTGTCAGAGGTCTCAATGGCCACCTTGGAATCCATGGTTTCAGTTGTTGGGAGAATGGAAGAGGTGGGGTCAGCTCTAGGAACCAAAAACAGCAGCCAAAGTGGAGTGATCCTTAAGATGTTCCTGATCAAAATTGCCAACCAAATATTATCAAACCTTGTTCTTGTGATCCTCAGAATGTGCAGAACAAAGCCACCACCCCATGATGCAGACAGAAGTCCAACGTTATCAATTGACATCAACAGAGCAAAAAATGTGCCTTCAATGCCTGAGGGACACAGCTTTGAACTTAGCACAAGCATAGGCATCCACTTTAACCTGTTCGTCATTTGTGCTATGCTTTCAACAATCACAACAAACACATAATCTGCTATGCCAAACTTCAGGTTCCATCTCAACACCAGAACCAGATCAAGCATCCCTGACAAACCATATATCAACTGAGTCCAGAACAGCAAGCTCCTGAATGCATATTCCTTCAGAGCATACTGATATAGGATTGCACCTAAAAGGGCCCCCACTGAACTGATTGAAAATATGAAACCAACACTCTCCTGTGTCACATTAATATTAGTTCATCACATTTAGTTTCTTCAAAAAGTTTAATTATAAAAAATAGAGTTAAATATGTTTTTATCCCTTAACTTTAAGTGAAAATTGAAATTAGTCTCTCTTCGAAACTTTCGTCCAATTTAGTCCCGTTAGAAATAAACGCACTTGGTTAAAAGGAGTAAATCCACGTATTTCTAGAGATGAGAGACTAAATTGGTCTAAAGTTTTAAAGATGAACTAATTTCAATGTTCACCGAAAGTTAAGGAACCAAAACATACTGAATACTATTTTTTATCCAACCACAACATTGATGAATGTATCAAACGAACTACCTGTGAGAAAGATGGTCCACCCTTTGATTCTGTATACCAATAAAACATTCCTTCACGAACATCCAAACTCAATGTTATGGATAAATACATGTATAAACAAGGCCTCCATACATCTTCACTCTTCAATGTAGTCCACATGGACTTGGAAGCATCAACAAAATTTTGTTTCACCTAGACACGACATGGAAACTCAGTTTATGCTTGCATTAGGATCATGGAATAACATGAACTAGTTATACCTGTCTATATGATGTGTGGTGCATGCGAGGCTCAGAAAGCAGAAAACCAACAGAAACTACTAGTCCAGCTGGGATGGTCATCAAACCAAACACCCCCTATGATGAAAAATGTTCTCTTAGTACAATGTAACAGACAAGGAATGTTTTGCATGTTTAACGGGTGAAGGGTTTTTCTGAGGCTAACCATTGGGCCTATAAGGTGAACAAAGATACCACTGATGAAGTAACCAAATAGTGATCCAACGGAAGAACTGGCGGCACATAAACTTTGCATATCAGCTGCAAGTGAAGGGTGAGAGATACTGTTCTGTGCCACACAAGCATCAATGGTTACATCTGCTATTGCCACCCCAGCACTTCCAGCTGTTAGTGACAGAAGGGCCAACACAAGATGCAGGTTTTCATGCAAAGATAACAAAAGCATGGAAACTACTCCTATGATACCTGAAACCATCAAAGAGGAAAAAAATTTAGGCTACTATGTCAGTGAAGAAATTTCTGAAGCTCTTCTTCAATACTTACTCTGCATCATTGATATGTGATAAAGTACAAAGTTAATCCTCAATCAGAAACTCATTAAATGCAAACAATCCTGGTTGTTAGTTGTAACCCTTCAAAGGTTGTTTGAAGAAAAGCTAATTACACTCATGCTTAATACACATTGTCATAAAGTAAAAGTAAAAAATTGATGTTCCTAATTTTACATCATTTCCAAGCTCAATATCCTGTTAAGCGTATATGTCAAGAAACAGTTACTTAGTGTTGGGAAGTTGGGAATCCAAATATGAGTCTAAGTTTCACATTAAATAAAAATAAGAAAGTTGAACATCATATAAGACTCTTAGACCCATTGTCTTAAAATTTGGATTGGAGGCATTATCAATTCTTAATATATGGATTGCTCATGTTTTATTGGTATTGTATCTCTCTTATAATCCTTTCTCGAAAGACCAATCGCAGTTTGTTTAGGCAACCCTGCACTTTAATAGATGTGTTTAGTCTTATTTAAACTAGAGGCTGAGCAATGCAATTCTTGTAAAACTGAAGAAGACCAAACCTAAGTCTAATTTAGGTTTAGTATCAAATCTATTCTATATTGCTGGACACACTCCAAGACCATGGTAGTCCTTATCCCCCTGTACTTTGGAAAGTCATCAAAATCTATTCTGATATCACAGAATCACTTTTCCAGCCCCTAATAGAGTGTAATGAAAATGGGGCTAAATTTAACTCAACCTTAAAAGGTTAGTATAGAGGAAGGTTGTCCAAACTATTATATAAGGAACATTTTGACCATATTCCTATCCAATTAGAGACATTTATCACTGTTGGGCTTTCACTCTGTATAATTGAGCTTAAAAGCAACAGCATTGACAGATTATCAATCATTTAAGTTCTATCAAACTGATACAGATCTAGGAAAAACATTCAGAAGTAAAGGGTACAGAGAAAGCAAAGCTGCAAAATATTTAAAAAAATACTAAAATTACTAAAATTCCAACCTAAAACAATAATTATTTGGAATAAATGAAACCTTTCTGAAATTGGGAAGATCAGAGAAGTGCATAATGCCTTACATACCAGCAAAAATGAAATAAGGTCTTCTGCGATACCCAAAAAATGGGAGAACATCAGTGAGAAGACCCCAAATAGGTTTCACAATCCAAGGAATGGATGTGATTCCTTTATAAACCTGTGCCTCAGATGGCTGCACCTTCTGAACATCTTTCATGTAATACTTAGTGCCAACTTCAGCAAGAGCTACACCAATTCCCTGGCTTATTCCATAAATAACCACCACCCCAAACACAAAGCTCCAATGCATTTCCCTACAAAGCATGCTAAACCATTGGATGGGGATGCACAAACACTCCCGAACCCCCCTTTTGGGTTTATATTCCTCCACAGATTCACCATATGCCTCTTCCTGATTCCCCTCCTCCTGCATTATCTCACCTTTCATGCACCCTTCACACCAAAGATTAAACCACCTTCAAACAAATTCCTCCAAGATTTCTTCTTTCAACCACACATCATTCCAATCTAACACTGTCAACTCTGAGATCAACGTTTCTCTCTGATTTCAGTTTCCAGACGAATGATTAAGGGACTTTGGAAAGCAAATTAGCTTGCTGGATCAGTACACAGTTGAAAAGGGAAACAAAGAGAAGAATAAAATCAAGGGAAATGAAACGACCATGAGTACGACGCGTAGGATAGGAAGTTCACACCACTTGGTTCTTGCCTTGTGGTTCTGAGTGTGTCTGTAGGTGAAATCTTGAAAGAGACTAAAAGACAAGTCAACATTAACCTTTTAAGATAACAAATGGGTATATTGATTACTCCCCTATCCGACAAATCAAAAGAGAAAACGTCAAATTTACATTTTTTTTTTCTTCATTTTCCCTCTATTAATGTTTCTCTTTCCTTGTTCCTTTTACTAAGTTTTTAGCAACCACGCAAAACCAAGAAGCTTCGTTCAGATTTAACATTTTCCCCACCCTTCACAGTTGATTTTCTGAAGGTGTTATTGTTTAAGGTAAAAACAAACAGTGCTTGTGAAGTTCACTGGACATATGTGTTTGATAGTTATCAGAGGGAAAACAGTTTTGTTGATTTTGAGATCGTGGAGCCACGCCATTGGTGGAGACAGCGAAAGTGAGGCCCCACATCGGTAAGATCTTGCTGCTGACGCCAACGTAGCTGTTGACTCAACACAAACTGTCCAAAAGGTTAAAGCACCAATACTAGATCTGATGATGGTTCATTCCATTCCAAAAGATCTTGGAGTGCAAAAGCAAAAGTTTTTTGTTTAATAGAAACCTAAATTTTTCAAGATTATAGAATTAGTTTTCAAAGATATAATACGTATGAGTCAACAATTTATATAGATTATAGAATTATTTTCATTTCTCATCATTGGAAAGGGTTAAGTTATCGAAGAAGTGTGGTCTTCAAATTTTAAAAATAAATTTATAGGGTTGAAATACCTTTTTCATTTTACTTTGTTGTGTTTTTTTTCTTCAATTTATTTTAGGATTAAATATGTTTTTATCTCTCAACTTTTAATAAAAGTTGGAATTAGTCTTGAAATTTTGGTCCAATTTAGTCTCCTAACTTCAGAACTGTGTGAATTTAGTCATTTCAAGCAAATTTTGTTAAGTTTATTTAATGTTTCAACCGCATTTCATGATAGCATTTGATATGTTTATACTGTTTGACACACTTTTGTTTCAATATTAGCTAAGAAAAAATCATGAAACGCATTTGAAACGTCAATTAAACTTAATAAAATTTGGTTAAAATGACTAAATTCCCACAATTTTGAAGTTGGAGGACTAAATTGAACCAAAGTTTCAAAGAGGGACTAATTCCAATTTTTACTGAGGAACAAAAACATATTTAACCATTTATTTTACTCTCAATCTGAACTTTTTTTTGTCGCATTCTTCTATTTGCCCTGTTTGGTCTAACGTCAACGTAAGTAAGTAATGTTACATTATTATATGTTGTGTTAATGTGCAATGCATATGTCAAACGTGATTAGGTGAGACCATAAAGGCCTATAGAAGCTTACGTACAACAAGCTAATGTTAAAAGATGAAGAATTCAACTTTTTTATTTATGAGTCACGAAATTAATTATAATCATAACTTACAAAATTAACATTTTAAAACTATAATGAAGTCAAATATATTTAATAAAACGTAGAACTAGTTATAGTCATAATCATTGTATTTATAATCAATCGTTATTATATTTTCTAAAATGCCTTTTTGACACTGTAGAGGACTTAAATTCATATTTATTAATACCTTTCTTCTGGATCATAACACGAAGTTAATGTTCTTGGTGTCCTCTATCAGAAGGTTTCTTTAAGTACTTTAATCTCTAAACTAGGTCATCAATAAACATAAATAAACGACTTATTATATGTAAGATTTCTCCTATTTTGCTATTATGTTTTCTAATCTTTTTTTTTTTTAATTATTCATTCACAATAACCACACTTTTTTAATTCATGTTTATTTTGATATCCTTTCTTTAATTCATGCTTATTTTGTTATGGTTATTGTGAAATATTTCAAATAATTATAATATGTTTATTTTCTACATCAGTTTTCCATTCATATTAAAATTCTTTTACTTTTTATAATGATGACATTGAATTTTTTTATTGACGTAGAATGTTTAAAATAATCGATTCAAACTTTTTATTATAATCCCCATAACCTTTTTGTTTTAGTGGCATACATTACCTGTAAGAATAAATATTTATTTTCTGAAAGAACATAATTATATATGATAAATCTTGAAAGATGCTAATAATGTGTTGAAACCATTTAATATTATTGACATTTATAAACTTCTTAAAGAATTTTACGCTCATTTTTTTACATTTTTACAAAATATATACTTGAAATATTATTGTGTTATCTACTTTTTGCTTGTTTTTATCTTTGCTAATTCCGTTAGTTTGCTGGTTTTTATTTTTGTTAGTTTTGTTTTAGTCTAGTTAGTTTCTTGAATTTAGTACTTTATATATTTTAGGCTATCCTTCTTTCTAAATATAACTTTTTGTATTTGTTTCTATGTTTTTTCAATATATTCTTGCCTTTTTTTCTTATTTCTTTCTTTCATCGAGTATCAATGTGGTATCAAAAGAATCTAGTTTCAAGTTTTGATTTTTTTTTTTGTCTTGGTAGTATTTTTTCTCTTTTCCTTTTTAGTTTTCTTCTTCTTCTTTCTTTTTTCCATGGCGGATATCTTGAAAACTTTAATTCATATATTTCTTTATCACTCTGATGATTCAATCTTATTCTCACTTTTCATACTCTTGATCACAAAAATTACACTACTATTGGAGTCACACTATGGTGATGGCTTTATATCTATCAATAACAAAATAACATTTGTGAATGACTCGTTTCCAAAACCTTATGCAGAAGATCCAACATATGGTGCTTAGATCCGTACTAATAATTTGTGACAACAAAATTTTGGGAAAATCTGAAAATCAAATTTTATAAGAAGAATATACCTAAGATTGGATGCCAATAATGCCTTTTTAAATGACATTCTTGAAAAAGCTATTTATATGCAAATTTCTCAAGGTTATAAACCTACTCTTATAATAATGTAATTTGAGTTTGTTGCTCTCAAATGGCTGTTGGTGAAACTAAGTGGTTGAAATTTTTTTTAGCAAACATTCTACTAGAAATGAAACCAACCTCATTGTGTCAATGCATTGTGATTGTCAATCAACAATAGTTATAGCTAAACATAAGAACTACAATGAAAAGAATAAACATATACAATGTAGATATATTTGGTGAAGCAGCTACTAAAGAATTGAACTATTTCCATTGATTGTGTAAAGTCAGAACGAAATCTAGAATATCCTTTGACAAAACCCTTAAAGAGAAACATGATTTTAGAACATCGAGGGGAATGATTCAAGCTACTTGGAAACAAACAAGTGATGGTAACCCAACTTTGTGATTGGAGATTCCATAATAAGGTTCATATGGATAAAAACAAGTAACTTGTTAGTTCTGATAAAACTAAATTGATTTTAAATCAATTATGTCCTCCTATGGTGTGTGTGTGCTAGAGACTTGAGAGGTTAAACTTTGTAATTAAAATTCTGTGTGGTGTAAGAATTTTAGTTTAGACAAAGTTTTTAATGATTTTCATATCCCTTATGGGTGGTGTATGATTTGCAGCATATGCTTATAAAATCACCTATATGAGTGTCGAGTAGAACCACTTGTATGAGATCTTGACAAGATCTCTAAAGCACTCATGAATACTAGGCATGCACATGGCCTATTATGCGTAATACAACAATAACATCACTAATTGTGAGGTGCATTGTGATTGATAGACCGCTAACACACACTAAGTATTTTTTATTCATATAGTTTGTTATACCAACTATGTTGTGTGTTACGTTTCTCATTCTAGGACTGGTTCGTATAACTTGCTAATACTAGCTCTGATGCATTACATTTTATATGAAATCCAAAATTTTATTTTTAACTTCCATCTTAAAATACACACTCTTCTTCCTCCAAAACTACAACACAATTTCACACATCTAATCTCTCTCTCTCTCTCTCTCATTCTCTTTTCTCTCTTATATTTCTTGTATTATATTCTAGGTTGTTTATTTAATTTTTGAGAATTTCTTGCTAATTCTGAGGTTCTCGAAAATCCAAAAAGTTCATGTTGTATTATGAAGAACTTGTATAATACATCGCGGACAAGTCTTTAAGAACAATAAATCTATACATCTAAAAAAAGTAGACTTTGTTCATGATTTTTGTCGACATTTACAATATGCTCTAGATAAAATAAAATGGCATTCAAAATGTGGTTTCAAAAGTCTAAACATCAAATTAAACACACATTTATAATATGTTTAGATAAACTTCTAAAAAAACCATCAAAAGAAAAACAAAATAAGAAGAAAAAATATAAAATAATTTTTTCTATAAATTACAATTAAAAACAAATTAAAATTTTTAAGGAAGTTATATGAATTTGAGCAATTAGATAATAAATAATTTTAATTTATAAAATAAATTATTTCACCTTTTTTATGTTTCTCTCCAAGAAATCTCAATAGAGAAGTTTATTCAGACATGATCTATAATACGTAAATAATTTCTTCAAGCGTTTTACTTTTTATATCTCGTTTAGTATTTTAGGTTAAATATTAACTCATCTGGCTATTCATGTAGAAAACTGGAATCCAATTTTTATTATTTACAAACCCTTATTATTTAAAAACAGTTACAGTGTCACAAACAAGATTAATTTTTACTCAGGATTTTAGAAAAATCGGTGACATAGTGCGAAAAACATATGAACTTTGTTGGCAAAAAAAAAAAAATATTGAGTGAGCTAATCTTGTAACATCATAATTTGAATGTAAGACAATAAAGAATCCAAATGAATGGAGATAGTATTGGGCTTGATCAAGGGATAAATCTTCACAATGTAACCAACAGTTATAAATTTTCTCAGAAACTAAGACTCTGATTTTTTTAAGATAAATTTTAAAAAGAATATACTTTTATTCGAATTGACATATTCATTATATTTTAGTATCTACTCTTATCTCATGTTTTATTTTATATAAGATAACTAAAACTACGAAGAATAAAAAAAAAAGTTTTAACTTCATTAGGTCATTGCTCATTAAGAAGTAGTTCAACTAACTTGGTTCCCCTTTATCTAATCACTTTTTCCCAGGACTATGTTATTAATAATCATAGTTATTTTATGGCCAAGTTGTTGCAAGTTAAAATGCTTCTCATAATATTAAGTAGTATATTAGAAGAAATAGGGAATCCATACAAATTGGTCTTTTCAAAACATTATTATGTTTAATCCCATGTTCTAGAAAGCTCCATTCTTATACACAAGAAGTTATATTAAGCACACAGTTTCAATTAGTATTTCATTGTGTTATTTTTGAAATATTCTTTCTTAATTTTAGCATATAGAGAATCTTTCATTCTTATTTGCTAATTTTATATTGAGATCATGTTTTACCCTGCTTTTCTATGTCCCAAAATCCCCATCTTTTTTTTTATGTCCTCAATTTGTTTGTACTTTTTTTACTATAGAACAAGAAGTGGAAGTAATAATGGTGAAGGACATTCAATGATGAATAGTTCCAAAGTTGGAGGGCCATCATTAGATCAAATCATACATAGAAAAAAAAAAAGTGTATCAGTCTTGAACCCTCTGCTATCAAGTATCTGTCTATGGAAGACTATCATTGCTTTTCCTTTTAGTTCACCATTTCTTCATCTTTAAGCATCTTCACATTAACCTTTATACATCTTTTCTCTTCTTTATGCTTTAGGAGGCCCCATTTGAAGGAACCAGAATTTTTTTATTCTATAATACTTACCACTTTCATTATTATTATAACACCTTTCCTTTTATTTTCTCCCAATTTTAACTGCAACAACATCATTGCTACTGCAAAAATATAGATCCTTTACTATGTGTAACCACATCCAAACTACTGTTACTAAGCAGATGACAGGTTCTGAACTTTAAACACCACCAAATCCTGAATTTGTACTGTTTTTGTATAAACATCCAGTAAGATTTTACAACAAAGTGATATAAAGAACATTCATCCATAAATAATCTTAACAATATATAGAAATTAAACTCCAAATAATATAAGATACTGACAGAAAATAAAAATGCTGGAGTCAGACAAAGAGAAATCCATTTTCACCCTTTGATTCCAAATTTATCTTGCATGTTTTTTAATCTTTAAATGTGTTAAACATATATGAATACAGTGACATGTTGTCCTCCAATTATCAATTAACTATTTTCTTGAGTTCAATATAAGATACTGTTAATCATATAGCTGCATTTTTCTCTCAGCCAGCAAACATAACTTCAAGTTGGAGTGATAATATTCCTCAAATCATCTTTAAAGGAATAAACTTGCCTTCAACAAAACCCTTGTCTATTGTGCACCACAGAAGCAAACCAATTAAGTAATCTGCACTCTAACAACAAAGCAGAGTGAACACTGGACATGAGTGTTATTACAGTGTCCTTGTTAGACACAGGAATTAGAAACAGTCATCAACATTGTCTCTTTTTTCCCTTTAACTTTCTTTTTCTCCACACTTCACTTGGTGGTGACAGGAGAGTAACAATGGTTGTTGAACAGCTTTTGTTAGCATCAATTGGAAAGGGTCATGTACATGACTACCTGCAATTAAAGAATTTGAGTGAGCATAGTGTGAAAAGTTGTGAAGGAGTTGAGTCACTTCTGGCTCCTTGATCATTGTTGCAATGCTGCTAATGACATAAGCACATGCAAATATTCAATTGGAATCAAATTAGCAACCTGGCATCTCATTCCCATATCTGAATTTTAGCAGCACAAACTTCTGAGATGCATATTGCAAATCCATCTTGTAAACTATAATCTGTGATTCTACAAACCTGATGGAAAATTGGAAGAGAAATAAATTCCCTCACTGAACATCAAGCTGGCTTTCAAAGCAACAAGCACACATTATATTCCACTCTTTGAATGACAAGTACTCACTTTGTAATCATCCTCTCTAGCAACAACCAGCAATAGGAAAATATAGCTCTCTTCCAGGGGAATTTGGAGTGTGACTCTGATCTTCATTTGCTTTATTATATAAAGTTTTCTGAGCATAGAAAATCATGTAACACTGTGAAGCTCGGACTGTAGCCTCATCAACCTCAGTTATCCAAGCATCATCACATTTGTACCATTGATTCCTTATACGCACGAACGAAACATAATGGCCGGATTCCAGCGTGCCCGAATGTGTCACCACAGCAAAAATTTCAAACTCAGAAAACATATCTGATTCATCACCCCCAAAAGAATAGATTCTATTTCCATATCTGGCTCTGAGGATTGAGGAGGACAAATATGGAGACAAGTCTAAGGAAAATGGGAAGTGTAGGTAGCGGTCTATTTTTCTTGAAGACTTTTTGACGAAAGAGTGCTCAAATCGTTTCACATGTAAACTAAGTACTAATGGAAGCTTTCTAATGGACATTTGCTTCAAAGAGTCCTGCTTTTCCTGACAGTTCTGGCAGTAAAGTTTCTGGTCTGAACCCAACTTCTCTGGCCTTGTGAACAAATCTAAACAACCAGAAAGTGTAGACATGCTTCCATCGTCATTCCGTTTGGTAAGCTTTTTACCCTTTTCTGTTGAAGAGACACTGGTGTTCAAGTTAAGTGAAATGTCAAGACAAGGATCATAGGTTGTTGAGGTAAATCCACAGGTCATGCAAGTAACATCTGATCTCAATAACCCATAGAACACCCTATGAGCAATGCACTGACAGTCTTCGTTACCTGTATAAAACAACAATTGAGTAATGTAACAAGTCTAGATTTTCTTAGTTACAATGTTTCCCAGACAGAAAAAATTTCAGAATGAATATTTGGTGTTACAATATTTTCTGTTGATTCCATTTCTTAGTTACAATATTTAATTACCTTTGCTTCCATTTCTTGCTTTGCCCTCTTTCTCATGGATTGCATCTAACATCGAAATGAAAAACTCGTGAGCATCCTGCTGTTCATAACTCGCTAAATTTGCTGAATGCTGCCACCAGCTTGAAACAAAAACAAAAAGTTTCACCATTCGAAAGAAACAAGAATTTGATCACCAAAGCAACACAATGGGTGCAAAGCCAAAGTCATAAAGTTTTCGGTTTTAACTGGCATTGCTCCATCTAAATTGCAACTAGCTTCATACAAACAAACTATGAATTTCGAACTTAAGCATCAACCAAGTTAGAGCTGACTGATAACACAAGTGCTCAAAAAACATGCTTGCTTTTTTCACAGAAACCTTCACTGTAGAAGTTGCTACTTTTGTTACTTCAGTCAGACCAAATAGAATATTTTTATAATACTAAATGTCCGGCTCAGGGAATCAACAAATTTCCTCTTTCTAAGCTTATTGATTGAATATCAGAAAACTCAACAATGACAAAAACTTGATCCCACTATGAGGTCACATGGATCACACAATGTGAATAAATTTTATCAAAGACAAAATTCTAAAAGATACTACTATTCACTATGAGGTATCTCATAATAACTATCAGAGAACTAAGAATCAAGCAACTCAGCCAGTTTTTTTTTTTTTTTTTTCCGGAACATTTAAAAGCATACTGAAGCAGATCATTAGATCCGCTGATAAATGCCAGCCATTATTTTTCATTAGACAAAACCTAAAACCCAATAGCATGAGTATGACAGAAAGAGCAGTATCAGACCTGTATAGAAACTGAGCAGGAGTATATGGATTCTGATCCCCGGAGTACACAGCTGAAAAAATAGCATTGACTTCACACAGCAAACACATCAGGTCTGTGGTTCTTCTACGATGACAATTTTCCAATCTGTGTCCACCACTAAGGAAATAGTCCCTGACAGGAGGAGCATGAAGCAACACTTGGAGCACAGAATTCATGAAACACGTGCTACCAAGATTGTTCAATCCCCTCAACCCCATAGGATAACATGATTTAGCTCTCACATCTTTGGTGGAAACTCCACACTTAGATTTCTGAAAATTCAACCCAACCCCAGAAACCAATCTCCTCCTCTTGATCAGCCTCTGCCCAATGCTTTCATTCCCAGTGGCACCACTTGTCAACCCCGTTGAGTGCTTAGACATCACAACTTGGTCAAAATCAGGGTCATACAACTGATCACAGCACACCCCACAATAAAGTTCAGCCCTTTCAATGTCCACAAAAACAGCATGGCCAGTTTCTGACTGAGGGTGCAAAATGGTGTGATCCAAACATGAGAATGAAGAGCAAATCAGACACAAATACAACCTCCCTTCACAGCCATTACAGAAGCTGCATCTGGGTGCCTTCGTGTTGGGTTTCTTCACACTGGTTTTCCCAATTGGGGAGGTCACAAGGAGCTTTTGGATGGCTTTGTAGCCATTGAAACCATGCTTGAGCTTGTACTCAGCAAGGTGCTGACAAGGTTCTGGGCTTGTGTATAAAGGGTTTTTTAGGAACATTTCCATTACTTTTTCGTTTAAAAACACAATAAAAAACAAAAAATATAAATATATGATTGAAGCATAAACTGAAGGTTGTTAATGGTCTCTTCAGAGATGATGTGATAAAAAAAAAAAATGATTGAAGATCAGAAGAACAAGGACAGCAACAACTATTGAAACCGAAAACCTAAATAGAAGTAGACAGTTATTGTTCCGGTCAAGAAAAGATGATCAGATTCATCAAATAACAAAACCTAAAATAACCGAAACACACCTCAATCAAAGGATATTTTTTTTATCAGCTTTTGAGTTGGGGAGAGAAGACCCATCAGAAATGTTTATGAGGTTTTTGCTTTTCTATTAAAAAAAACAAAATGAAAAATGAAAAAAAAAATAGAAAAGAACCGACTAGTACCTTGTTGAAGTCATTGGTCATATAATAATATAATATCAAGGAAAGACATCATTGTCTTTTGTTAAGAGATGAGTGCTGAGGGTAAATATAACATTAAGTTCATTAAACTCATTTTATAGTAATCTGAATAAATTTAACAGTAATTAACCAACACATAATTATGATTAACAACTTTAAATGGATTACTTTTGTAGCAAACATCCAGGAAAAATAGTTACTGTTATATTAATTTTATCTGATTTTAGTATAATTGTTTCTAAAACAATAACATATTTTGTTGTAATGAAGAAAAATTTATAGAAAGAAATTAGATTATGGAGTAAGGTTGAGAACATTAGTAGTATTTATTTGATTAAGAAGATTAGAATAAGAAAAGGAAACAGAATTGTAGAGGAATCTGAACCGGTGGTTAAAGAAGATGATGATAGAAAGATAGTTGCGTGTGTTGGCTTCCTATTGTTCTTGATTTTAGGGTAAAAAATTGTTGGTCATCATCTTGTTTGTGGACCATTTCTTTCTTGTTTATAGTCACGTGGCTATATACCAATTCTTGGTGTTTGGGTTGGGTCAATTTAAGGGCCACATTTAAGGATTAGCAAGGAAGTTATGACAGTTGAAAAAAAAAAGAAAAACTAGGTAAGATATAAATAATATTTTTACAGATGAATAAGTAAAATAACATTTTATTAGTATATTTTTTAAATATATATAATGATATTTGTAAATATGTGTGTGTTTTTTTTTGTGTGCAACAGAAGAAACTCTATTATATATAATGGCAATTGTCAGATTTGTTTTCAATTTAGTAAATTAGGAGAACCTCTATTATATGTAATTGTATTATTATATTATTGAATTATTAAATACTTTAATATTTATTTCGTGATTATAGGTCACATTTTAAATAAATTAGGTAATTTTTTATAGTTATGCATGGTTGTATTTAACAAGTATGGTGACAGAAGATTTTTTTTTAAGTAATTTATATAAGTATCTATCTATACTACAATAAAGTTATCATAATTTTCATAATGGAAATGAATCAAAACATAAATGTTTATTTTAATTATTTTATTATTATATATTATTTTAATATTACAAGTAACTTTGAAAATATGTGTATAAGTACAAATTAATAATTTGGAATCTCATTATACAATGTTTTAACTAATAAATACCTAAACATGTTTCAAAAGAAACATTTGGTGTATAAAATTCAGCAACCCACGTCTTTAATAACTAAATTTAGTAATGCAAGATTGAATTTAGTTAAAAATTCAAATTAATTTTATTCGACATAGTAAGAGGTATGAAAGAAACAGATAATAAATTTCTAGTTTTATTATTTTAACTGAATCAGCTAAGACAAATCTAATGTACTTGGCTTGTAAGAGGTGTAATAACATGATCGTATCTTGGTTGACTCATTTTGTCCCACCTTCCATCAAACAAAATATACTATGGATGCAAGTCTAAACAAATATGGAAAGATCGCAAATTTAGGTTCTTTCAAGGCAATTTACTTCGTATATCCAAGTTGCAATTAGAAGCTTCTTCTCTTAAACAAGGAAATTCATATGTAACTGAGTATTTTACCAAGATTTGTGTTCTTTGGGATGAGCTTGACAACTTTTGTCTAGATTTAATTTGCAATTGTTCTATTAAGTGTTCTTATAATTTGGTTAATACCTTTCATTAGAGGAGATTGGAAGACCACGTTATGTAGTTCTTAAGGGACCTGAATGAGCAATACAACAATGTCACTTCTCATGTTTTGATGATGGACCCGATTCCACCCATTTTGAAGATTTTCTCCTACGTGGTTCATCAAGAAAGGGAGATTGGAGGAAATAACCTTTTGAATGAAGCTAAAGTTAACATCAACAATGTTGTTGTCACTAGTAGCTACTATAAGAAGACCGGTCACACTATCGTTTGCTTTAAGAAAAATGAGTTTCCAAGTAACAAAAATACTAACAACAAGAATATGAGGTATGTTAAGAAGGTTTGCTCTTTTTTGTGGTTGAATGGTCATACCATCAACAATTGCTATTAAAAGCATGGTTTTCTTCTTAGATATAAAATAAGTAACAAGACCACCATTATGATAATGTTGTCATTAATCAAGAAGGAAAGAATGAGTCGATTGGAGAGTATCATGATTTTAGACTATCACAACAACAATACCAAACCTTGATGAATATGCTAAAGCAAACTAATGGTAATGGCAATGAAAATATTTCTACCAATCAGGTTGGTCCCATTGTTGCTTGTAGCATAGACAAAGGTAAAAACCACGTCTCTTTTATTAGTTTCAATAATCATAGTGATTGGATCATAGATTTGGGTGCCATGGATCACATATGTTGCTCCCTTTCAAATTTAATCTCTTTTAAACAAATATCACCTATAAATGTTAGTTTACTAGATGGAACTAAAGTTTAAGCTACTCATTCGAATGTTGTCAATGCTACCAAGAGGATTGGTACAACTAATCTTCCTTCGAGCCTATACGTGATGAAGGGTGGCACTTAAATCAATGGAATCTTTCCTCAAAGATCTTTAATAGTGTCATTAATCACAATATTTGCACATGTGCCTTCATCCCCCCTTCTCATAAAAGGATGACTATTCTTAATATGAGGTTTCCTTATATAGTACTCCGTAACAATTCTAATTGTGATATATGCCATTTAACTAAGTAATGAAAGTTGCCTTTTCCAAATAGTACTTCATATAATGTTTTTACTTTTGATTTGATACACATGAATATGTGCAGACCTTGTGCTGTTAATTCCATGAATGATGATAAAATATTTTTTCACTATTGTTGATAATCACTAAACGCTTACTTGACTATATATTATGAAAAGTAAGACTGAAACTCGTGTTCATTTAATCAATTTTATTTCCATAATTAAAACTCAATTTCATAAAAAAATTAAGATAATTAGGATCAATAATTATAAAAAATATATTTTTTTACTTGTAACTTGTTCTTTCAACTGATTAATAATATTTTATTTTTGATGTGTTTTAATTGGAGGTTTATACATATATATATATATATATATATATATATATATATATATATAATTTTTATTTAATAAAGATAAAGAATTAACACCATTTTTTATTCAACTCTGTATTGAATTTATGAATTATTTTATATATTATTTAACTTGGTTATTTTTTATCAGCAACATTTAGATTCATTAAATTATTTTTAACATTCTTTCAAACCTTTTTAATAATTATATTTTCTAAAAAGAGCAATTGTTATTCTTTACAAAAAGCAATTGACACAAAATTGGAGAAGACATCAACGCTATTTGGGTTTAGTAGTTGCAAATTCAAACACTCAATTATTCTATCATTTCATGGTCTTTGCCATGATTTTTTCCCCTCACATTTTCCTTTCTTATTACTGTTTTTTAACAATTAGTGAAAACATTAGTTATAGTTTGTTGTCGTTAGTTGATTGGTGATGTGATAAGTTAATGGATGACAAAATAATATTGTTTGTATACAATAGACTTTGATGTTGACTTTGTAATATACGTCATATTGATCTGAATGACTGTTGATGTTCTGTAGAGATAAATTAAGTCATTTTCACCAATATTATTTGCACTCATTTACGTATTTATTAACAAACGTTCTGAATAGGAAATTGACATAAAGAAACTAATTAATTATAAATTTAGCATTAAGTAAGTAACTTTTACAAATTTTTCAAATAATTTTGAAGCATATAATTATTAATTATAATATACTAATACCACCGAGATTTATATTTCATCAATTTGTTAATAAAAATTATATATTAAACATTACTATAAACTTTAACATGTTAGTTAGCTTCTCACACTAGCAACAATCTTATGAAAGAAACCGACCATACAAATATAAAACATGAGAGTTAATATCTATTACCAATAAATCTAAATTAATGATAGAAGGTATACAAGTCTAATTAATGAGAGTTAATATCTATTACCAATAAATCTCAATATTAGCAAGAATATCAATGATTTAGATTTACTTACCTCCACACAAACTAACATTTAAGTATACTTTTTTTTATTAACTCTTTCTTCCAAACTAACATGAGTATAAACTTTTACATAAGCTCATTAATTCCTTATGATAACACTATGCATTTATTAGAGAAGAAAAAGAAGTAAAATTAAATCTATATATAGTTATATACAAAGTTAAAATTCATAAATGAGATATATTTAGAGCACAAAATATAAGCAAGAAAAAAAATATAAATTTTGAAATTTGAGAGCCTTTAATTATTTTTACATCCATCACTATACAATAGCTAAGTTAATGCTAAAAGTTTTTAGTCTCTTAATTTTTAGTGAAAAATGTAAGTAGTACATCTTCGAATCTTTGGCCAAATTTAATTCTCTAACTTTAGAAATGCATAGATTTAGTCATTTTAATGAAATTTTGTTAAGTTTATTTGACGTTTCAAACGCGTTTCATGATAGTATTTGAATTGCTTACATCGTTTGACACATTTACTCTTTAATGTTAGCTAAGAAACTATCATGAATTTGGTTAAAAGAATCCACATATTTCTACAGTTGTAGGACTAGATTAAGCTAAAGTTTCGAAGATGGACTGATTCCAATTTTTGTTAAGGGACAAAAAACATATTTAACATGTTTATAGCCTTGAATTTTGTTAAGATGAGTTAATATAGTTTTTTTTTTCGTTAGATTAACTTTGACATCGTTAAAAGGATAATGATTTGGCATATTCAGATAAACACATGAATGATAATTAGAACAACTAAAAAAAGTGTCATCTTTGTTCTTTTTGGTTATGTTGAAAGTCCCACATCGACTAAAGATAAGACAATTTCATAGAATATAAGTGAGGTACAAACCTTGCCTTACAAATTAGTTTTGTGGGGTTGAGTTAGGCTTAAAATTCATTTCTAAATAAGACAATTTTATAGTATATAAATAAGGTGTTTTGTGGAGTTAGATTACCTTCTTCTAGAGATGGCAAATAAACTCGTCCCCGTTTTGACGGGGAATCCCCGCATTGACTGGGTATGGGGATGAAGATGAATATATCCCCGCCATAATACCCGTCCCCGCCATATTTTCATCCTCGTTTAAATTATTAAAATATTCACAATTAATTAAGTAACCCTATATATTCTTTTTATTTTTTATTTCTTCTAAATATTTGGTTTGTCATGAAACTCATTCGCATCT
>Ga0214544_1002238_pt1 | contig 40767 bp, 56 predicted proteins | sample CNSS3metaG_FD_160074 | JGI IMG/M metagenome (GOLD analysis project Ga0214544, IMG submission 160074) | Root nodule microbial communities from cowpea collected in UCLA plant growth center, Los Angeles, California, USA - CNSS3 | ecosystem: Host-associated > Plants > Roots > Nodule | place: USA...
TCTCTACAAAAACCTAACCCTAGCTTCTAGAAACTAGGACAAATAAGGTTACAAAAATGAGAGACAAAAGAGCCAACTATGGTGTGTGCAAGGCTAATTTCGTTCTAGCACAAAAGGAGACAAAGAATGTGTCTCAAATGTCTCCAAAAAGTGGCCAAAGTGTGCTAAAATCAAAGGAGACCAAAGGTACATAGGTACACTTGTTTTATGCCTTTTGCTTTATGCTTTATGCCTTTGTTTTACTCTCTCCTCCACATCATATATGCTCCCCAATCACCATGCGCCACCTAGCATTGCTTTCTTAATCCTAATTAACCTACAAAGCAAATAAACATATATTAGCATGTTGGCTTAAGTCAACAAGTCAAACCTAGTCAAAGGTCAACAAGTCAACTAAGTTGATTCAATTAAGTCAACTTAGGGAATCAAAAATAACAAACACAAATAAAAGGGATGAAGGATTAGTGAACTTCCTTTCTAAACATGCTTAGTCTTCTTAAGCATGTGCCTCCATCCTTGGTTGAGGTCAATCCTTCATCAGTCTTTTGTAATTCTGATGGTTAAAGGTCGTATATAAGCTGAACCATTTTTATAAATGAAATCAAGTTAAGTTTTGTTCAGAAAACTATTAGAGTTTACCTCTTTTATGTTAGTGAGAGTGATTCTCCTATGTTCTTGAGTGATTCAGGAACCCTTGAGTTTTATCAAAGGTCCTTCCTCCCTTTGTGTGTTTAAACTCGTAGGCTTATCTTCCATCCTTGGAAGTGTGACATAATTTCCATTTCATCTTCTTATCTATTTCCATTTTCTTGTTTTAAACAATTTCTCAAACTTCTTGCTTATTAGCATTCCAACCTAGATAGATCCATAAAACGAATCCACCCCTCTGGATTGCATGATGTCCCAAATGGAGGAGGACTAACGCGCCACGTTGATGCAGTTTCTAACTAATTAGTTGTTTAAATAATGGCCCAATTCTTTGTAAAATTGACCGACCAAATTATGTTTTGGGTTAATCAATTAATGGACTTTAGTTTGGTTTTGTTTTCAAGTTGTAATATGGGCCCAATTGGCAACTTAGGAACCAACCTTTGGAAGATAAAGAGGATGACGCATTGCTGAATGCTTTTAGTTGACTATTGGGTTGCCACAATTTCAGTTACAATCACCCATTAAGTAGTGGATTATTATTACCTTAAGTAGGATGTAATTGCCATTAATGGGTCTTTTGTAATTCTGATGGTTAAAGCTTCTATATAAGCTGAACCATTTTTATCAATGAAAGCAAGTTGAGTTTTATTCATAAAATATTAGTTTTATCTCTTCTATCTTAGTGAGAGTGATTCTCCTAAGTTCTTGAGTGATTCAAGAATCTCTGAGTTTTATCAAAGGTCCTTTTTTCCTTTGTGTGTTTAAACTCTTAGGCTTATCTTCTATTCTTGGAAGTGTGACGTCTATCAATTTCCACCCCATCTTCTTATCTATTTCCATTTTCTCGTTTTAAATAATTTCTCAAATTTCTTACTTATTAGCATTCCAACCTAGATAGATCCATAAAACAAATCCACCCCCCTCGATTCACATAATTTGGTACTCAGAGCCTTGCTCTAGGTTTGGAATAGTATACAAGGTATTTAATCGAAGGCTACCCATGTTTAATTGCATACGATTACAGAAGCGACAACAATGTTATGAGCCAAAGATTGATGGAGAAACTCCAGTTACCGACAAGCGTTCATCCGAATCAAGCATGGATCAAGTTCAATACAAGGCAATGTGTGAAAGAAGTATTATATGGTATCGCTCCCATGGACTCTTGTCATCTTATTTTGGGATGGTCATGGATTCGTTTTAAAACACTCAATCTTGATGAACGTTCGCTTTATTTGAGGCATGAGGGACACAAAATTAAGTTGAAGTTTATGACACCAAGACAAGTCAATAAGGATGAACATAGGCTGAAGGAGTTAATAGAAAATGAAAGAATAGAAAAAGAAGCAATAGAGAGTGAAGAAAGAAGAGAAAATGAAGAAAAAGAAAAGGAAGAAAGAGAAGCAAAGGATAGAAAATTTATTTGTCAATGATTTTTCTTCTACAGTTTATGATGTCATTTTACAGGAACAAAAGGATAGGCATGTTAATGCAACATACCAACTTCCATGTTTGAAAATGAAGTTTGTTCATAGTTCTTTATTATGCATCCAATCCATTGATGAAAAACAAAGTCTTCAAATAGAATGCATGGAGTTATTTGTTGTTACATATAAAGCTAGGGCAGTGTTGGCAAGACCATCACACCACAACCACCACTGCCACCACTATCACCATCACCACCACCACACCGCCAGCACGACCATCACCACCACAACCACTACCACCACATCACCACCACCACCCCACCATGACCACCACCTTCACCACCGCAACCACCACCACCACAATAACCACCAACACCATCAACACCACTACTAGTAGCAGCACCACAACACCACAACCATAACTAACACTACCATCACCACTACCACCACAACCATTACCACCAACACCAACACCACCACAACAAACAACCATCACCACAAAGACAAATCAACACAACCATCAATACCACCACAACCACCCCCTGCCACAACAACCACCTCCATAATGACTTCACCACCTCCACCGCCACCAACACACCACCACCACACCACCATCATCACCACAATAACCACGACCACCACCATCACCACACCACCACCACCACCACTGCCACCCTACCACAACCACCACCACTACTACAACGCAACCACCACCAACATGCCACCACCACCAGTACTGACACTGCCATGGCATCCATACCACCACTACCACTTCCACAAGCATCACAACCACCACAACTACAATCACTGCCACCACCAGCACCACCACCACACTACTATCATCATCACCACCAGCACCACCACATCATCACCAGCACCACCACACCATCACCATCACCACACAACCACAAGCACCGCCACCACACCCACCATCACCACTATCACCACACGACAACCAACCAGCAAAACCACCACGACCACTACCACCACACCACCACAAAAATCTCCACCACTAGAACTACCTCCACCATACAACCACAACCACAATCACCACCACCACCAGCACACACCACCATCACAACCACCACCACCACACCACACCATCACCACAACCACACCACCACTACAACCGCCACGACAACTACCACCACCACCACCATCATCACCACCACCCCGCCATCAACCCCACCACGCCACCACCCCATCACCCCGACCACCACCAGAAGCATACAACTACCACCATCGCCACGACCACTACCACCCTGCCTTAACCATCACCACTACTACGACGACCATGACAACGACAACCACACTAGCAAAACCACCAGCACCACCATCACTACCACAACAACATCACCACCACCGCACCACTATCACCACCACCTCATCACCTTGACCACCACTAGAAGCATACCACCACCGCTACAACCATCACCTCCACCACCACCACCATTATGCCACAACCACCACTGCCATGATCGCCATAACAATCACAACCACACCATCACCTAGACCTTTCCACAACCACTACCACAATCACCACCACCACAACCACAACACCATCACCACCACCACACCACTATCACCACCACTAGCAACACCTCGGCCAATAGTACCATCACACCACTATCACCACCACCAACAACACCCCGGCCAATACTACCACACCACCTCTACCACCACAACAACAAAATCATCACCACCTCGACACCACTAACACCACGACCAATACTACCACAACCACCACCAACATGACCACCACAACCATCTCCACCACTACACCACCATAACCAACACCACCACCATCACACAACCACAACCACCACCGTTCCACCACCACCATCACCACCCTACCAGAAGAAGCATACCACCACCACAACTGCCACGACCACCACCATCCTTCCATATTAACCTTCAGCACCATTCCACAACCACCACCTCCCCACCACTAGAAGCATACCACCATCACAATCACCACGACGACCACCACCCTACCACAACCACCACAGCCACCACTACCACCACTACAACAAAAACCACAATGCAAAGTCACCACCACCACCACCACCATCCCCAGCACCACACCACTATGACCACCATCAACACACACCGCCACTAGCACCACCACCATAACCAATACATTACCAACATCACCACCACAACCATAACCACCACCACCACCCTACCACAACCACCACACAAACCACACCACCATCACACTACCAAGACATCCATCGCCATACGACCAGAACCACCATGACCACTATGACCACTACAACACCACGACCACCACTACCATCACCACTACTACAACACCATAACCAGCACCACCACACAACCACAACCACCACCCTTGAATCCCCCAACCACACTACCACAAGCACACCACCCCACCACCGTCACCACCACTACCACGACCAGCAAAACCCTGCCACAACGACCACCTCCACGACAACCACCACCCTGCCACAACCACCACCACTGCCACCACCACCATCACCACCACCACACCACCATGACCACCACCGCATCAAATCACTACCACATCACCACCACCATCACCACAATTACCAGCACCACAAGACCACCGTCAATACATCCACCACACAACCATCTCCACTAACACCATAACACAATCACCCACCACCATACCACCACAGTAACCACCACAATAATTACATCACCACCATCACCGCCACCACCATTAACACCACAACCACCATCATTTCCACACCCACCATAACCAACACTACCATCACCACCCTGCCACAACCACCACCACACAAACCACACCATCAGCACCAACACCACCACAATACCAAGACCACCACCACCATACCACTATGAGCACCACACCACATCCTTCACCACCACTACAACAGTATCATCACCACCACCACCACCACCATACAACCACAACAACCACCTCAACATCACCCAACCACACCACCACTACCACCACTATCACCATCACCACCACCTCCACCACTGCAACCATCACCACTTCCACACTACCATTACCACCACACCGCCTGCACGACCATCACCCTTCCACAACCATCACCATCACCACCATAACCATCTCCACCATCGTACCCATCACCACCACCATCACAACCACTATGACCACTAGACCACCACCACTGCACAACCACAACAACCACCCTATCATCACCCAACCACACCACAACCACCACACCACTACCACCATCACCACCACACAACCACAACCACCACCCTGGCATCACCTAACCAAGCACCACCACCACCACTGCCACAATTATCACCACCACACCACCGTCACCACCACCACACCGCCATGACCACCATAACCACCATCATTACCACACCAACATCACCACCACACCACCACCATGACCATCACCCTTCCACAACCATCAACACCACCAACACCACCATTAGACTACCACCACTACACCACCATGACCACCCCCACCACCACCACCACCATCATTACAACCACCAGCACCAACACCACCCACACCAACATGAACACCATCACTACCACCGCAACCATCTCCACCACCGTACCACCATACCCACCACAACCATAATCATCACCACTATGACCACCATACCACCTCCACCACCACAACCATCACCACCACTACATAACCACAACCACTACCCTAGCATCACCCAACCACACCACAACCACCACTCCACTGTGATCACCATCACAATCACCACCACCACACCACCATCACCACCACCACCACCTCCACCACCACTACCACACCACCATCACCAATACACCACCACCACGACCATCTAATGGAGATGTGACAATGAGCAAGGACAAGGATCTAGTTGAAGAACTTCGAGGACCTATGATAAGGTCTCGAGCAAGGAAAGCAAAAGAAGCTCTAGAGCAAGTGTTGTCAGTATTATTTGAATACAAGCTGAAGTTTGATGGAGAAAAGACCAAAGTTGTAAATTGCATCATGGTCCAAATGGAAGAGGACTAACGCGCCACATTGATGCAATTTCTTTTATTTAAATAAGGGTCCAATGCTTTGTAAAATTGGCTGACCAAATTATGTTTTGGGTAACCAATTAATGAACTTTAGTTTTACTTTAATTTTAAATTGTAATAAGCGCCATATGGCAACTTAAGAACCAGCTTTTGGAAGACCAAGAGGACCTTGCTGAATACTATTGGATGACTTTTGGTTGCCCCTATTTTAGTTCTAATCAACCATTAAGTAGTGGACGATTATTAGCTTGAGAGGATTATTATTAGCTTTAGTGGGATATAATGGCAATTAATGGGTCTTTTGTAATTCTAATGGTTAAAGCTCCTATATAAGCTGAATCATTTCTTATAAATGAAATCAAGTTAAGTTTTGTTCAGAAATTCTATTTTCTATCTAATAGTGAGAGTGATTCTCCTAGTTCTTCAATGATTCAAGAACTCTTGGCTGTATGAAAGAATTTTTCCATCCTTTGTATGTTGCCTCTTGATGAGTTCAAATTTTTGCCCTCATTTAATGTTTAAATTTAGGGATTTAATAGAATTTTTGTGCTTAAGGATTGATTTAATTAGGATTTTTGATTATTGGATTTATTGAGTATGTAAGTTAAAAATGACGTAAAAAATGATTTTAGTTACATAAAATATTATTGGATATTCTAACGTTTGTTAATGCAGCTGTAGTTTAATTTGGGTCATTAAAAGTGTAGATTTGAAATATTCAAAGTTAGAAAATATGTCCAAAATCAGAAAATTCTGGAAAAGAATAATTCAGGAGCTAAATGCACCCCAATTTTATTTTACACACTTCTCTTGCAAGTGGACCACAAAATCCTATTCTGCATCCCCAGTTTTTACTAAGTTGCACCCCTCTTACCACTTAAACTCCATTCAACTAGATCATGCCATACGGTAATCCTCACCTTTTAGATCTGTCCAACCATATGATGACACGTGTCATAATCCTCCACTCACTAAATTGACCAATCAGAGCTTGCACGTCACGATCTCCCAAAATGAAACCCTAACCCTAATCTTTATCCTCTCCCACCATCATCATGTCGGCAACCACCGCCCTCTAACCTTTCAGCCACTACCGTGCCCAAATCTGCCACCATCATCCATCATCACGTCGATACAGACTTTTGATTTGTAGCCATGAGCACCACCGTTGCCACTACATATGTTCTCCCACCATCACCATGACAGCCACCGCAACAGCGACCCATGGCATCTTCGCACCACAAATCCACTGAATCTGCAGCTTTGTCTCCACCATACTAGAAACACGAGCCTCCACGCACCCGCAATGCAACAACAACAAAACACAACCTTTGTACAGCTGCAACAGCGAAGGCGAACAACGCATCCATAATAGTTGCACTTTCGTGAGCTACCAGAACCATCATTGATAAGACGAAGTTGCAACGTGAGTGCAACACCGCATCAGACCAACCCTGCATCTTGTGGAAACCATCATTGCAATGTGCCGCCACACCATCTTTCACTACACTAGAACATTGCCTACATCATCTTCACAGATCTGCACTAGATTTGAGTCATCACCTGCGTCAAAGTAGAAGTAGAGAAATCTGCATCGCCGGAATCCATCAGTCACCACATTACATCAGCCTCGCAATTGTCATTACGAATGCACCTCCAACTAGTGGAAACCCTAATTCTGGAGAGAGAGTATGTGCGCCATGTGTCAACTTCTCATAGGGCAGTCAACTGGTCAAATAGGTCAAATGGCCAATGGAGCGACCAACTTTGGTCAAATTCTGGTCAATATTGTAAAAATGGTTAAACAAGAGGGGCATAATTGGAAATTGGACAAAACTTAAGTTCCTAATTAATTAAATAAAGATAAAGATTTTAGCAACCGAACAGATAAAGTCCAAGTCCAATTGAAGCCTATATAAAAAGGCCTAAGGGAGCAGAAGAAAGGCACTTAGCAACTCTCTAGTTTTGGTAGATACCGTCATCCACCACATCTCTCATCCTTCCTTTCCTTTTATTTTTCTTTCCTTCATCATATTATCATGTATTCCATCCAACCCATGGAGGGTTAAGCTTTTAGGGTTGATTCCATTGTAATTTCTTAACTAGATTCTGAGGTTAGATGAATTAATTTATTTGTTCTTTTGATTCTTGTTGAGATTTATTTTTCATCCATGTCTTTTAGTTCTTAATCTAGTTAAAGTAATGATTTTTACATTATAGCAAGTTAGCATAGTGTTAAATCTACATAACATAACAATCATATGACTCTAAGGGTTTTTAAATTTTAATTAAGAAGTTACTTTGATTAATTTTAGAAACTTTCATATGATTGCATGAGTTTTTGCTAATAATTGAGAAGTTACTTTGATTACAGGTAGAAACTTAGATTATAATTAATCAAAAAGTTATTTTGATTAATTAACTTTTTACTAGATATAAGGTCTAAAAGAATAGACATGATTAAGACTAGTAATGTTTAATTGAGAAGTTACTTTGGTTAAAAGTGAGGACTTCAACAAATTAATTAAGAAGTTACATTGATTAATTTGAAATCTTAAACAAGAAATCAATAACAATAATCTTTAGAAAACCAATGATGAATCCTATTTTGAAAGAGCAGTGAAATTGACCTATTTACTATTACTATGTTTACAATCTTTTATTTGTGTTTCATTTATTCTTTGCTTATCAAAACCCCATAACCAATTTAATTGCATTTTTAATTGAGTCAAATACTAGTTTACAAAGTTACTAGTTTTAATTGCATTTTTATAAGAGTCAAATATTTGAAATCAATTCTATATTCATTGAGAGACAACTCAGGGTTATCTTAATCCTAACTAGTTTGTTCACTACTAACTTGGCAATACTGAAGTTGCTAAAGTTAAGTAGTGGTAATTTGATCGCGTCAACGACAGCGATATCACCTCCTTTGGAAAAAGTGATTCTTTCCTTTGACTTTTAGATTCACCTCTTATTTCTTTCTTCTTCACCCAATTTTCAAAAAGAATACCCATTCTGCCCAAAAAAAAAAAATCTCGTGGTCATAACTGGTTCTAACCCTAAAGATTTTAAGTCAACCCTTGTGCAATGGGATTCACATAAATTTCAAGGGGAAAAGACTAAGGATTTTAATTTCATCATGGCCCAAATGGAGGACTAATATACCAATTTGATACAGCTTCTTTTATTTAAATAAGAGCCCAATGCTTTGTAAAATTAGCTTACCAAATTATGTCTAGGCTTTACCAATTAACAGGCTTTAGTTTTTCTTTATTTTCAAGTTAAATAAGGGCCCATTTGCCAACTTAAGAACTAGCACTTGGAAGACCAAGGGGACCCTTGTTGAATGCTTGTGTGGCTTTTTGTTACCTTAATTTCAATTACAATCAGCAATAAGTAGGGGATCATTATTAGCTTGAGTGGACCATTAATAGCTTTAAGTGGGATGTAATTCAAAATTTATGTGTCCTTTGTAATTCTGATGGTTATTAGCTGAACCATTTTTATCAATGGAATAAGGTTAAGTTTCGTTCAGAAATTCTATTTTCTATCTAATAGTTAGAGTGATTCTTCTAGTTCTTTATGGATTCAAGAATCCTTGTGTGTTGCCTCCTTTGGAAAGAGTGATCCTTCCTTCCACTTTTGGATTCACCTCTTATTTCCTTCTTCTTCACCCAATTTTCAAAAGGCATACCCAATTTTGCCAAAAAAAAAGTTATCTCATGGTCATAACTGTTCTAACCCTAAAGATCCTAAGTTAGTCCTTGTGTAATAGGATTTACATCAACATCACCCTACCACAACCACCACCATCACCACCACCATCACCACTACCACACCACCATCACCGCCACCAAATTATAACCACCACTACCACCGCCACCACCAACACCACCACAACCACCACCACCACTAGTAGCACCACCACAACCACATCACCATCACATCCACCACCAATAGCACCAACACCACCTCAACCACACCACCACCACAACCATCTCCACCACCATCACCACCACCACGACCAACATACCACCAACATCATCACCACCACCATCACCACCACTACAACAACCATCACCACCAACTCATAACCACCAACACTATCACCACCACTACCAGAAGCAGCACCACAATACCACAACCATAACTAACACTGCCCCCACCACTCCCACCACAACCATAACCACCAACACCAACACCACTAGAACCAACCACCACCACACCACCACTGATGTGACCCCAACAAGGGTTATAGCGTTGGGCTAACGCCTAGGCCCATTTCTTTTAATTTCTTTTATTTTTAATTAAATAAATGATGATCTAATTTGGTTTGTTTTGTTAATTGTAAAAATAGCTACAATTAACAAAACAAACCAAATTATGAGACAAACTCACGACCTATAAACTCTACTAACCTATTCCACCCATAAAACACCATTTGTAAACCTGATCCTTAAACACGACTCGAAAACTCAAAATGAAACTAAACCGATAAACTAGATCTGTAAAGAGAACCAGTAAAACCGACCGATAAACCTTACCCATAAACCCGACCTAAAAACTAGACCCATAAACTCGGCTTGTAAAACTATCCAATAAAGTCGATCGTAAACTTATCTCATAAACACGACCCTTACAATCGACCTATAAATTATACCGTAAACTCAAGCAAAAAGCATGACTCGCAAAATAGACCTGAAAATTCGACCGTGTAATGTACGACCCTAATCACGACCCGCAAACTCAATCTTTAAACTCGACCTCTAAATTTGATCTGTTAACTCGACCAACAAATTTGACATAAAAAACACGACCCGTAATCGCGATTTGTATTGCCAACTCATAAACTAGACCACTAAAGTAGACCTGTAAACTCACCAGTAAAATTGACCCTAAACTGGATTTGTAAACTTAACTCGAAACATGACTAGTAAACTCGGCCCGTACACCTGATTCATTAACTCAGCCTAAAAACTCGACTCAAACTCTTCTTGAAAACATGACTCGTAAACTCAGCCCGTAAACCTATCCCACAAACTCGACCCATAAACATAACACATACAATCGACCCGTAAATTCGACCATAAACTCGAACCGAAAACAAAACCCGTAAAATTGACATAAAATTTGATCACGTAAAAAATGAGACACACTCACGACCTATAAAATCTACTAACCTATTCCACTCATAAAACACCATTTGTAAACCCGATCCTTAAACATGGCTCGAAAACTCAAAACGAAAGTAAACCGGTAAACTAGACCCGTAAAGAGGACTAGTAAAATCGACTGATTAACCCTCCCCGTAAACCCAACGTGAAAATTAGACCTAAAAACTCGGCTTGTAAACCTTTCCAATAAAGTCGATCATAAACTTGTCTCATAAACATGAAGCTTACACTCGACCTATAAATTATACTGTAAACTCAAACAGCAAACATGACTCGTAAAATAAACTTGAAAATTCAACTATGTAATATATGACCCCAATCACAACCCGCAAATTCGATCTTTAAACTTGACCTTTCAATTTGATCCGTAAACTCGACCAACAAATTTGACCTATAAAACACGACCCATAATCGTAAACTATAAACCCAACTCATAAACTAGACAACTAAATTAGACGTGTAAACTCACCAGTAAAATTGACCCGAAACTAGATCTTTAAACTCAACCCAAAAACATGACTAGTAAACTCGGCCCGTACACCTGATCCGTTAACTCAGCCTAAAAACTCGACTCATAAAATCTTCCTAAAAACTTGACTCGTAAACTCAGCCCGTAAAATTATCCCACAAACTCGACCCATAAACATAACACATACAATCGACCCATAAATTTGACCATAAACTCAAACCGAAAACACGACCCGTAAAATCGACATAAAATTGGACTCGTTCAAATATGAGCCATAATCACAACCCTTAAACTTGATTAACCTATTTTACACGTAAAACACGATTCGTAAACCCAATCTGTAAACTCAGCTCAATAACTTAAAACGAAAGTCAACTAGAAAATTGGACTCGTAAACAGGACCAGTAAATTTGGCCCATGAAGCTAGCCCGTGAAATCGGCCCAAAATCTCTACCCGTAAACTCAGACTGTAAACCTATCCAATAAAGTAGATCGTCAACTTGTCCCATAAACACGCGCCCTATAATTGTCTTGTAAATTATACCGTAAACTTAAATAAAAAACATGACTCCTAAAATCAACTTGAAAATTCGACCCTATATTATACGGCCCTAAAGACGACCAACAAACTCGATCTTTAAACTCCACCTGTTAATTCGATCCGCAAACTCGACCAACAAATTTTACTTATAAAACATGACCTATAATCTCGATTTGCAAACTCAACCCGTTAACTAGACCCGTAAACTCATCGGTAAAATTGACTCATAAACTGGATCTCTAAACTCAACCCGAAAACACGACTATTAAACTCGGCCTAAAAACTCGACTCGTAAACTCGTCACGTAAACCTATCCATTAAACTCGACCGTAAACTTGTCTCGTCAACACGGCCCCTACAATATACTCGTAAATTTGTCCGTAAACTGAAATTGAAAACATGATCCATAAAATTGACATAACATTCGACCACGTAAAATATAAGACATACTCATGACCTATAAACTCTACTAACCTATTCCACCCATAAAACACCATTTGTAAACCCGATCCTTAAACACGGCTCAAAAACTCAAAACAAAACTAAATCAGTAAACTAGACCCATAAAGAGGACCAGTAAAATCGGACGATTCACCTTACCCGTAAACCAGGCCTAAAAACTAGATCCATAAACTCAGCTTGTAAACCTATCCAATAAATTCGATCATAAACTTGTCTCGTAAACACGACCCTTATAATCGACCTATAAACTATACCGTAAACCCAAACAGAAAAAATGACTCGTAAAATAAACCTGAAAATTCAATCGTGTAATATACGACCCTAATCAAGACCCACAAACTCGATCCTTAAACTCGACCTTTACATTCAATCCGTAAACTCGACCAACAAATTTGACCTATAAAACACAACCTGTAATCGTGATTTTTAAACCCAACTTATAAGCTAGACCACTAAAGTAGACCTGTAAACTCACAAGTAAAATTGACACGAAACCTGATCTGTAAACTCAACCTGAAAACTTGCCTAGTAAACTCGGCCCGTACACCTGATCCGTTAACTCAGCCTAAAAACTCCACTCATAAACTCTACCTTAGGGGGGCCTAATTTCGTTTCCTTTTTATCTTTATTCTTCTTTCTATTTTTATTTTACTTTTGCATTCTATGGAGTGATAAACTTCTTGGGTTGATTCCATTGTAATTTCATTATGGATTTTGAGGTTAGAATGAAATAATTTCTTTGTTCTTTTTATTATTGTTGAGGTTTTAATTCATCTATGTCTTTTATCTTTGAATCAGGTGAAAAGTAATGGGTTTTACATCATAGCTAATTAGTGAGATGTTTTAATCTATATGTATATCAATCATATGAGTTCAAGGGTTTTTAATTTTAATTGAGAATGTACTTTGGTTAAATTTAGAAACTTTCATGTGATTGAATGAGTTTTTGCCAATGATTAAGAATGTACTTTGATTAGAGGTGAAAACTTTAACTAGAATTAATCAAGAATGTACTTTGGTTAATTAGCTTTTTGCATGATTTTAGAGGTAAAAGAATGGACATGATTAAGGATAGTAATATTTAATTGAGAATGAACTTTGGTTAAATTTACTATGATTAATCTACAAAGTTCTTGCTTTTGATTGAGAAATTACATTGGTTAATAGTGAGAACGCCAACAAATTAATTAAGAATTTACATTGATTAATTTGCAAATCTACAACAATAATTAATTGAGCAATAATCTTTAGATAACCAATGATGAATCTATTTTGAAAAAACAATGGAATCAATCTATTTTCTTTACTATTCTTTTTATCTTTTAAATTTTATTTCTTTATCTTAATCCTCTTGTTTTTTCTTTATTTTATTTGACTAACCGTTTTGTATAGATTTTATAAGAACTAATTTGTTAAAAATCAATTCGGTGTTCGTTGGGAGACGACTTTGGGTTACTTTACCCTATCTATTTTGTTGACTATTATCTTAGTAATACTGACGTTGTTATAATTTAGTAGTATTAATTTGATCGCGTCAACGATAGCGTTATCAACACTAGTTAGATTACTTTTGTCTTTTAAAGTGTTTTTCTTGTTGCCAAGGTCTTAGTTTGCCATATATTCACTCTCTTTGGTTTGACCATTTCTTAATTTTGGTGCTTTTTAGTTTGTCTTCAAATTGCCTTGGTTTTGACATAGAGTTTTCCTTTCCTTGGTCTCTTGAGTTGAGTTTAGATCCATCACATCTTTCACTTTGATGTTGAATTCTTGATAGGTTGATTGGATGTTCTTTGAAGAACTGAACAGGAACTTGAGAGCGAGTGAATACACTTTGAGAATGAAACACGAGTGGGATTGAGTGTAAATACGTAAGGAGTGGTGAGGCCCATTTGATAATTTTATCCATATTACTTGTCATAACCACTTACTGTATTTTGTGTTATTTCTTGTTCCTCTCTTTCATTACAGGAATTAGCAATTTTGAGCATTCCATAATGTTCCATACACGTTCAACCTTGATAGAGGATATCAACTTCATTATGTCCAGAATTATCAGGATGAATAACAAACTTGGGGAACTTAAAAGGGAGCACAAACATGATAGAAGATCATTGCCAAGTGACAAAACAAACATTATTAGGTGCACCAAGTGTGAAGGATATGGATACGAAAATTACCAATGTCCTAATTGGAACGCAAAGTACGTGACTCTTCAAGAACTCCAAAATTACATTGCATACTTGAAAGAGGTGAAGATGAGTGTTAGGCAAAAGCTCGAAGTGAGACGAGAGCAACAAGCAAAAAGGGAGCGTGAAACGGCAGAAAGAACACTAAAGGAAATATGGAAAAAAGCAAGACAAGATAGAGAAAATGCGAAAATAGCACTAAAGGAAATGTGGGAAAAGGCAAGACAAAAGACAACTAAAAGAGAGAAAAGAGCAAGAGCTAAGAGAGCAAGAGAAGAAAAAGCAAAGAGAAAGAAAAGAGATAGAGATGAGAGAAAGAAAACAAAAGATGAAAGAGCTTACAGAAAGAAAAGAGAAAGAGTTAAAAGAACGAGAAGAGAAATAGCGACGAGAAAAGGAAGAAGAAGAACAAAGAGAGAAACACGAGAAAGAGTCTCTCCTCACACCCTTGACATGCATGGTTGAGATGAAATCCTTAAAGAGGGATGATAATTCATTAAATTGTTGTTCCCATTCACATCATGATTCCGCATTTTCATTGGGAACACTCACTAACCCATCTCTTTTTGTTTTAATGCCTAGGGAGGACTTATACATTAAGGAGAAATGGCATAAGCAATTGGGTGAAGAAAAGCTGGTAGAGAAAGAAGAAACAAGATTGGAAACTCATGAACATATTTTTGATACTAGTCTTGTTTGTTTGTCATGCAATGAACCTAAGCAGAGAATCTTTTTTTTCTTTTGTGATTTATATGAGTATTCTTCTTTGTTGTTTCAATGTTCAAAAAAAATGTGTTGAAACTATTTGATGTGTGTTGCAGGTTGGTCTTTGACCCTGGAGGATAATCTCCAAGCACATTGATAATAAGAGATTGAACTCTCCCACGATTTCAATCTCATTTTAGATAGCATTTTATTTTCGTCCTTAGACTATTTAGGTTTTGTGTCCTTTCAACACTTATGTTTGTGTGTTTGTTTGTAGGTAAAGAGCTAAAACTCGAGGTCGAATTTTCTCCAACCTGGAGGCAATGATGGAGGAATGGTTAGGGCCGTCATAGGGATTTTGGAGCAGTTGATGGAATCATGCCTAGGACTTTCAAAAAAATCTCGGATTAGCTGTGGATCATAGAATAGGAAATCTTTTTGTAATTTTTGTAATGTTTTTCTTTTTTGTTTGGGCCTTATCAGACCTGTTAGTCGTGTTGGGCTTTTTGATGTTTTGGCCCATACTATATAAGCCCTTGTGAAACACTTTGTTTGTAGATTTGAGTTATATGAAAATTTGAGTTTTCTCCCAAGTCTCGAGGTTCTCCTTAGAACCACCGATCTTTATCTTTGAATCTCCAATTCAAAGTGGTAGATTTTTTATAACGTTGTCGTTGACACAATCAAATTAATACTACGGAATTTATTTTTAACAAGTTAGTTCTTATAAAATCTATACAAAAGAGTTAATCAAATGAAACAAGGAATAAAGAAATAAAATTTGAAAAAGATTAAAAAATTAAAAAGATAAAAACAATGATAAAGAAAAATAGATTGATTCCACCGCTTTTTCAAAATAGATCCATCATCGGTTATCTAAAGGTTATTGCTCAATTAATTATTGTTTTAGATTTTCAAATTAATCATTGTAAATTCTCAATTAATTTGTTGGCGTTCTCACTATTAACCAAAGTAAATTCTCAATCAAAAGCAAGAACTTTGTAGATTAATCATAGTAAATTTAACCAAAGTCTTGAGCTTGTCTTTTTTGCTTTCCCTTGCTCTCTTTATATAGGACTTGAACATGGCTTTTTTTTGTTGCTAAAATCTCTCAAATATCTTTTAAAATAAAGATAAAGATAAATATTTAAAAATATTTGGAGAGATATAGATTATTTGACAAATATAGTTGGTTGATAATATCAATATCTAATATAATTAAATTAATTAATTACTTAAAGATAGATGATAAATTATCACCAATTAATATTTGTATTAATTTTCCAAATCAACCCTTTGCAATCTCCTCAAATTATCTTTTAAATAATCCAATATCTTAAAGATGTATTTGTTTGTTGTGGATCTAAAAAGATTCAAGAGGATATTGTCATATTTAAAAAGATTTGGTAGTTAATATCTTTTACTATTTTATGATATAATTAAATATCTAAAGATATATTTTTCCCAAATTATCTTCTATCATAAAGATATAGAAAACCGCAAGGTCCAATTTTTTGTTTCTCTCTTCTTGGCTTTGTAGAATGCAGAATTTGCGAATTCAACTCAAATAGCAATCTTTTATATACAAGACATGTTCCAATCAGTATTTATAACAAGTATAAAGCCTCAGATTACACAAGAACGCATTAAATCACACCAAAGATTACTTGGTTTTCTTGAGTTTTTAAAGAGTTTCAAAGAGAGTGAGATGAGGGAAAGAAAAATGCATAGTTGTTTTTATACTGGTTCACTCAATCACATAGCTACATCCAGTTTTCCAGGACAACCTAAGCCTGGTTTCCACTATATTCAAAAGTTTTACAAATCACAAACCGAGATTACACTTTTGAACACAAAACACACAAGATTTTTGACTCACACAAAAATCTAGAACCACAACCTACAAGAATCACACTTGTAGACCTGAAATTACATCAAGCAAACCATCCAGAGGCACAAGAACATCCAAACCTGATGGTGGTTGTCCCTAGCACACCATACATGTGTTCTTCAAGCTACTCACAAGCCAAAATGCCTCCAAGATCAACCAAGATCTTCAAACCACGAGTTCCAATTGTGTATTGCAGAGAGAGAACGCTTCCCATAGATGAATGACACGATTTGGTTCAGAAAAACTCAGATTCGCACCTCTACTCGCGAAAACACAGCTTATATAGTTTTGGTTTAAGTGAAATCAGTCGATTGAATTTTCCGTACAGTCAGCTGATTTCACCTGACTTAAGTGAAATCAGTCGATTGAAAAATAATTCAACTGACTGAATGCATTCATACCAGAAACTATATACAGCAAACCTTTTAACCTGTTAAAACCTATTTTAACAGATTAAAAGAGGCACACTAAGGCACACAAGACATCTAACTTATGTCATATAGCCTATCAACAATGTATAACACTAATACATTACATTTAACATGTTATGTACAGATTTAACACACACTAAAACTTAATCTTCAAGAGGATCTTCCTCAATCTTCATCAAACACTTAAGATCTTCATGCACATGGCTTTATCAATTCTTTACTTCTAGCTTGCTTGTGCCAACAATCTCCCCCTGAATTGATGAAGCCAACACCCTCGAGTTGTATTGATGAGCTAAGATCCATAGAGAAACCTGAAAAAGCTTTTGCATACAAGATACCAATATTCCATATATATAACCAAGCAAAAGTACACAAACATACATACATATCACATATGCATATGCTCCCCCTATCATTAATAATATGATTTAACTTCAAATTTTTTATTAAGTTTGCAGTGTTATATGATTACAATAGATTTATTTCAGGTTTTCCAATTTTAACACAATTTTACTCAATTTTCACTCTTTTTTCCCCTTTTGGATTCATCAAATGAAAGTAAATGCATAGATCAATTTGGAAAGATGAAAATTTTCATTAAAGCAGTAACATAGGGGTGTACCAGGGCACCTGGTACGAATACAAACACACCAGAACAGAAACAGAAATTACAGAACATCATGAAGCTAAAAACTGATATAATCAGCCGACTAAAATGAGAAAATAGCCAATTAAAATATTGGAACAGACAGCAGACACACAAAATGCAACATGAAAATGCAATGCATGACCTATGAGCCACCCCCTTCACCCATTCCTAGGGTTGTCTTTATTGTAGACATTGGAGAAGAGGTCATGAACATTATGGAGTTGGTCATCCAAGTCTTGAAAGCTTGTTGTGCAGTACATGTGATGTGCATTTTGTGCCATGTTGAAGTCTTGAAGTTGATTGAGAACCATTCTCTCAAATTGGGAGTATGTAGGTCCAGTATTCTTAAGAGGGTTATACAGCTCAATTGCCATTGGCTGAGGTTCATCTTCCTCTTGGTTTCCTCCACTAGTTCCCGCTTCATGGTCATTTGCTCCAACTTCAATGTTTGCACCTTGATCTCCTTCAATTATTCAAGTGTTGCCTACCTTTGTGAATCCCATCTTGTGCATATTCAGTGTTGAAACATGATTGAGAAAGCTAGTAGACTCCTCAAGCTCTCCTTCCACATCCACACCAAAATGCTCAATGAACTTAGAGATGAGCACCACATATGGAAGCTTGAAATCTGTGAGCCTCTTTGCCTTCATAATATGGTCACGGATTGTGTATGTCCAATCCACCATCACACCATTATGAATGCAGTACATCACCACTAGGTCAATCAATTAAAATCAATTCAAGCAATTCCACATAAGCATAAGTGATTTTAACACATAAAAATACAGAGTTAGTCGACTAAAACTGTACCAGAAAACTATTTTTGGTGCAGTGGTAGTTTTAAGTCAAATCTATGTGTTAAATTTTCCTATTTAGCTGACTAAAAATTTCAAATTTCCTGAAATTCACATCAGACCAATTTGAATCAAATATATGTGTTGTTTTGTGAGATTTAGCTAATTGAAACAGTTCCAGAACACAAATTATGCAGATTTTGACATTTTAAATGAAATCTATGTGTTGAAATTGCAAATTTAGCTAATTGAAATTCTGGCAGTTTTCAAATTATGCAGATTTTTGTCATTTTAATTGCAGCACACACATGATCTAATAAGATTAACAAGCCAAACAGATATCAACATATATTCTTCATGTCAAGAACACTTAATTCAGTTATAAGCTTATTAAATGTATCACGTGCAAGTGGTTTAGTGAATAGATCCGCCAATTGATTTTCAGTTTTCACAAACATGATTTCAATATCTCCTTTTTGAATATGATCTCTTATGAAATGATGCCTGATTTCAATGTGTTTAGTTTTAGAATGTTGGATTAGATTCTTAGTTAGGTTGATTGCACTTGTATTATCACAATAAAGAGGTACCTTCTCTAGCTTTACACCATAATCCATAAGTTGATGCTTCAACCATATGCTTTGAGCACATGCATGTCCAGCTGCTATGTACTCAACCTCAATTGTAGAGAGTGCTACACAAGCTTGCTTCTTGCTATTCCATGAGATTAGGCTTGATCCAAGTAGATGGCATGTGCCACTTGTGTTTTTCCTATCCAATTTACACCCTGCATAGTCAGAATCTGAAAAACCACTAAGAGCAATGTTAGATTCATTAGGATACCATAATCCAACATTAGTTGTCCCTTTCAGATACTTGAGAATTCATTTTGTAACTTTGAATTGCGATTCCTTTGGATTGGATTGAAACCTAGCACACAAGCAAACACCAAATTATATATTCGACCTACTAGCAGTTAGATATAGCAAGGAACCAATTAACCCTCTATATTTGGTTGAATCAACTTGGTTTCCAGCTTCATCTGCATCCATAAGGCAGTTTGTAGCAATTGGAGTGGCAGCCTCTTTGCAATCCTCCATTTTGAACTTTTTCAGTAGGTCAAAACAGTATTTTAACTGGCTTAAAAATGTCCCATGCTTGAGTTGCTTCACTTGCAGTCCTAGGAAGTAGGTTAGCTCTCCCATCATAGACATCTCAAATTCTCCCTGCATAGCTGCAACAAACTCTTCACACATGGAGTTATTATTTGATCCAAAGATTATATCATCTACATATACTTGAACAAGTATTATATCACTTGCATGCTTTCTAATGAAAAGTGTTTTATCAACAACACCTCTAGCATATCCTTTAGATAAAAGAAAGTTGCTTAACCTCTCATACCACTATCGTGGTGCTTGTTTCAAACCATATAAAGCCTTTTTCAATTTGAAAACATGATTAGGATAGAGGTGATCTTCAAAGCCGGGTGTAACATCCCTAAGGAATATTACTGATATTAAACAAATAAAATTCGAAATACAATAAATACCGCATTGAATAAAACTATTTCCCAAAATAAAGGAAATTTAGAACCTCAATAAATAATAAGCTATAAAACCAAGAGTCCAAAGTTTCATAAAACTGAAATAAAAGTTAATGGCTCCCACCAGATTTACATGATATTCTCAACGTTAAAATGATAAAACATAGAATATATGTATATACGAAAAGAACATCCCCTGCTAGCCCTCGCTCCGAGTCTAAGCATCTCCTGGCCCACCTGTCACATCATCTGGTCTCGGATAACAAGTTATCCGATCATCACCACACACACACAAAAAGGGTGAGCTATGCACAATATATATAAACAAACATGAATATAAATATGTTTCCTAACCCAAAATAGCATAACTAAATTCTTATACATTTCAAATCATCCCACCATGACCTCATAGTCCTTCATGAGTCATATGCATGCACTAGATCTTGGGACTTCACTGTGCTTCCACGAAACTAACTCATTCGTGGTCCAACCCTATGAGCCTATCCCGCTCATAGTCCTGCCCTACAGACTCTTCGCCTGTAGTAAATCATCCAAGTCTTCTCACTTGGACCCTGGCACGCACGCAATCACCATATTATGGACTCCTCGCCCAATAGTAGCCGACGGAAACATAACAGTTCCTTGCCCATCGTGCGCCCGACACATGCAATCACCATACTAAGGACTCATCGCCCATTAGTAGCCGACGAGAACTCAACCAGTTCCTTGCCCATCATGTATCCAACAACCAAGCACATCCCAGACCCCTATGGGACTTAATCCTTCAAGCCCAAACAACACACCACATGCATATATAACCTAACCTTAATAAAAACAGTCAAAACACACTCACCAGTACATATAAACATAATAATTCGCATAAACTCATTTAAGCTAGGGACTTCTCACCCAAGCTAAGCTCTCAGCCTCGCTTAGGCTAACCCACCTCGCCTGAGCGAGCTACAAACAGTGACCATATCACATTATCTCGCTTAGGCGAGATCCTCTCGCCTAGGCGAGATCATCTCTCGCCCAAACACCCAATTCAAACTCGCCTGGGCTAAAAATGCAAACAAGGTATCACACTTGACCACGACATCTCGCTTAGGCGAGGCCGTCTCACATGAGCGAAACCCTGGTTCGCTCAAAACCCAAAAAGCCCTCGCCTAGACGAGAAGTCGCGCTCAACACGCGCAATTTCATCACTATCTCGCTTAGGCGAGCCCCACTCACCTGAGCGAGTGTCTGGGTCGCCCAAACTCAAGACTCTTCGCCTGAGCGAGAACCGCGAGAAAGATAAGATTATGAGTCCCTGCATGTCTCGCCTAGGCGAGTCCCACCCGCCTGAGCGAGAATTGCAAGTTCTACACTGTTTTACGCACACAAGCACTGCATCAGAGACCCAAAAATGCTCCCAAAACCCACCAATTCAATTGTCAACATTACACTCAAAGAATAACAAGATACAATTGCCATACAGACTCCCATTCTCACTTTTCATACCATAAGAATATACACAACACAGAATAGCCATCATGAGCACCAATTCACATGAAATTCCCAATACAACAGTACCAAATACCAATCCCCTAATTCCTCTCATAAGGAACTCGAAATTTCATGGCAAAACAACATCACAAGCATACAATATAACCAAAAACATACAATTTCAGTTCAGCTCCCCTAACCTGGAATTTGTGATTAAGAATTGAGAAAGATAGAACCCTTGATTCGCAATTTCCTTCTTGCTTCAGCCTTTGCACACCCAACTCAACCTCTCACTTTCCAATTTCGCTCTCCTCTCAAGCTGCCCTAGACAATTTGCAGAAAACCCTTCTTTTTACCTAAAATTTGCCTTTTATAGTTGTCTTAAAAATGGGTTTTAAAAATAAAACGAAATTGGGCTTTATTGTGGTTTTCCCAACCCTCTTGGCTGCCCCATCCTGCTAGGTTGTCCCTACCTCTCCACATTCATACCATAATTAATAGTTAGCAAAAATAAAGCTTACTCTACGCCCATCAAGGTTTGACCCCGTGACCTTCCACTCATAAGGCCAAAGCACAACCACTATGCCAATTCACATTTGGTGATAATCATTATAATCTTATGATTATACTATCACTCACCACTCACAATTACATTACCAAAACAAAATAATAATAAACCATACAACACATAATTGGCATACATAGGACTCGAACTCAAGTCCTCTCACACAAACCAAGTACTCTCAACCATTTGAGCTAGTACTTTTCCACATCACACCCAGCAATAATTAATGCCATAAAGTTCCACTCACATTAATTAATTAATTAATTATTTAATTAATAAATTTCATGGGTCTTACACCAGGGGGTTGTGATACATATACATCTTCATTTAAGAAACCATTCAAGAATGCACTTATCACATCCATTTGAGAAAGTTTGAAATTACAGATGCATGCATATGCTAAAAATAACCTCACAGCTTCTAACCTAGCCACAGGTGCATATGTTTCATCAAAATCAATGCCTTCCTCTTGATTATAACCTTTAGCAACTAGCCTAGCCTTATTCCTAACTATATTACCATTTTCATCCATTTTGTTCCTAAACACCCATTTAGTACCAATCATATTCATTGCATCAGTTTTAGGAACAAGGGACCACACATCATTTCTAGTCAATTCATTAAGTTCATCTTGCATAGAAACAACCCAATTACTATCACACAATGCATCATTCACATTCTTAGGTTCAATTTGAGAAACAAATGCAACATGTTGAAAGAATGCAAGCTTGCGTCTAGTGGATACTCCCTGTTCTATATCACCAATTATGTTGTCCTTTGGTAGTTCTTTTGGGTTCAATCCACTCCTTGGGTAAGTTATTGTCTGCAGCTTTTTCAGTCGACTGAATTTCCTTTTCAGCTAACTGATTTCCTACAGTAGTTTCCAATTCTACAGCAGATTTCTTTTCCTGTGTTGTTTCTTCTTCATCTACAATCTTAGGCACATGCTCTTGCAATTTTGGGTTAGTTTCATCAAATACAACATGCATATACTCTTCAACAATCATCAATCTCTTATTATAGACTCTATATCCATGACTTTGTGTAGCATAGCCTAGAAAAACACCTTCATCCGCTTTTGCATCAAACTTGCCAAGACTTTCTTTGCCATTGTATAAAATGAAACACTTACACCCAAATACTTTTAGGTGACTTAAAACAGGCCTCCTCCCTTTGAAAAGTTCATAGGGCGTTTTCTTCAAAATTGGCCTAATCAACACTCTATTTAAAACATAGCAAGCAGTGTTGACTACATCAGCCAAAAGTACTTAGGTAGTGAATTCTCATTTAACATAGTTCTAGCTAGTTCCTCAAGTGATCTATTTTTCCTTTCAACAACACCATTTTGTTGTGGAGTTCTTGGTGCAGAAAAATTATGTTTAATGCCATGCTTTTCACAAAAGTGTTCAAACTTTTCATTTTGAAATTCCCCACCATGATCACTTCGAATGGACACTATCTTGGAACTCTTTTCATTTTCAAGCAACTTAGCAAGTCTTTTAAAAGCATGAAAAGTGTCATTTTTGGCAGCTAAGAACAAAGTCCATGTGTACATAGAGAAATCATCTACTATGACTAATGCATAAAGATTGCCACCAAGGCTCATGGTTCGAGATGGACCAAATAGATCCATATGAAGCATTTCTAAAGGTCTTTCAGTTGAAACAACATTTTTGGGTTTGAAAGATACCTTGGCCTGTTTTCCTTTTTGACATGCTTCACACACTCTATCCTTCTCAAACTTGAGTTTTGGTAGTCCTTCAACCAACTGTTTTCTATTTAGCCAATTAAAATGTTGCATATGTATGTGACAAAGTCTCCTATGCCATAACCAAGTGTCATCCTCTTCTGTAAGCAAACAATGGATGCTAAATGATGCATGATGCAGATCACGTAGATATATATTGTTGACTCTCTTTCCTATCAAAACAATACTACAATGTGCATCATATATCAAGCAATTATTTGGTTCAAACATCACTTTAAAGCCTTTGTCACATAATTGACTTATACTTATCAAATTATGTTTGAGCCCTTCTACCAGCAGCATATTCTTGATGTTGAAAGAGGATTCATTGCCTATGACTCCATTTCCAAGGATTCTTCCTTTGTTGTTGTCTCCATAGGTTACAAATCCTTCTACTTTTCTTGTTTTATGACCTGCAAAACAACATAGTATTACATGGTACCCTTTAATAGTTTGGGTCCAACATGGTTATGCCTTTCTAGATCCTTTTGGGATCCATTTCATAATTCCCTTAGGTACATCATACTTTCTAACATGACAATTCTTAAGAATGTGACCTTTCTTCATACAGTAGTTGCAAGAAATGAAGGGCATAACATTTGGCTCACTCTTGGAAAAGAAACTAGAGAACTTCTTGGCTTTCTTTTCATGGATAGGTGTATAACCAAGTCCAGCCTTTCCAAAAACACAATTTTGAAAGCCAAGAACAGCTTCCAAGTTTGCTTTTCCTCTTGTGAACTTTGCACATGTTTTCAAAAGGTATTTCACTTGATTTTTTCAAAGTAGTGCATTTTTCACAAGGTTTTATAGCTAGCTGTTTTTCAGAACAATGGACTGAATTACTGTAAATCATTTCTAAATGTTCAAAATCAGTTTTTAAGTCGACTGTTTCTGATTCTAGTTGGCTAACTCTGTTTTCTAGCCAACTATTTAATCCTTTTAGCCGATTGTTCATGACAGTAATTCTGTTTGCCTCACTATGCAACTCTTCAAAGTCATGCAACAATTGGTAATAGTCATTCTTATCTTTGGATGACAAGAAACTTACTTGGCTTGATGAGGATGATTCATATCCGGCCATGAGGCATAGATTTGCTTCCTCACTTCCTTCTTGAGATTAAGTGCTTGTTGAATCATCATTGTCCTCCCAAGCTATGTAGGCACGTCTTTCCTTGCCCTCTTTCTCCTTTTTCTTATCATCAACCTTCTCCTTCTCTTTGTTAACATTAGGACATTCAATCTTGATATGTCCTTGCTTTCCACAATTATAACATGAGAATTTAGAAGAATTACTTGAATCATTTTGTTTAGAATTGGACCTCCTTTGATTACCTTTGTTGCCTTTCTTCTTGAGATACTTCCCAAACTTCTTGACTAGTAGATTCAAGTTCTCATTATCACTAGATTCAACAGCCTCTTCCTCGGTTTCATCACTCTTCTTAGAGCTAGCCTTCAAGGCTATGGGTTTTACCTTTTTCTCACTTGTTTCAAGCTCACTTAGCCTTTTCATTTTAATCTCATGCTCTCTAAGCTTACCAAACAGTGCAGCTGTTGTAATGATGCTTAAATCCTTAGATTCAGATGTGGCAGTCACCTTTGGTTGCCAATTTCTATCAAGACACTTAAGCACTTTGATGTTTAGCTCATCTTTGTCAAATTCTTTGCCTAGACCCATGAGATGGTTGACTATGTGAGTGAACCTCTTTTGCACTTCAGCTATGGACTCTCCTTTTTGCATCTTGAAAAGCTCATACTCTTCAATCAAGGCATGCTTCCTTACTCTCTTCACTTCACTTGTTCCTTCATGTGTAACCTCTAGGACATCCTACATTTCCTTTGCATTCTTACATTGGGAGACCCTAAAATATTCATCCATACTCAAAGATGAAGTAATGATGTTCTTGGGATTGCAATCATATTGAGCTCTTCTCCTTTCTTCATCATTGCATTCACTTCAAGGATTGTCTACCTACTTATTATCAACAACACATTTAGGAGTATATGGTCCATTAACTATTGCATCCCAAATTCCCTTGTCTATAAATTCAATGAAAATTTGCATCCTTATTTTCCAAAACTGATAGTTTAGGCCACAAAACATAGGTGGTCTATGAATAGAGGCACCTTCAGCAAAAGGGAGTTTACTTTCAGCCATTTTAAAATATTTTTGATCAAACTTGAATACCTTTCAAGAACCTTGCTCTAGATACCAATTGTTAGTTTTGAAATGGTGAGTTTAGCCAAGAAGGGGGGGTTGAATTGGCTTTATAAAACTTTTTCGAAAGCTTAAATCTCTTTTCAATTGAATCTAACGGACTGGAAAGTTTGGATGTAAATGCAGCAGACTAGTACACTTTCAGTCGATTAAAATATAAAACAGCAGACTCAATTGTTCTTGATGCTATGAAACAGTCGATTAAAAAGGCAATTCTGTTGGCTAAAATACTGGAGAATTATGCAGAATGCAAAATTTGCGAATTCAACTCAAACAACAATCTTTTATATATAAGACATGTTCCAATCAGTATTTATAACAGGTATAAAGCCTCATATTACACAAGAACGCATTAAATCACACCAAAGATCAAATTGCTTAGTTTTCTTGAGTTTTTAAAGAGTTTCAAAGAGAGTGAGATGAGAGAAAGAAGAATGCACAGTTGTTTTTATACTGGTTCACTCAATCACATAGCTACATCCAGTTTTCCAGGACAACCTGAGCCTGGTTTCCACTATATTCAAAAGTTTTACAAATCACAAACCAAGATTACACTTTTGAACACAAAACACACAAGATTTTTGACTCACACAAAAATCTAGAACCACAACCTACAAGAATCACACTTGCAGACCTGAAATCACATCAGGTAAACCATCCAGAGGCACAAGAACATCCAAACCTGATGGTGGTTGTCCCTAGCACACTATACATGTGTTCTTCAAGCTACTCACAAGCCAAAATGCCTCCAAAATCAACCAAGATCAACCAAGATCTTCAAACCACGAGTTCCAATTGTGTATTGCAGAGAGAGAACGCTTCCCAGAGATGAATGACACGATTTGGTTCAGAAAAACTCAGATTCGTACCTCTGCTCATGAAAACACAGCTTATATAGTTTTGGTTTAAGTGAAATCAGTCGATTAAAAATAATTCAACTGATTGAATGCATTCATACCAGAAACTATATACAGCAAACCTTTTAACCTGTTAAAACCTATTTTAACAGATTAAAAGAGGCACACTAAGGCACACAAGACATCTAACTTATGTCATATAGCCTATCAACAATGTATAACACTAACACATTACATTTAACATGTTATGTACAGATTTAACACACACTAAAACTTAATCTTCAAGAGGATCTTCCTCAATCTTCATCAAACACTTAAGATTTTCATGCACATGGCTTTATCAATTCTTTACTTTAAGTGTGCTTGTGCCAACAATGTTTACGGATCTAGTTTAATGGTTGTGTTTGGTTTTGACTTTTCTAGCTGAGTTTACAGATTTGGTTTACGAATCGTGTTTTATGGGTCGATTGTACGTGTTGTGTTTGTGGGTCAAGTTTATGGGATAGGTTTACGGGATGAGTTTACGAGTCCAGTTTTCAGGCCAGGTTTACGGGCTGAGTTTACTAGTCGTTTCTTTCGCTTGAGTTTATAGATCCAGTTTAGGGTCGATTTTGCCGAAGAGTTTATGGGTCTAGTTTACGGGTTGAGTTTACGGGTTGGGTTTACAAATCGAGATTACAGGTCGTATTTTATAGCTCAAATTTGTTGGTCGAGTTTACGAATCAAATTTACAGGTCGAGTTTAAAGAAATTTTGCGGGTCGTGATTAAGGTCGTATTATACATGGTCAAATTTTTAGGTTGAATTTAGAAGTCGATTGTAGGGGTCATGTTTACCAGACAAGTTTATGATTGAGTTTATTAGATAGGTTTACGTGCCGAGTTTACTGGTCGAGTTTACGAGTCAAGTTTTTCGGACGAGTTTACTGGTCCTGTTTACGGGTCTAGTTTACTGGTTGAGTTTCGTTTCAAATTTTCCCCCAATTTTTTAGGGTTCATCCCCATTTATGTCCAAGACGAGAAATTCCACCCCAAATCCGAAACAGACCTATATCGTTTAGTAATTAGAGTTCAATTGGTATTTCTTTCGAGTTTCGTTTCAGATTTTCATTTTTCCATTGCGTTTTATTCGCTCATTATGGTGGGTTTTATTCAAATGGACGCAGGGAGAAACAATAATTATTTGTGTTAGCTGAATTAAGTATCGCATTTTTTGCTTTCCTTAGCAAGCAATTGATGTTTGATTGAGATAGAGTGAATGTGTTACGTTGTCTCTATTTACGTTTATGGTGATTGCGAGCTGGATTTCATTTGGAACAACAACCAACTATGCATAGCAAGTGGTGCTGCAAGCAATTTGATTTGGTTGGTTTCATACCAGGTGTTTGTGAAAATGGTTTAGTGAAGAATTTTGTCTCGTTTAAATTGGTGAAGCTGCAAATGGTTGGCACTTGGAATGTTCACTAATGTGGTTGGATTGGCGTTGAATTTTTGAACACATCATGGTGTGTTGTGTTGAAGCACGCGGTGTGTTGTGTTGTTTCAAGCAGTGGAAAATTGTTGGTAAACTTTTAGAATAGTGTTGGTAGTGGTGATTATTGGACAATAGTTTTTCGCGCATTGCAGTCCATTTTCTTGGTGCATCAGCCACTTTTATTTGTCCAAATTGGCAAAAGCTTCATTTAATTTAGTGTAGAAAAGTGGTGTGGTGCAATTTGTCAAGCAATTTCACGCGGGGCTCAAATTTAGTTGTTCTAAGTTGATGCTGCAAGACTTAAAGTGCTTGAAGTGGTGTCGGTGCAAAGTAGAAACTTCATGCTTGACGAGTTGTTGCGTAGAGCGGTGGAACAAGTTTTCACAACAATAGTTGGAATAGTTGTGCAATACGTTTTGGTTTGAATCCATGGCTTTTGGAAGTACAGTGATTTGGTGCTTGAATTCATTCCAAAGGCTGCTCCAAAGAAAAAGGAAGCTTGGAGGTGTTATGATTGATGTGGTTGGTGGAGTTTGGAAAAGGCACAAAAGTGGTTGTTTTCCTTTATTGCAAGTTGTTGGTAAAGTCAAACTGAAGGAGTAGGTGCATAATTGTGATTTATTTGGTACACTAGGAGCTCTTAGCATGAGTTTAGTGTAGTTATGTTAGTTGTTGCCATGTTTTAGTCCTTTCGGTGCAAAATTGGTGCAGCAGATATCTTCAGTGGTTGTGGTTTGGTGGTGAGTGACTTAAGTGCAGGTGTTGTTTTTCCACTTGAGTCTAGCTCAAGAGAAGGCTTAGAAGTTTCACTCACAAACGAGGAGACTCTTACAAGGTTGAACAAAAATAGTGCCTATTCTTCAAAATGTTCAACCCTTTTACAAGTCTAGGAGCACCCTTTATGTAGAAGAGTTTAAGGGCCTCTAAGCAAATAAAAGATACATAAGGATGTCTCTACAAATTAATAACCCTAGCTTATAGAAACTAGGTCAAATTAGGTTACAAAACATGAGACAGATGAGCTAACTATGGTATGTTCAATGCTAATTTCGTCCAAGCCCTAAACAAGACCAATAAGGTATCTCATATGCCTCCAAAAAGTGGCCTAAGTGTACTAAAATGAAAAAGGAGACCAAAGGTACAAAAGTACATTTGCTTTACTTTTTTGCTTTTTCTCTCTCCTTCACCTATGCATGCGCTGAATCATCCACAACTTCTTAACATAATTAAACCTACAAAATACATAAGCAAGGATTAGTATGTTAACTTAGGTTAATTTAACTAGTCAAAAAGTTAAACATAGTCAAAGGTCAATAAGTCAACTAACGTTAAGTCAACTTAGGGAATTTCAAGCATAGTGAAAGATAAGACAATGGAAGGGATTAAGGAACTCCATTTCTAAACATATGGGTTTCCCTAAGCAAATGTCTTCGGCCACCATACTTGGTAGGGGTCAAGCCTACATCAAAACCTCCAAAATTAACAAACCATGGTAAAAATATACTTTTAGACTTACCTTAGATGCCTAAACTAGATATGCTTAAAGCACCATTTGTTGCACCTTATCCGGAGTTAAAGTGTAAGATCCGCTAAATTTAATTAATTAATTAATAAATGCGGGAGTGGGAGCCTTTATGACATTTAATTCTTACAAGTATGATGTGGAAAAATACTAGCTCAAGTGGTTGAGAATACTTGGTTGTGTGTGAGGGCTTGGATTCAAGTCCTATATATGCCATTTATGTGCTATTTAATTTATAATTATTTTAATTATGTAATTGTTTTACAAAATATGTTGGTTGTGGTGTGTGATATTATATTCTTAAATGAGTAAGAATTATCACGAAATATGAATTCGTTTGATGGTTGTGCATTAGTTTGACATTGGCATGGTTATGGGTTCGAACCTTGGTAAATCTAAATTAAACTTCCTTTTTGCTAAAATTAATTTTGGCATGAAAGTGAAATGGTAGAGAAAACCCTAGCTGAAGAGCAGTCAAGAAGGACTGAAAAACCGTCCATAAGTGACTTTGAATGACAATTAAGTTCATCCTTAACGTCATTTTCGTTTTCCCTTCATCATTGCTAATTAAGACACCCTTAAAAGACAAATTTTGAGAGAATAGGAAGGTTTTGAGGCTGGATTTTTTAGAACATTGTAAGGTGCACGAATTCAAGGAAAAATAGTGGTTAGAGAGTGAATTAGAAGGGCTGAATTGAGGTGGTGCTAAGGAGGTCATTGGTGATCAAACAAGGAACTCTAGCTTGTGAAATTTTAAGCAAGGGAATCCAGGTTAGTGGAGCTTTACGCGTTAATCTTATGTTTAATTCTGATTGGCATGTTAAATATAGTATGATTATGATTGAAATCCTTTTATTTTGTTTAATCTAGTATTTCTGGAAATTTCCAAAAACTGCTTGGTAGGCGATGAACTGCCACCAGGCGACTCATCCCCTTTCGAGGCAATTCAGGGTTCCTGTAGAGGAATCGCCCGCCAATTAAATTTTTCAAATAGTATATTCGACAAATTTTGACCAATCCTTGTCCAGAGTTGACTGGTTGACTAGTTTTGACTCTTTGACAGTCCATTGAGAGGGTGCCACGTGTCAAGGTAGTCTCTCTCAAATCATATTTCTCTTCCCGATATTAGGGTTTGGCTGCCGTGATGGTTGCCGCAAGGTGCATTTCATAGATCCAATGGCGGCCACTATTTCTCTGTTGGAGGACATGTTTAAGTAACACATTTGCTGCTATTGCGATGCTGATGACGCGAGGCATGCATTGTAGTTGCAATGGTGGTGCTCATAGCTGCAGATCAGAGGTCCGTGAATGGTGGTTGTCACGGTGGCTGCAGATTTAATATAGAAGGTGTTGTTGGGTCTGCGGCTCTTGTAGAGAAGTGGTGCCCAGTCGCGTTCTCGAGCAGTGATGGTAGTTGCACGAAGGGCTCACGACTACAGGTCACGGTGGCGCTACCATTGAAGGTTCGAGCATGGTGCTGCCATGAGCGCGTTCATGACTTCACATTCGATCATGGTGCTGCCATGAGCGCAGCCGTGATGACGAATATGCAGACCATGAGTGGTGGTCGTTGGCGCGACGTTAACGGCAAGGAAGAAGATGCTTCGCTGGTTCATGCAAATGACGTTTTTTTGTGGTTTCAATGGCTGACGGCGTCTAGCATGGTGGCTTCATGCAAGAGGATGGTGGACTTCGCATTGCAGGTGCTACCGGTGGTTTTGGGTCTGTTCCGGTGAGTTGCAGGTGCGAAATATGCAGGTCTCGCGAGCTCGAGTGGTGCGGAAATGGAGGTTCTGACAGTGTGATGATTGGAGAAGATGGAGGCGCGAAGAAGAAGTAATGGAGGGTGGTGGTTGCGGCATGGTGGTGGTGAGAGAGAAGGAAGATTAGGGTTAGGGTTTCTGATTGTGTGAAAAAGAGAAGGTGATGAGGTGTCTTTTTTTATTTGGTTATTTTAGTGAGTGAAGGATTGCAACATGGCATGATCTGGGTGAGTGGAGTTTAAGTGGTAGGAGGGGGTGCAAATTAGTAAAAGTAGGGGTGCAGAACAGATTTAAATGACCCACTTGGAGGAGGGGTGTGTAAAATAAAAACTAGAGGTGCATTTAGCTCCTGAAGCATTCCTTTCCAGAATTAAATGGCCCAATGGCAGGAGGGGTGTATAAAAATGAAAACTGGGGGTGCATTTAGCTCCTGAATTATTCCTCTCCAAAGTTTCTAACTTTGGACTTATTTTGTAACTTGAAATACTCCAAATTCACACTCTTAAGGACCTAAATTAAATTCCAGTTGCATTATTAAACGTTCAGAATATTCGATAAGATTTTATGCAACTAAAATCAATTCCTAAGCGCAAAAATGATATTAAATCCCCAAAATTTAAACATTTAATGAGGGCAGAAGTTTCAATTCATCACACCCACCAGGCGGTCCAGAAGTGAGTTTCACATGGCGCCTCGTGAGCAGCGCCAGGTGATGTTGCTACAGCAGATTTGTGATGTACTTATTTTGATGTGCGTGATCTACAAAGCTTCTAGGATATCTTAAAGGTCGGCTTGCTGGTGTTCCTTGAGTTGTGCTCGAAACGTATCCCTTGAGTTGTGGATTAGGATAGGGGTAAAAGCACGTGGTATTTTTTGAGTTGTGGCTCGGAATAACATCTCTTGAGTTATGGCTCGGGATGGCGGATGAACACATGGAACTCTTGAGTTATGGCTTGGGTTGGTGAGTGTTTGCCGGTGTGAGTGTGCACGTAGTGGCGTGTACGGATGGGTTCAATTAGATTGTCCTCCTCAGTAATTAACTGAAGATTTTGGTAGTCTTGGGACGTTACGAATGTTATTCGTATTGGGAACTCCACCTGGCGTTACGGTGTGTGATCCGTAGCATGGTTTCTCGCACATGCTCTATCAGTTGTGGCTGATAGGTGTGGCAGCAAGACATCTTAAGGTACTCACTAGAAGATGTAGAACACGGTTGACATGGTAGTGGCCATGTGTGTGAAATCAAAGGATGGATTTCCTTTGGTGTAGTTATGATATATGTATTTGTTGTGTGTGTCTATATATATATATATATATATATATATATTCTGTTAGCTCACCCTATCTACTTGTGTTTGGCGATGCTCGTATACGCGGTATACGTGAGAAGATGATGTTGCAGGTGGATCTAGTAAGGCGTAGAGCCGGAGTGGGGCTAGTCTTGGGAGATTTTATCAAAATTTTATGTTTTATGATTTTAAATCAGTTGTAAACTCTTATATTATTAGACTTTAATTTTTATAATGGATAATTACCCCTTTTGGGTTTTAGTTATGGTTATGGTGAAATAAAGATTTAAATTTCCCTCGTTTTTCGTAAATGAGGTATTAATAAAAGACACCTATTTACTATCTATTAAAATTTATTTATTTATTTATTTAAATCTGTAATATCCTATCGGGATGTTACATAAAGCATCACCATGGAGTGGGATAGAAGAAGGTGTCTCAGTCATGGAATTGGTTGAATGAAAAGCTTGCACCTAATGTTGTGGTGGTCGAGTAGGATAGTCTGTGATGATATGACCATGTTGCTTACCATAGTTGAAAACTTTTGATTGAAATGACGACCAAATTGTTTACAGGAATGACATTTAACTTATCATTCATCTTTGCTTTTATCTTAGGCAGTATAGGCAACAACAACATGCAGAATAGCAGAGTGTTCAGTTCATAAGTTTAGGAAATCGGGATAATATTCTTAAATAGAAAAATTAGCCTAACTATAATTGGCTATGTCCAATTCCAACTGAAAGTGTTTGGTAGAATGATCGTGATTGAAAACGCGTTTGAGATAATTCTACATGTCTTTGGCAGTAGAAAATGAACATAGGTTATTGACCATTGAGGCTCAATAGACCCCAAGAGCCAAGAAATAACTTCAGTATCCTTCATCTCCCAAGTAGCCAACTCAGTCCTGTCGTGGGGTTAGAGGAGTAACCATCGACATGACCCCACATGCCTTCCCTAGCACGAACAACCTGAATTGAAACTCCTAAGCAACATAGTTTTTATCGTTAAAATGAACACAAAGACTCTTCGTAGTCATGAAAATAGAGAGAAAAGAGCATGTGCAAAAAAGAAGAAGAATAAAGAATAAAAATAGAAGCACAATAAGGAGCAATAGTGGTCCAAGAAGCAAGATGTGAGAACCAAACATCATAAAACAATAAAAAGGATCAAAGCATAGCCAAGTAACACCACAAGCTCCGTTGAAAGAAATAAAGATTGAAGCGACAACCTTGGTGTGGGAATTAAGGGAGATTATAGTGGAGAAGGAAGATGTATTGGGAAAATTTTGTCATCGAGGCAATGTGATGAGTTGGAAGGGATCTTACAAAGGTGTAAAAGGGAGTTTTTAGGAAGTTCTTGAACTACCTTTAAGAAAGGAGATTGATCATAAAATACCCATCAAGGTTGGTGAAAATCTGCTCAATGTAAGACCCTACAGATATCCGCACTTGCTTAAATTAGAAATATAAAACAAGTGTCTAAAATGCTCAGAACATGAATAATTAGGCCTAGTAACAACCCATACTCAAGTCTAGTTATTTTAGTCAAAAAGAAGGATGAGAATTGGAGGTCTTGCATTGACTATCGAGCTCTAAACAAGGCTACAATCCCTAATAAATTTCCTATATCTGTTATTGAGGATATGCTAGATGAATTACATGGAGCTAAATTTTTTTCCAAAAGTTGAACTTAAAGTTAGGTATCACCAAATAAGGGTGGATAAGGAAGATATCCAAAAAACCTTTTTTCACACTCACCATGGGCTTTACGAATTCTTGCTTATGCCTTTTCGGCTAACTAATGCCACAACATTTTTCCAATGTGCTATGAACAATGTCTTACACATGTGTTTGTGGAAATGTGTTTTGGTGTTCTTTGACGACATTTTAATCTACAACAAAATGTGAGAATATCATATAACCCACTTGAAACAAGTACCAAAAACATTACAACAGCAGAGATTCTTTACAAATAAGAAGAAATGTGATTTTGGGAAGAAATGAGTGAGGTATTTAGGCCATGTGATCTCACATAAGGGAGTGGAGATAGATCCTGAGAAATTGGTAGTTATTCACCAGTGGCCAACACCTAAAATTATGCCTTGAGAGGTTTTCTTGGTCTTATAATTTATTATAAGCAATTTATACAAGACTATGCGAAGATACCTAGACCTCTCACAAATTTGCTGAAAAAGGGAAGTTTTGAGTGGAATGAGGATAACACCAAGGCTATGAGAATCTAAAAATAGCCATGACAACAACGCTTATGTTGAAATTACTGGATTTCAGCCAGCCTTTTTCTATTGAATATGATGCATCAGGGATTGGGATAAGAGTTGTTTTGTCCCAAATTAAGAAGCTTGTAGTTATTTTCAACAAAACCTCACTTAACAAATGCATTAATGAAAAGGAGTTAATGGCTTTGGTGCTAGCTATTCAACATTGGAGACCATTTCTCCAAAATCCTTAACTTTAAAATATATATTTTCTTAATAATCTCGAATGGATTTTTTTTTATCCAATTGAATTTGAATATGTAATATCATAATAATGATAGAAATGAAATGCAATTTTTATATTCCTAAAAAGAATATGGGTACATATACCCATTTTTTGAAGGTTGTTCAAGCTTTTCGTAGGAGAATGGCATGGATTACATCAATTGTAGCGCTTGGTACTTGAACTTTGGCTCGAGGCATTTTCGCTACCCCTTATTACCCTGAAAAAGCAGGGACACCATGCGTCCTTGAACCAATAACCAAGTGTATAAAGATTAGAAGAGTCTATGGTACCTTCTAGAGCTGTGATTAACAAACCAAAACAAGTAGAAATTGTGGACCAAATTATAGGGTATGAGTTTGATATTGTATATAGGACAAGGGCATCCAACAAAATGGAAGATACCCTACCTAGGAGGTTCAAATATAGGGTTGAGGAGGAAAAGGAATTGCAGATCTTGTCCTAACCATTTTGGCAAGATTTTCAAGCAATGATAGAGGATGTAAAGGATGGCGTTGTTTTGCAGAAAATTATAGAGGACTTAACAAACAATTATGGATTGGATGGTCATTATACTTTGGAGCATGGACACTTGCATTATAAAGGTAGTTTTGTCATATCAACTACATCTCCCTATATCTCGAAGCTCGTGGCAAAATATCATACTTCTCCCAGAAGTGGTCATTCAAGGGTTTTTAGGACGTATAAGAGGGTGGGACAATCACTTTATTGGATTGGAATGAAGAAAATGGTAACAAAATTTGTGGCAGCATGCTTAGTTTACCAGAAACACAAGTATTTGGCTTCCACACCACAAGGGCAGTAACAACCTTTGCCTATACCTAATGCAGTTTGAGAAGATGTAAGCATGGACTTCATAATGAGTCTTCCTAAATCAAATGGACATGATGCCATTTTGGTGGTTGTAGATAGGTTGAGTAAATATGGGCACTTTATACCGATTAAACAACCTTATTTAATCAAAAGTATAACGAAAATGTTTATCAAAGACGTGATGAAATTACACGGGATTCTCCCGTCAATGGTCAGTGATAAAGATCCCACTTTTTTGAGTCAATATTGGAAGGAGTTGTTTCGACTACAAGGAACCTCTGTTAACATAACCACGACTTACTATCAAGAATTAGATGGTCAAACCAAAGTTTGAACAAAACTTTGAAGACATATTTAAGGTATTTCAGCTTTGAATAACCTAAGACACGACCTTGTTTATCTGTTGCAGAATACTAGTATACACTATTTTTCAAGGAGCAACCACCTACAATTAGTTGGTTTGTACCAAGTGAGACTACTGTTGAAGTGGTGACACAATATTTGATGACAAGAGATGAAGCTCTTAATGAGCTCAAGTTTCACTTAACTAGAGCTTAAGAGCACATGACTAAGTTGGCAAATAAACATCGAAAACTGTCACAAATCAAAGTAGGGGATTAGGTTTTTTTGAAGATTTTTTCTCATTGACAAGTCTCCATGCCCATAAGGTTGCATCCTAAGTTGTCAGCGAGATACTATGGGTCGTTTTTGGTCTTAAGACAAGTTGGGCTAATAGATTTTGGACTGCAACTTCCTACTACAACGAGGATTCATCCCATCTTCTATGTTTCCCAATTGAAGCGAGTTATGGGAGCACATCAAGTAGAAAGAGAGTTTCCAGAGAAGCTACAAGGAAGAACCTCTGTTTGCCTTCCCGATAGAGTGCTTGATAGAAAGATTGAGCAACAACCAAGGCAAGAAGAACCAACTTATCAGGTTCTGATTTAATGGTTGGAGGAGGAGCTGATGCAACCACATGGGAGGATGTAACTACTATCAAACACCAATTTTCGGACTTCAACCTTAAGGACAAGGTTGCTTGTACAAGGGAAGGTAATGTTAGCAAATTAAATGTTTATGTAAGAAGGAAGAAAATAAATAGTTAGTTGGTAGGTTGTGAGGTTTGAATGTTATGATGAATGTTATGTTTTTGTTTGAGAAGTTGGATGTGATTCGTAATGTCTTGTTTGAAGGGAAACCTTTTCCCTTGATTGTATTCTTGTAATCTTGCTATGGTGAAATAAATGAGGCAAATTTAGTATTGTGTGGATGTGCTACTCATGTTCTTGGGTGGGTAAATTTTGAATATCTACTTCTTTCATCAAGAAACCCAACAAATTATCTTTTCTCTACGAGTTAGTTTTCTTATATGATAATTCATAATATCCTACATTGTCATATCTCGTAGAACGCTACCAAGAATACTCTGCTAATGATTTTATTTTGACTAAAATACTTTTTGGTTCTAATTTTTGTTAAAATTAATCAATGTGATCCTTTATTTTTATTTTTTTTTTTTCAATTAAATCTCAATTTTTTTTTAAACAATTCAATTAGGTCTTTTCCATTAGATTGCATAAAAGATTTTAAAGACGTGTCACATGTCAGTTGGTAGTATTTCTTTTTTTTGTTATTTTTATTTATTTATTTTTTTTCTTTAAACTTTTTATCCATTTGTCAGGTTCGTGTCATGCCATGTGGCACTGTTATTGTCAATATATATCATGTATAATGTCATTGCAATGTGTTATTATCTTGTATTCAATTCAGTCCCTGTATTTATTTTTTAATTTAACTTAGTCTCAAATTTTTCTAAAATAGAACATTGTTGTCTCTTTCCAAACTAAAATTAAACTTAATTTACTTACATAAAAATTTGTAAATTTTAATAGAAAAAATCCAATATTTTTAAGAGACTTTTATCATTATAATTTAGATTTTGAAAGATTTACACAAAAATATGAAATCATAATATTCAAAAGAATTTAATTGATATACACCAATTTAGAGGATTCTATGTATTTAAAAAAAAGCATTGATATATAAATAAATCTCTTCACAACTCTATTAAATAATAAAGCACATGTAATGTAAACATTTTATCCATAATTTATGTAGTACATCACTAACCTAAAAGTAACAATTGGTAAAGGAACTTAAAACTAGTATTTGATTACAATTGTAAGGCCCACTTTTTATGACCTTAATGTTTAAGGGCCTAACCTATTATGTTAGGCCTAAGGCCGGCTCATAGGGTGCCCCAAAGACTCCCTTTTAGCCTCTTCGTTTTCCATTCTGCTTTAACATTGCATATAGCTCCTTTCTCAAACTCTCTCTTCTCTCTTTTCAAAGCTCTCATAGGGTTTAAGCTAGTTCCTTCGTTGGGTAATCCTAAAATTTTTCCTACCTTTGCCTTGGTCCTGTGAAAAGTCCTCATGATCTTTGAATGCATATTTTTCTGAAAGTTTGTGAATATTAGAGTCTTGTTAAGTATTATGAGTGTTTACTTGCATGAGTATTTTGAGTGAAAACACAAGCCAAAACACTTGAGAGAATTTTGGTGAGAAAATACACATTTAACTTGAGTGCTTTCTTTCATAATTGATTGTCATGTGAATTCAAAAGATTAACTCAAGTGTGAAAAATAGAATCTTTCCGTTTGTTTATGCATGGTAACTTAATTTCTAGAATATTGATTTGTCTCAAGTAAGGTTCATTCCTTTGATCCAATGTTGATATGAAATAAAATACCTCAGAATAAAGTTTTGGAATTGCTCAATTTTGCCCAGGAGTGCAAAAGGATAAGTGTGTGGTTATGATGAGTGCGTATTTTTACCCTCATTCAGTGTTTAATTCTGGGTATTTAATTGAATTTGTGTGCTTAAAGATTGATTTAATTGGGATTTCCTATGATTGGGTTTATTGAGCATGAGATACAAAAACATGTTAAAAATAGCATTTTAGTTGCATAAATGTTCTTTGAATATTTTGAGGTGTGTTAGTGCAGCTGCAGCTAAGTTGAGCTCATGGAGGTGTGGAAATAAATTGATTAAAGCTTCATGACACCTTAAAGATAAATCCAAGAATAAGAAATTATCAAAAACACAAAAATCTAAGCCAAGCATTGCATGAAGACGGTAAGAAAAGCTTGAAAAAGTGAAGAAGTTTGGCTAAACCAAGAAGAGAGGAACAAAAAAAAAATTGGACCTTGCAGTTTTCTTTATCTTTATGATAGAAGATAATTTGGGAAAAATATATCTTTAGATATTTTATTTGATATTTTTAAATAATTAACTTATTTAATTATATCATAAAATATTAAAAGATAATAACTACCAAATCTTTTAAAATATGACAAGATCTTCTTGAATCTTTTTAGTTTCACAACAAACAAATATATCTTGAAGATATTGGATTATTTAGAAGATAATTTAAGGAGATTGCAAAGGGTTGATTTGGAAAATTAATACAAATACTAATTGGCGATAATTTATCATATATCTATAATTAATTAATTAATTTAATTATATTAGATATTGATATCATCAACCAATTATATTTGTCAAATAATCTATATCTCTCCAAATA
>Ga0214544_1002242_pt1 | contig 40732 bp, 4 predicted proteins | sample CNSS3metaG_FD_160074 | JGI IMG/M metagenome (GOLD analysis project Ga0214544, IMG submission 160074) | Root nodule microbial communities from cowpea collected in UCLA plant growth center, Los Angeles, California, USA - CNSS3 | ecosystem: Host-associated > Plants > Roots > Nodule | place: USA...
GCAAATAAACATAGATTAGCATGTTGGCTTAAGTCAAGTCAACTAAAGTCAACAAGTCAAACCTAGTCAAAGGTCAACAAGTCAACTAAAGTTGATTCAACTAAGTCAACTTAGGGAATCAAAAATAGCAAACACAAATGAAAGGGATGAAGGATTAGTGAACTTCCTTTCTAAACATGGTTAGTCTTCTTAAGCATTTGCCTCCATCCTTGGTTGGGGTCAATCCTTCATCATAGGGGGAAAAGGACATAAGACAGTTCAATATTGCATTATTGGCTAACTTGAACCGGAGACTTTGGAGTGCGAAATTAAGATTTATGGAGGCATATTTTAGAATCAAAGTATGGATCATGGAGAAGGTTGAATGAAAGAGCCTTAGACCAAAACACGAATCATGGTGGTAGAGAGACCCACAAAGAGAAGTGGTTCACGAAATTCAATACATAGAGAAAGAGATAACATATGAGCATGGAGAGATGGTGACAAATCTTTCTATAGTTAAGTCTGCATACACAAAGCCAAAGAATATCTTTAGAGGGAAAATTTGACTAGTTTAATCTTTTTTGGAGAGTAAAGCTTCTATCATTTGCGCAACATTTTTTATTATGGGTAATTGAAAATAGCGTAGCGACTAAGGTAAACCTAGGAAGAACGAGAATATTGATTGCCAACACCTTATGTGTTTTATACAAAGAGATGGAGGAAACAATTAACCACCTATTGTGTTTTTGTTGTAAGATAATTAGTAAGGTATGGAACATGTGTTGATAGGTGGGTTGGTGTTAAAGTTATACATCATAACTAACCTAAGAATTGTTATGACAAATTTTGTCTAACACAACTTAATGGTAATGTGAATAGGGTATAGAAGGGGCATCTAAGTAGTCATTATTTAAAATGAGTGAACTTAAAGTAACATAATTGTTTTTTACGGGCCAAATGCGGGACAGGCTGGTCCGCATTGCCACCCCTAATATGATGCACTTTTTTAGGCTATGTTTGAATGTCTAGTCTACTTTTCAATTTCAAAATATGTGAAGTAACATGAAGAATCACTACATGATATAAAATTTCAATACGGTGCTAAAAGGCAAACCTACTTTAATGAAATAATCTCGTTTCAATAATTTGTTTGCATCAATTCAATTAATTATCCTAACTTACACACAATTTATTTCATTTCCTTGCTATTTTAAGTTCTAAATCACCAAGTTTATCAACATTTCTCTTTTAATTTTTTTTAATCTTGTAAGGAAACAATAATAGAATTACCAGTTTGGACTAAAGCTACCACTATTAGAAAATATTTCATTAACAATCAATTCTAATGACCAAAAGTTGTTAGTTACTATAGTAACCAATTTAGATATAAATTTACAAAATAAAAAAATTATTGGTTACTAAAATAGTCATTATTATGAAAAAAAAATATAATTAGTCTCTAAATTGATTTGTAAAATTTAGCTACCAAGGTTATAGCAACCAAAGGAAATTGATCATTAAACATTAGTTACTAAGGTTTTTGCTACCAAAAAAATTAGTTTCTAAATTAGTCTCTAATTAATTAATGACTATTTTAGCGACAGATTATTATTTTTTACTCAGAATAATGACTATCTTAGTAATCATTAATTTTTTATTTTGTAAATTGATATCTAAATTGGTCACTATAATGACTAACAACTTTTAATCATAAAATTGATTGATAATAAAATATTTTCTTATTGTCTCTCTACGTGCTTCCACCAAGTTCAACGAGGCTCAACCTCAATTTTGGGCTATTTTACCATATATTATGTTTCTTGCTTTCTTTTTTTAAAAATAAAATACTGTTTAATAGGCAATTAAAGAATCAAAACCTGTGCAATAAGACGCAAGTGCCAATGCCTTTCGGCTATTGCTTCCTACAAACTACTAATTGCACCCCCAAGGAAGAAAATCCAAACATTGTTTTGCAAAATCACTGTATCACTGAACCACCATCGTGGTTCCTGCCACTACAACTTCCAACATCACCTGAGCTATAGTGGAAAAAGAAGATAGAAAATATGAAAAAATCTCGTTTTGAAATTCTTTTTCCAAAATGTATTTATGTGTTTTGAAAATTTATTTTCGAAACACATTTCATGTTGCTGTTCCAAAAGACTCATCCCAGAAGGCATTAAACACATTTTGGAAGTTTATTCCAAAATATTGGTTCCATAATGTACTTCTTATATTTCGGAAATTCTGTTTTGAAAATCTCAAAACGGAAATCTCTTTCCAAAAAATCTTGTTCCAGAATCTGAAATATGTAATACGAAAATCACTTTTACAGAAGGTAAAAGAGTCATTTTAAAAATTCATGGGGGGTGTGGAGAGAATTTATTGGAGTGAAGGAAGTAAAAGCCTGCCGTTTTATTCTGTGCTGGGAGGGATTACAGAGGCATTATGTATGGCCCAAAATCTCCATTCAGTGTTCTCGGCAATGGACTTTTCCTCCCTTTCATTTTGTACCACATTCTCTTTCGGTAACAGCTTAAACTTTTTTATTTATTTGTCACTAAAAAAACTTCTCATTTTCAGAAGTGATTTATAAATAATTATTAATCCATTCAAAACAAGTTCTAAAAGGAATTTTCAATTTTTAAATGATTATAATTCATAAATAAATAAATAATAACATATTTATGATATCAAACTACCAAGTATTTAAAAAAAAATTGTTTGAAATTAGGAAGTCTGAAGTTCGAAAATAGTAATGGCATTGGTAAAAAAAAGTGATAGCAAAATCAGTTACATATTTGGAGACATAAAAACAAAAAGACAGTACACATGCAACGTATTCTGTAATAGGTTTTTGGAAATAGCTTTTAACTGTTGTGAAGTGTCTCTAAGTGTTCAGTTTCTGAGTTTTGGTATCTATGATAGATTCTGCTATATACAGTACCATGCTTAGCCTTTTGTGTTCATATTTTCATATCTTGTACTTGCATATCTCATGTGCTTTGTGTTTGGCCTTTCTTTTCTTCTCTTTCTTATCTATACACCCAGACAAAACAATGTGAAGTAAATGGTCATTATAATTTTCCTTTTTCTGTTTCTTTTCAAATCTCCAATAAAAAAAAAGTGAGAAAAAAAAAGATAAGATTCAAAGTCAGGAATTGGAATGAGAATGATTTAAGTATCATACTAAATTTTTCCTTTTAGGTTTACACTTTTAAAATTAAATCATCAGCTTTAGAAAACAAAATATTAAAATATACTAAAATTTAAAATGATAATAAAATATTAAAAAACTTTGGTTGTCAAATTCATAAAAGAATAACTATTGAGCGGTAAAAAAAAAAACTAATTAAGCTTTAGAAAGTTTGTAATTAGATGATAATGTAAAATACAACGTCATTATATAGCTTATTTTTCCTTCCTATTTATAAGAGAATTAGGAAAATTGCAGTCTAATATATGCACATCGCTTAATAAGAGAAAAAGCAAACTAAAAAGATATTAAAGTTAAGAGTTGCCTCAAGTTGGGAGTATGATCATTGCCAGCTTGGAGCATATACTTTTGTATCCAGTTAGAGGCCAGGATTTCATTAAAGTATGACTATTGAAAAAATTATTTTTCCTGCCAATTTTGATTTGATTTTCTTTTTTAAGAAATACTTACAAATTTTGAAAATAATTTTTTTTTTTTTTTAAATATTTTGTATAAAATATTTTTTGTAATAAATTTTATAAAAAATACTTTCAAATTTAATAATTTTGTAGAAAACAAAGTTTTAAGATAAGAAAAACTAACTATGAAAAGTCTAAAATATTCGACTTCAAGATATTAAAGTGAGGAATATGTTTACAAGTTTTTGTTAACTCTAAATTGCAAAGTATCTCAAAATGTCTTATTTATATTACAATAAAATGTCTAATTTATAATCAATTTTAATGACTAAAAGTTATTAGTCATTATAGTGACCTATTTAATTATCAATTCACAAAATAAAAAATTATTAGTTACCAAAATAGTCACTATTATGAATAAAAAATTATAATTAGTCACTAATTAATCAAATATTAGTTTAGAAACTAATTATTTTGGTAGAAAAAATCTTGGTTGTGATCAATTTTCTTTGGTAGCTAAAACATGGTACCTAAATTTTATAAACTAATTAAGAAACAATTTATAATTTTTTATTTATAATAATGACTACTTTAATAACCAATAACTTTTTTATTTTGTAAATTGGTCACTATAGTGATTAACAACTTTTTATCACTAAAATTTGTTATTAATAATTTTTTTTTAAAATATATATATATATATATATATATATATATATATATATATATATATATATATATAATTAGGATATAATAATAGAATGAAAAAGATTGGATTAAAGCAAGTGCAAATTGGGCCTTGATAAAATTCTGGTCCGCCAGAAGAGCAAGTATTTGCATAGGACCATTTATTATTTTTACATCCACTTTTCTCTATTCACACACTTAAACCCTCTCTTGATAGAAAAAAAAAATAACTTTAAAAAGCGATTATTGTTGTAACGAGCTAATAATATAACTAATTCGTGTTTTTTTAATAAAAATTAACGAAACAGAAATTCTTTCTTGATGTAATTTTATTTTCTGTTAAAGAATTAATGAATTTTTTCATGCATAATACTTTTTTACATCTTTATTACCACTATACTACATGTATATTTTATATCTTGAACTCTACCATTAACAGCTTTTAATTTTTTTTACTTGAAAAAAAATATTTTTTATACTAAAAAAATAAAAAATAAATATTTAAAGCTCTAAAAAATATAGAAATTTTGTTTAGAAAAATATTATAATTAAAAAATATACAAAAATAAAAAATTTTAAAATATAAAAAATATGAATTCTCTTAATTGAAATTTATAAAATAGAAAAAATTATTAAAATTTATTAAAGAAAAACACATGATATTATCATACATGTTAAAATAAAACAACATTATTGTTTTCCAAAGTCAAATATAAAGAAATATATTATATTTGCATAAATATAAAATAAGAATATCAAATAACAATTGGATAATGATAAAATAATTTTAAAAAAGAGTAAAAAAATGAGTTAATGTATATCCCAATAATAAGTTACAAAACTACTGACCAAATGTTAGTACAAGTCTTTTAGAATACATAAATGATTAAAGGTGTTTTAATAAGTTAAAACGGAGATCGGAATAAGAATAAGGAAGATATGAGGACCGATATACGTAGAAACTCATTTGTGTCCGTACTCATACCCGTACCTAATAAATACAGAGATTCCTTGTCAATATCGGAACAAGTTCAAATAATATTATGGGGAACAAGTTCATTTGTCATCCTATACTGAGGGGATGTGTACGTAGCATTCACACCTACCTTAAGCAAGTTTTATTATTAAGGGACGGTGTAATGATAGGTAAAATTTCAACGTAGAGCACTATATCTTCTATTTTGTCTTGGTTTTACCGATTCTATTTGTAACCAAGTATTTTTTTTAAGCTTGTGATTCTTCTCTCAAGGTTAAGAATCAAATCGTTGATTTTTCTCTCATTATATTACCTTAATTTAATAATTATTTAGTCATCATTACTTGTGTTAATATTTATTATACTTTAAATTTGTTACAGATTATGTATTTATTTTAGCATGATTGTCATAAAATTCTTCTATATTTATATTAGACAAATATTTCAATTTATTTGTTGATATTTGTATGTTGTTATTTTTAGTTAATCTTGAGCTATAGGTTGCCATAATCCTACATATTATCTACACAATCCTTCTTAAATAATAAGTTTTGCTAAAGATAAGTTGGAATCCTTCTTAAATCCTCATTCTTGAGTGATAAGGCTTGCTAAAGGTAAGTTGAAATCCTACATGTAATTACAAATCCATCAGTCTTGAGTGACAAGACTTGCTTAAGGTAGGTTGGAATCCTACTTATCACTACACATTATTTTACACATACATAGAAAACAAGTTTTGTAGTGTTATGGACTAGGCTCAATCTTAGTAACATTCCTAGTAAGCCATCAACCAAGCTAGACAAGATTTATAGAAGACATTTTAGTCCATTTAATAGGAAAATATTGATAGTATCGCTAAAGCATTTGAACCACTTTGATTAATGAAACATTTGAATCATAATATTAAAGGACTAACTCTACTAATAAATAAAGTGAATCAAAACACTAAACAAGGTCTTATTTGTATGAGAAGGAAGAATGAAGCCTTAGGTTAAATAAGAATGACAATAAATAAAACATAACACGTTGAATTTTCTAGCTTAATATCTCCATTTCTTTATATAGAATATTTTGGTGCTAACCAAGGGGCAAGAAAATCAATTATGCTTGAGTTTTAAAAACGCAAGCATAAAAAATGATGATGGTGCAAGAGGAGATACTTCGAACCTTATAACAAATGGATGACAAATTGAGATTTAAAGGAGAAGAATCACACTATGTCTGGAAGGTTGTGAGGATGAAAGCATATCGATCAAAGTCTCTCCATGAAGATTTATTTTAAATTTCAATTTTATCTCCAACAATTTTGATCTCTCAAGTAACAATTGCATATATTAAAAATATATTTAAATAAGTTTTTCCATAACTACTTTCAGAAAAATAAAATATGAAAAATAATATATAATACAAGCTAAATATTTAAAAATTCAAAGATATTATCCAAATTAAATAGAGACTAATTTTAACTTTTTGAAAAATGTAAATTTAATTTTTTTTTTCCAATTTTTTCGTTCCTAGAATTATCATATTGTACCAATATCCTTTTCACTGAGTGAAATATATTAGCATGGGATTTCCTATACTTCTGATGTCTTATAGTTGATTAGAAAAAGTATAATTAACTCTAATTTATCACCTGCAAGAGAATCAACTACTCACTCCTTATATTTATTTCATTCATTACCAAACATAACTTGTGAATTGACCAACAACTGAGTTAATATCTATACCAGAAAACAATATTAGATTGGAAAGTTGAAGGAGTTTATCATATTTTGTCGTAAAAAAAAAGAAGTTTGGAGGAGGTATAGTTCAAAATAAAAATAATGAGATTAATTAAATTGTATACAACTACATTTATTTTAATTCTTCTTTTCGATTAAAAACAAATCTCCTAACATTAAAGGTTGAAGTGTTTTTCTATGGCACATACGCATATAATAAAACTGTTGTTTGTATTGTTAAGGAATACTATAAAAGCTTGCTTCAATTATCACTAAAACATTTGAATCACTTGGATTAAGAAAGCATATAACATAATATTAAAAGAATATATTTATTAATAAATATAATAAATTAAAACAGTCAATAAGGTCTTATTCACATTAGAAGAAGTAATGACTACAAGGTAATCGACTAAATGTTCATCCTCCTTAGCTAGTTCTTTTCTCCTTTATATACGAAAATTATTTTCCTGAGGAATGGTCCATTAATACGTCACAATGATATTTAAAAAAAAGGAAAAAATATATCTTATAGTTGCAGAAAAATAAAATAAAATTGTAGTACATTTATGGAAAATAAATTAGTTAAATCCGTGTTTGGTTTAGCGAAGGTCACATGTGTGATTCATCAGTACCGAGAGAATCGGAAGGAACGGAGCACGACCAGGTCCGTGCTTGGAATCTGCGTTTTGTTATTTTTGTTTTGTAAAAGAAAATATTTTTAAAATAGCAACTTACGAGAAAAAGTTGAATAACGCTTTGAATATTGGTTTGAAAGCTTTGAAAATAACGCGGCGCATAAAACGAGCAAACAAAAAGAAAAGAAGAGAAAAAAACAATGGTTGATAATGGTAAGGTTCATTTATTTATTTTTTATCCAGATAGAAGGTGGGGCCCACAGAGAGCGCACGTGGGGAGGGGATAATGGATGAAGTGGGAAAAGGGTTACATAATTTGATGGGACCCACTTTGTCCCCATACGCTCCCACTTTTCTGTCTCTTACACGCACCTTCTTGCCTCAGGTCCCACGTGTGGACGAGTTACCATCTCCAACAACTTTAACTTAAACTAATACCACTGCTATTTACTTTTTTAATTATTTTAATAATTTAACTTATTTAAACTAAACCACATTATTTTTAATCATTTTCTTTTATGCAAACTCATCTTAAACTCGATACTACATTAAACATGAATTCTTTAATCCTTACAACAATTGATAAAAAATTAATGGAATCTATGTAAGTTTGACCAGTGACTTCGTAAGAAAGTTAGAAGATGATACCTATGCTTTATTTCATAAGCTCTCTATTATGAGTGCATTTTAATAATTTAATACCATAGGAATATTTGAAAGACTAGTTTTACTAAAGATAGTAATTACTAACAAAAGCACTTATTGAAAATTTACTATTTAATTGTGCTTTTAATCTGTTATTGAAAACAACCGTTTGTGTTTTTAACAGCATTGAGTGATGTGACACTAACATGCTGATTGATTTACACTCAAAAATAAAAACTGAAAATTGATATAGAAAAGCTGAATATAAAATCATAACTTAACATACATGTGAAAAATATGTTACATATAGCTTAAGGCACACATATTTATTAATAGTAAATAACAAACATAATATTGTAAAAGTAAATAAGCATTAACTTAATTGTAGTACTGTTTTTCTTATTATAACTTATCACAATGCATTAAATAATTGTATCTTTTTACAAAGTTGTGTTCCTTTTATTCATTTTTTTTGTATTTTAAATAATGTATTTTTATTGATGTAATAGTTTTTCTTTTTATGTTGCAAAATTTTGTGGAATGTAATTACACTCTTATACTTAATTATTTGTAAATATGTTTCATTAATACTAAACAATTATATAATATTAATTAAAAAGTTATATAAGTGATTAAGATAAGATTTTATTAATGACATGAAAACTTTTATTGAAATAAGAAAAACTGTACTTAAATTTTAGTAACTTATTAAAAAATACTTATTTTATTATATAATTAAAATATAATTGTGTGTCGATCAATTTCATGGTCAAAGTAAAAAATATTCCGTATTAATTTATTAGTTCAAGTAGTATTTACGGAACAAAAAGGGGTCAATCACTTAAGTACATTCTATGTGAATTTTAATTATAAGTCAATAAAATAAAACTGAATTGAAAAATGAGATTTGTATTTTGTTATATATTCTAAATTAACTTTATTTCTTGTTTAATGAGATATCCAACAAATTCTTTTAAAACTGAAAAGAATATCGAATGGAAAACAAAATATAATAAAAGAAATTGTGTTTTTTATTTTTATCTTATCTCATTACACATTTTTCAGCTAAAATTTTGAACTTATAATGATTGTTTTAGATGTTCCAAGTTCACAAATACATAATCAAGCCTTATTCCTAATGTCTTATATTGTTTATTTCAAATAAAACTATAAAATTTTCTAGTCAAAGAGAATTCTAATCAGATGGTCCAAGACAAAGAAACCCACTAGATAAAATATAATGATGTGTAAACAAATGAAAAAGCTAAATTATGCAATAGTAAGATGTAACCTAGAAAAGATGAAATAATTCCCTTAAGGATACACTTAGGCAAAATCTAAAATATATACTAAATAAATATAATAAATTATACTCTCATGTAACTAATATTATTAGTATTTTAAATCTTGTTTATTAATGGGTCTCAATATTTTTATACCAACTATCTAGTAGTGATTTTTAATTTAAGTTTTTCTAAAAAAAAAATCAAATGACTAAATTATTTAGAACTTGATTTTATATAATTTTATTTTTTTATTTAGATTTATGATATTAGAATTCTTTTCAAAGAAATTAACTTTATTTAAATATAATTAGCAGTACAATTTATTTAAATTTATTTTTAAAAAGACTAATTTTATTTATTCTAATATTTTTATTATATGATTTTATTTAGATAACATTTTAAGATCAATTTTTATTTTATTTTATATATTATAGAATTATTTCTAAATAACCTTATTTATTTAAAAGAAAATTATAGATACTGATATGGTCATCGGTATAAAAAGTCGGAAGCAATTAAATAAATTCTTTTATATAGTTAACTTGTGATGAAGTAATAAAGGTGTTGGTATGCATTTGTCTTTCTCCAATTTCTCAACACTTGAACGATGAATTTCATGGACAATATAACCAATACTCAGAAAATACTTTATGGAACAAAAAGCGAAAAAGACAAGTGCGGAAATATTTGGTGCATGAACACGTGAGAGAGTATTCACTTCACAAAATATTAAACCTAGAAAGTGATTTAAAATGTATTATAATAATAAACATTTGTAATCGTAGGTGATAGATGGAGGTAGTATATGTGAAGAATGATAAGAGCATATACGACAGTCCATGGTGATGTTTTTGTTGAAATGATTAGAGTGTAGTACAGAACGTCACAAACCTCTGAAATTCATGCACTTATGGCCATTGTGTTCTGGATGGCCCCCTCTCCTACTACTGTACCCTAACGTTTGTCCACATTTCTTTGTAGTTTACTTTCATCATCAATTCAATTTCGCATCAAACATTTTCTAGTTTATTTTACTTTAAATGTACAACATTTGTAAACTTTTAAACACCATTGTTATATTTACTACATCTACATTTTAAAAACTCATGACTCACTTATCATAATGATAAGGAGTAAATTTTAAGTCCCACAAGACTAATTTATAAAGTGAAATTTGCACCCACATATATATTGAAAATTAGTTTTATCTTTAGTTGATATGCGATTTTCAACACACTCCCTTCACATCGAGGTATATATATTTTGTGTGTGGGACTAGATATTAATGAATGGTCCGATAGCAGTTTAAACAATATGTCCAACAAACAACAAATCTCATTAGGATAGTCTATTACAATGACTTTGCTATCATGTTATCACTACAAGAAAACAGTAAATTAGAGTCGGCTAAAAGTGAAAAACTGACTCTATAGCGTTGTCTGAGCGTCCAAACATACTGCGACTCAAAACCCAGGACACTATAGAGTCGGCCATATGTAGACGTTGTAGAGTCGGTCATATGTAGACACTATGCAAACGCTATAGAGTCTATTATACATAGACGCTATAGAGTTGGTCATAAGTATACGCTATAGAGTCAGTCATACGTAGACGCTATGTGTAGGTCTAGATGTCTCTAAATGTGATGTTATAGCGTATGCCTATCCCGCACTATTTTAAAATTACTTTTGAGTAGGTCTAGCCGACGCTAAGACCGTCGCATGCCATGCAGTTTACACCAAATCGATTTGATGAATTGGCACGCTCTATTTGACATTAAAACATGATAAATAGACATATATACATTCGATCATAATTCTTCTCAACTCCAATCACAATTACTCAACTTCAAAAGTGAGAATTAAACATCAAATCATAATAACATTGTAGTTGAAAATATATTAATAAAGGAACCAAATATATATGTCCAGAAAGTGGTTGTGATTACATTAATCCATAAGTTTATTATAATGTTCACTATCATATTACTAATGAAGTTCTAAAGTTCTAAATAGTACATTCAACTTGAGTACAAAGCCAAAGTCACATAGGGCGAGAAGTCAAGATCCAATTAATCATTACTAAGTGAAGACCTATAAAATCAAAATTTAAGATATATTAAAATGTGAAGCTTAAAAATAGTATATACCATATAATTGAACAAGACAATTTAATGAAGAAAGTATACCGAGAAGTCATGTTCAAGGTAATGGTTGACCATCCAAGTTTGGGTCATAATGAGGATCACTTTACTAGCACCAGTGGAAATGTCTGCAACCTGCTTTTCCAATACCAAGGCTAGTTGTTTTCGGATGAGCTTCATTTCTTTTTGTATAATGGCATAATTTCTTTTTTGTTTCAACCAACTCTTGCTCAAGCCTTTCATTGTGACGTGCATGTTCATCATTTGTACGAGATAAGGAAGGTTGAGTGAGGAATGCGACACCATGTTGAATGTTCGCACCCAAGTCACTAGTGCCATGAACCTGACCTCGACTCTTTCCTCCAACAACTTATTTCCAACATTGAAGTCTTGTTGATGTTGTGGATCCTACATAATCATTTGATTCCATTTCTTCCACGTGTTGATGATAAGCTTCCTATTCAATCACAATGTTTAAAAAGTATTACAGATGTAGAATAAAAATAAAAATAAGAAGATATATAATATATTCAATAACATACATAGGTTTCACGTGCATATGCATCTACCCAGGCACCATCCTTCTTCTTGTGAGTGACAAGAAATAACTCATCTGGATCCACACAATGACCATGTTTTCGTTCATGACATAAGTTATACAATTAGTAGAATTGTAGGTATGATTAAGTAAAATCCATATAAGTAAGAGAATGTTCTAATGTCTTAAATAAAACTTACCAATCCCAATGTAATGTCGAGGTGGGATTTGCATCATGTAGTGGGATTTGCTTCCTAAATAATTTGATGAATTTAGGTGGAGTAATTTGATAAATAAATTTTAAAAAATTATTTTAATATGTACATATAAGTTATAATTAAATTTAATTACTAATTTGGTTTCAAATTGAAAAGGACAAAATTGGATCATTTAAAAAAAAGAGGATTAAATTGAATCAAAATTAATAAGGAGACCAAATTGAACATTTTTAAAAAATTGGATGACTAAATTGAATCAAAAATAATAATAAAAGGATCAAAATGAACCAAAATAACAAATTAGATGACTAAATCACGTATTAAGCCTAAAAATATTCTCAAACATTTCTACTACATCCTTACATCCTTATTTCTCTTTTCCTTTTGCTCTTTCTTTTGATGTATGTTCTTTTTTAATGCTCTTATTATGCATTTTAACCTCCTTGGCTAAACATTTGTCCTATATGTAACACCCCATTTAAATAATAACTTTAATTTAAATGAAATGTCACACAGATAGAAATTTAGTGACAAGCCCTGGAGTATAAACGCTACTTCTGACAATATCCAGAGGATGCTAGGAGAAACCAAGGCACACCACGATGCTGGATACAAACGAAATCCAAGGACTTCACAATAGTTAATAGAGTACTAAAGAACAAAGTAGTACATGGGCCTTAGCCCTAAAGAAAAGCCCAAAGAAACATGAAGTCCAACCCAGGTAGACTATGCAGCGAAACCAATCCCTTCCCTGTTGATCTCGAGTACCTCTCTCATCTGCTCCCATCAATAAATTGATGATCATCGCAAAAGTAGAAGAACAACATACAAAACAATCAAACAAGCAAGGGTAAGCTAGAGCCAAAACCATTTCACCAAAGTAATCAGATACATATTCACAGTCCAATATACATACATCACACAGGCATGTTAAGACCTTCCAAACAATACAATAAGACTCGACTCATCCGGATACATATAACCTAGTCGGATTCAGCGGATGCTTGCATTTGTGGTGGATACCTCTACTCACCCCTGAGCTGCTCACCCCGAGCTATGTGTTACAAGTGTTACAATGAATCGATTTTCCTCACCACAAGGTTAGCCCTTAATGAATTTCAGGCCTCCTGCTACTCTCACCACAAGAGTCAGTCCGCTCTAAGTGAGACTAACTGACTCCTTAGAGCGTCAGGATACAATCCTTACCTTGAATCCTTACCAAGTTATACAGATGAGTCACCACCATGGACACCCACTATCAGGGACCATGGAATTACGTCCCGACCATTGAAGCACGACCCTGAAAGTCTCACCTAGAGACTCCAAGGAATTACGCACTGACACAGACCAAACATAATCATACAGCCAAGTAATACACATCATACAAATATATATTTGTCATGCCAACCTTTAAAGCCAATACCTTTCATGTTCCAGGTCAAACCCATTCCACCCATCATAATCCATCCATGAATATAGAATTTCAACTCATCTCATTACCATGCCATTTTAATACCAACCATCTCATTAATGTCCCATGCCATGCTCATACTAAACCCATTATTCACGAATTATGAATCATACCACTCATGCATACTCATTTGTCTCATACTTTCAACACAATACTTAAATCCAACAAGCATAACCATTCAAGGTCAAGGAAAACTATCAAACATCACATTGTCTCGCCCAACACCTCGCTCAGGCTGAAGGGTCTCGCTCAGGCGAGAGACTCTCGCTCAGGCGAGCCCCCTTCGCCTAAGTGAGGGCTCGAAAACAGGAACAGTGGCTTCTTGCGCCCTCTCGCTTAGGCGAGCCCTCCTCGCCTGAGCGAGAATGTGGCTCGCTCAAAAAGGGAACGCGTCGCTCAAACGATACCTCGCGCAGAAAATCCAGCCGAGCTCCCGATAGTCTCGCCTAGGCGAGACGTGCTCGCTTGGGCGAGAAAACCAGTGCTCGCCACTGCTCTCTCGTGCAAGCCTCGTAACAGATCTAAACAGCCCAAAAGTAATACGTTTCGCAGGTTCACAACACATACAAGATATCCCATGGCAAGATACAGCTACACAAGCAGAAAAACGTAACAACAGAGTAAGGTCTAGCTTCCCTTACCTGGGAATAATCTAGCACAAGACCTTGACGCCGAATAGAGGAACACCACAGCTCTAGGAGAGGATTATGGAGCTGGAAAAAGAATAGCAGTGGGTACGTTACGGGAACATTAACATTGGCTACACAATAAGACCAGAGATTTGAAGCTATGCGTTAGGGAATACTTACGTGAGTAGAACGAGGTTGAGCTAGGCTTGAATCTGGTTAAACGTCGAAACCCTAATGGAGTGACGGCTGCGACTCTAAGCACCAAGGAAGTAGATTCTAAAAGCGTAAAATGAATGAATTAGGGCAGACTTTGAGGTGGTTTTATCCTTTAGGTCAGCCCTTAGGCCCAATAACTTAAAGGCAGCCCTTAAAACTTTAGGGCAGAAAACTGGATCTTACACTATATGGTCATAACATGTTCAATAACGTAATTACTTTGATAAATTGTTTCCCAATAATTTGTTCCACTACTACAACTTCAAAATATTTTTTATTTTGGTGTTCTCGAAACAAGTTTGTGCGACTTCAATGAAATCAAAACCTATGTACCCTCAAAAGTAGAAAACCTATATTAGGGTTCATACTTATTAATTTCACGATTTTCACCATCTCTATTGTTGACTGTGTTGGTTTGGTTGTTGCTTTGTGGATGAGTAATAGCAACAGACTTCATAATGTGTACATTTTTTGTTACCAAAAATTATTGAAATTTATATAATTAGGAGAGAAAATAATTAAGAGGTGTAAACTAAAACATTTCTGATTTGAAATCAATTTTTTAAATAATAAATGGTATTAAAATAAGTGTAATATTATTATTATTATTATTATATCCCGATACACTTTTTAGAGAGTTTGGTTTAATTGCTAAGCTTTTTATCATAATATATATATATATATATATGTGGCTGTTAATTTGTTCATTAGTAGTTCATTTGTGGCTTAATTATGTTACTGTACCTGACAAATACGTAATCAAATGGAGACAGTGAAGGCATAAAAAAAATCAAACTAGGGAAAAATAAAAGAAAATAGTTAAAATCAAAATTATGAAGTACAAGCAAATATGAAAAAGTAGACAACAGAGAATAAAATAATAATCCTAAAAAAATAAAATCAAGTAAATTAAAATAACTCTGAAGAAATGTCTAATCTAACAACACATAAATTTAATGAATGTCATTAAAAGTTTCATACTATGTAGTCAGAAATTGATAGTTACTTGATAGTCAGCAAGTGTCCCCATTACTTATTCGATGGGTAAGGTATAATTCCCCACCAAAAGGTTTTTACGACCACGTAATCTAATTCCTACATGATCGAAAAAATAGATAAATATAAAAAAAATCCTATTTGATTAAAAGAAAATCAGTATCTTGTTTAAATAATAAAATAAAAAATATGGCATTCAACATACATATTGTTGACATAGTACTCAAATTGTTGTTAGAATAGTTATTTAATGACGTTATTTTATTAGCGTAGACCACAGAAGAAGAAATGCAGTAGGTGGTTGTTAAAATATTTATTTAATGACGTTATTTTATTAGCATAAAGCAAAACAGAGTTAGATGAAATTAATATAATAATAAAATGTTAATGTTGAAGTAGTGAGCATTTTAAGGAATGATCACATGGTGGTTATTATTAAAAAAAGTTTGGGGTGAAATGAAGCGGGAGCCGAAAGCGATGCACGGTGCAGGGTAGGGTTTCCGACAGAAGCAGGTGGTCCATTGGCCCACGTGTCATTCTGATAGGTGTGGCTGGGAATGTGCGAACCACCCGAATCTTAATTCTTAAACCCCATTCCATGCTGGGCTTTCAACACCTTCTATCATGTTGCAAAAGCTACCTCCACATGCCTCACATCAAATGCTACAGTTTTGGGTCAAACACTTCCATCACACTTTCAACACCATCTTCACTATGTTCCACCTAAAAACACTAACAACGAAATATTGGATACTTTCTCAAATGTATTTCACTTAACTACATAATTATTTTTGTTGTTGGATGAATCCTAAATGCATTCATAATTCTTGAACTCATATACAATCTTTAATATTTTATGTTACACAATATACTCAATCTTTATAGTAGATAAAACATCAATCTTTTGTGTTTGTAAGCATGTTATGTAAGAGTCCTTCACTAGTCACAATGCTTAAGATAGACCTCATAATATTTAGCTTTAAAATTGGAGCAAATATTTCAGCATGGCCAACACATTATTCCTTCTGCTGAAATCTTTTGAAAATTAGTCAAGTTTTATATCTTGAACTGTCTTTTTTTCTCATAGGTAACATAACTAGTTTCCATGTTTGATTAAAGGTCAATGACTTCATCTCATCTTATATAGTAAGTTGTTTGTGTTGATAGCTTTTGTTGAATAAGGCTTGATTGTATAATCATGCATTTAGGTCTTTTAAGTTGTGTTCACTTCATACTATATACTATATAGAGGATTACCTAGTATGGTCTCTCCATTTTTTTTATTTCATGCTCATGGAAAAACATACAAAATTTCATATTTTTCTATTCATTATTATTTTAGTTTTGAGTTTTCTTAATCTTCAATCCTTTCTCGTTTTCAACCATATATTTTTTGTCCTGAAAAACATTAAATAATTTTTATATGTATTTTATAAAGTAAACCATACCTTTCTAGAGTGATCATAAGTCAAAATTATTATTTTCCACCAATGAATGACACAAATATTAGTCCTTAAACACTAAAATGGAGAAACTTTAGCTTTTCCTACTTTGAAGTTATTCTATTTGGGTATATCTAACAACCCAATTCGGATACAACTTAAAAGTATGAACCAATACAATACAATCCGCACAATACTTAGTAGAGTCAGGATAGTCTTACTTTGAACTCTCACATTAATACAATCTGCACAACAATCAGCAGTAGAATTTTCACCCTGGAAACTACTACGTTCACATCCCAATTCATACATATCAACCAAAGAAGAATTTCAAATAAAACAAAGTATATACATCATTTACATTGTCTCATATATATTCTCTTTTATCTACAAGTTATCCATATTCAACTCAAAATTTCATTTAGAAGCCACACAATAGAGACACAAAGAAATACATGGCACCGTCAGTGCCCAGCTCTAAGTGCACTTCGAGTCTCAGACTTTAAAATTCTAAGCAACGTTAAGTGGTGGTCGTCGAGCACCCAATGTCAACACCTCTGATGTTGCCTTTCAAGATAGCGCTCAATGATCCCAACATGACGCCCTGCATCAAAGATCACTAGAGCTTACTGTCTAGAGAGCGTCTGACAGTATCAATGTAGCACCTGACTCTATCCCATTAGAGCTCTTTGGCTTTGATTTCATATATCATAATGTATATTATTTGTTGCAACTACAATGAAATAGTATTTGTTGTTCTGCAAAGAGTATCACTCTTATTTCCACGAGCAATTGTTATTATCCCCTTTTAAATCTACTAATGACATATATGAAAGATTATTGCATAACCATCACTAGCCAACTATATTATTGAGATTAAGTTTTTTCTCCAAATTACATTTACTTTGACACTTTTTCAATTCCCAAATTGACCTGATCAAATTAATCTTTCACCATATTTTGAAACAATATCATAAGATTGTTCATTATTGTTGAGCTTTTGGGTTATGGAAATATATTAAATATGTTATAGGAAGGAGTTTGTTATTTTATTTTATTGTGCACTCTATATATATAAAAAGTCCTAGTTTATCAAAATTTTCTTTCAAGTGAGTTTATCTTTACCTTTCTTTTGAGTTAATTTTTAGAAGTTTGCATGCACATGCTATATAGTATTTCATTATGACTTGGAAGGGTTCAAAATGAATCTTTGTTTCACAAGGATTCTTAGGATATGTTCAGATCATTAACAGAAGTTCTCTATGTACAATTAGAGCATTATGTGAGAGTTAGAGTATGTGAAACTTAGTTAAGGTAAGGGAAGCTAGCTTATTTTTCTACTAATGCTATGATCTGAATGAATTGAATTTATCTATTTTGGTGGATTTGAAATTATGATTTGTGTTGAATATTGATGTTGATTAAAATTTATGCTAACTATGATATATGTGATATTTGTATGGTTGTGTGAGCATTGATTTTTATATGATGTATAAATTTACTTAATTGTTTCTATTTGAGATCAGTTTCTAACTAAATGTGGTAACTTTGGCTTGAGAAATAGTAAAAACACTTAGTTAGAACTTGGTTGATTATCTTATATATTTGTGAGAATTCTAAAATTATGCAGACTCACTCGATGAAATATCAAAAATTAAAATTCAGATAGCTCGTGTTGTTATACTTGCTTGGCAAGCCTTATGAAAAAGGCTAATAGGGATTTGGATCATTTGGCAAGTAAAACTCCTGCTAAGAAAAATTATTTTTGGAAAAATCCAAAGAGCTAAGGATGGATGGTCATTGGTTGAGTTTTCCCTTGAGCAAATTTATTTAGTTTTGCTTTTAGTATGTAGTCTTTTGGTAAGCCAATTTCCTCACTAAGTAGAATTAATTTGATAAAAATCCAGAGAGCTTAGAGAGGAGTGGTCGTTGAACGAGTTAGAAGTCACTAAGCAATATACCTCGAGACTAATTCACTTGTCGAGTGAGAATACTCAATGGGCGAGTTTGAGTTTTAGAAACTCCAATTTTTGTCTCGCTAGGTGAGCTTATGTACTCGCTAAGTAATATGGGAAGATTTTTGGATATGAAATGCAGTGTTTTGATATCTTAAAAATGAATAAGTGTGAGCGGCCAAATAGAGTCAAAGCTTGAGCCCTGATCACTACAATAAAATCATTAAATAACAATCAAGCTTAGAGAGAAAAATAATAAGTCATTATATTGACTAAGTTAGAGAATATTTTCTAAATTAAAAAGTACTAGTATCTAAAATAGTCTTTATTATTAATAAAAAAATTATAATTGATTTGTGAATTAGAGTCTCTAACATTAGCTACCAAGGTTTTAGCTATTTACTTATTGACTCTAGATTAGTCTTTGAGACTCTAATTTTGAATCAATAATACTAAGTAGCTTGGTAGCTAATGATAGTTGTTAGGAATCCAAGTGTGAGTCTAAGTCGCACATTGACCAGAAATGAGAAAGTAGAGCACTATATAAGAATCACGACCCATAAACCCATTGCCTTAAGGTTTTGGGTTGAGAGTGGTGTCAGTGTCTTATGTGGTTAGACTCAGATCTCATTGGTGTTGTTCTCCCCAGTGAAACCCCCTCTGTAAAACCTAACAAGTGGTATCAGAGCCGATGGTTAAAAACCGGATCAAACGAGTGCAGGTCCCTGTATCGAAAGTCTTCCTAGCAAGGGTTCCAGGTAAGCGTGTCCCGTTAAGATGAACGGCGGTACGAGAAAGAGTACTCGTGGTTGGGAATGCTTCCGCTGGAAGGGGAGTGTACCAATGTGGTTGAAGGGACTCACCCTTGAGGGGGAGATTGTTAGGAATCCAAGTGTGAGTTTAAGTCCCACATTGACCAAAAATGAGAAAGTAGAGCACTATATAAGAATCACGACCCATAAACCCATTTCCTTAAGGTTTTGGGTTGAGAGTGGTGTCAGTGACAAGGGACCAATTTAGACTCTAATTCACAAATCAATTACAATTTTTTTATTAATAATAGAGACTATTTTAGATACCAATAGTATTGAGTTTATAAAATGGTCTCCAATTTAGTCAATATAATGACTAATTATTTTTGGCTCTAAATTTGATTGTTATTTAATGATTTTCTTGTAGTGAATCTACTATGGATGTGTGTGAGAGACCAAGTAGAACTAAAGCATGAGCCATGACCTACCATGGATATGTGTAAGAGGTTGAGTAGAACTAGAGCTTTAACCATAATTTATTGTGAGTTTTTATTTAATGTATATGTTATAAGAATGTAGGTATTCCCTAGGAGGAAATATTGTGTTGAATGGTTGTAGGATGTGTATTGAATAAGGAGTTGTTGATGAGAATATCCTTACTCTACTTACTACCTGACCAGATAGAGGAAGATATTTAAGTGGTAAGAGTTGATAAAGGTTCCTATAACTTGGATTGGTTCGCAAGAGAATCGTATCAAGCATGTAATGTAGAATTGACCCTATCATTTGAAGAGAACTTAGCCATGAGATATGACTCATATGGCAGGTGTAAAATCTCTTAAGTGTAACTCAACACACAAGTCTTCCGAAAATAGAATAAGTTGCTAGTTTTATTGTCTGTGTGGATGTTGTTGGATGTGATGTGAAAGGGTTAAATATCTTTTTAGTCTCTAAATTTGGATGCGAAATTAGAATTCATCCATGTCTTAAACTTTGACATATTTTGGTCTCGAAACTTTAAAAATGAATGGTTATAGTCTTTTTAACCCAACTACATTAACTATTTTTTTAAATGTTAGATGGTGTTTCATATTAGCATTTGAGTTGAATGTGTAAATGGTGTAAACAACTCAAACGTGAGCTTAGAACACCATTTAACACTAAAAAATTTAATGTCATTAGTTAAAAAGACTATATTCATTAATTTTTAAAATTTGAAATCAATGTATCAAAATTTAGGATATAAAAGAATTCTAATTTTTCATCTAAATTTAGGAGCTAAAACCACATGTAACCCTAAAAATAAATAAATGGTAACATATAAGTTTATGTAACCTTTTATTAAAAGAAATATATGTAAAAAAATTCACAAGATATTTAATTGGCAATTAAATAATAAAAATAAATATTTTCTCTCAATAATTCTATCTATATTCAATTGTTGAAATTTATTTTATAGAAATTATAATAAAAGTATTTATATTTATGCAATACAAATAAATTTTGTCATTAATCCAAATCTATTATTATTAAGTTTCTAAATCAATATATTGAGGAGAGTGAATATATAATCTAAATGATCCAGATTTAAAAAGTTCAAAAGTTATAAATTAATTCATATACAAGAGATCTCTCTCATTACTCCAACAAAACAAAAAAAAAAAAAAGTTTAAAACATTATGTTTAAGAAGTCTTTGTTTATATCCACTTAACATGAAATTCATAATTCTACACCTAAATTCCTCGCAAATATTTTTATGTGATGCTTTCTATTTTGAGCTGTTTTTTCTCAATAAAAAAAATGTTAGTAGATTGATTTTATTTAACTATATGATCACGTTCACAAATTCAGTTTTTGAATTTTTCAAATCCTTGTGTAGTTGGATAAAGGAACAAATTCATTGGAAATGTCACGTTACCATTGCAGAGTGTACTGCTTTTTAAGTAATCTTTTTTAGGAATTAAGGATGGTAAAAGATGCATAAAAGATTCCTAAGCAAATATCACCTTAATAATAATTAATCATAATTTAACCGTACTTGAACATTATGTACTTTCCTTGTGACAATAACATCGTATTTATCTAAGTCAAATGACAAGAGCAGTGAAGTGTTTCCAACTCCTTCAGATGTGTAACCCAAACAATGGAACAAGAAACGACAGCAGGTGACAACAAAATAAATTAAAACTATAAGAAAATGATGAAGACAAAATATAACATTTGTTATACTTTTAAATTACTGGGAGATCATAATATTCATTACCATTAATCTATAACTATACATTAAAGTATTAGATTTTGTAATTACTTACACATATTTTATTTTAGCTTTACCCTTATAAATATAATTAGATTACATGATATCTTCTTTTTTTTTACCTTTACAAACATAATTAATTTGATTGATTTAATGGTATATAAAAAATGAATCACCCTAAATATTAGTTATTGTAATCAAATAATATAAAAATCAATATAATATAATTTTAAATTTAAATTAAACTTAATTTTTATTCTAATAAATAATGTTTTAATTTCATACCTTTTATTATAATTAGACTAGTAAACACGTATTTTCATTGATTTATAATATACACTATTATATAAAATCCACACATCATTTTCTAATACCATTTTTTAATTGAACAATTTTATTTTTTTTTAAATTGATTATTTAATAGAATAAATAATTGAATATTTTTTCTCTATTTTAAAATAATTAAAAAATTTTCAAACAATTCTCACATAATTTATTTTATATATTCTTAAAATTCTTAAAAAAAATTCTTTTGTCATCTTTCAATTAAATAATTTCATTTTTAAATAAATAATTTAACATTTTTTTTCCTTTGAAAACAATTAAAGAATTTCTTTTTAAAACATTCCCACATAATTTAACAATGTTCTAACACAGTTATCAATTTTATAAAGTTATATTTTTTTAAATTATATTATTTTAATATACATATGTACTTCACAATGTGTATTTGGTAACCTATATTATTATATAAACATGATTCATCTTTCTGAGTCCACATTTTGCTTTTAAATTTTATTTTTTAGTGACCACCATTCATATAATTATAATAACTAATTTTTTGAATTTATATAATTATTTATAATAAAAAATATTTATAAAAAAATTATACAAATCATTTATTTTTATAATTGTTTTTAATAAAAATAGTTTTATAGTTTAATAAACTTTTTGTTACAATAAAAGAATAGACATGTATGTTTTCACCCGTTATATATAAAAAGATCTTTTTATTGTAACTGTTTCATTTTTATCTTTATAAACGTATTAATTATTCTAATAAAAAATTGTAAGTATTATAACAATTAAAGAATACAACTACTTTTATGTATTTTTTAATTTTAAAATTACTATAATAATAATGATAATTAATTTGTTGAGTATGTATTTTATTATAAGTACCTTTATCTTCACTAGTAATTAATAATAATAATAATAATTAATAATAGGATTGAATTTTGTAAAACTGGTTTATACTTTTTAGGCCTCCTCTACCCAATATTTCTTTATATTCATCAACCAACTTTTTATTTATATTATCTAAAATAATTATCTATAAAAATTAAGTATTTTTTAATTAAAAAAATAAAATAATTTATAAAATATTATCCTTTTTTATCACAAATTCACCTTTTACTTTGATAAACATTTATAAGTGTGCCAATTAAATAATTATAATATTGTAAAAGATAATAAAGACAATTAAGTTTATAATTATTTTTATGTATATAAATGTTATAAATTTAATATAAAATTTAATTACACTTTTCAAATAATTTTAGTTTAACAATTAATTCTTATTTTAATTTTTTTATCATAAAAATTATTAATATATTTAAGCTAAATACAATATTATTTTCTTCGCAGATTCTAATTTTTGTGTATCTTTATCTTTTGGAATCCAAATATTATATTGTATTTGGAGTTTTAATATTACATGGGAAGGAAATACTGGAAATGTTGTTTCTCTATAAACAAAAGGACACATGCATAGTTGAAATTGCACATGCTATGTTTAATAAAAATTAAATCAAAACCCTTGCAATGAGTGCTGGTAATCCATTGAAAATTGTTTTTGTCTTTGGTTAATGGTTACGATTTTTTATTATTGATTATATAAGTACTAATGTTCTGGCACATCGTTTACAAAGTACGTGGCCACTGGAGGGACGCATTGCCCTAGCATCGGAGAAAGTAATAATTTACAGCATCTATGATCCATCACGTGCTTTGCACGACATCCATGGAGAACAGACAAAACAGATTTATTTACTCACTTTATTTTTTTTATTTTATTTTTTTTATTTTTTTCTTAATCAGAAATGGGCAATCCCTGATGAGTTGAAGATTCTTGATAATTATGAAAATACTCACTTCTTATAAAAGGTTAGCAATTATGAGATTGGGGACTTTGATCAAAGATGGTCCAACCAAATAAGCTATTGGAAAGTTGAACCTCTTAAAGCTGTTTATTTGTGGTCCAAACTATTATTAATCATCCTAAATACTGTGACAATAATTACCATACCACTCAGTTTCCATAGGTCAAGGTTTTGGTCCCTTCATCTCATGCTTTCAACTTTTGATAACTGACATGCATTTTACTACTTTTTTTTTTTTTTTACAGTCTTCATTCATTCTAATGACACCCCACCACCAAGCACACGCCCACAAAATGTTAAATTATGGGAAATGCCTGTCTGCACAATTTGATTTGTCTATTGTAATTTTCTCTCAACTTGAGGACTCGAGGATTCTCGAGGATTATTCAATATTTAATATTTTAAATCGATCCAATAAGCGTGCGCACTCAACAGAGGACACTGGCGGTGACAACTACCTAAGTTGGTCCTCGTTGAATTCAAGTGCCTTACCTGTTTTTTTTTATTTTAACATGAAAAATCCATAATAAAATGGGATGCGAGAGTAGCACGGAGATAGATGATAAATACAGAGGTACAGACAGTGTATTCACTCCTGATTTGCGATGCTGGATTAGGCCAAAATTATTTATGGCCATATGAAGTGAAAATAGTATGAGTGGAGTTATACTTTTCCTAGAGGGTAAACTAGCAAACAAAACAAGAAGGGTCAGAAGACGCAGAACAACTTGGTGGGGTGAGTGTAGGGTATAAATTTCTTATTCAAGTAAATTGATGTTAGAGTAGTTTTAGAGGTTTTAGAGACATGTTTTGACAAATTATACAGCAAATCGGAGCAAAAGTTGCAGTTGATCAAATGGAGGAAAACAAATCAAGCAGTCTAAAGAAAGGGCCAAAAGATCCTCCACTTAGTCGCCATCACTGGGGTCGCAGATTAAACAGAACCTTTTCAGGATTATATCTGAATGAAAAAAGTACTTTGAGAATTCTAGGAAAACACAGATGGTAACAACTGAAGCTGTTTATATACAAGTTAAACAACTTTTTTCTTATGTATAAAATAACAAGACTACATACATCAAAAGCATTCATTCCCCTTTTAACCGTTTCCCCTTATGTCTGAAATAATTTTGAAGCGGCAAAGAAGTAGGAAAAAACTTCGAGGGGAGTTGAATCCGTCGTCATCTCCTCCTTCTCTCTTCTTGTCTGTTTCCCAAAGAATCCACATGACACTTTCCGGAATTTGATGCCTAATGTTTGCTCAATTCAGGGGCTTCTTTAATGCTCATCTCCACCATTTCAACGGCATTGAAACCTTCCTCATCGGTGGCTATAGTTGACTGAGAATCGATCCCAGATCCTACCTGAATCTGTTTGAACATTGCCATAACTTGAATCATGGTGGGACGTCTCCATGGCCTATCATCCAAACAGGAACACGCAATCTTCAGGTGCTGCAAAAGCTCCATCTCCAGATTGGGGTCTTCCTTCATGAGCTCCTGATCAAAAATATCACTTATTTTCAGCTTCGCATGTTGTTTAACCCATCCAACAAGATTATTGTCACCAAAATCAGCCGAGTCCGTTGGCCTTTTCCCAGTTAGCAGCTCCAGCAAAACCACCCCATAACTGTAGACATCACCTTTAGTGGAGCATCTGAAACTCTGGTAGTACTCGGGAGGAACATACCCCGGGGTGCCAGCCAGTGTGCTCACACTTAAATGTGTATCCATAGCACTCATAAGTCTCGCCATTCCAAAATCAGACACCCTGGCTTCCAGGTTTTCATCAAGCAACACATTGCTTGACTTCATGTCTCTATGAATGATGTGAGGGATACAGTTGTGGTGAAGAAAAGCCAATCCCCTAGCAGCTCCAATGGCAATTTTCCTTCTAATTGACCAGTTCAGCTTTATCCCAGCTTTCTTCTGATCATGGAGAACATCCTCCAAGCTTCCATATTTCATATACTCATAAACTAGGAGCCTCTCCTCCCCAACCTTGCAGTATCCCAGCAAGGGAACAAGGTTCCTGTGCTTGATTTTTCCAATAGTCTCCATTTCAGCAGTGAACTCTCTGTCCCCTTGTCCGCTGACATGAATCAGCTTCTTGATGGCAACAACACTTCCGTCCTTCAATTGAGCCTTGTACACATCACCAAACCCACCAGAGCCAATGAGACTGTCATTGTGAAAGCCATTGGTTGCGTCAAGAAGGTCCTGAAAAGTAAGCTTTCGGAGGGGCTTCTCAAAAGTTGCAAGGTTTATGCTAAGCGCTTCACGCGTACTGGTGTGCTTCCAGCTCACATTGGCCGGACCTGAATGCGAATTACCATCCATGTAGGCCTCAAGGGCAGCCTCTTTCTTCTTCCTCCTCTTTCTGGTCTCAATGGCAATTATGATCAAACCAAAGATGCAGAAGAGGGAGAACAGCAATCCCATGGCCACACTCCCAGCCAGAGAAGCCTGTCTCCTGTGAGACTTCATATGCTGTGCACTAGGATTGTTTGCCGAGTCCGATCCACAAGCGGCCAGAGGAACACCACAGAGATTAGAGTTGTTCTGAAACCTTGGGGCAGGGAAAGTATCGAATTGACCCGTCTCAGGAATCGTCCCCGAGAGCATGTTGTTAGACAAGTCAATCTCAGTGAGCAAGGAGAGCCCCGTAAGGCTCTGGGGGATTTGCCCTTCGAGTCTATTATAAGAGAGATCAAGAATGTTGAGATTCTTCATCTTCCCAAGCTCCTGAGGAATGCTCCCAGACACATTATTGTGGCCCAGATTGAGAATGGTCAAATAGTACATGACCCCAAATTCCTTTGGAATACTGCCTGACAACATGTTGTGGGAGATATCCAAAAATATCATAGAACCATTATGGTTAAACATTGGCTGCAACTTACCTCCATAAACCCTGGTGAAATTGCAGGGGTTCTTTGTAGAAATCCTGTTGAGCTGCTGCTGACTGATACCAGCGAACTCCAGCAAGTTCCCCGCTCCATGACACTCTTTACTACCATCATTCTTTATGTACACATAAGTCTTCCCATTGATGAAATTCACGGCGATATTCCCCGATTGCTTGGACAGTTCAGGCGGAATGGGCCCTGTGAGGGAGTTAGTATTCAGATCCAACCATATCAGACTATTGCAATCGCCAAGCTCCGGGGGAATCTGGCCGGAGAAGGAGTTATTACTGAGTTTGAGTATGGCCAGATTGGAAAGCTTCCCAATCCAGGCTGGTATCGGGCCGCTTAGCCTGTTGTTGGAGAGGGAGATCCAATTGAGCTTGGTGCAGTTGACGAGGCCAGAGGGAATGTTCCCACTCAACTCGTTGAAATCCAGGATAAGATTCTCCAGACTCTTCATATACATCAGCTCCTGAGGTATCTCTCCGTGGAGCTGGTTCAGCCAGATAATTAAGTCTCGAAGCTTCGAGAGCGACCCTAGGCTTGGAGGGATGGTCCCCGTCAGAAAGTTGAAGCTCAAGTCCAAGGCAACAAGGTTGGAACAGTTGCTGAGCGTGGGAGGAATAAAACCCGTGAACCGGTTATTCTGCAGGTAAAGTTCCTTTAAGTTATTCCCAGCATCTCCTCCGCACAGCGTTCCAAGGATTGGCCCGCTGAAGTTGTTGGAACTCAGATCCAGCAATTCCAAACTGGAAAGTTTCGACAGCGACACAGGTACAGGACCGCCGAACTCGTTGAAGGCCACAGCAAGTTCCCTCAGACTGCTCATTTGAGTCAAAACCTCCATCGGCAACGCCCCGGAGAAGAGGTTGCTCGAGATGTCCAACGATTCGAGTGAAGAGCACGCGCCGAAGGCGCGTGGGAGGTCACCGGTGAGATTGTTGGAAGAGAGATCCAGCTGTACGAGGGTGGAGCAAAGGTCGGCGAGTGCAGGAGGAATCAGGCCATGGAAGTGGTTGGCGGCGAGGTAGACAAACTGGAGAGAGCCAAGAGGGAGGGAAGGAAGGAGACCAGTGAACTGGTTACTGGAGACGTTGAGGTAGAGGAGAGCCTTGCAAGGTGAGAGAGTGGAAGCAATGTCGCCAAAGTATTTGTTGGCAGAGAGGTCCAAGTATGTAAGTGAGGAACAGTCGCCAAAGGAAGGAATAGCGACGGAGAAGTTGTTGGAGGAAAGGTCCAAGTGGCGGAGAGAAGTGGAAGCTGAGAAGTCGACATCTCCGGTTATTTTGTTCCCCTTGAGCGCCAGGTGTTCGATGTCGGGGTTGAGAAGCCAGAGGACGATGCCGGGACCGGAAATCTTGTTGTTGGAGAGGTCTGCGACGCGGAGGTTGAGTTTCCAGTGGGAGGAGGAGTTGAACTCGAGAAGGTTACTAGAGAGGTTGAGAGATTGGAGGTTTGAACATGAAGCAAGAAAGGACATGTCGTTGAGGGAACCGGAGAGAGTGTTCTGAGACAGATCTAGGGCGGATAGGGAGGAAGTGCACTTGGAATGAGAGAGAGGAATGGTGGGAGGGCCTGACAGGTTGGTGGATTTGAGGGTGAGGAACTGGAGGTGGTCGAGGGTGAGGAGGTAGGTGGCTACAATGGAGAAGTTGGTGTTGAGAGGGATGGAGGTGAGGTCTATGGAGGTGAGGTGGGTCTGGTTGCAAGTGATACCGGTGAAGGAACAGGGACTCTGGTTGGGGAGCCAGTTGGGTAGCAGGGCTGGATTGGGGAGAGAGGCTTTGAAGGAGAGGAGTTGGTGAGAAGGGTCTGTGGTGGGAAGTGCAGAAGAAGAAGAAGAAGAAGAAGATGTCCCAGTAAAGAAGAAGATGAAGGAGAATATGAGAAAGAGAGAGCCTCTGTACAGGGCTTTCATTCTGGGCAGATGTAATACCAAAGAGACCAGAGTGCTGCTTTGTCTGTGTTTGTGTTCCTCTCAGAGCAGTGTGGGTTTGTGTTTAGGGTGTGAGCTCTGCCATGAGAGAGAGAGAGAGAGAGAGAGAAAGAGAGAGTGTGAGATATGAATAGTATAGAATGAAAGAGAGAGAGAGAGAGAGGAGAGTCAAAAGTCGTAGTAAGGAAGGTAAGAAGGGTATTTATCAAGTGGAAGAGTGGACACAGCTGTTGTTGCTCACATGCCATGTGACACTCTCTGTTCCTTAATTTCTTTAATCCAAAACTTCTTCTTTGTTTTCATCTCTCTCTCCATTCTTTCCCTTCAGTTAATATTATCAATCTCACCCTCTCCTTGTTCTTTCTATAAACCAAAATGTATTAAATGAGAAACACAATTAATAATATATATCACACCCTAATCATTTCTTCAAGTACCGGTAGTTATTAGTAAGATAATTGTTGTGGGGATTCATTAATACTGCTATGATTTAACGTTTTCTTTTATTTCCAATTCTCTTCCTCTCTTTCAAAACACCACTCAAATTTATTGTCATTCTATAATTCTTTCTTCTACAACATTTGTTGCTTATGGATCATCTGAGTTGTTTAAAGCTACTTCTTAAATAGCTGAGTTGTATAAAGTTAGGATGTTACCTTAAATAATATTTTATTATGATAATTTATTTTTGACATATTATTGTTTTAACATTTTTGTTAGATAACTATTTTGTTTAGCTGGTCTGGATTAATAATAATATTTTTCTGCTACTAAATTTAATGTGATGAAATATTAATATTATAATAATTTGTCCGTAAAAATCTTTAAAATGACTTGTTCATAATTTTGAGATTAAATTTCCTCCTTAAAATAAATTCAGTTTTAACTTTTAAAAAATATTTAATTGATTTATTTTCTTCATTTTTAATGAAATGTTAATTTCCTTATTTATTTATCCAAAATAATTGTAGAATATGAAATAATATATTTATTGATGGAAAGAATTATTTTAATAAGTGAAATGTTTATTATTATTATTATTAATCTATATTTTAAAACCTTAATCTGCAATTATTATGAAAATAGTGAATTACTTTCTTTCTTATTTACAAGACTTCCCCATGTATGTCATAAAATTAAGAAAAGAATGTAGTTGATAACGTCATAACGGTAGTTTTTACTTACATTTATACTCTCTCTCTTCTAGTTGTATACCTACATTCTTTCTGTCTTTTTTTAGTTTAGGATATTTTAGTTTTACTGAGTCATAACAAATTACATCTTATATCAAAGAAAAATAAATACATACAGATTAACTTATGTCATACAAATAAAAAAAAACAACATCTCACTTATTAAATCATCATGCATTTTAAAAATTTAAAGATTTAGTACAATATTATTACATTTAGAAGAAACAAATTCAAATTTGTGCAGTTAAGGATCTCTTCAATCTTCATTTATATACTGATAAAAGCTTAATTAATAATGAAAGACAATTAACAGAATAGATTATTTTTTAAATATGTCGTGACCTAATAAATATTATATATATATATATATATATATATATATATAATGTTTAAATATATTAAATTTTTTATTTTATTTTTTTTTTGGCATAATTAACTTTAAAAAATAGTTGAATAGAGTATTACATCATCAAGCTCAAATAACATCTATTTACATTTCAAAAATTTTCATTCATAAATATGTTTTCTATATAACATAATTAATTTAATATAATCAAATTAATTAATTAAACATAATAATTTAGCATTTTCTACAAAAATATGCAAATAATAATTATATTTATTTAACTAAAAAACATATTTTTAAAATCTTCGAATTAACTTTTTAGAGATTTAATTTAAAAAAAAATTGTTACTTAAGTAACCTCTCACTTAAGAAAAAGTGAGTCTTATCCAACCTCTCACCTATAAAATATTTTCTTATGCTCAAAAATCACATTTCTTTGAGAGAAAAAAAAACCACTCAAATAAAAATTAAGATATATCAAATTTTACTTCTCTGAACAAATTTTACTCGAGCAAAAGTCTCATTAAATCAAGTTTTTTATTGAGAAAAAAACATTATAGAAACTATAGACTTGCTTAATGTCCATACTTGTTATCAAATTCATCCGACCATCGTATCATGGTCTAACATTTAAAGATAAGAAAGTTCCAACAATTTTTCCAAATTAGTGAAAAATTCCAACATTCTACATTTTTTTTTAATCAAATCTAACTATCAATTGCTTGTATTTCATGTTTCATTGGTTTCAATTTAAGTGACCCATGAAAGCTAAATATACTTTAGTTTCATCAACCATTCCAATAAAGACATATTTAGTTGAAACATTAGTACCATTTAAACAATTTATCAGGTTTCCAAAGCAATTACTATAATCACAAATCACCATCACAATCTATTAAGTGGTGGAGCTCAGTGGGGGTAGGGAGGGTCATGGCTCCCAGTTTATTTTATATATAAATGAATATACAATTTAAAATATATTTTTAAAGCTTTGATATATTTTTAATATATTTATATATTTGGCACTTTAAGACTTTTTTATATATTTATACAAAACTTTTGGTATACTAATTTTTTTATAACTAATTCTTAATTATGATTTAGTTATTATAGGTTTTTCTTTTAGTAATTATATCTCTCTATTTTTATTATATTATCATAAATTATTTTTTATTTTTAAATTTTGTTTGTAAAGAGGTATATTGATAAAGAATAAAAGAATAAATTTTTTTTTAAAAAAAATAATGAAAGGGAGTTATTCGTGAAGATGAAAGACAATATAATTACTTATTCCACAATAATGCAATAAAAGTTTGTGAAGACTTGTTGAATTAATTTATACACATTAATAAAATGAAAGATGAATTTTTTGTCAACAATAAAATTGTATATTGAAAAATAAAATAGCTAAAAATTTTAATTCTGATTCAATTAGTTATTCAAATTAAAAAATATGAAAAAATTGAAAGATAATCCTACATATATTTATATGATTTCTTTTAGTTCTCCTAAAATTATCGATCAAAATTCACCACTTGTTATTTTTATATCAACCTAATCATTTCATATCAATAAACTATATCACTAAAAAAAAATATTGTGACCAAGTTACGTCACATATTGATATCTTTTACCCTAAAATACTATCAAATTTTTTAACTTTCTTTACGTGAAAATTCTACTATTTTAGCAAATTCCAACAACTATTGATTTTAACTTAAAAGCTAAAAAATACCAATAAAAAATCTTGAATATCTTCCTAGATATACCAGTACAATCCTAAACCAGTAAAATTCATCTTTGCGCATTAAATCACAATTGCATAACAACACCTTATGTATGCAAACATCCCCATATAACTAAACTAACCAATTGGACAAATAAAAATGACTTTAGAAAAATTATGATTAGTAACTAGTTTTATTCTCTCTACTACTTACAGATTCAAGGATCGAAAATGGTGAACAAAATTTCCAAACATCTAACAAAGAGTAGAAAAAAAAAAGTGTTTGAAAGATAATGATGTCTTTTAGATAACTGTTATTTATTTATTTATAAATTTTTTAAATTAACTAATAATTATTCGTATTTTACATCGTTTAAATAATTTGTATTAATAATGTGAGACAAATTTAATTATATCCTTACAATTTTCACCTAAGATGGAAAATTTTATGATAAACATTAATGAAATTTATTGAAATAAGTTAAAGATTAAACACATTGCAAATAGGGTAAATGTCTCATTAATATATTATCAATAGGATATCATATACTTTGTAAGTGTTTCGTTACCTTAAGTTAATTTAATTTTTTATCGTATTCAAATTATGGACTCAACGAGTTATCTATTATAAATATAGTGAAAACACATCATATTATATATATATATATATATAAAATAATAAATAATAAAATTATTATTAATGTTATTATTATAATTATGAAATTAAATATAAATAATTTTTATTTATTTCATAAATAATTTTATAATTAAAAAAGTCAAATTTAAAAGAATCAAATTCAAGAGAATAGTTAAATTTAAAGAATGGTAAAATTGATAGAATGATTATTTAATTTAAAAAAAATTAAAAAGTAAATTTATAAAACAAATGCGACCATCAAAATAAGAAATTCATTTATTAATATAAATATAATATTATTAATGGGCGTCAAAGTAGTTATAAATTTTTTTTCATGTTATAGATCACTTTTAAATTTTATTGACCTTAATAAATCATTAAAATTTTCTTTTTAACTATATTTATTATACTGTTCAAGTATAATTTTTTTTTTTGTGAAAGATTAAATTTTGATATTTTTTTCTTATATTGTTTATGACTGGAATTCTACTTTTTAAAGAACAAATTAGTTTTATTAAAAACAACCATCATTACAATAATTTATTATGATAATTTTTCTATTATCATAATTACAATATATTTAAATTATTTTAAATATTATAATCAATCCTTGAATTTTTTTTATTTCTTATTGATTTATAAATATTAAATTAAACATTTTTTAAATTTATAAAAAAATTATAAATTTTAATAAAGTAATTTATTATAGGTTAAAATACTTTGGTCCTCGTTTTTTTTAACAAAATCTCAATTTGCTCCTCGTATTTTTATTAGTCTCAATTAGGTCTCCATATTTGTAAATTAGTATCAATTAGGTCCTTTCCGTTAGGAGAGAACTAACACCATTAAGTAAGTATCACGTGACAATTCCTCGTTTTTTTGAATTTTTTATTTTTTTATTTTTTTTATTTTTTAAATTTAAAAAAAATATTTATTCCACGTGTCAAGTTTGTAATGTGCCACATGTCAATCTAATACGGTGAGACGTGTCAAATTATTGTATGAATCTCAATTTGATCGTCATATTTGTTAATTTGATTTGATTTCAGTCCCAAATTTTTTTAAAAAATTTTAATTTCATGTGCTCCAAATTTAAAATAATTTTTTTTTTATAAATGTAATGATGATACTTTTATTACAAGTGATATTTCTATTACATAATTTTAACAATATTTAATTTATTTAAATTTATATTTTACATTAAACTTTATTTAAATTTTATTTTAAAATTATAAATATATAGATTAATAAATTTATATTCGAAATATTTGTATAATATTCTATATCAACAATATTTTAGAGTTGGCTTAAAAATAACAATTTTATAAATTCAAATGTAAAATTTTAAAATAATTTTATAACAAATTAAAATAAATATATTTAAAATTTTAATATTAAATACAATTAATATTATTAAAATATTTAATAAAAATATCAATTTTAATAAAAATAATCATAACATTATATAAAAGTAAAATTTGGTCTAAATTTGGAGTGCCTGAAATTGAAAATTTCAAAAAAAATTTGGGACTCAAATCATATCAAATTAACAAATATGAGGACCAAATTGAGATTCATACAATAATTTGACACGTGTCACCATATTAGATTGACACGTGGCACACTACAGACGTGACATGTGGCATAAATATTTAAAAAAAAATTCAAAAATTCAAAAAAAAATTCAAAAAATTCAAAAAAATGAGGAGCTGACACGTGACACCTACTTAACCGTGTTAGTTCTCTACTAACGGAAAAGACCTAATTGATACTAATTTACAAAAATGAGGACCTAATCGAGACTAATAAAAATACGATGACCAAATTAAGATTTTACTACAAAAACGAGGATCAACGAAGTATTTTAACCTTTATTATAAATAAATATACGAATTTATAAAAGTAAAAAGAATGTTGTAAGATAGAATTTATATATATATGGCAGTATTGTTAGGAACAACCAATGCGTTCTTGAGGTATTGTTCATTTTGAAACGTGGAATTTCGTCATGGTTTTGTCCTTAAAAGACGCATCAAAGAATGAAGGGAGGAAAAAATATTTAAACTGCATTTGACTTTGACTCCTAAGCGATGTGAGACTTATTAGGTGTACCGGTAGGGGTGGCAATATGGGTTTGACCCCACATGCCTGCCAAAAAATCGTGGGGTGAGCTAGGATATTAAGTCTGCTGACCCACATTAAAAAAAACTAGCACTTGTGCATATTGGTTACTTTCCTTCTGAATGTTCCAAATTTGAAGAATACATGGTATATGTCAAAGTATGAATATGATGAAAATGTTTTATCGGTTTAACATTCAACTCCCCAAAGTCTTTGATTAATTTTGTGAACTTGTTAAAGTTTTCCAATTTGTTGAACATTGAAAGCTTTATGATAATTTCTTTAAAAAAAGTCGTCATGATTTTGTCTTCAAAAGGCACCTCGAAGGATGAAGGGAGGAATGAATATTTAAACTGTGATTGACCTCAACTCCTAAGCGATGTGAGACTTATTGGGTGTACCGGAAAAAGCCCCCTTGGTGTATAGGGGAGCCAAGTACATTTCGGCCCCACCTAGGAATGAGTACATCCCGACCTCAACAAGGGGCAAGTACATCTAGGCCCAATCCACCTCTAGGTATGGGCTAGGTATGGGGGTAGACGTACATCCCAGTACATCTAGGCTTAGGAGTACAAACGTACATCCCAGTACATATGGGTTTAGGCATATAGACATACATCCCCCATACATATGGGCTCAAGCATACAGGTGTACATCGCAAATACAGGATTGTAAGAGTGTGTTTAAGAATATAGGCATCATAAGGGAATGTAACAATAATTACGGTTATGATAGGGCATTCATGGGGTTTGGTATTTAGGAAGAGAATAAAAACGGGTACAAAGGTAATGAAGTCATGATTAGACTCGTGTAATATAAAAAAGGGGTTTTGTGTTCAAGGTAAGGGAGCTATCTTTGAATTCATCTTTTATTCACCCATAAACTGAAAGTATTACTAACTTGAAAGTTGGGGTGCCTACAGGTACTCACCTTCCAAGTTCATCGCTAAGTAACAGTTTAGGAAGAGTTATGCGAAGAAGAGACGAAGGATTGAAGACTGTTGAGATAATTCAATTCCATACAAAAACACTTTTTAGACACGCTATAAAGATAAAATTATAACCATAGACTCTAATTACATTATTTCAATGAATTTGATACTTTGTAAAAGAAATTCTTTAAAAGAGTGATATAAAATGAAAGATGAAAACAATTTTATTTAAATTAGTTAAACAACTTTTTTTGCTAATCTTAAATAAACTTGTTAAATACTTCACTCTCATAACATAATTGAAAAAAAAAAAAGTCTACAAATAAAATATTTATGTTTCCGCATAAAGTAAGATGAAGTTTAAAAAAACAGACATACAAATAAATCATTATGTCTTCTTTATTTTTAGTTTAGGAAAATGCGAAAAAAAGAACATGTTAATTTTTTCAATTTATTTTATTTTTATATTTTCAAAAGTCATATACCATATTACTATTCGTGCTTTAATTCAATCAACATATACAACATAGAAAAAACATAGGTATTATATATATTAAAGTGTATTTTACAAAAATATATAATTTTAAAATTTAAATTATTTAGCTATTTTAAATAGCCATGTATATATATTTTTTAGTTAAAAACTATATTTGTAGGTACCAAATTTTAAGATATAATATCTTAATTTTTTGTTTCTACTAAAACATGTTTACAAACGGTTTTATGTAAATAAGTTGTGTATTTTCTGTAATACAATGTGGCTAAAATCTCATTTATTGTTAAAAAAATATCTATTAATTTGAAATAGAATTAAATATAAATAAAATTGTAAAAGTTGTTAGGTTTACAGAAGGAGTTTCACCGTGGAGATACAACACCAATGAGACATGAGTACAACCACATAAAGTATTGACACCACTCTCAACCCAAAACCTTAAGACAATGAGTTTATGAGTCTTTTATTCTTATATAGTGCTATACTATCTCATTTTTAATATCTACGGATATCGACAACTACCCACTGATATTTATAAAAAAAAATATTTAACAACAAATTTTAACTATAAATTCAAATAAAATACAATATATAACATTCATAAATTTCAAACAAAGTCAAAATAATCCATTTACATAGTGTTGAATGACAATTTACAAACAAAGAGATTTTTTAAAATCAATTAATAAAAAATAATCCATTCAAAATTAATGTGTTAATATTTAATAATTCTTTTTTATTTTTTTAATTTAAACTAGAGTATAATGGGTACGATACAGATACTATGATATTCGTATCCGTCCCGTTGGTATGCAGGTATAAAAAATACCTGTTACCCACACGAGTATCTATTGATAATATCCATTTTCTATCTGTTGTGTGTTTTATCTGCAGGTTTTATCTACAGATACCTGCTGTACAAATTTTGTTGTCATTCATAACTGTGATTCGAAAAGAAAAGAAAAATAAAAACGAGAGTGGGAGATTAAAGAATGAAAAGTATATTTAAGAAACTTTATAAAGGGTATTAATTTTCTAAAGGGTATTATCAATTTGTGAACACTTTTGCATATACGTGAGTCAAAATATTTTTTGTTATCTTAATTATTTAAAGAAGTAGGATAAATAATCGGTTTAAAAAATATAATTTATTTTTAGTATAATAAGAATAAATTATAATGATTTTAGTACATAAATTTTAATTTCTTGAATTTTATTTAAAGTGCATTAATAATAAGATAATTATATATATATATATATATATATATATATATATATATATATTTATCTTTATTTATGTCATATGTGTCGATTAAATAAAATATTAAAGTAAACATGCAATTATCCATGCAAAAATCATTACGGATTTTAAAAATTTACAAAGCAAAAAACTTAGTATAAAAGATTTTATCCAAAAATAATTACATATTAACATTCATTTTTTCTTTAAAAATTATTGATTTTTAATAAAATTTAGTAAACTTAACAAAATTAGATTTTTTATATTAAAATTGTAATTTTTTTTCTCTTCTAAAAATAAAGTATAATAATATTTGTTAACAAAATCAACTATTTATAAAAAAATATTTAAGATTATATATAATGTTCGTACATCAAAACAAGATTTGTATAAACAAACTAAATAAGATTTTTACGAAAGAAATTAATAAAGTACAGACATAATTTAGAAAATAAACTTACTAGTATAAAATAATGAAATAAATAACATGTGTTTGCCAATTTCTTTTTAATTTTATCGGAAACAAATTTAAAATGTGTTAAAAAGTCACACCTGTTCTACCCAACTAATTTATTATTATTATTGAATTGTTTGTTTATTTTTTTTTGAGTTTAAAAATAAATATAATAATTTTGTGAATCTTATTATAAACATTATTTTATTTATTTTGTAAATATGTTTTTATTAAAAGTATTTTTAAAATTGAAATAAATAAAACAGTTTCGTTAACAAAATAATTATTTAAAAGATAAAATAACTATTTTAATAAAATAAGATATCCTATTTATATATAGATATAAATTATTATTATTATTTATATTTGAATTTTAACAGTAATGAACAGTTTCACTACTTCAATCCAAATTTAGTTATATGTTTTATGTATGAATCTGACTAATAAATGAAGTGACTAATCAGTTCTTACAGTTACTATAAGTATCTTCCCTTCCCAAAGAAGAATGAAAAGGTGAATCTATGCTAAGGACAACAAAATTTATCTTCTTCCCTTCACTTTCAAAACTTACTCTCACTTCCGTAACGCCAAGGTTTTACTATCCTCACCCACACACTATTTCCTCTTCTCACTGTCATCTCCCCTCTCATCTCACTTCAATACTTTCACTCACCCTTTTTCTTCTTTTCACTAAAATATAAAAAACAAGATGTAAAAAAATATGAAAAATGAGAACACTTTTTTTTCTTAAACTTATTATGCAGTTATAAAGAAATTCATTGTACATTTTTTATGGCCTTACGAACACAACATGTTCTTAAGATAAAATTTCCTTTTCTATCGTCTTTTAAATGTTCTTTTCAAGGCATTCAAAAAGTTCCGTAAAAAAATCCAAATTAATACTTTGTGGGAAGGGGAAGGGGTTTAATATATACTGATGCAGAAAGTTTGTTGCTAACTGAGGGTGATGTGTGTGTCAACCTGATTACGTGTGGGAGAACTTCACCATCAAAATTTTCTACGCAGACAACATTTTTTTCATTTATTGTTTTCTTAAATGTTCCTAAATATAAAAATGGTTATTGGTTTTTTACCGTTGTCTCCTTGAATGTTTTTGTGAAGAGATTAAAAAAGTTGGGGAAAAGAATTCTAAAAGGAATAATGATTGAAGTATTTCTATATGTTTAATGCAAGTAAGATGAAACAATAAAAGGAAATTTTTACTCACTCTCTTGTGATACGAATAAAGGTATGAATGATTTAAAAAACGGGGCCCAAATAGATGGGTCTCCCCTCAGAATGAATAAATGGCACTGAAAAAATGGGGAAAAGAGGGTTTGGGTAGTTTTATGAAATTAAAGAAAAAGTCAAATTTAATTAAAAGAAATTAAGAAAAAAGAAAATAGATGATGATGATGATGGTGATGATTATGATGTGGAGGGGCCTGAGGCTGCGATCAACACGTGCTGCTGTCCAGTATGATTACGTGGCGAAATAACAGAATTCTATCCACCGTAGGTAGCTTTGACTGAACGGTTACCGACACGTTGGCCAAATTGTCACTGTTACTCTCACCACCCTAGTAAGCTATAATGTTTTTTTTTTTTTCTGGAGGGTGAAATTAATGAGTAGATTCTATGCATAATAATTGTGTTTGATGGAGTTAATTAATTGGGGCATGGGAGTTACAGTGAGCCAATTAAGGTGGAGAAGAGAGGGATGAATTATGAAAGGGAGATAGGGATAGAGAGGACACCACACGTGCACAAGCACGCGCATAAAATAATTGAAGGGTTGGAGGGTCCCACACGAAAGGACTAGGTGGGTCCACGTGGGTCGTGTGTGTGAGAGAGAAGAAGATAGAAGGAAGGAAAGGGGTGGTGGGTGGGGTAAGGTTAGGGATTAAGGACGTGCGCATTAGGTGAGGGTCTAAATCCTTAAAAGTTAATAAATAAAATTAAAATAAATAAATAAAAGGGGATGTTAATGAAAGTTCTATGATTACTATTATCATGGTGTGGAGAGAGAGAGAGAGAGTGGGTCTAGCCGTTTTTTTGGTCTTTCTTTGCATGAAATAATAACAAGTACAAAAGAGAAATGAGAATGAAAATGAATGCCACACGAGAGCCATGACCTTTTGAGAGCGACCCTACCCAATTATTTTGGCAATGAACAACGTAAATGCCAGAGAGAGGCTGTTTATTCACTTAGTTTTGGTTACATTACCACTTCAATTAGCAATTGCGATACGTGATTACAAATTTTTCACCTTTTTATTATTTTCCTTTTCTTTTTTCAAGTTGACCAAATGCTTTTTGTCCCCCAGCTTAAGGAAGGAGTAATATAATAATAACCTTTGCAACACAACATAGATATGATGATAAGGGGGGGGGGGGGGGGTGAAAGAAAA
>Ga0214544_1002244_pt1 | contig 40725 bp, 20 predicted proteins | sample CNSS3metaG_FD_160074 | JGI IMG/M metagenome (GOLD analysis project Ga0214544, IMG submission 160074) | Root nodule microbial communities from cowpea collected in UCLA plant growth center, Los Angeles, California, USA - CNSS3 | ecosystem: Host-associated > Plants > Roots > Nodule | place: USA...
CATCCCCATACCCATCCCCATACCCAACTGAAAAAGTCGGGGATTCCCCATACCCGTACCCATACCCAGTCAATGCGGGGATTCCCCGTCAAAACGGGGACGGGTTCGGGCAATACCCACGGGGACGAGTTTATTTGCCATCTCTACTTGTAGTATTGTGACATATTTATAAACTTTTTTGAACCTTACTAAAATATATAAAAAATAAATAAAACATATTATTTTATCACAAGATTTTTGCCTTTCTTTTATTATTATCATAAGTGTGTGAATAATTTCCTGAATTATGGGGTAGCAGCAGATTTGGTGAATATATTATATTATTTGACTAGATACTGTATTTATGGGTTATTATTGTCAAACTATATATTATATATTATTATTTGTTGGGTGTTAATTGGTAACACGGTCATGGGAATAAATCTCCAAACTCGGAATTCACGAATTAAAATATAATATAAATTTATCATGACAGTTATAGGTTGTTGATATTTTTCATATTATGGGAATGGAATAAAAAAAATGGAGTGAGGAAAAAAAACTAATTAAATTATTATAAGTTTTTGTTTGTTTGTTATACAATACATTATATTCTTTAGTTTTAGTTATTTACTCATAAAAGTAGAAAAAAGAAGCACAAGTTAATAACTAAAAAAAAAAAGTAAAAACTCAAACATTATCTAAAAGCTAAGATTTAAACATGATAAAAAGAATCATATAATTACCACTAACACAGAGACCATTAACCAATAAATCTTAGTAAAAAAGCACGTTGTCAGATTGAATTATGTTGATTCTTTCCTTATTTATCTTATGTAGGTTGCGTAAAACAAGTCAAAATAAGTTGGTAAGTGTTACTATATATACATTAGAAAATTAAAATAAAAAATAAAATGAATTATTTTATAAGATTAAATAAGTCATTTCATATAATTTTGTTAAATTCTTATTTTAAACTTAGGTAGATATTAATTTTAGCATAGCATATTAAACAGGTTTTTTTCTTTCCCAAAAATAATTTTAAAGAAACATGTCCAAACAAATCATAAATATACTAATTTGATAGGTATATTTAAAGTTTTTTCCATAAAAACATCTACAAGAAAAATATAAAGAATTGGTATTAGTTTTTTCAAAAATTAAAATTAACTTATACATTAACTAATTTACAGAAAATATATCATACAATTTATCTAAATTTTAATTCTTTTAATCGATACATATAGTAATTTTAACTTAAAAAATTATTTTATTTTTTCTCTTCTATAAATCCTTATAAAAATAAGTCATCCAAACCTAATCATCACCCCATTTTATCACTTTTTTCTTACTCCTTTACCAAACATAGATTTTTTTTTTTCATTTCTAAAACAAATGATGAAGTGTTTTTCACTCTCTACTTTTTTAGGTTTGCAAGGGAAAAATAAAAGAGGGAAGAGAATCATGTGTGCAAACTTGGAGAGTGCAAAACCCTAGAAAAAGACCAACAAAAAGTTGCTCCTATGTCTTTGGTGTGCAAACTATTATCCACTCAATGGACCATATTTTCATGAAAAACCAAAACATTTGTGAACAAAAACATGTTGAAAGGGCATGCGCATGCCAATCAAATATGATTAAAACTTTATGCACATATAGTTTCTCTTATCATTACCTATGATTCCCTAATTTGATTTTGAACTAACTAACCAAACATATCAACCCACTTAAAAGATGTGTTTTTTTACAACAAAAGAGCTAATAATCGAACCCTAATTTGTGAAGAAAGTTGTCTAAAGCTAATAATTAAGGTGATCCCATTTCCTTGTAAAGATATATATAACAAAGCAAAGACCTATAAACTATAGGATTATTGTAGGTTAGGAGAAACATGATTTCTATGCATTTCAATTTCAAACACTTCAATAATTTTATTCTCTGTGCCACCACCACCATGATCTTTCTCCCTCTCACAAAAACAAGAGGTGGATAAAGGGAAGCTCCATTATGCAATTTTCAATGTACACACACCTATATAGGGTGCTACCTAAACTTGATCCATGCAATGCATTGTTCTATTGCACACACACAACTTTATTCATTAGTTTTTGCCTTTTGCCACAAATTTTGAATTTATTATTATTTTGCTCTATTCTTGAAGTGAAGAGAAAGTGTATTTTTCTTAGGAAAAGAGACAATGCACCTAAAGTACTTATGTTGAGTGGCAGATGGCAGAAATGGGCCATAATATCCACCATCCAAAACAAAACAAAGAATTCACAGAGTGGGACCCTCTTTTGCAGCAATAAATCTTCCAACTATTATGCTTTGTCTTCAAGCATAGATCATGCCAAGCTCAGGTTACAGCCACGGTGGCATTCACCAGTTTTAGCAGGTAATAATGATGGAGAAACAATTGTGGTAAAATGAAGAAAAAGGGTAATTTTAATGTATGATCATTGCCAATTTTGACATTATTATCTAATTATGCATAATGTCTAAGTTAAAATTATGTTCAATGATGTGTGAACAAAGTATAAACACTTTACATTGACCATGGAAGAAATGAATTAAGCTTAAACATGTTTTTAATACTTGTAAAATGTAATTAAAATGTAATTAAAATGGGTGAATTTTAATTTTGAATCTAAAATTGAGAGGTTTAAGAAACATTGAGATGGAAAAAAGAAGAAGCAAAAGTGAGAGGGTAATTAAGAGAGAGATGCATGGGGTGTGTTCATTATTGTTGTTGTATAGGACACAGTGTCCTTTATTCATGTGCAAGGTGGTGAATAAGAAGAAGGAAAGAGGGTCCAAAAGGGGCCACATGAATCAACCTCAAAAGAAAATATTAAAATTTGTGGAGTTTATGGGATGACCTAGGTTGATTTCATGTATACTTATATCCACATTATTACACTTCCTGCCTTGTCCTTGTTGGTTGCTACTCCCAACTCAATGGATATGAGATCAACTTTAAAATTTTAAAATTTTAAAATATTAAAATAACTGTTTCATGTCATTTTTGTTTATTCTATAATGTTATATAATGTTATGATCTTTGATAATTGTAATATTCAAATTGTTGCCTACTTAACTAATAAAAAGTGGAATATAAATATTCTTTTTTTTCAAAAATAATATATTTTCATATTGTACAAGTATCACTGTAAACAAAATCATTAAATAATACCTAATTCAAAGACAAAAAATATTAATCACTATATTACTAAGTTATACACTATTTTATAAATTAAAAATTATTGATATCTAAAATAATTTTTATTATTAATAAAAATTAATTATTAGTTAGTGAATCAGAGTTTTATAAATTAAAAATTATTGATATCTAAAATAATTTTTATTACTAATAAAAATTAGTAATTAGTCAGTGAATCAGAGTTTAAGTCAGTTTCTAACATTAGTTATAATATAATTGTTTTAGTTCAATTTTGTCATTTTAGTCATAATATTTTTTTTTTCAAATAGGTCTTAATTTTCGTCAATTTTGTTCAATTTGATATTTTTTTTGCTAACGCCGTTTAAATGGTTACCAATAATAAATCATGACTACCACGTGTCATTTCGTATTTTTTTAAAAATTTTTTAATAAATGTCTACGTGTCAATCCAACAATGTGTCACATGTCAAAGTTAATGTTTTAATTCAATTTAATTCTTATATTCATTATTTTTGTTCAATTTAGTTCCAATTTTTTTAAAATGGAACAATTTTGTCTCTCTTCAAATTTAAATTGAGACCAAATTTAATTTTTATATAAATGTTTATAATCATGATTTTAATAAAATTCACATTTTATTAAATATTTTGTTTTAGGAATATAATTAGTTTAAAATTAGAATGAAAATGGTAAAGATGAGAACTAGGTAAGGAATAATAAGAGACACCAAGTGATGCTCTTAAAAATAATTTTGTAGACAATTTAAACTAATATTCCATTAACCAACAATAAAACTACAACTATTCAACAATTTAAAACTACTTCCATTGTACCAAATCATTTTAAATTTCACAACTTTCATATTCATATATTTCTACATTTCCAAAATACAATACAACAACTCACATCAATGAATTTTTCTTACATAAATTTACAGGTCGTAACCAAGTCACATCTTATATCCTAAGATCAGTGGCAAATCTAAGATCCTAAGTTAGTAGAGTCAAGTCAAGTGGTGTATTTGTATACTTTCAACTACACACAAATATATCATAGAGTAACAACCATCAGATTCAAATATATAAAATTAGGAGAAAGAAAATATTTTTTTTTTCTAAATATATAGTAGTAATTTAAACAAAACCAAAGAGTGTACCTACATATCCTATCGTGATGTATATCCATCACGACTTAAAATGTTATCAAATTTTAACTAACTTCTCTCACCCCAAACTTATAACTACTCAAAAAACTTAGTTTCACATAGGAAACTCAAACATACCTATCTTAGTCTAGGAGAGAGTCATGTTCGTCCATCAAACCACACATGCAACACAATTTCCTATGCATGCAACCATTCACATGCAATCAATCCCACACATAGAGATACTTACTCTAAACTATATTTTTTATATTATACCTGTTCTTCTGTGTGGTAGTTTTATTATGACAGATTCAAATCTTGAAAAGGATAAAGAAAGACGTTTTAGAGATAATAACTTGTATAAAATAAATTTGAATAATATTTTTTTATATATAAACCTTTTTTACTGTAATTTATTTTGTTTTATGGGTATAAATTATGTAATTTTCATTTTTTTTAAATTGAGTTCTAAATGATTTTTTTTTATCGAAACAAGTATGAAGACAACTTGTTACATGAATTGATAACAAGTCTGTTATGTAAATTAGTTAACTAATTCTTACAAATAGATGTAATTGATGGTTCAAATAATCTAATATTTTTGCTTTACAAGCTTTTAATGTTGGACTTTCTTATTTGTTTACTTTATGTTTGGATAGGAAATTTTATAATTTTTAAAATATTCAAATACATTGAATTTGAATTGATATCATTTAAAATTGTTTATTTTTTAAATGTTTTGTTTGAACAAGAGAATTCATATTTAGTGAATTTTAATTTTTTTTATTTAGATAAAGTAGTTTAATTACCATTAAATTCAAAACACTATTTAAATATCAAATACTTGTTAAAAAAAAAAACAAATATCAATATTGACAATATTTTGTAGTCAATCTTGATTATTGTTCTCAATTTTTGTTAAACAAGATTATTTTCAAGATATGAAATGTGATATTAAACTATATCCAAGTAAGATAGTATCAGGTTGGGCTCATGCAAGCTCGGTCGAGACAGTTCAAGCTAGAGTCAAGCCAAGTCAACCCAAGCTCAATATTTGAGTCTTGACAATATTGGCCCAACTTAGGCCAAGTAAGTCAGAGTTTCGATCGAGCCAAGTTGGTTTAGTTCTAAATCAAGTCGAGTTAGCCTAGGTCTAGGTTGAGATCATTCATCCTAGGTCTAAGTTGAACAGAGTTGGTTCAGACCTAAGTTGAGTCAAGTCTTTCTAGGCTTAAGTTGAGCCAAGTCAGGATAACCACATTCTGTTGAGTCGGGATAAGTCCACATTTATTTGAGTTAGGCTGACTCATGTTAGCCAAGTTGGAATAGGTTCAAATAAATTCTAGTTCGATCAAGATCAAATTGGACCTAGTCCGATCAATTTAGGTATTTAAAATTATTTAATTCTAAGTAAATCAATTACTCTAATAAAATTTTAGAATTTTATATTCATTTAAAATTATTTGTCCAAACAACATATTTTGTTATAGAAATTTTAAATTCTCTAAAATAATAAATTATTCTCTAAAATAATCCAAAATTTGCAATTTTTAATGGTATGAAATACAAAATAAATTTACAAATTGTAATGGACTGAAATACATAAAGGAATTGATTTGATGGTTTCACGATTGATTTATGAAATGATAGTGAAAATTGTATTCCACATTAGTTAGAATTTTGAAACCTTGTTTGGATGATGTCAATAAATAAAGTATAAAATTCAAAACCTCCATGTATATTGGACTTTTATGTTATTATATAATTTTTTTTATATTATGTTTTTAATACTATATATTTAAATATGTTCATAGATTTTATAAAATTAGTGTGTTTTTATAAAAAAATATTCTTTGTTTTTGATCCCTCTAGAAGCGTAAATAATTGTTTTTTAATTTCATGAACAGATGTAAATTTTAGTTTAATTTATATTAAATATTTTTGTGTACTTTTTATTTTTCCAAATTTTGAAATCTCTAAGTTTAATCTTTTAACATGCACATTGGGGTAAGTAAATAACATCACAAAATTTTCATTCTAGCCATTTTTGAGTTGTTGGTAATGCAGTAATCTTTAACCTAAAGTAAAAAAACACATAAGAAACGAAAGAGAGAAAAGTGGTAAGAAAAATGTTTGGAAAAGCTCAGTGTATACGAATCAAAATAAAAACTCATAGTATCACATTAAAAGACACATCGATTTTGAAGTTTAAATATTATTAGAAGATAGATATAAATTTAAAGATACTTGTAAAAAAGTGATTGCCTTAGTTGTTTAAAATTACGTTAGTTCATATTTTAAGGTGATTTTAGATCACTCATGTTAATGATTTTTCTCTTTACACTTTATTATTAAATGAACCTTGATTCGTCTGTAGCAATCAACTATTTAATTACATTGGATCAGGTTTTGAAAAAAAAAAAGGTGATTTTGATAGCTAAACACCAAACTTAAGAAATTGAAAATTATTTTAGAAAACTATTGTTTTAAAATTTTAATATTTAGAGACTACCATATGTATTTTTTTAATTTGAGGAAGTATAATTTTTATTTTAAAATTTGTGAAACTATAACCAGATTTATCATACGTTTCAAAAACCAAAAATGTAATTAACTCATAATAAATTATGAAAATTGAGAAAGTAAAATTATATGTAGTGTTGATTTAATTAAAGTAGGTCGAAAATCTAATTTACTTATACTCCATAATAAAATATACGTTACTTTTTATTTTATTTTACACATATCCCCATTTCAGAAGCAAAATCCCACAAAATCTATCCATTATATATACACCACACTAATCGACTTTTACCTTTTTATAATTAACATCTAATTATTAATTATGATGCTAATCATGTGCAAGATCCAAGAATTTGATTCCTCATGCACTTTAACTTATAGAGGGCAATTATGATTTCCATAATAGAAAACTAAAAACTGTGTGTGCAAGTTAAATATCCATCGCATTTAACAGATATATAAGGGGGTACTTTGTTTAGACAGAAAACAAGTGCTTTTAAAAAAAAGTGATTTTTATAAAAGTAGAAGTTGTTTTATGCTTATTTTGTTTATGTGTCTACTTATTTAGATAAACAGTTGAAAGTAACTTATCAGAATAAACAGGTTTTAATTTCTGCTTACTTTAAAAGATTTAAATAAATATATAAAAAATTGTAATAATAGATAAGTGAAAACAAAACATATCATAATGTCTCCAACTTTTGCATTAACTAACTCATTTGATTTTGTGACAAACACAACAGTGATTTGTTATGATTGAACCCCTTTCAATTTCTTCTCCATGTTCTTCTTTTTGCTTTTCCACGAAAAAGTTGAAGTGTGTTTCCAGACACACACCTTGAGCAGAAACAAAAAACGCTTAAATTTGTTGTAAAAGTTGTATTCTAGACCATGACGGGTACTTAAAGATGTCCATGGATGGTTTAATCATGTCACTAGAGCTGCATGAAAGAAGATTCCAAATCTGAATCAGCTGCCATGTTGGACCCTCTCATTCACAAATCAGAGAGAGGAAAATTATGTGAAATGAAAAAGCAAAGGAAAATGGTGAAACTGGTTTCAAAAACCGACACAAAGTGGAACACTAAACATTAATTGGGTGATGAATCTGTCTGTGGTTAATGGTTATCCATATACAATTTTTTTTTTCTCCTCCAACAACACTTTTGCTTTTGCTTTTTAAAAGCTAAAGATGACACCAAAGCAGTGTGTGTAAGTGTGTGCTGTGAATGTGAAGAAGAAAAAGTGTTGAGGGAAAGAAAGAGAACAACAACATTGGATGCTGGTAGTGTTGTTTGTGCTAGCTTTCTATGCTCTTCATTAGACAATTAATCTTATCATTCTGTTAGTGTATAACCAGATAAACCTTTTAAGGTCTATGAAATGTTGTAATTGCTGGTGTATTTGGTTTCTTTCATTCATATTCTACTCCTCTAAGCCACTTCTCTCTCACAAATGGCTACCCTTTCTTCTTTCAGTTTTGTACCCTTTTGCATGCTCTTGTTCCTTGTGTGTCTCGCTGGTCCTGTTTGTGTTTCTTCACTTCAACTTTCCCTGAGAAGGCAAGCTTCAATCCTTGTTTCCATGAAGCAAGATTTTGGAGCTGCTAACTCTTCTCTCAGAAGCTGGGACATGTCAAACTACTTGTCCCTTTGCAGTTGGTATGGCATTGAGTGTGACCATGAGAACAGGTCGGTGGTGTCAATTGACATATCAGATATGAATGTTTCAGGGTCAGTTTCAGCTGCCATCACAGGACTCTTGAGCCTTGAGAGTGTGTCACTCCAGGGAAATGGCTTCTCTGGGGAGTTTCCAAGTGAAATCCACAAGCTACCAAGGCTCAGGTTCCTCAACATGTCTGCAAACATGTTCAGTGGGAATTTGAGTTGGAAATTCTCCCAGCTAAAGGAGCTTGAAGTGGTGGATGCTTATGACAATTCTTTCAATGGCTCACTTCCTCTGGGTGTCACTCATCTCCCAAAGATCAAGCACTTGAACTTTGGAGGGAACTACTTCTCTGGGGAAATCCCTCCAAGCTATGGAAACATGTGGCAGCTCAAGTACCTGTCCCTTGCAGGGAATGATTTGAGAGGATTCATACCAAGTGGGCTTGGGAATCTCACCAACCTCACTCATCTTTTCTTGGGATACTACAATCAGTTTGATGGTGGAATCCCTCCAGAGTTTGGTAAGCTCACCAATCTGGTTCATCTAGACATTGCAAACTGCAGCTTGACAGGTCCAATTCCTGTTGAGTTGGGAAACCTGAAGAAGTTAGACACTCTCTACTTGCAAACCAATCAGCTGAGTGGTTCAATCCCTCCCCAGCTGGGAAACTTGACTAGATTAAAAGCTCTTGATCTATCATTCAACATGCTCACAGGAGGCATCCCTGATGAGTTCTCAGCTCTTCAAGAGCTTACCGTCTTGAACCTGTTCATAAACAAGCTGCATGGAGAAATTCCTCACTTCATTTCTGAGCTACCAAACTTGGAGAATCTCAAGCTTTGGCAGAACAACTTCACTGGAGTGATTCCTTCAAATCTTGGCCACAATGGCAGGTTGCTTGAGCTTGACTTGTCAACAAATAAGCTCACTGGTTTGGTGCCAAAATCTCTCTGCCTTGGAAAGAGGCTGAAAATTCTGATCCTGCTCAAGAACTTTCTCTTTGGATCTTTGCCTGAGGATCTTGGTCAATGCCACACACTCCAAAGAGTCCGTTTGGGTCAGAACTACTTAACCGGGCCATTGCCACATGGGTTTCTCTATTTGCCTGAACTTTCACTTGTGGAGCTTCAGAACAATTATCTCAGTGGTGGCTTCCCACAATCAACGAGCAGCACACCCTCCAAACTAGCACAGTTGAACCTATCAAACAACCGCTTCTCAGGGTTTCTTCCAGCCTCAATTTCAAATTTTCCAAACATGCAAATTCTTCTGCTTAGTGAAAACAGATTCTCCGGAGAAATTCCACCAGTTATAGGGAGGTTGAAAAGCATCCTCAAGTTTGATATAAGTATGAACAACTTTTCAGGTACTATTCCACCTGAGCTAGGTAACTGTGTCTTACTCACCTACTTAGATTTCAGCCAAAACCAGCTATCAGGTCCCATTCCTGTTCAAATTGCTGAAATCCACATATTAAACTATCTCAATGTCTCATGGAACCACCTAAACCAAAGCCTTCCCAAGGAACTTAGGACCATGAAGGGCTTAACTACAGCAGATTTCTCTCACAACAACTTCTCAGGTTCAATACCTGAGGGGGGACAATTCTCAATCTTTAATTCCACATCCTTTGTGGGTAATCCTCATCTATGTGGCTATGACTCCAAGCCATGCAACCTTTCTTCAACATCTACTTTGGAGTCTCAAGAAAAAAAGAGTGCAAAACATGGTGTCCCTGGGAAGTTCAAGTTCCTGTTTGCATTGGCATTGTTGGGGTGCTCATTGGTGTTTGCAACCTTGGCCATAATCAAGAGTAGAAAGACAAGGAGGCACTCCAATTCATGGAAGTTAACAGCATTCCAGAAGCTGGAGTATGGAAGTGAGGACATCATAGGGTGCATAAAGGAAAGCAATGTGATAGGAAGAGGAGGATCTGGGGTTGTGTACAGAGGAACCATGCCAAATGGAGAGGAAGTGGCAGTGAAGAAACTCTTAGGAATCAACAAAGGATCTTCCCATGACAATGGCCTCTCTGCAGAAATAAAAACATTGGGGAGAATCAGACACAGGTACATTGTGAGGTTGCTAGCATTTTGCTCAAACAGAGAGACCAATTTGCTTGTCTATGATTACATGCCAAATGGAAGCTTGGGGGAAGTGTTGCATGGGAAAAGAGGTGAGTTTCTCAAGTGGGACACTAGGCTCAAAATAGCCATAGAAGCTGCAAAAGGACTTTGTTATTTGCACCATGATTGTTCCCCTTTGATCATCCATAGAGATGTCAAGTCAAACAACATACTTCTGAACTCTGATTTTGAGGCTCATGTTGCTGATTTTGGGCTTGCCAAGTTCATGCAAGATAATGGTGCATCAGAGTGCATGTCTTCCATTGCTGGTTCCTATGGCTACATTGCTCCAGGTACTTATTTTAAATATTCAACTACATATAATTGGAGAATCATGATTGATAACTTCAAGTTATATCTTCTGCCTCAGTCAAATTTTCTAGCATCACTTCAAGTTGAAGACATTATTATTACCTAACCCCCTCCCTCCACTTAATAAAATATATTGCATACTATATTGCTAGCACACATCATCTGAACAATTTTTACCTGAACATGAAAAGTTTATTAGCTCTTCTTTTAAGCTGAAATTTTTTAGACCTAAATCTACTTTTGGTTCTCATCATGTCATTTTAATTCCTAAAAAATATATATAATTACGTGTTTAATCCTCAAATTACAGTACCATACTGACATAGAAATATGAGACCATGTAAGAGTTTTTCCCTCCAAAAAACTTTTGGAGAACATTGCTGTTGAGTAACTAAGTTTGGGCAAATGAAATGAGTGAAAATGCTAGCATGCAACGGGAAGAATGATTGTAGAGGCTCTTTTTCCCAAGGTTAAAATCAAATTTTTCATGTGTTAAATACACTTGTCATTTATTTTTTGGGTACAGAAATGTTTTTTCCCCTCCTTAGCCACTGTAGCATGATACTTGGTCTTTTTTATGGGACCACAGTGTCCAACACCATGTACGTGGATTCCTAGACTGAACAGTAAAGGCTCCACTAACACAGAGGAAATTCTTTTCACTTTTTTTTCCACGCTAACTGGGTGTGTGCTTGCTTTTTTGCATGCCTTGAAACTACAAACCCTTAAACCAGAACAAATCACAGCCCTCCCTTTTTGACCATCTTCATATCAGTAACAGTCACTCAATGCACATTAACCAAATGCATATATTTTACCCCCCACAAAGTTTCAGATCGAGATCCATGATTCACTTTCTCAAAACCCCAGATGAAAAAGAAACGTGAAGAGTTTAGGCACAAGACACAAGTTGGTCATCTTTTACAAATCTAACTTGTTACTTTGGAAAATTAAAATGAAGCTTTTCCCTTTATCTGTAAAATAATGTTGGACTAGTCTTCCTTTAACTCACCCACTTTTTCTTCATTTATTATCATGTTAAATTAATAATTTGATCCTTTTACATTGTACCATTCTATTGCAACATTTAATTCCTATTTCAAAGGACAACCACGCAAAATCTTACTTTCTGGTAATTTGGCAATTGACAATCACTGATTTATCAGTGTCTGTCATGTAAAATCTAAAATATAGTGTTTTCTTATGTAGGACTAAAATCAGTGACATGGATAATGACCATTTAACATTATTATATATCTGTTTGTGTAAACATTTAACATCATCATATATGTGTGTATTATAACAATCTAGGGCTATTTTAACTATTGAAATCCTGCATATTTTTTACTGGTTTTTCCTTATGTTGCAGAATATGCATACACATTGAAAGTGGATGAGAAAAGTGATGTTTACAGTTTTGGAGTGGTGCTGCTAGAACTCATAACAGGGAGAAGACCAGTGGGGAACTTTGGGGAAGATGGATTAGACATTGTGCAATGGATCATGATGCAAACAAATGGGAACAAAGAGATGGTGATGAAGATCATTGATGAGAGGCTACATCACATTCCTTTGGCTGAAGCAAAGCAGGTGTTTTTTGTGGCAAAGTTGTGTGTTCATGAACACAGTGTGGAGAGACCAACCATGAGAGAAGTGGTTGAAATGCTTGCACAAGCAAAACAACCAAACACATTTCAGATGCAGTGATCTAGAAAAGTAAAAAGAGAACAATTCAAAACAAAAGGATGAGTTCTTCCTTCATACATATGCTTTGTATTGGTTTCCAAACTAGTTTGTCAAATGAAATTTTCATGTTATTTTTCTTTGCCCTTTTACTTTACTAGCACCTCTTCAATGGGTGCAAGAGAGTCACTATAGTTTATATGTTATGCATGGGAAAGGTAGAATTAATGTTAAACTGTCCATAGCATGTTAAAAGTTTGTATAATACATAGGGATTTTGTTTGGAATGAGTAAACATTTTATATTTTTACTTAATTAGTTTCTTTATACTTTTACTTTTAATTGATACATAAAATTAATTTTAATGGGGAATATAAAAGTTGCAGCTTTTATACAGAAGATACTTTATAAAGCAGCACTATAGTGTACACATATACAGATATATTTAAAAAACTCTTGTAACTTTGTTGTTGCATGCAAATACTTAAAGGTCAAACAAAAGAATCTATGTGTCATTTTGTGTGATGCTTCTTTCCAAATAGACTATAAGAGAGTAGAGATATTCCTATGAAGAGAAAATTCAGGGAATGTGCATATATGCATAAATTATTGGTGACAAATATAGATATAAAATTTATAGTGAAATTCATCATATTAAACATTATTCAACCAAGTATGTTCAAATTGGATTTCTCATTATCCGAATATTTCTCAAAATAATTATTGTTCTGAAAAAAATAAGGGGAGGACAGAATTTTGCTAGTTGGTGGAGGCAGAGAAAGTATATGCCTTCATTGCTCTCAAACTTGGGGCAGTTTTGTTGACTTCATTTATGTGGAGTTTTTTGAATTTTCATAACATGTAGCTCAAAACTTTGACAAATATAAACAAAACTTGGGAGATTTCTTTTCACACCCATGCTTTCTTTCTACACCTCCATAAATATTAAAATTCCTACTTTACTCTTGTTATAGAGCCATGAAGGAGTTTAGGAAATGGGTGAATAATGAATGGGAATGGGAATGGAAAGTAAAATGGAGAAGAGAATGGTTTGAGTGAGAGTTGTCTCAAGTAAAAGAATTTGTACACCTAATACAACAAATAATAATAAAAAAGGATAAAGAGGATGAATGGAATTGAAAAGATAAGGAAGGTACATATACTGTCAAATCTGGATAATATACAAAACCCCTGTATTGGAGAAAACTCATATTTATACAAAATGTTATGGAGTGTAAAGGTAAAATCCCTATGTATGATTTTTTGCTTGGAAGGCAATTATGGATAAGGTACCAACAAAGACAAATCTTAAGAGGAGGGGAGTGCAATTAAGTGATGTAACTTGTGTATTGTGTGGGTTGGAAGAAGAGACTAATACACATCTATTTCTTACCTGTAATATAGCACATAAGATTTGGAACATTGTAGCGAACGGGTAAAAGTGAGTATAACGCATCATAATCAACTAAAGAATCACTTTGAACTTTTTGATTTACTAACCCTTAATAGTAAAGGAAATAAGTTATGGAAGGGTGTATGGTTTGCAATTATAAAGAATATATGGGATCATAGAAATAATAGTGTTTAGGCAAAGGAAAATGGATGCAAATGGAATCTTTTCTTTAGCACAACTAAATGCTTGAGTTTGGATGAAACATAAAATTGGTAATGTTAATTTTTTCTATTCTAACTGGATCCTTTGCCCAATTGAGTGCATTCAATTTGTCACATAGAAAATATAAACTCAACCACATATTGAGACCGAGAATGAACATAAATACCTATTAGAAAGCATGAATTTGGAAGTAAATATCTTTTCTTTGCAGTTTAACCTGGCTGGACCTTTAGTCTGGAGTTATATTTGTCTTTTGCAATAAATTTAGGATGAGTATGGCCTAAACAAATTCAACAAATATGAAATGCAACAAGGATGGTATAAACATAACATACAAATAGTAAAGAATTGCAATTAAGCAACAACATACTTCTTTCAAGGTTCATTAGGGAAGCAACAATTGGAGAAGCAAAAGTAATAATCAATTAAGACAATTTTACAAGTTGATCTACATCAAACTCACAAGTGAAACATCTGGATTTTGATAAATCTGGTTGTTGTACTTTAAGTGTATTATGTGGCTACTTTGTTTTGGCAAGTGGTATACATAGGTAGTTTCTAAGACTATATAGTTCTGATTTGGGAAGGTATAGTGAAACTTCTATTAAAGATGTGCTAAATCTTTCTAAGATATTTTGTAGTACTGTTTAATTACATATATTTTTATGTATATGGGTTACAACACCCCTAATATTCTATTATATATAAATATATTCATTGACTGCCGGTAAAAAAAAAAATAGAAAAGATTTGTGCAATTGATAATAGACTTTTTAAATGACTTTTAGATATGGAAGTCACTTCACATGGTTTAATCAAAAAATGATTATAAAAATTTTAAATTACACAATCCATAAGTTAAATTTTACAATCTAGAATAAGTTTTTAAGTTCGGAAGTTACTATTGAATTGTATGATTTCAAAATTTTACTTTAAAAATAAACATAAATTTTACAATAAGTAAAAATTTCTGGATCTCGTGTATATCAGAAGAGAGAAATACTTACACAAAAAGTGGGAGTCAAGGGGTTAATTTTATCGTGGGCATTTCTTTGTGTTCCCAATTTTTCTTGTTGCACCTCCAACTTTTACAAATTTTCTTTTATACTTTAATGTTTTATTTTGACTGAATTTAAAAATTTTAAGTTGATAATTATATTTTTTAAATTTAATTTCAAAATTTTATATATTAAAATAAATATCATAAAAGTAAAATTTTATTTTATAAAAAAAATTTAATTATTTTATCCAAACAAAAAATTAAGATATTAGATATTTTAATTATTTAATTCAAATAAATAATTTAAAAAACAAAAAAAATTAATTATAAAAAATTTAAATACAATATATTTTAATTTTTTAGAATTATTGAAACAATATTTACCGTCTATCGTTATTAAAGACCTCCCATCTTTTAATGATTTTACTAATACTTATGGCAGTGGATCGTCTATCTAGGGATAATCATTTTTCTCCATAAAAAATATTCTAAATCTAATAAGCAAGTGGTTGAACTATTCATGAAATCAGCATGAGTTCTTTGAAAGTGATAAGATTTTTAAAATCAATTTTGCAACATGTCTTTGAATGGAGTAATACGAAGTTGAATATGAGAACACCATATTATCCGCAACCTGATGTACAATCTAAAACATTAAATCAATGCTTAAAAATGTATTTGAGATGTTTGACCTATCACAATACTAAGAATTGAATTCAATTGCTTTATAATATTTGTTACCACAACCCTCTTCGCGTGAAACCATTTAAGGTTATTATTGGATAGTCTACGTCAACTCCTCAATTCTTAATTCTTAGTATGCCTTATTTATCTATTGAACAACTACTTAATACATGGACTTTACTCACAAATAACATAACTAACAACAGTAATTATACTTTTAGTAAAAAAATTCTTAATATTAAATGCAATTTGGATTCTCTATTAATATTTCGGTATTGGTCCTTCAAAATACACTTATTTACATTCATTGTAATAAATATATTTTAACAAGAAAAAAATTAGAAAAGATTTTGAACTCTATGAAATGAGTAACTCTGGTTGGTAATAATTTTTCATACATAAATAAAACCAAAAGCAAAACTAAAACTAAAACTTTGATCGAATACAAATTGAAAAAATGGTGATGAAGTGGTAAAATTGAAAAAACAGAGTGATTGCGGGAAAGGTCTTACGTGGAAACTTTGGACGCACGAAAACGATAGCTACCACCCTCATTTCCCACACCTCAGCTGTGGCTCATATTGTTTTATCTCTTTATCTTTCATCCTCCTTTCTTAGCCTCAACCTTCATCATTCTCATATTCATATTCTATGTTCTAGTAAAATACCCTCTTATTACCTATCTTTACACTCACATCAACTTCATTTCACATTCTAGATCAATCGTGTTATCATCAAATAAAATATTAATAACTAACACTGATAATTAGATATTATGCATCAAATGATACCATCAGTGCCTTTTATTAGAACCTCTGATTGTTTAAAAACCAAAGCAAAACTATTTCCACACTGATATCGTGTGAGATTGGTTGTCTTACAAATATATTATGTGAATGATGATGATAATGATAAAAATTAGAAGGCAATGAAGGAGCAAGAAACTTGGAATATGGATAACCTTTTGGCTTTTAGAGATGAAGCTAAATTGTTGATATGATGTGCCATTTCAGAGCAAATCCAAGCCAAAACTTAGAGGTTCCCTCTTCATCCATTCTCAGCCTCAAGGTTCAAAGTTTCTCCCTCTTATCTTCTACCTGTGACATGACCTGGCCCCACCTTAGCACTTCATTGCTTCACCACAGCTCTTCATCATAAAAAAAATAATTTTCCCATTTATACTTTTATATAATAACCTTCTAACAACACCAGACACAGCTCTTACTTGCTTCTGCCACATTCCACAAAAACTCTGTAAAGCTCCTCCTTCTTCCCACGTATACTCACTTTTTCTCATTCTCTCTTCATCATATACATACATATTATGTTGTGTGTGTGCGTGTGTTTAGTTGGCTCTTTCAGTTGAATTTTCTTAAGAACGATCTTAAACTCATGCTCTGTGTTATTATCTTTACTGTAAAATTGGCTTTGGAAGTGGAAAAACCAAGAGGGGTGATTGGTAATCACAGTTTCCTTCATGTGTTGATTTAGTTACTGGTGCTCAAGTTTCAACTCAGAGCATGTCTTTCCTCTTGTTCTGTCCACCGATATATTCTGCTGTGTTTTCTTCGATATACAGTTTGTTTTGTTACAATCTTTTTCTCAGTGAATTTTCTGAAAGCAGAATTCAGTTGTGTATCAGTTCTAATATTTTAAGCTGATGATTTCAGCTTTTCTTATTAATTGCAGAAAAGGGTGTCTGAAAGATAGACACACAAAGCATATTTTAAATGATAACTATAAAAGCACAACAAAGCTTTTGATGAAAAAGGATACTTTTTATTGTGTTTTTCTGATATTATGTTACTGTTAAAGGTCATCCATACAGTTGCATAATGATAACCAATAACATGTACACTTTAAGCAGTTTCTGTTCTGTCCTTGAGACCAACTTTGTGTAACTTACCTTCTGAACTAGGTTTTTTAGCAGTTAAACATGAATTTCCTGTGTTATTAGTTGGCAAACTCATTAAGGTTCATGTTTCTGTCACAAATCTCCTGAACCAAGGAACAATGAAACAGTAAATAGCAGTGCATGCAGAAAGTTTATGATAAAAGATTCAGAAGGTGGTTAAAGCTGACTTTTTGATGGATTTTGTTTAGAGGACTCTTTGTGGGAAAATCCAAAAGAAGTGGTTGAAATTTGAAGCAAGAGAAGATGGACTATTTCAATGCACCAGGAAGGAACCACCTCTTTGTTCCAGGGCCAGTTAACATCCCTGACCAGATCATTAGGGCCATGAACAGAAACAATGAGGACTACCGTTCTCCAGCTATTCCAGCTCTCACAAAAACTCTGCTTGAAGATGTCAAGAAGATTTTCAAGACCACTACTGGAACCCCATTTCTCATCCCTACAACTGGTATGCATAAACAAGCTATTATGATCTTAGTGTTCTTATGATAATACCTTTTTCAGTTTCCTAAACTCAAGGTATGAGTGACTTTGTCCTAACCTTTTAAAAGGGTGCATTTCAGTCCTTAACATTTTCTGTGTATGCTGAAAATTAATGAAGAATCTATCCTGTATGCTTTGAAAATGTTGAGGATGAAGTGCATGTTTTTCATATCAGGGATTAAGTTGTAAATAACAAAAATTTAAGGGTGTGTTTTGCAATTTTGAGAAAATCAGTTAGGTTATATTATTATCTTAATAATGAGGATTTAATGGTTATACTTTTAGGTTAAATTAACCAGCAAGTCCTTGAACTATTTGAAAATTTTAATTACCTTAGCAGAGTAAAAAGTATAATTAGATATTTGATAGTGATATTTTTTTTTTCAGTTTAGGCCATGGATTTGTAAAACCACCACAAATTGTCATTTTCTTGTAGTTCCAAACCTTCGTAAACTAATTCCAAAGATCCAACACAAAAATTCTTCCAAGATCAAGGACTCAGTTATAATAATTTTTTTGGAAAATAATACTTTGACAAAGTTTTTTTTACAATCTTTGACAAACAACCATTTTTGGTAAAAAAAATCCTAAAACTTTATTACTTTATTTTCTTAACTTCCATAAAAAGATAAAAAGTTACTCTATTTGGTAACTTTGTCATTGTCAAAAAAATATTTTTCAATTTTTTTAGTCAGGGACCTAAATAAAAATTTCCAAATGGCTTGAAGACCTACTAATTAATTTAACCTAATTTTTACATAGATATCTTAGATGCATCCAACTACAAACCTAATCAGCTCTGTTAATCATCCATGCTGAATTTACTCCTTATATTATATACTTTTTACATTTGATTTGAAGGTTTACATTATATATTCATGAAAATATTGGCAAAACTCCTATATGGTAATCTAGAATAATGATAGTATTAGATGTTCTTTTTCTTTTATATCTTTACTGTTCTTGTGTGTGTGTGTGTGGGAGTTATTACAAGCATAGAGAGTAAGGTGGTTTTACAAGAACAATTACTCTATTATTCACATGGTAATGGTTTTCTAGTTTTGTTGTTGTTGAGTAATGGTTTTGAATATGGTTCAGGTACTGGTGCTTGGGAGAGTGCTCTCACAAACACACTGTCTCCTGGGGATAGAATTGTATCATTTCTGATTGGCCAATTCAGCTTGCTTTGGATTGATCAGCAGCAACGTCTGAATTTCAATGTTGATGTTGTGGAAAGTGAATGGGGCCAGGGTGCTAAGCTTGATGTTCTGGAAACAAAGATTGCTTCAGACACTGCACACACTATAAAAGCAATTTGCATTGTTCACAATGAGACAGCAACTGGGGTCACCAACAACTTGGCCAAAGTGAGACAAATTCTCGGTGAGTGTTTCATTTAATGGACTAAAAATCATAACTTTTTTCTCATTGAATCTCCACATGTGTACCCTTTTATTCTCTGTACACTGAAACAGCCCAAAATCAACATTTTAGACTAGTTTCTCCCTAAGTACTTTAAAAGGGAAAGTTAAGAAGATAAAAATGAAATAGGTTACTCCACAGTACACGACAAAAAATTCTAAAACTTTTTCTCCTAGAAGTGTTTATCTATGATCAAAGATATTATTGTTCATGGCTGCTCTTGGTTCCATTGGACATATTTTGGTTGCAGTTTTAGCTGTTTTTTTTCTTTTGTCCTATAACATCTATTGTACTTTGAAGGACTACTTAGTTTAGTACTTTGTCCAAACACATAACTGCTCTGCATTCACTGAATGCAAGCGTAACTGTCAAACTGTTTCTGTCCAATCAGAATTCATAGTGAGACATCTGCTGCATAGATCATTAGTATTTAACTTGACTCTTGTGATCTAAGTATGCATCTGAAACTTTGCCAAATTATTCACATGCAACACCACAAGTGAACTCAAATACCATGTTTAGTGACAGATTTAAGACCCTGAGTCAGTGGTGACAAATCGAGTGTTGTATTTGTACACTCTCAATTACACACAGATCTATCATAAAGTAGTGATCACTGGGTTCAAATATAAAAGATTAGAAGGGGCAAAATAAAATTTTTTGAGATACTAAATAATAATTTTAACAAAACCAGGTGCATTGGTTTACACATAGTTCTACCATGGCTATATTGACATAAATTCTGTCATTATCTGATGAAAATGAGTTCCTAGTGTCTTTTCCAGGTCTGCAAATGCAAATGTATCAAATCATTTAATGTTATTTTCTTCTTCATGAAAAACTTCTCACATTTTTCTTTGGACACTCAGATTCCTACAGGCATCCAGCACTGTTAATTGTTGATGGAGTGTCTTCAATTTGTGCTCTTGATTTTCGCATGGATGAATGGGGAGTAGATGTGGCCATAACTGGCTCTCAGAAGGCCCTTTCCCTTCCCACTGGGATAGGTATTGTGGTTGCAGGACCTAGAGCTATTGAAGCCTCAAAAACTGCTAAATCACTCAGAGTTTTCTTTGACTGGAAAGACTACCTGAAATTCTACCAGTTAGGAACCTATTGGCCATACACTCCTTCCATACATCTGCTGTATGGTCTCAGAGCTGCTCTTGATCTGGTTTTTGAAGAAGGACTTGAAAATGTGATTGCAAGGCACAACCGTTTAGGCACAGCAACCAGGTAAGCCATGATGACATGCTAGTCAAAGAATGGTTGCTGTACCGTACAGTCGATCCGTCTATAAAGAACCGATTGGTACTCATGGTTCTTTGTAGACGGATCGACTAATACGGTATAGTTACAATGAAATCCAATGTATGTGTTAATTTATGATTGAATGATATCAGTGTTTAGTTGAAAAAGTTACTGGTTTGAGAAATGATCAAAGGTTATGTGTATAAGATAATGAATATGATAGGTGTTGAATATGGTGAATGCAGACTTGCTGTAGAGGCATGGGGTTTGAAGAATTGCACCCAAAAGGAAGAGTGGCACAGTGACACAGTGACTGCTGTTGTTGTCCCTTCTTACATTGATAGTGCTGAAATAGTTAGAAGGGCATGGAAGAGATACAATTTGAGCTTAGGTCTTGGACTCAACAAAGTTGCTGGCAAGGTTTTCAGAATTGGACATCTTGGCTACTTGAATGAGGTAATGTTGATTCCCAATTTGTATACAAAAATAAAGAATAATCATTGAATAATCAATATACATATTCTATACAAAATTTCATTGGTTAGCTACTCTGAATCGAGTATCTAAAGGTACATATGTTAAAAAAACCATAAGTGTTTTGTTTTTCTTGATCTTGGTTGTTGGATGTATTACATAAAATATTGCCATTTTAGCTTTGATGACTTTCTGTCCAACTTCAATCTTGAAAGCTTCAAAACTGTGATAGGGATAGTGCACAAAGAAACAATATCAAATTATGAATGTGGAACTGGCTTTTCTGAAATCAATGTAGTAAAATGTAGAAGACTTGTCTTTTCATTAACTTAAAGTTTCTTACTTGGACTTCTGATTCTTTACCCAATGTGATAAATGTTCATGTGATGGAAAATTATTCTTGAAGTTGTAGAGTACCAACTAAGTTGGTGAGAAGTTTTTGAAAGAAGATTTATTGGGAAAACACAATACCAATCAGAGATGAGTTTTTGTTTATATAAAAAATTGATACTGACTTTGATCCAAAACCTCTAAGACAATAGGTTTATAGATCTTCTTCTTTATATAATTGTTTGATTTTCTTGTATTTACTCAATGTAAAACTTTAACTCACGTTTAGATTTTCATATATATGCTTATATATGCTGAGATGCAAGAACTTGATCGTAATGTCTAACATGATTTATTAAAATAAGAAAAAACTTGTTTGCATTAGTTCTTAGTTCCAAGTTGCCTAGATTTAAATTTGATAATCGTTGTAATATATTTTCAGTTGCAACTGTTGGGATGTCTAGCTGGTGTGGAGATGATACTGCAAGATGTGGGTTACCCTGTAAAGCTTGGAAGTGGAGTTGCTGCTGCCAGTGCATACTTTAAGAACACTATTCCTCTCATTCCTTCAAGGATTTGAGTCACAACCTATTTATTCTCTTCACTTCCTTTTCTGCTCTTTCAAAAATTCTGTAAAATATATATATTATCCTCTTTTACACTCCTTTCAACATCAACATACTCTCTACTTTCAACTTTAATGCATTGTTTCTTTCATTCTCTTGTATATCACAAATAATTGCATCTTCTCACCTTATTTCTCACTCTCTCATCCTCATCAAATTCACCACAAACCTTTTTTTTTTTTTTAAATAAAAAAAGACTACATATTCTATTAATCTTCTAAGTAAATTGTTAAGAATTTAAGATAGACACTTAACAGTATAAAAGTATTTAGGAACTGGGAATTGTTGTAATGGTTATATAATGTCCAAGAGGTGATTATTCTTAATAGTTTTGGAATTGACATACATCTTAGTAAGGTTGATTTCTATGTTCTTATTTTTTTTTTAGCTTCCTTCACCTTCTCATTGGTTTAAATGTAATATTGATGATGTTATTAATGGTTCTCTTGATGTATTTAGTTGTGAGGGTATTTTTATATATTATCATGTTTTTTCTTCATATCTTGTTGTTCTTAATGATCTATATGTCGAGGTGATAGGTGTGATATTTTTATCAAAGGAAAAAGTTAATAATGATATGATATGGTATGATAGAAAGAAAAAAAAAATTAAAAAAAGGTAACATGTGTATAATAAATGTTTGAAAAAAATAGCTGTTTAAAAATTATTATTCATTTTTTAAATTTACGAGAGAAAATTTTGAAAAACCTTTTTTTACACACTCTCGTGAGTTGAAATTTACTAGAATAATAAGAGTCACTTCTTATTATTGATTTTGTACTAATTTTTTAGTTTTAATAAATTCCAACACAGGCTTGTCTAAAACAATCGTTACAAAATGTATTCCTAACACTTCATATTTGTTAAACAAGGGATACTTTGAAAAAAAATTCTTAACAAATATTTCATTTCAAACTAACACCACAAGGATAGTCAAATTTAATATTTGAAGAGAAGAACAATGAATTGTATAATAATTTCAATTTTTGTGCTTTCATAAAGACTTTGTTTCACCAATTAATTGCTACAAGAGATTACTGTACCTATAAGCTATTTGTTGTAATTTATGTGTGGGGATAAGTTAGGTATTAGGCTTTTTGTGATTGTAGTTAGAATTGGAAGAATAGTTTGTTGAAATCATGAACCTATGACAATAAATATGCATCAATTTAAATTTATGTATGGTCCCTTTCACAAACCTAAATAGAAACCAAACAAAGCATAAATCTTCAACTCACATTTTACATCATATTAAATATCATACTTATTTTTTCTTAATTTTAGGGTTTAGGACTTTTTTTATCACTAATTTCTGTCAAAAAAAAAATGTCTGGTGTTTTTAACAGAATCTGGTCAACCAGTCACTTGAATTAGAATTTTTATTTTAGAGAGATAAGTATTATTTCTCAAATATTTACACTTACAATACTTAATAACCTTTTCTTTTTTCAAAATTCAAACATTGGATAAGTTTATTGCTTTATTACCTTACCTCCATCTCTTGTTTTATCATATTAATCTTTACTAAAGTACATTTTTTTTCCATGATATAATGTTATAAATATTGAAGTAGACTAAATATATAAAATAAGATTTTAATTCTTTCTCGTAATTTCAATAAGTGTTAGTCATTACTTTACTAAAAGGAAATTTCAAACTAAAATAATATATATTCAGAATAGACGTTAAATTAATTATTTTATTGGCAATACACCGGTAAAAGTTAAATTGAAAATCTAGAACCAAATTCCAAAAAGTAAAATCGAAGTGTCAACTTTTTAATGAAAATAATTGTCAGTTTCACCCCATCACAATCTTACTTGAAAAGAACAGAGTAAAATGATTACAAATACTCACCTTCTTCCTATGTAATAGTTAACACCGAAATGAAATATATTTTTATTTCTTAAATTTTATTAGTTTATTTTTGAAATTTTAAACCAAATTTTCATCTTTATATAAATTTAGTTATTTTAATTAAATGTCAGTAAGTTTATTTTATATTTCAAATAATTTTTTAATTAATATTAAAATTAAAATATGTCAAATAATATAAATAATATAAATATTATTATAAAATACATTTAAAACATCAAATAAATTTAATAAAATTTAATTAAAAAAATTAAATTTAAACATTTTTAAAATTTAAAATTTTGAAAAAAATTAATTTTAATTTTTTTTAAAAATTAAAGGACTAAAAATATATTTAATAATATATTTAATCCAGACACAATAACACTCATTCTTAAGATTTGAACTATAGGATATTGATTTAACTAAAAACCTTATATAGATATATTCACATTTTCAATGGCCATCCCCCATTAACTGATAGTTGCTAAGCCAATTAAGTAGTATAGTTACATTTTAACCAATTATCAAGCCAACTCAAGCACATATTTATGCTTCAAACAAGTAAATCAATATCAGTCTCTTTCAAAATTCATTACTGATTTAATTAGGTGTATATGACAATTGATTAATGAACCTCCTCACCAAATGGTGCATAACCATGATGAGTAATAGAGTAGTTTGATGATTATTTAAAATACAAGGAGACTAAAATTTTTTGTATGATAATTACATTACTCATAAACAGTGGAACATCAGATTACAATATTTTAGGATAAAACATGTCTTGAGGATCATCCTTTACTTCACTGTATTCCAAAAGCACACCTAGAAAAGAATCATCAAAACTAATGTTTAATTACTTCTTTTTGCTCTTTCTTGCTAATATACTCTTTTTCTTGCTAATATACTCTCTCTAAATCTACTCCAGCTATAAATTTTCTGTCATCGTTTGCCATTATGTTCATTCAGCATTATTGGTACCACTATTGCTCCCTCTTCTGCTTGCTGTTGTATTCTTCAATATCTACAAAGAGCAATTACATGATTCAGTAAAGGTAAAACCAAACAAAAATGACACAGCAATGCATGAACTTTTTTTTTCCTGCCACAGATTTCTCCCAACCAAAGACTACTGATCTCCCTTGGGATGTTGTGATTATCATTAAAGACAAGTTTTCACACACATTAGGGATAAACTATGCAAATTTGGTAGTGAATTCTAGTAAATAAGTACCAAAAGATGTCTGCTATGAGCACATAGGATAGGAGAAATTACAAGCTTATGAAACCTTGGTATTTTTTCCATGTGCATATAAAACAGGAATAAAAGGAACATGAGCATAAATTAGCTCATGCAAAGAATAATTTAAACTTGTGAAGAAATTAATTTCAGTTTTTTCTTCTTATTTATTCTCTCCAAAAGCTTTATGAAGAAACTCGTTCAATCAAATTGAAAGACTAAACTGATATTGATGGTTTCATAAACCATGCATAAGCTAACATGAATATCCCCTTTGTTCCTTTGTGAAATAAATTTTAGAGTACACAAGTCAAAAATGGGTAGAGCAAGTAATGAATCAATTTTATCAAATGTAACTTCACATAGCCCATTCAAAGAAGAATAACATCAGACATTGATGATAATGAGTTAGAGACATGTATATATTGTGATAATGTTGATCCCATGCTAACAAAATAAGCGAAATTAGCATACTTGTCTAAGCATTTGGTTCTCATTCTGCAAAGTAGAAAGTCTTTCCTTGAGCTCTGAATTCTTCTTCTCCAAGTCTTTGACTCTTGTTTCCAAATCAATCAAGTAAGCCTTCTTCCTCTCCCTTGCTTGTTGAGCCGAAACTCTGTTCCTCAATAGCCTATTTCCATTTCAAATTCCCTCAGTAAGTCATAGGAGAAAAGGTTTCGGTAGAGGCTAGACAGGACCAAGTTTATATGTATACCTCTTAAGCCGCTTGCTTTCTTTATCAGCTGGACTTCTCCCTCTCTTCTTCTGACCCTCTCCGGTCCCCTGAGCACGTTCTGCACCGGCATTTGAACCACCATCCGGCCGAGAAGCTGCAGTTCCAGCACTTTCACCTCCAATCTCCGGCACTCTCCTTATCTCTTCGTCACTTTCAGGACCTGGATTGTGCCAAACTCACAAGTTCAAACCCACAATAACCATTTTTGTCTGTTATCATGAAACCGACACAATAAGAATGGTATATTGAGTCATGAAACCTTTTCTAAACATTAATTATTTTCTTTAATTCATGTTTGCTCTTCAGTTTTAGAGAAAGAAAAACTCCACAAAAGGAAAACTCTTATACATAGTACAACATTTATAACAAAACTGAAAAGGATACTAGATATTGAAAAAGGATGTTTCATAATTTATTTTTAAAACGTTTAATCACATACAGTCGAGGTATTTTGCAAAACATAAAAGTTCACAGATTTTATAAAGAAAATTTTCTCTTATACAAATTTCAAGCAATCGAAGAATTTTGAATTTTTTTGCAAGATTTAAGACTCATAGGAACAGTTATAAAAAGACACTTTTCATTCAAAAATGTTGAGATAGCCATAAAATGTGATATGGTGCCAGCACTTCTGGTTAACTGCATACCCGGTTGCTTTGTTGTAGCCATAGGACCTGATGTAGTTTGCATAGATTGAGCCTCAGAAGTAGCACATGGAATATCACCAGACATCTAACCATAAAAGAAAAAATTAGTTTATATTAGTATTAGTATTCAGTGTATCATTGATGCATAATGATGTACCAACTATGATGTCAATGAAGTCTAAGTAAAATACATACATTATTTCATGAAATATAACATACAGAACACTTGTTACAGTAAATAATTACAAAGTTCAAACAAAATTAGTAGCATACTTGTCTATATCTAAACAACCTAAGCTACACAAGTGATACATACATAATTACAAGCTAGAAATAAATTGAGCATATAACTAAGCGTATCACAACATTAAAAGTGAAAAACATAAGAGCAATATCTTCGAGGTTTTCATAATTTTCAAACTTTACTCAAGCTTGTACAACTTCCAGTAATTGAGTCTGAGCATGCATAACTTCAACCAATGGGGCGTGTACAAGTTCACACATTTTTGCTGGTACACTTGTGATTTAACCCCAATTGAGAAATGACAGAATCAGGTAAATACTTTACCGGTTGCCCGTTTGGTAGATGGGGATTTGGTATTTGAGAATCATGTCCAGAAGATGAAGAGAAGTCAGCATCTTCTTCCCATTGCATCCCTGCCTTGGAATTGTTTTCTTGGCCATAGTTGATCTCATTATCTAGATCATCAGCATCTTCTTCATCATCATCATCACCTTCCACTCCAGCGCCCTCTGATATCCATATTCATCTTGTTCATTGTAAATTCTGATGTGGGAAAGACCAAAAACAAAAAGCATTTATGCACAGGCTAACCTTGCTGACTTGTGAATCTAGTCTTGCACTGGGGACAAGATTGGCTCACATTTTTCAGCTCATACTCGTAACAAGAATGACAAAGTGGGAAGCCACACTCGTGACAAGCAACAAAGACATCACCAGTAGCCGTTAATCCAATGGTATCACCACATATTTGACAAATCTTACCATTTAAATTCTTCAAGGGTTTAGACTGCAGAGTATAGAGATTATAAAAGTCAGAATTAGAATTCCATGACCAAAATTTAAGTCTATGCGGATCAATCTCTTGCAAGATCATATGCAAAAGCAACAAACCCAATCCATATAAGTTTAGAAGAACACAAACATGTAAGATTCCATCATGACAAGATTTTTCAATGAATTTGCATTGAAATCTTTTGTATGATCAGGATCCAACAATCAACTACAGTTAACAACCATTTTTCATTACCAACACCAGAAACCCGCAATCAAAATTCTTTCAAGTGCCAATGGCCTCATCATCCAAGAGATGATTAGGCAGTACTATTTCAAAGAAAAACTTCTCAGTTATCACCTGCCAGATGTTGATTCAAAACCACACACTACATGTAATTTAAAAATTCAAATTCAAATTCAAATTCAACTCCTAAACAACACCACCAATGGGGAATCACACTAGCAATCAAATACATCAAGATCCAACCATCCTACCAACACCACGAAACAATGTTTAGCTAACCGACCAAAAAAATGCAAAAAACAATCCAACCCAAACCTCCATGCAAGGAGAAGAAGAAAAACAAGCCACTCCAACACACTCTCAAGAAAGAACACAACTTGTAAGACCCATTTGCATTGCAAGCATATAAACTTAAACTATGAAGTCAATCGCACACAGTGAAAGAACAAAACTCTCAGACGCAAAAAGAGAAACAGGAAACACGGTCTTCATGAAAAGTCCAACGAAGAAAAAATGTCGAAACAGAGCCAGAAGAACGAACCCCACTATCGGAACCATGTCTAACTCTAACAAGTTCATTCCTTTCATGCGACCCTGTTACCATCCCACCACTTCGTTCCATCTTCTTGAAAACCTTCACCAACCCATCTCTCTCTCTCTCTCTCTCTCTTACTTCAGCTCTTGTTCCCGCTGCCATGTTCTGTGGTTCTAAACGCAACTATGGCCGTTGGATCTTGAAAGATCTGACGGTATACAAGGGGTAATCGTGGAGCAACGTGAACCATGTCGAATTCGTGTAATCAAAGGCTGGTGTGAGAGATCGTGGACGGTTTAAGACCGTTGGATATTCATGCATCGGAGGGATGAGAATTGGGATGAGGAAATTGAATGGGGACCACGTGGCATGTGGGGTGCTGTTATTCTCTTTCTGGAAGAAAAAACCTAATAAATAATGGGTTCTTGGTACCAATGGGTTCCTCCATTGTACCTTTTGGGAAGTTCTAGTTTCTCACTCACATTTTAATTAGTTAGAATTAAAGTTTAATTTGTTTTTAAAAAGTATTTCAACCATGGTATTTTAGTTCATTATTTATTAATTCAGTTTATGTGTAATTTTAGTTCTGATATTTGGGTCATTTAAGTATTATAATTGTCATTTTAGTTCCAAACATATCATAAATAATTATAATTATATATGCTATGATATTTCTAATTATGATTTTCAAAAATTCAATTAATAAAATTGAAATAATGGAAACTAGAATATGACATTCCAGACTCTTGAAGGATTCATGTGACAATTGGAACTTAAAATAATAAAATCAGATCTATACTTATACCTATATACTAAAGCCACTTGATAGATAGTAGAATTTTTTTTGTCATCCTTTTAGGATTTTTATTTCCATTCAAAACATTATTTTTCTTTTTAATCGGTCACATCACTTTCTAATAAATGATTTTTTTTTTCTAAATCAACTATGCTATTCCTTCCAGATTCCCTTAGGCTCTGTTCACTTAAGAAGATAAATTTGAAAGAGAGTATGAAGATGAATTTGTGTTGATTTGTGTAGATGAATATGTGTGTTTCTTTGAGTGGATTTAGAGGGTGAAGTGAATGGATTTGAAGATGAATTTTGTGAAAGTTAGTGAGTGATTTGAGTGATGTGAATGATAAAATAAAAAGTTATAATAGATAAAATTTGAAAATTACTAAAATATCTTGATGATAAAAATATATGAAATAATAAATTAGTTAAAAATATTAAATTTTAAAAAATATTATTAAAAAAATTTAAAAAAAAATATATTAAATTATTATTATTATTTTTATAATAACTACTATTATTTAAAATTATTATTAATTTTATATATATATATATATATATATATATATATATATAAAAGAAACATATTTTAGCTGTTAAGAGGCGAGGATATAAAAGTAAATTTATTCCTCATTCTCTCAAATCTTCACTAAACCGAAGGATGTGTTTTGAATGGAATCCCGTAAATTCATCTTCATCCATCTGTGCAAATCCTCTAAAACGCACACAACTTTTTTTTATAATCCGTCGTCGTGAATCAGTGTATTAAATCAATCCTTTGATACGAATAGAGCCTTAAACTTAAACCCCCCATTACAGATTTTAATTAAATGACATTTATTGTAATTATTTAATATTTTTTGAGTTTCCTTTCTTTAATCCAATATTATTTTTATATTCTATGCATTGTTTACATTTGCACATTTTCTTAAACCTTCTCCTTTTATTATTTAACTTTTCCCTTACAGAATTAATATTTACTTACCATGAATGGATAATATAAAAAAAAAAAATCTTTCTTATATAATCTTATGTTAAGTTATGCTATGCAAGCAAATGAATTGCGTATAACCTGTTTCACTAATATTTTGTACAATATTTTTTTTCCTTTCAATGATTGGAAATAATATTTAATATGACTTGATTAAAGATGTAAATATTAATGCTGGTGACAAAATTCGGAGACTAAAAAGTAAAAGTTACGTGTTAGAGAAGATCTAAAAAATAATACACCTTTTTTATTATTTTCTTACTTTTGCAAGGGTTAAATATTTATTTTTAATAGTATCCGAAAAATCATTAATAAAAAGTAATATTTAATGTTGATCTTTTCATTACTAGGAAGGAAGGTGGTGGTGCTAAACTTATAAATAAGAAATAGGTTTTTTATTTTTTATATTAATTAAGATTTTATTTATAATAGAAAATATTTATCATAGCATTTGGATTTCTTTTTTCCTTTTTTCATTTTTATAGCATTTGATTTTTGAAAATGAGATATGCCACAAATTCTGAAGTTCAATGTTCAAAATGACATTTATATGTTTGACTTTTTTTTTCTTTCACAATAATGATGCATACATGCTTGATTGTCCAGCCTATTGAAAAGTATGAAGAATGAATTTGGAAAATTTTAGAGAATTGAGACAACCATGCACATGCAAGTATGTTGTTTCTCACAATTTCCTCTCAGGAGGTTAAAGTGAGACATTTGTGAGATACTCAATGCTGCCCAGTTTGGCATGTTAGGAAAAATGAATGGAGAATATAAATCTATGAAAGTTAAGGACAAGAAATACATTACCCTAAAATTTGCCTAAATTAACCATTGTGAAAACTAAATTAGTCATTTTTCAATCAGAGTGGACTTTGCTGAACTTGTAACGTGACCAGGGGTTAAAATGGTTTAGAAAGAAAGGGTATAAAGGCTCAAATAAAATATTTGTGAGTTTTCATTTTTGGCACAAGAATTATCAACCTGATGTTATCTTGATTATCCTAAAAAATTTGATTATTTTTCTTCTTTTTTCATTTTTCTACTTTCTTTTTGTATATTTTCCTTCATTTTGCCACAACTTTATAACTCTTTTTTCATATTTTATCATCATCATCTTTCTTCTCTCCTTGATCAATTCGACTTCATATTTTTCTTATTCATTTGATCTTGAATCACATTCGCTTTTCAATCTTTCTTTTTGCATTTTGATCATTGTATCTTGAGGTGATCTCATCATGCTGTTAACCCTTGTATAGGGATAATATGAAAGAAAGTATTGCTTTTGGCCCAAAGAGGGTACAACGGATATCTTATTTTATTGGAGAAGGAAAACGACCACTCATCTATTTGAATCTTGACTGTTTATTTTTACAAAGATTAATCTTACAATGAAATTAAGGGTAACACAAATTACTTTTCTTTATTTCATCCACTTTTGCCTAAACCGTCCTTTCGGGTTTTTAGTCTAGCGAACTCTTCATTTTTCTTTTTCTTTTATTTCTTTTCTCTTTTTTTTATTTGCCTTGATGGATTCAGGGATAACCTTCCAACACAAGCAAGAAAAACTCAACAGATTTGCCCCAGTGTAAAACTCATGCTTATTTTTGGGCTAAGATAGTGTCATTAAGGCATATCCTTTATTATTTTAGGAATGGCAGAAGGAAAAGGTTATCAAGCAATGCATACACCACTGGTTTCAAAAAAGTCAACTACTTATTCTTGATTTAAACATTCAACCATAGAAAAAATGTGACATCCTTTATTATTCTCTTCCCTTTTATTCATTCATCTTTTGTTTTTTTTTTGAAAAAAAAAAAATTTGACAGTTTGCAATAAACAAACGACTCAAAACACCATGATCTTGTTTTTGCTTTTCTTTCATTTTTTATTAGCATGGACCTAATGATTGTAGAGACAAATGCATGGAGACTCACTATGTGTATATAAACAATATCAACCTACAAATGCATTATACAATAGTAATTCAATATGCATGTTATGTATATGAATTTATGTACATCGTATTTTGAATGAAAATTGAATGTTTAATGCAAATGCATATATGTGCCCTAAAAGGTACTTATTCACATGAAATGTTAATGAAAATTGTGATGCATTTATTAAAAACATGCATTATATGGGAATAACTTATGCAATGAGATGCAATGTATGTTTATGCCTTAAGAGGCATTCATCCACATGATATGTTGGTAAAACAGTCATGCACTCAATAAAACATGAATGATATGCAATGTTAATGACATGCCTAAGTCTAATGTAAGATGCAATGCATGTTTGCACCTTGAAAGGTGTTATTCATATAATATATTGATGCAAACATGATAAATTTGAAAATCAATTATATAGTATCATCAACAATAACAGGATTGAGAGATATGGAGTTCTAAAACATGCTCCCGTTTTGTGTCCTATTAGGTGTGGAGAAACCTATTTTGGGTCTATGGACTTTTATATGATTCTTCCATGGATAGCTCTAAATAATCTCAATGGCCTTTATTAGAGCTAAAGTCAACCTCATGACATAATCCACAATGATAAATGACTTAACAGATGTGGCATGTCAAGAGGAAGCAAACTCCAGATGAAGTCTTTACAATAGCCAAGTAGATCCGAGATCTAACATGACAATCGTTGGACCTCCACTCCCTATGGCTCACTCAGGCTCGGGTATAGGGCCTTAACATCTCAATGAATGAACTAGCCTAAACAATGTAGTGTATGTAGGGAGCAACCTAGCACTACCTAAACCCAGTACCTGCAAAATAACCTAAAAATTTCCCAGGCAGATATGGACATATTTAGTAGTTATCATCTATCCTAGGGTTCTATGATTTCACAAGATAATCAAGACGTCAGAGTAGAGTATGACATCAATGCCAATACAAACAAAGACACTTATTCACCATACACCTATTGACAATCACAATACACATGCTTCACAATCACTTGTTCACAATTTAATTGGAATATCGGATACCAAGGGATTATGGCATCAAAATATGAGTAAAGACACATGTATACAATGCACTTGTCCACAATATAATTAGGATACCAAGGGAGTAGAGCATCAATACAAATATGAATAATAATCCCGTTTACAATGCACATGTTCATAGTATAATTGGTATACCAAAGGGGTATGACATCAACACAAATATGAGTAAAGGCATTTGTATACGAAAGTCAATATAAAAAAATTGGGAAAAACAAATATTTAAAACAACAAATATTTTTCACACTCAACTAATAGGGTCGACTCTTGAAAGTTCCTAGTGGAGTCGCAATCTATCACAACCTCAGAAAAAATCGTGACGGGACGACAAACATAAAAGAAAAACATCTATTTAAAATATAATTTTTACAAAGGGGAATCGCCATCATAGTTTTTGGGAAACTATGAAAAACCTAAAAAAAATGGTTTGCGAAACCGGATCAAGTCTGGGAGTCGGTTACCTGTGGCGAAGGTATTAGCATCCAACACGTTCGTCCTAAGACGGTTCCCTTTAATCAAGTGTACAAAACTAATGTAATTTTAAAATATTTATTTTTCCAAAAAAAACAAACAAAACATACTAATATGAATGAATAAAACATTTTTAAAATTTTTATATTTGGGTCTGACAAGGTGTTCTACCTTCTTATACAAATACAAATGAGAAATCAAGGTTACGTAGTTCTCTTTTGAAAACAAATTATTAAAAACTTCAATTTGATTAATATCCTTTTTTATCATTATTATTTTTTATTTTAAATTTTAATGTATATGTATTATTTATCGAGTCAATCTAAGACTCAACATGTATTATTTATCAAGTCAATCTGAGACTCAACATGATAAAGATTTACCATCAAACAAGTCTGAGACCAGACATGATGATTAAAATATATTTAAGAAAAATATTTAATTATCAAGCAAGTCCGAGACTAGACATGATAATTAAAATTTATTGAAGAAAAATATTTAATTATCAAGCAAGTCTGAGACTATCAAACTTTATTTAAGAAAAATATTCAATTATCAAGCAAGTCTGAGACCAGACATGATAATCAAACTTTATTTAAAAAAAACATTTAATTATCAAGCAAGTCCGAAACTAGACATGATAATCAAACTTTATTTAGAAAAAAACATTTAATTATCAAGTAAGTCCGAGACTAGACATGATAATCAAACTTTATTTAATAAAAATATTCAATTATCAAGTAAGTCCGAGACTAGACATGATAATCAAACTTTATTTAAGAAAAATATTTAATTATCAAGCAAGTCCGAGACTAGACATGATAATCAAACTTTATTTAAAGAAAACATTTAATTATCAAGCAAGTCCAAGACTAGACATGATAATCAAACTTTATCTTTATTTAGTTATAAAAATTGGTTCAAAACTTACATGAAAGAAATTAGGAGCTAAAACTACTATAAGTATATAAAAAAAATCTAACAACGTTAAAAATAAAAAGGGTCCAAAGTTTTGGTAAAGAAAAACAATTAAAAACTTCGGGTACAAACAACATATTATTATGAGGTGCAAATATTAAGGTGTGAGGATGCATATCACATAAATCAAGAATAGGCTGAATCCATATCCAATTTTATTTTGATTTTCTTATTTTTCCTACTTATTACTTTTTTATTCTTCAAATGTATATTTTAAAACCTTTATACTCCTTTTAATTCTCATATGCAAAACATGAAAATGAAACCCTACCCAATAAAAGTCATAAAACACATCTTTACGTTCAACAATTTTCTAATAAAATAATATCCCAAACTAACTTTCACAACCCAAGAATCAAGATAACTCCAAATACAACTAAAACAAACATTAAAGACGTAAAATACAAAAACACCCATAAATGACGTAAAATACAAACATAATTCCCAACTTAATTAATTGACCCTTATTTAGTATCACCAAAATTGAATTCAACTCCTTTGCCATCCCCACCAATCTCCAGAACAATCCATGATTAAACAAAACCTAAACAACTCGAACTAAGCATTTATCACCTGTTAAATCCATCCAAAAACAAAAATACCTCTACAAAATGAATCATGAAATCCAACTTCTTATGGCAAAGATATTATATCACACATTCAAATCGAAAATAAACCCAGAAACAGTAGCAAGATAACACATTCATGGACTCGAAATGAACAGAAAAAAGTAATGCACAAACAATCACAAATGGCACCATCAAATAGAAGGAACAAAGCAAATCTTGAAACTATGAATTCAATTACATTTTAACTAAATGAATAAAAAATAACGAGATGGTTACATACCCAAATGTATACATGGTTAAAATCCAATTCCCAAACAATCATCAAAATTATTTAGACAAATCACACAATTTCATTCAAGAACCGGTATCACCATAAGCTCTATTTGAGGTATCATAATTCCTCTGCAAGTTCAGTCACAATGCCCACTTCTAAAGGAGACGCAAATCAGCGACAAAAAACCTAAAAATCATAAAACACAAACACACCATTTATCGATTTCTAACCATAGCAACAACACACACCCTAAACAAATTTGTGGGCTTATCAACTCAGATAGGTGTAAACACACATAATCTGAAATGAATTACAATTAATATTTAAATTTATGGGTCTAGAAATAACCCAAACGGACACAAAGGAGAGAAACAAGACTGAAATATTTTATGCATTATATATATATATATATATATATATATATATATATATATATATATATATATATATATATATATATTTGTACGTACTATAAGATTTTGTACGTTATATATGTCTTTGTACGTACTATAAAGTTTTTGTACGTTATATATGTTTTTTTACGTACTATAAGGTTTTCTGCATTATATATATTTTTATACGTAATATATGTTAATATAAATTATATGTTCAGTATAAAAACTCATGTATATAATGACGTTTTTAATATGATAGTTCTTTAAAAATGTCGTTTTTTACATTATAATACGATATTTTAAGAACCGTCATACATTATTTTTAAAACACCACATTTTTAAATGTCATACTATTATTGTAAAATATGTCATTTAGAAATGTCTTTTCTTAATTAATTTTTTGTCTATTATGAAAAATTTTTATGAATTTAATTTTTGTCTCCCTTTTTTTTCTTTTGGTGATTAGAAACTTCCTCCATTTTCCAAAATCTCTTCTAGCACATTCACTTCACCTATAAACCCCCTTTTTCTCTCTTCTGGTTCGAAGTTCATTTCCCACCATATTCAAAATCTCCTTTACTATTTAGTCATTCCACATCGATTTATTCATTCCAAAGTAGCGGTCCACTTCAATTTTCATCCATTCCCTTACCGTCCCCAAATCTATTCATTTCCCTTGCCAATTTGGAATTCGTGGCCTCCCCAAATCGTGTTGTTCCCTAGTATTCCCCAAATTGTTCCCTGCTGATTTCGTTGAAGGTAAGTTCTTCACGCAAGGTAAGATGACATAAGGTTCAATATTTGAGTGGTTCCCTTAAGGTCGCGTGTTAGGGTTTTAAGGGTTTTAGCCTTTTATAACCATTAAAGTTGTTTTTGATGTAGGGAAAACTAGAGACGTTCTACCATCAAGAATTAGTAAGTAGACCACAACCTTTTTATTCTAGTTGTCTTGTTATGGCTCTATGTCGCTGGGCGAGTGCCTTTGTCGTTGGGCGACTATGTCTTTTTTCTGATATGCAATTTTAGTAAAATTAACTTTCCTGACTCGTTAACAGTTGAATCGAGCTGAAATTTTAACAGCTGATCCTTAACACCTAGTTCTTGACTTTGACCGGTCAGATCGTGAATCAGAGCTCTGTAGTGAGAGCAGTTTTTATCGCAAGGTCCCTGTAGTTTGGTTGTTGACAGCATTGACCTTCGTTGCTTGTTTGGTGCATAAATATCTCTATAGTTATTCAATTAAGTTGGTTCTTGTTGCATTTGGTTCTTGATTCAATCATCTTTAATTTGAATATAAATACAAAATTTTTGGAGCTTTACACAAGCTGCAGTTTTATTTCTAAAATCCCAAATCGTTTGCATAATATGTTGTTATGTAATGAGCCATGACTTGGTTGGGTTGGACATTGGTATGCATTTATAAAGCATGAGATTGAATGGAATCTTCTTATGTTGTGTATGAAATGGAAAACATGATTTTATGGTTGGTGGTGGTTTGGCATGAGAATTGAATGCTTGATATGGCATGTGGATTTTGTTGGTAAAAGAGTTTCAATGGAAACTCTTAGTGATGGTGGTTAGTGTATACCTTGATATAGGAGATGTCTAGATAAAGGAAGGTACGCTGAACTCTAAAAATTATTCACGCTCACATAGAGTAGAATAATTTATGTGGTGAGAGTGACAAGAGGTCCTAGTCTTGGGACATATTGGGCCCAAGACATTAGAGGATTAACCTTGTGTGTGTTGGGTGATAACCCATTGCGTCTAGACTCTGCAGAGTTTAGAAGGCAGCACAGGCGCATACTTCCTTTAGAATTATGTATCAAGAGTATGATTCGGATATTGAGTCATAGAGTCTTCAAATTGTTTGCTTTCACATGATTTGTGTGCCTACTGTTTTGTTTATGCATAATATGATCTGACTATTGATTTGCTCTATAACATGATTAAAATAATTTTTGCTTTAGCTTACCCTTTCTCTTGGTGTGTGTTTCTTTGCTTGGTTTTCCTTTTTACAATGATTACTAATACTATTGGTGTGAGCAGATGTGGAAACCCCTGGAGGTTCTCAGGGTGGTGACGATGTTGCGGTGTAGGGTGGTTCCCATGGTCTGGGTTATGACTCACTGTCGAGTCCCTTTTGAAGAACTTTGTGTTCAGTTTTAAATTCCTTGCTCTATGAGCAGTATTTTGCAAGACAATAGTACTTTTGTGTTCTTTATGGCATCGTGGTGTGCCTAAACTTTCTTTCCGAGTATATGATGGATAACTGTAATAGTTAGTACATGTATGTTTCATGTCGTGTGCTCTTTTATATTATAATTATGTGATGCAAAATTTTAATACATTACTCTATTAGAAATGGGATGTCACATGTAACACTTTTATAACAAGTTTCAAATTTGATAGATGTGGTTGGATCATATTTGGTGTATGAAAAAGAAATTATTACAAATGGTCAAACTAAAAGAGGATTATACTTGAGTAAATGGTGATATTATAATAAAATATCAAATTTTACAGTTTTTCTTTTTCATTATGTTGTCTTTGCGTTTTTAGTACATTGTAGATTTATGAAAGAATGTATAATTTTCATGGCTATGATGATGAAGTAAAATTTTGTTTACTCCTCAAGAAGTGGATAATGAGTTGGTTATTCAGTTTATTAAAAGGTGGTAGCAAGTGGTTCTTTAACCATCAACTTTCTAAATTATTGAAATCAAGAAATGGTTAACATGCATTTTGGTTTGTGTTTTAAATTTGTTAGTCACACTTTATATTTTACTCTTTATTATTATATTTTTTAGGTATATTGAGTCATTGAAATCTTCATTTCAATGTATTAAAGATTTCAAATTGACTAGAGGTGAAGTTAACTTCTAGTACATAGGGTCTTGGAAGTCTCACATCGACTAGAAATAAGGTAATTTCATAGTATATAAGTTGAGTGTAAACCTCACTTTACAAGTCAGTTTTGTGGGGTTGAATTAAGCTTAAAGTTCACTCCTAACATGCTTGTCTTAACAAGATTTCTTGGATATTTTGTTCCATCCGTTACAGATCACCATAAGTGAGGTGCAAACCTTAACTTACAAGTTGATAAATTTATTTGTTTTAAGAGTAATCAAGCACATTTTTAGAGTATAAGCTAATGGTATCTTGGTATTTTGTATGTATCAAAATATGAATCCTTAGAAGATCATTTATAGATTTTTTTTTTCTGTTAATTTTGAATTCTATTACTCCATTTTAAATTGCATATACTTATGTTGCTTTCTTTTTATCCGATACATAGGTAATGAATTGTCACATATTGAATGATGATAACTTAGTTTCTTTCTAATAGTGTTTCTAAGTGGTCTTTTGATCGAAAAAGTTTTTTTTTTCTCAACAAAATACTGTATAAGTTTTTTATTTCTCAATTTATACTGACTTCACATATAAAATATGGTCTCACTATTTTTAAAACATGTTTTCTTTTATACGTAGCTTTAGTTTGAGAAAGGACTTGCAGCAATGGAGACTCTTGGGGAGATTTTTTCTTTTTTTTCTGAAGATGTAGTGAGGGAATCAAGGCTGTTTCTTCCTGCACCTATATATTTTTTTCCTGCACCCCATCATTTTGGATTATTTTTTTGGAACACACTAAGGGGGCTTCTCCCTGCACCTCCAAACAAATCTCCTGTACCCCCAAAACATACTTTATTTCCAACGTTGCCCCTGGTTAAAAAAAACTTTACTGTGCTTTTCTCAATTTTACCGCACTGCACCCCCAAACCTGCACCCCTCACAACCAGTTAATGCACTGCACCCCCAAACCTGCACCCCTCACAACCAGTTAATGCACTGCACCCCCATAAAAAGCAGATTCCCTCTGCACGCACTGCACCACTTTTTAGAATCTTTGACCTAGCCTCCCACAAAGCATTATTCTCCCATTCTCCCCCACTGCAACACACTCAATCTTCTCCCCACTGCAGCAGCCCTTCTCCCCACAGCGCACTCATTCCTCTTCCCTTCTCCTCCGCGCACTCATTCTCCCTGTTCTCCCACAAACCATCTTTCATCCTTTCTCGCGGCTTCCCAATTTTTGCAGGTAAGTATTACTGCTTTTTTAATATTAGACATCGTATATTCTTATGCATGTGTATATTTTTATTTTAATTGATTTTATAAGTAGGTTTTTATATGTAGGTTTTTATTAATTTTTGTTAATCCTGGAAAGGTGGGTTGTGTTGATGAGTGGTGTGCGTTTGAGAGGAAGGGTTGTGGTGTTATTTTTTTCTTTTCTGAAACGGAATGTTTAATCCGTTTCATTTTTTTTTTAAGAAACGGATTGTGTAATCCGTTTCTGATTTTTTTTTTCTTGAAACGGATTGTGTAATCCGTTTCATTTTTTTTTTTAGAAACGGATTGTGTAATCCGTTTCTGAATTTTTTTTTTTTGAAACGGATTGTGTAATCCGTTTCTGTATTTATTTATTTTTTTTTTTGAAACGGATTGTGAAATTCGTTTCTGATTTTTTTTTTCTGAAACGGA
>Ga0214544_1002245_pt1 | contig 40721 bp, 28 predicted proteins | sample CNSS3metaG_FD_160074 | JGI IMG/M metagenome (GOLD analysis project Ga0214544, IMG submission 160074) | Root nodule microbial communities from cowpea collected in UCLA plant growth center, Los Angeles, California, USA - CNSS3 | ecosystem: Host-associated > Plants > Roots > Nodule | place: USA...
TCCACATCATTTATGCTCCCCAATCACCATGCGCCACCTAGCATTTCTTTCTTACTCCTAATTAACCTACAAAGCAAATAAACATAGATTAGCATGTTGGCTTAAGTCAAGTCAACTATAGTCAACAAGTGAAACCTAGTCAAAGGTCAACAAGTCAACTAAAGTTGATTCAACTAAGTCAACTTTGAGAATCAAAAATAACAAACACAAATGAAAGGGATGAAGGATTAGTGAACTTCCTTTCTAAAATTGCTTATTCTTCTTAAGCATGTGCCTCCATCCTTAGTTGGGGTCAATCCTTCATCATCCTCCCCTTCTTGGAGAGAATTTGACCACAAATTCTTTAAGCCTTTGTAGATGGAGCTTGACTTAATTTGGGGGAGGTTTTGCGCCTCCCTTTTATGAGCTATTGTTCCATCCTTTCTAAGGGTACTACCCCTAGCTTTGGTTAGGCCATCCCTCTTTTCTAGACCATTCTTCATCTCATGCTTGCGCATTGGGTCTTCCTTTTGAGCCTTGCAAGAGAAGGAAGAATGGTGATGTCCATTGATGGATATAATGATTGTCATAGTAATATGTCTACTGACGGACATATTAAGGATGTTGCTGAAGTTGATGAAGAAATTAAAGATTCTCACAAAAACATATCTACTGATGGATATGTTGATGATGCGCAATGTGAATATAAAGTTGTACCCGTTTATGAGGATATGAGTACAAATGATCATTTTCAAGAGCAAAGTTGTGAGGATAATACAATGGAGGAACTAAGTGTAGTTGAAGAGCCAACAGTATTCGAAGATGCATCTGAAGCATTTACTATTGCAACTGACTTGGTTAATGATGAAACAGTAGATCATCAGTAATCCTCATAATCTCATCTTCTGAGCAAAAATTTTCACCTGGTGTTGTTGACTCTACAACCTTGTAATGCGTTTTTATTTTGAGCTCACCCTTTCTGTGTGTGTTTGGCGATGATCATGTAACTCGTTACATGGGAGCAGATGTTGATGTAGGTGAGCACGTGGATACTTAGAGTCGGAGTGGGGTTAGCATGGGAATTTTTACATGGAATTATTTTATGGATTATTTTTGTACTCAGTTACTAAAAATTGTTTTATATTTGTAGGCGTTGAACGCATTTATGGATTTTGTCTTTTAGTGCTTTTAATAAAGTTTGAAATTTTCCCGCATTTTGGGAAAGAGCTTTGGTTATTAAATGCGTTTTATTTTATTTAAAATAGTAATATCCGACCGAGATGTTATAATAGGCATAACATTTCAATTATAGAGGAACATCTTCATAAATATCATTATAGGAAGCGAAAAACATAAAAACCCATAAATCCTATAATTAGGGTTCATCAAAAAATATCCTAAATTCTTAATTAGGGTTTTATCTTATTAGGGAAACATCATCACATAACTGGAGAATCATAAATCCTACAACACATGCTTTGATACCACATATAAAATAGTTAAGAATCTTTAAGATTTAAGATTCTCACACAATAAAATATAATAGAGCACTAATCCATAAGAGATCATGTGAGTATGCATTCTTCAATTTGTAACTTGTGTGCTCTCTAACCACAATTTCCCAATATATCTCTTTTCCTTTCTTTTCTCCTCTCACACGCTCTTGATGAGTTACTATGAAAAAATCTTATGGCTAGAGACAAAACTCCAATTCCTTTTATAAACCAACGTCCATCAAGTTGGTTTTTATTTTATCTTTATTTTATTTTATTATCATTTCTCATAATAACCAATAGGCCCTTATATTTTATTGAATCATAATTGGGCCTATCATAATATTTTAAATGAGTCACATAATAGACTTAATTTGTCAATTAACTCTAACATGCTTATAATAGGGTAGTTCATTCTACTACGTAGATGTCTCCTTTGAGGTAATATATAGTTTTAGTCCTTTAACTCCATTAGATTTGTTACCTTTACCTAATAATGATTCTATGACTATCAAAGATGAACTAGCCAAAGCTAATTTTTTCAAGAACTTGTATAAAAAGGTAAAGGCTCGAATAGAAAAAAAAGATGGAAAAGTTAGCCTTTAAAGCTAACCAAGGGAGGAAGAAGAGACAAGAAAGGTTCCAGCGCCTCAAGACGGTTCTTGACGAGATCGACAGTTGGTTGGATCAAGCCCGAGAAATAGATCGGGTTTGTGACAACGAACGTGCTTGGTTCACTTTAGGAAGAAGAGATTTCCTTCTAAAAAGAAAAACTTTTACCAGGGGGAGATGAACCATTTCAAGTTCTTAAAAGAATAAATGACAATGCTTACGTTGTTGATGTACCAGAAGATTATGGGGTAAACTTCAAGAAAGAGGGAATAATAGAGGATTATCCCTAGATTTCATACAAAAAAACTTGATGAGCCTTTATAATTAAATGACCTATATATGATAAGGACAATGAGCAAGAGATTGGAAAAACAAATTTATTCAAAGTTCACAATGTTACAAGTAACTAGAAATTCAAAGGATATGAAGAGTATAGCTTGGAGCACATTTGGAGAATAGTTCTTAGGAAAATTAGTTTATGGTTCTTTGTTTTTGGACTTTGGGCTTTCTTTTAGAAATTAATTTATGTTTCTATGTTTTTGAGCTTTAGACTTTCTTTTATAAATTAGTTATGTTTTTATGTTTTTGGGCTTGGACTTTTTTTTAGGGTTTCTAGGTTTTCTTAAACTTATGTGCTTAAATATAGAGGTACCAAAACTAGTGCAGGAAAGAGTTTTGGCCGCAGTTATTTTTGTCATTTTGTCGTGGTACCAAAATCGAGGCATATTAAGGGGAGGTAAAAAGGGTTAACTTTTGGCTTCGGTTGTGAACTGAAGTCAAAAATTCCATATTCTGCTTCGGTTCAACAAACAATAAAGACCATATGTGTGGCTATTTGGCTTTAGTCAAGGGTGGAACCGAGACCATATGTCAACTAATTTAGTAACTTATTTTAATTTAGATGATGTTTTTAGCTTCAGTTTTCTTATAAACCGGGGCCAAACATCCTTACTTTAGCCATACAACTGCAAGGATGGGAAAACATACAAAGTTAGCCCCCTAGCTTTTACTGCTTTAGATGTCTCTAATTGCACCACTTATCCAACCTTATACCTTTACAATGAAAGCAAAATACTAAGCGCACAAAAAGTTAACTTGAGAATTAACACCGTCCATTCTAAGCTGAATTAGCTATAATGATCTTATTGTGCACAAAATTCAAAATCCACATTGAGCATAATAAATACACCAACATCCATTTCATAAAGCTCATAAAATTTTCCCTACATTGATCATTAATTGCGACATACTACTATTTCCCGATAGTTATGCATAAAATACCAAATAAACTACAATATTTAGGGGAATTAAGAAACTAATATTCAAAGAGCTTGAAAAACTAACCACTTTAAAAAGAGCCCAACATCCATATATTTACATTTGACACTCAAATACCGTTTTTGTGATGCTTAAAATTTTGTCAAAACTTCTTGAGGAATATAAAGAGTCGTCTTGTCATACAAATGATTATTTGGTCGTCTTCCATTAGCATCCCTGATTCAAGAAGGATCAAGCCACTCAAAATTGTTGGCCATTTCTACTTCCTTCTTAGTCATATCCAATGCCATTGAATCATCGACAAACTTGACTTGTTTGCCAGAATTTAGCTAGGAGCCAAACTTCGATCTAGCATCACGACTACGCTTTACCTGTGAAGCAAGTCATCCCTGGGTTTCTAGTCTAACAACATCATTATTGATTACAATCTTACAAAAACATAAGAGATAATAAAAAAATAGCATAACAAAAAGCTAAACAAACAAAAACCTTAACAAAACACAAAACAACAACCCAAATCGCAATAATATTATACAAAACGCAAAAAAAAGGGGGAAAACACAACATTTTTCGCGTCTTCAGCTAGCCACCATGTAGGGAGAGTGTGGAAGAGCGACGACGGTTGGCACGAGAGGTGCAATAAAGAGAACGATGTGGATGAGAAGAAGAGAAAGAATAATACTACACTCATGAATTTGAACCCTAATTAAACGTTATGGCATCAGTTCCTCACCACCTGAGGCCAAAAAACACGCTTCCAATGGCATTTTTGAAATATTAACCAACTTTTATGCTTCAGGACTGTAAAATCGATGTATATAAGGCCTTTTGGCACTGATTATTGAGGAATCGAAGCAGAAGACAATGTGCTGCTTCAGTTATTAAGTGAACCGAGGCAAAAAAGTTGGCAAAAATTACAAAAATGCCATTGTGTCGTTGTATACTTTGGTTTTGCAAAAATCGAAGCATATAACGCGATGTAGATCCCCCAAACTGAACTAGTGAAAAAGCTAATGTAAACACTTTTGAGTCATATTATATGCCTTTGCATTATTTGAGAGAAGATTCTCTTGGTTCTTGGTTTAGAACTCCAATTCTTATAAAAAACTAACATCTTTATGACGAATCTTTACTTAACTTATCAATCTGCTAGATTGTATCATCCCTATCCCAGTCTTATTTCAAGTTATTATCTGATTTATTTTTGTTATACTTATCGAAGATTCAAATTAAAAAAACAATCATACTTTTTTCTATATAGAATCATATCAGGAGATGAAACATGTTGTGAGACACTTATGGGAGATAAACTACAACTGTGTTTATCTTTACCTAATTGCATAAGACAAACTCGATAATGTAGAGATAATATAAAAAAAATCTTAATTACCCATAGATTATTTCTCACGAAATTTTTGAACAAATAAAAAGTATATTTCCCACATTATTTCCCACAATTTTTTGATGGGTAAAAAGTGTATTTCCTATGCATTGTTTCTCATTTTTTTTTTCTTGGATAAGAAATGTACTTTTCATTTTTCTTGGATAAGAAATGTACTTTTCATGTATTAGTTTTACACAATTTTTTTTTTTCATGTGTAAAATGTGTATTTTTCATATATTATTTTTCACGTACTTTTTTATGAGTAAAACATATTTTTCATAGATTTATTTTTTCATAGATAAAAAATATATTTTTCATTAAATATTTTCTATTATTTTTTTTTTAAAATAATTATAAGTTTTTCAAGAATGTAAACGTGAAAAATCTAAATAATAACATGTAATCGTCTGCAAAAGACTTTTAAGCAGAAAATGCCAAAATAAAATTGTGGGAAATTAAACTTCCCACGGATTCCTTTTGCAAAAAAACTCATTACAGAAATTCCCTCCTTCACACAAAATTTCGCGTTTTGATAAATCTCATCTCGATCGAACCTCAGCTCTCGAGCATTCGCGAAATCAAAGTCCTAATGTTGTCTCGCCCAGAAGCTCTGTCATCATCGTGCCCTCATGCTGTCGAACAATTGTGCGTCATCGCAGTGGCCTCTGCACACTGCCTGCGTTATCAAGCCTTATAGTCGCCGATGCTGGTATGTATGTTGTGTGTTTTTGCAAATTGGTTCTTGAAAGTTTTTGTATTGTTTTTTTGATTATAATGTTCAATATCACTTTCTGTTAGAAGGGTTTAGGGTTTCAGAGTCGCCATTTTGTTTTCTTAACAATGTCGTTTCACACTTCACTTTGCACCACTCACAATGAACTCCGACACTATATGATGTCTTTTCTAGACATCCTCAACACTGATTCGACCAATACTTCAAAATATCGTCCAACACGGTATGCTATTTTGATCCTTCACAGAACTTGGTTTTCGATTAGATTGATATCCATCGTGTAGTTAGCACACAAGTCTTCTGGAAGCTTCCACTGTAAGGAAAGTCCATTCTACCATTGACCAAATAGCAGTTGTTGCTCATTTGTTAGAGATGATGTGTTAGGATTTGAACCATGAATTCAATGGTCCTTTTAGGCCCAAAGATGGTCCACAAATTTTCTCATTCTTTGATTATTTTACGAGAGATTATGTAGCCATCCGTTTGATGGTGGTAGATTTGAATGCATTGAGGAGACTTTGAAAATACTAGGATTAGATTGTGATTCCATTGTGGATGTAACCAAAAGCAGTTTTCACTTAGAAAAGGGTCCTTGGGGTTCTCCGGGAAGATGGTCCCGGTCTTGATGCGAGGTTGGTTTTGGGTCAGTTGCATGTAAAGCCGTTTGGGCTTCTTGTGATGAAAGTTCTCTTTGAAATTTTGGAAAACATAACTTTTTGAGAATATTTGTAAGATTTGATTTTTAAATTATTAAACTATTTATATATGTTTTCTTTTTAATTATGAAGGACCTACGAATTTAGACTATAAAATTCTGATTTTTAATGTAGAAGTTATTGCATTTAGACATGGTCCAATTAAGCATGATTGAGAGAGGAAGAATCTATTACCGAACTAAACATGTGTAGAGGATAAAGACTATGAGACTCATATCCAATGTCAATTATATGTCCCAAATTCTGGTACTGTAAATAAACAAAATTTTTGGTAAACAAGATAATATTATCAATGTAACCAGTGAAATGACTTAAGGATAATAAATAAAGAGAGCTATAGACATAATGAATATAATTAATAGATAAAGAAGGAAGGAGATGAATAGTACTAATAACACCACGTGAGGAGTCCTTAAAGCCATTGACCATGATAACAAAAGGTAATAACAACCAGTAGGCAGAGATGAGAGAAAAAATATTTATTATCCTGTGACATGTGAGTCTACAGCCCCAGAGCCAAGAAAGTTTGAGTAAGTAAGTTGAACAAAAGATGTATTTGTGTGTGCAGAAGTAGAAGTAGTGGAACCAAAGTTTTGGAGTATCCTCGTGCCATTTGAAATATTCGATGAAGAGAGTAAGCTGACCCGAATTATCAAATGAAGTGTTGCAAGGGAGCAACTTGGGCAACTGAAGCATATGAAGAAGGAGAATCATGTAAGGCATAACACTTGATGAATTCTTTGACCGAGCCTATGACAATTGTTCACACTGGTGTGTCCTTTGTCTAACTTCATCATGCTGAGATAGCGATGGAGAAGAGGCCGTACATAGTTACCAGGAGAGAGAAAGAACCCTAAAATAATTTATAAATAAGAAAATACAAAGAGAGAGATGGACGTCCATTATATCTATAACTGAAACAAATACTTTTTTAATTCCCTTTTCTTTAACTTATTCAACTACACATTGAGAAATAATAGTTTTCTTTTTGTACATTAATGAGTGTGTACTAATGTGTACTAATATGAATGCAGCTATACATGCTGTAACCATTATCTAGTTCCTAAAATCTTCCTATAGAATATCAAGACGTTAATGTTTGACTGTACAGAAACAAGTACAAGAATGATGGTCAAGTCCTGTGCTTCTTCTTTTTTCCTGATAGAATTGGTTGAATTTGTAAGTGCCTTTTGAATGCCTCATTGAAAAGAAAACGAGCATGGAAGGCTTTAATGATTGGTAGCCATGCTAAAATAGCTATAGGTCCGAAAAGAACTATCCCCATTCCATAATCAAATTCTCTAGCAAGTGCACGTGTGAAGTCCCACAGCCCCGTGTGCTCTATCTTTGGTCTTACAGCTTGTGCAATCTGAAGTCCAGGGAAAACAGAATTGTTATTTTCATAAAGTTGTTTTTTGGTCGTGGATTATCCAGATGAAACTCCAATTGTAATTGAAAAGTTTATGTAACTGCATCTAAGTTTTATTTGCCATGAAATTGAAAATGTGATAGCTTAAGATTATTACCAGTATCAATCCCCATGCAGTTGGCATGAATGCTAGACAGCAAACGAAAAGGTCCATCAATGACAATTGACATATAATAGAAAGAGTAAAGATGAGGGCAAGAACAGCCAGGAACAAGAATGCTTTGAAAAGTCTGAATCCAAGCTGATAGTTAGCACTGAGTAAATTCCTTCCCATGTTTACGGCCTGCATGAATTGTAGAATTTGAAGGATTTTTGCTTACACTATTTGCTCATATATAGAGTAAGGGAGAGGGCATGAAGAAGTTACCTTGACCAAGAGGAAAATTGCAACAATGACAATCCACGAAAGGACATAAACCAGAAAGTTCTTGCTATGCTGAGAGATGTCTAGATGATAGACGAGACCATACTGATAGATGAAAAAACGGAGAGAAAGCAATATTTCAGTAATCTTAGAAGCAAGACCTGACCAACGAAGATGAGTTTGCTCATCATGCCACCAAGAATGCCAACTTTTGTCTTGTTGAATTCCTATACCACCCCGTTGTCTGATCCATTTATTCCACTCTTTCCAGTCATCTACGGTCTTGGTCCAACTGAAGCCAGCAGGGTTAAAAAGAAAAGGTGCACATAACCAAGTTAGAGACATGAACCAAATGGCATACGTTATCAACACATATGCCATGTTACTTTGGTAGGACCTCCTGAACATGTTATAAACAATCAACAGCAGCAATAACTCAAATGCCTTAACAAAGTGGCTTCTTGAATACAATCTATAGTTCTCAGTGAAGCTAGCATGGAAGACAACTTTACGTCCAGTTGGTCTGTACTTTGCACCCCCATGCAAAAGCGTTCGTCCATAGTAATGTGTTTTTGTTCCAAGGGCAAAAGTGAAGAAAACAGCAGCCAGCTGCAATTGCATCAGGACAAAGTCCTTTAAAGCTGTCAGGAAACCTTTTTCAAGTCCTATTTCCATCACCATTGGCAACCCAGTCAGAAGTCCAAGTTGTATGAATGATTGTGAGGCAAGAGCTGTTTCTAAGGATTGCACATTCTTCAGTCGAGCCTCAACGATAAGTGCTCTTTCCAACCCACTAAGCACCAGGTATAGCTGTCCGTATAGAAATACATATATTCCTATCACTGAAATCTGTCCAGTTATTCAATACAAATTTAGATTAGTCAAACCAGATGCCACTGTCATTTGCATACATAGCCTTAGTGGGCTTAAACTTTTTTTGCTTTATAAACAATGACTTGTTATCAATTTCAATACTTGATGACTTGTGGTGGAAAGGTGAAATGGATAACAATAATAGGATATGTGAACATTGTGTTTGAATTAAAAGAGTGTAAAATGAATTTGATGGTTTAATGAAATTACCAAGCTGCTGAAGTAAAATCCAATTGTTGTGAAATAGCATGACAGCATCCGGAAAAAATCGAATTGCCTACCAAGGCGGAAAATGTCACGGCTTATAGTTTGCTCACAGTTTCCATTTGCTACTTTAGCTTCAAATTTTGAGATTTGGTTAAGAGCTACATCACGACCTTTGCCAATTTGCAGGTATTCATGATAGGAAATACATCCTCGTCTTAATGTTGAATTGAATCCTGCATCACATAAACACATTTGTAGTTGTCTCCGTTATCAAAAACAATATTTTCTCAGAATATAGTTTTGAACTCATCACTCCTACCAGCAAAAACATCCTCACTCAAGTTAATTGTTTTAGATGCTTTGCTTATTCCTCCTCTTGTGATATGAAAAATCCTATCAAATACATCTGGATGGCCATAGTGGAACCGCACCCTGAGTGAGATAAGAGTTAAAAAAACATGATTAAAAAATTTGGTCATGTGATGAGATGAAAGTAGTAATTAGAGGAATTAGAGCCTTTTGAGAGCTGAACTGAACAAAAAGGAAAAGCAGAATGAGCCAAATGTACATGCAAGAAAATTCTACTTTACTGATACAAGTATACTACTTTAAGAAAATAAGATTCACCTTTAGTTTATTAAAGAGAAACTAGAGTATGAAATCGTCCTTGAAAAACTTTCAATGAGTAAAAAAAAAAATTACTCTTTCGATTGCAAAACGCCAAATTTTTGCTTGCTTTGCAGCACAAGTACAAAAATTACTACTGCATGTGTATACAACTATAAAAACAAATCAAGTATGTAAAGTTATCAATTTCAATTATTGTAGGTTTGCTAGATTATTTGGACACTTAAATGAACTTTTACTATTTTAGAATATCTCTAATGAGAAAGTTTCTTATAAGAATTTTATAGTAATTTAAAACATTATTTTCATGTAGGTTATACAAAAATGAGTTCCTTGAAATTGAAAAAAGTTTCTTATATAAGTAACCTTTCATTTTAAAGAACTCATATTTTTGGAGTTCATATTCAAATAACTTTTTTTTAATAAAGAAATGTTGTAAGAAATACTTTTATGGTGTGTTTGAATGAGGCAATTTAGGAGAGTAATTCATTTATTCAGAGAATTTGAATTTCTTTTAAGTAAAATGACTTGTTTGGTTGAGGAAATTAAGAAGAAATTGAAATAGAGAAATTTTAAGAAGGTATTTCAAATCACTAAAATAGTAGAATTTGAAATTCACTCAAAAAGGAAGGAAATTGAAATTCCACAATTTGTGAAATTCATCATAGTTCAAGATTAGAGGTGTTAATTTGGCCTAGATGACCCAGATGACTTAGATGGGTCAGGCGGACCCAATGACATACACAGGTTAGGTCGACATGATGATCCAAACAGATCGGGTAGGCCCATCAACACAAACTAGGTAGGCCTGACGACACAAATGGGTCAAGTGGGTCGATGATCAAGGCAAGTCAGGCAGACCTGACAACCAAAACGGGTCTGACGATCCATACGAGTTAGGAGGGCAAGATGACCTAAACAGGCCCAATGACCCAGACAAGTCAGACGGGCTTGAAGATCCACAAGCTGGATGGGCCCGATAACCCAAACAGGTCGGGCAAGCCCAACAACTAAGATGGGTCGAGCGGACCGATGACCCAAACGGGCTGGGTCGACGACCTTAACGGGTCTGATGACCCAAACGGACTTGATCGGCTCGACGATCCAAATGAGTCCCACCGACCCGATGATCCACACGGGCCTGATCAGCCTGACAACCTTAACGGGTCAAGCCCGCCTGACAATTCAATTATTAAAATGAATTTTTATTTCAAGAGAAATTCAATTATTTTATCCAAACAAGAAATTGAAATGTAAGGTATTCCAATTACGCTATCCAAATAGATTATTTAGAAAATGAAGGGAATTCAATTACAAGAATTTCAAATACAATGCATTTCAATTTCTTTGAATTGTTGAAATGCTTCATCGAAACATAATGTTAGTTTCTCTCATTTTTTAAATAATGTTCTGTGTTTATTTACCTGAGAGGATTAGCCAGAAGCCTTTGACCAATAGTGACAAAGCTGGTCTCTTGATATGACATGAACCAAGCCAGAGAAGACACACTGAAGTTAAAACGCATAGACAAATCCTATTAGTATATTTGATTAACTTACTAATATTAATGCAAAAGACATCTATGGGTAAGGGGAAAAAGCAAGTAGAACAAATATGAGTGTAAAATAAGACATTTGGTTTCAAATTATCCTCTGGAAACACGTTTATATTCTATCCTGGAGACATTTGATTTTATAAGGTTCTCATATTATGGTATCATGAAATGCTGTCTTATACTTAGTACCAAGTTTATGCATTCAAGAAACATGTGATCAACATTGTGCATAATATGAATATGTATATTTTTCTAATGAAAGGAACCTTGTTGAATTTCCCTTACTATGTATGAGATACAAAGGACTAACCTTCCTGTAAAAATGTGTTCCCTTAGGCCAAGTATTGTAGGAGGACGCCTTCCTTGGCGTCGAAGAAATTCTTGGAGAAGGTTTCTCATCTTCAGAGCTTCTTCCAAGTAATTATCCTGTTAAATCAGATACTCGTGAGAACATTGAAATGAACAAGTTTTATAATATAATGACAGAAAATAGTTAATTTGTTAGAAAGTAAACAAAAATTAGGCCTACTTGGTTCATATCAATTGTTTGGAGTGCTTCACCACGAGTGAATATTATTGCATTGTTTTGGTTTTCAGGCTTCCCTTCTCCAAGATGCGGTGTACCTGGTAGTTTTATCTGATATATTGTCTATAAAAGAAGCAACAGTTTTATCATGTCAATAATGATGCATCTGAATTGTTACATGGTTATACGTGTAATAATAAAATCAAAGATTTGAACTGTATCAAAAAATTATCTGATTTGATAAAATATTTGAGTTTAACTTTAAAGAAATATAGTAGTTTTGAGCCTTGGCCTTATATAATTGCACTTTTAGGGTAGTTGTACTCATGTTATGACATCAAAGTTTGCTAAAATAAACTGTGAGGAGGATGTTCATTCCAATCTCATTCTCTCAATCTTATCACTGAGAATATTGTAGTGTTTTTTTGTAAAGGGTTACAATTTATCTTCTCTATGAATAATATTGGTACATATAGTTTGGAATTTGCCATACCAAATGGAATCTATGCAATGTGAGCTTTTACCTCCTACCTCATTTTTCAATACTTCCAAATTTACATTAATGCGTTTAGAAGAACTCATTTTTTGTTTTAAATATATGAAAAAGAACTAGTGACTAATACTTGGTATCACTAATGTCATTAAGTAACAAGATTTTGGGCTTAGGAAACTATAAGAAATAGAACAAGCACAATAAAAGTAAAAGGCAACTCAATACTTTTATGGCAACAAAAACTCAACCAGCTTGTAAATACAATCCTTAATATCTATAAGACATTCTTTTGACGATGTAGAAAAAAATACCTGTTCAAAACCATTGACAACTTTAACCAGTTTAGATGAATATACTTTGTGAGGCCTACCCTGCACTATCTCTTCCTTTTCCTCAACATAAGCAACACGAAGAGATGGATACCTGCAATTAACACGTAAGGTTTATTGTGTGCTTATTTTATAGCAACAAGAAAGTCATCTTTCTCTTTGCTTGAAAAAGGTTACCTTGTCATCAAGTCGATCATATCTTGATAACGTGGATCATTCATAGCCTTTTGGGATGCAAATGATTGACAGGAAATAACATAGGTGTATTTCATGTCTGCTAGTGCTTCTAGACGAGCAAACAATGCGCGGTTACCTCTTTCAGCAGTCTCATAACCCTCAAGAATATCTGCTCTAACAGAAACAGTCATCAAGTTATTTGATTATGTTAATTTTTTTTCCCTATATTTCTTTTCACCATATAGACAATGTTACTTATACTTGGTCACTGACCTTCTTCTTCAGCCATGTCAAGAAATGCTTGTAATTTTAAGGCTTCTCTGTAGTACATCATCCCTCTAACTGTAAAAAATATGATTGCAGTGATCACATAATGACTTATAATTGAATGAATATCCAAACGAAAATAGCAAGAAAACTGAACCTGTTCTGCTTAGTGTTTGGCCACGGAATGAAGCCCACAGTCTAAGATCTTCCACTTTGTGTTCATCTTCTAAACTTCGTCGGTTTTCACAACCCATGCGTTCCAGAAAATTTGTCCATTCATCTATTGAAATCGCAGTAACAATTTATGATATAATTCAAATAGAATGTTTAAGATACACATAATTTCACATGTAAAGAACCTGGATATATCTTTTGCATGTAGAAGATGATGGAGTCCTCCTCTTTATCTGAACCAAGCTCCTTAACCGAAAAATTAATGTCCTCGATGTAATGTGGAGTTATAACACTGCCAATCACGTTATATATATAAGAGAGGGTTTTGTTATTGAACTACAGGACTATAACAATTTTCACTAATCCTTTTTTTACTAGTTTTTAAGTCATTATGTTATTTATCTCTGAAGTGTTGTTTCTTAGTTTGATGTGCCTGTCACTGAATAAAGAAATTCTCATTACGTCTTTTATGATTGATGAATGTTGGATAGTAAGGTTGGTGTGGTTGGTTCAGATTAAATATTAAGTAGTGTACAATTTATTGTCAACCTATAGAAGGAAATGCAATGGTGAGATATGTAATTACCAGAATGGCATCATATTGTGAACTTTTGGAGCATCAGGCATATCTGTGAACAGAGAAGTAGCAAAGAATGATATGCGTCTTCGAGCATCTAAGTTTGCAGGCACATCCATTGCTGTTTCTTTGACCGTAAGCAACAAATGAAAACGCTTGATCTGCCATGAACAGGTTGATTATATCAGAGCATAACAAGAGTTGATTTCTTTCTCATTACTATGTAAATGTGCCAGCATTTTTAGGTGAAGTTGTGAGTATAATAACCAGTCCCTTATGAAAAGAGAATGAATGACAAGAAAACGTTATAGGGGTATTAAGGATCACCTTTTCCATCATAGGACCGTTTTCTGGCAACGGAAATTGGATAGAATTCTCATTGGAAAATGGATAAAAATCCCTATTCATTTCCACGGTGTCAAATAGTTGATCATCATTTCTAAAATAGACAAAGCCACACTCATTTTGTTCGGGAAAGTGGAGCATATCCAATATTCTGTACAGATTTAGTAAGTCATTAGAAGCTGAAGCATAGTAATATATTAAAGGACGAGATTGTTAAGCAACAATACCTGGAATCAACCATCATATCATTTGCCACCAATTCAAATATATCTAGCAGGGCTTTCACAACTTTGTGCTGATTGTCTTTTTCTCCTTCCATCTTAAGGAATTTATATCAAAGTTACTAGGACTGAAAGTTACAGATCATGCAAAATTTTTCAATAAACTTATCCTTTAGTTTAGGTCTAGGAAACAATTACCAGAAGTTCAGCTAGCTCAACAACTTTAGCATGTAGGGCTGGGAGAACTTTCATGTTAAAGTTCTGCAGAAGAGTTGTTTCTTGGAGACTCTTTTCAATTTCGCTCAGTATATCACATATGATCCTATTGTCCATAAATAGGGTCAGATTATCAAAAAGAAAACTACAGTAGTTCAAGAAGGAAGATTGAAATCCAGGTAAACATTCTATTTCTTTTTACCTTTTCTCCATGCTACCCTCAACCAGAATTTCAAGAACATATTTTAGAGACTGGTAACACTCTCTTACAGCATAAAACATGTATTTGTCTTTTGTGATTTTCTTCACAAGAATCTCTTCCTTTCCCTCAAAATCTTTAGCAATGGTCAAAGCTGTAGAAAACTAGAATATGTACAAGAGGAGTTCATTAATGAATAAGATGTACATGTACTAATTCTACAACTGTAATCTCATACTATTTTGGTTGAAAGTACTACCTTATATGCCAGGAGGAAAACGGGCCAACGAACCTTGGAAGAAAACAATTCAGAAGACACAGGCATCATCATCAAATCCATCTCTCTGTTCAAAACAAATCACTGTGAGGTGATTGAAACATAGCAGTGCTAGAAAGTTACAATAAACAATACCTGTTACTGATCAAGTCTTCAAGACGTAGCTGATTTACTATTTGATTCCATACTACAACAAATTTGGCAGTGGCATTTTTTTCATCCGGCAACTGCAACACAAATTACTGATCAACATAAGAGAACAGGTACACTGAAATAATGTTATCTTAAGATTGCTAATTTAGAACACACCTTCTGAAATATATTGCTGAGGAGACCTTTTCTTTTCTTTTTACCACGTTTGGAAGATGGTGGGATCAGACAGACGTTGAATGCTGAAGGTAAGGAGTCAAATCTACTTCTAAGCATTCCGAGTGTTCTTATCTATTTTCAAATAAGAAATATAAGATGACCATTTCGATTCTGTGGGAAATCAAAGAAACAAGCAAATAAAAACCAGAGCTTACCTCACCAAGGTGATGCAGAATGCCATAAAGTCCACCAATTATTGTACAGAAAACAGAATACCAAATTTGTGTGTCCATAAAATATACCTTTAATAAACAAAGAATGAAATGTTATTAACTATCCACCAATATTGTTTTCTTAAATTTGAAGGAATTTTATTTAAACAAGTAATTAGAGATGACAATGTGAGACGGATCGACTGGCATAAAAAAACATGGGACGAACTAGGATTTGAATACTTCAATCAGTAGTACATGTTTTCCACCAAGGCTAAATTTTAAAATGATGATTTGAAATTAAAAGCAAAGAAGTCTACGAGTCAGAGCAATGATTCCAACTCACAATTACTACAGGGCTCCATACAGCTACAATTGCACCAGCATTGCTCTTGACTGCAGCACATTCCAAACGTTTATCAGCGACAATAACGATCCCTCGTGTAATGAAAACAATTAGAAATGCACCTTACCTCTTGGAAAAAGCTCATGCCATTCATAATGAACCCCAATTTTCATAATCTGTCTGGTAGGTGCTATGAGTGGTTTTATCTGCATGCATTCATATTGCATTGCTCACTAAGAGTAAGTTGCTAAATAATGAAACCAAATTCATGTGGTCGCATAATCGTGTTCTGTTATTATTACCTCAAAACTGTAGCTAAACAAAAATTTACAAGATAACACCAGTATCCAGAATAGTGTGTACCTGTATTGGAAAAAACAAATTCACCATATTTATATAAAATATAAATTAAGATGGATACACTAAAGTAAATAATCAGAACAAATCAGCAAGGTACTGTACTTTAAAACGGAAACCTGGTCTTCCTGCATCCCTCGACCAACATAGATTCTAGGCTGTATGATAAACACATGGTGACACTCATGTTACAACATATATGACATGAATGAATATTAAGTCAATTTACATGCACATGTAAATCACTCGAAAATAATTTATACTTGTGAAATTCTTGAGCTGATAGACGGGTGATGAAAAAGGAACAAATCAAAGAGATGTAGTCCTCCCAAATGAAGGAACAGAAAGAATAAAAATTCATTGCTCTAAAAGATTGCGTATGTATAGTAATATCACTAAAATGATGTTAAAAAAAATCACATTTTTGGGTACATGCACTCATTAAAACAAGAAACAGACAAAAGTAGACGCTGAAATGCTTACAGAGATCTGGAGTGTAATTGTATCAGAAGTTCACTAAATCGCAAATTAGTCTAGCAATTCTGCAAATTTAACTTGGTGTTCGAAAATATAGTAATATATAAGAGGAACTTACCTGAGTCCACCAAGACAAAAGTCTGCATATCTTGTAATTAGAGACCTCAATATACTTGGCAACAGCAGGGACAAAAAATAACACAACTTGAACTGCATTAGTTGTCAGGTATATTGCCGCTGCAACCATATAGGAAGTAAAGCACCATTCCTCAATCAAACTTCCATACTTGGTGGAATAACAAGTATATTTTCTTCTCGAATTAGCATAGCATACAGGAAGGACAATAGTCCATATAATGGCTAAGACCAGCTTCGTCACTAGTTTCACCTTTTGAGAATATTCCATCGTATGTCTTGCTTTCCACAAAAGGGCAATGTCTAAAATTGCTGTCATCAAAACATGGCAAACTTTATTATCTTGATTATATGAGACGAAGAACAACGGGCACACTGTTTATATATAATTTCAAGAATGTTATTAGGAGAATTGAAAACTACACGGTAAACTAAACTTTTGGTCCTTTAACTTTTTTTTTTTATGTTCAGTTTAGTCCCTGACTTCTAAAATTTTCACTGTAGTCCTTTAAGCTGTAATAATGACTTATTTTGATCCTTTCCATCATATACAGTTAACTAAAAAAGTTAATATAATCTGATGTGACTGTTGTGTGTGTATGTACATGTTACTGAGTTAACTATTTCCAATTTGGTAATATTTCTGTTTGAAAAAGAAGAAATTAATCATTGAGATGTTACCGTTATGGTTGTGGTAGGATCTTCCTCCCCAAATTGGCAAATTAGGGTTAATGTTGAAATTCTCATAATTTTATAACTTTTAGTTGAGTCCATATAGAAAATAACTTCCCAATATATATGTTTGTTATCAAGAGAGTATTCACTAAAATCCTACATTGAATAGTATAAAAAAAGATAAAAGTAGAAAACTACTATAAAGTGAAGAGTTATGTTGAGAGTTGTCATCATAACTTAATTAGTAAGTGTCTTGGGTGCCTCTTGGGTGTAAGGGTAAGGATAGTTGTGTGTCATACAACTTTTGCCACCAAATTATATGAAAAGGTTTGCAAGTTTATCTAGAAAAATTTATAGTAATTTAACTTTTGTTAAGTATTTCTGAATGTAATGGTGCCGAATGACATTAAATGCGACATTTGTGGGGTATGTCATTCTTCTCAATATAGTTTTGTCCCACAAGGAAGAAGGGGAACCGTTTTGGACAGCTCCTCCTTAAAAAGTTGCTAATAAAGTGTAACATTGATACCGTAGTAGCAAGTTTACTTCTATATGTTTCATCCAATTAAACAAACTTCAATGCCAATTAATGATATAAAAGAGCACCATACCTTGAATAAGTTTTAGAGCTGAAGAGGTGATGAAGATGCTAATAATATCCTCAAATACTATTGCATCAAACAACTGCAGTGGCGAGCCCAAGTCATGACAAGCAATGATTATTATGGCCTGAGAACCAACAAAAGTCAAATTTCAAGATTATATATTATAAGTAGCTGAAATTTGTATATTATCTGCACTGGATTTTGAGTAAACCTGAAGGGATAGAATAAAAAAGCTCCACATTCTATCAAAGCTTCTAAAAATTTGCCAGAATGAACGAATCTCTACAAAATTTGTCTTCCCCAGCCATTGTGGTTCATGGATTTCCTCTGTTTTATCCTGTGCATGGGAAACAAATAAAAACCAGTATATTATTCAGTATAGAATGGTATAGTGTATTACAAGAGAAATTGAATAACTGGGTTAACATTTAATTTGTCAAGTGGGAGTTCAAAAGACTCAATTCATGGTAGTTGTATCAAATGAAAAGAGGGTGTTTCAAGATTTCAACCTGTGTGACCTAGAGGTGACAATGCTCAAGCATTTGAAATTTGAAATGTCAACATATAGCTTTAGTTTAATGGGTCAAATTCACCAATACAAAATCTGAAGTATAATGCATTTGAGAATCTGGGAATCACCTCTGTTTCTTCTTCATCCCTCTTTTCTCTTTTTTTCTTCCCTTTTGTTTTACCAGGTGACCTATCAAGATCATTCTTGACATCTGGTTTTGGTTTAGTTCTAAGTTTTACAAAGAAAAAGTCATGATCTAGACGCATGGGCCAACCAATTTTGAAACACTCAGGAGACCTGCATATGTCGAACAACAGTAAGGATCTGATGATATGGAATGAAAGGAAAATGAAAAGAAGTGGAGAAATCTCAGTCTAAATGTAATGCTGACCAGAAATACTCATTCAGATCATCATAGTTTCTCCATATAGAATGATCAGCTGCCCCACCATTGCTATTGTCTACTTCCTTTTTATTCAAAATAAATTAGTTATATTGAAGAAGACGATCCAAAACAAAAGAAGGAATAGATTAGATATCTGATACTACCTTTCTTATGACAGTGTATATTGGTGTCACAACATTGTTAAGGAAAGACTCTGGTTCTCCTCCATACGCAGGCATGACCTTTTCCCATGTTGTTAAGCTGATAGCACCACTTAAAATACCGTGCAATTCATATGCCATCTTCAGAACTCACAAAAGAAGGAAAATAAATTAGACAATAATCACATGATGTAATGTTGTTAGAAATTTCAGCCAGTGAAGAACATAGTTGTATTCCTGAGTGCATTATATAACTTCATCATGCATGCTAACTCAGTTTTCTGTGATAAAAGAATAGCAATGATATAAACTTATTAAGATTCTATCAACAACAAAAAGGTACTTACATGGATCAAACAACACTACAATGTTCTACTGTGAATCAAGGATTCAAGATTCTACCTATGAACTAAATTTCGTTACATACCCTTTGCTCATGAAATGTTTAAAAATTTCAAATGGCATTTGTAGTATCACATAAAAACAAAAGATGTTTTCATAAACCAATAGACACTTGTGGAGTTTCAACATACATGATGAAAAATATAGCAGAGACATTCCGGCATGAATCTCAAATTAGCTGCCTCCCCCCATATGAGCAGGTAAAGCCCAATGTACAAAATTTTATATTGCTGGGCTTCCTGTTTCACAAAAGGTAAACTGCAACACAAGTAACAGGCTTACTAAGTAAAAACAGAAGGTCAGAAAAAAAAAATAATGTAGACAAAACAAATTATGGTTCAGAGAAAAAGAGAAAGGTAACACCCTGTATTTTATCTGAAGAACAAATACAGTATAAATTATTGAAAGTTACAACAGAATTGGATCAATAAACATACCGTATATTGCTTTTTCTCTCTAAAAACTTACACCAGTTGGTATAGTTTTTGAAAAACTTTCTCATCAGTTCATCCACACCTCCTTCCCCTAACTGGTTTATAAAAAGGATGATATAGTTTATATTGTCAATTATCATAAAGTAAAATCAAAACATACATGTTCAAAAGCAAATGCACCTTCAAAACAGATGTCTGGTTGTGAGTTTGACGAGTCTGCATGTTGGATAGGAGTAGAATAAGATGTTCCCTTTGGTTGGCAACATTGGCTTCCTGAGGTCAAGCACAAGTATAGAATGAAAAACAATGAAAGACTAGAAAGAGCAATGCTGATCATACATTGCTAAATGATGTCCTCAAAACTGAACAAATAGGGAGTAATTTTTCTTTTTCTATGCAACAATCAAAATTTTAAAGAAAAGTTTGAGTCCAATTTAACTAGGAAAAGTGACCTGAAATCCAAAACAATGCTGAAGAAAATCAAATAGATCCACAAAGGCTCCATGCTTATTGAAATCTTGGGCTGGGGGTAAACCACGAACGTTGCGAATAACTGCAATGGCAGCCTTAATCTGTATCAATTTTGTTAGTGGAAAACTCAGTCCATTGAATTAAAAATGAGTCTTGTGTTGCTTGGACATAAGATATCAATGAAATGGGAAAATGTGAATCATTCAAGAAATGACAGACCTCAGGTTGCTGCATAATGGCATGCTGAATATCTCCTTGCTCAAGTGGAAGAATGTTAAATTCAGTTTTTCTATGGATTCCATTTCCTTGAATAAGTGCCTATATTATAAAAAGTGAGAACTCTAAGGTAAAGAAATGCATGGTAAATTCATATTATTCTTATTTCTGACTAAGCAGATCATGAAATTACTAGGAAAGGGAAGATTCACCTGAGAAGCAGCTGGATCTGTAACTGTCTTTAGCACTTCAAACAGAACAGAAGCAATATCTCGTGCATTTATCAATTTCTGTCTTCGACTGTTTGAATATAGCATCATATGAGTCGGTTTAGTAGGCAATTAAGGTGTTTGAAAATTTTTGTTAAATGGGAAAATGAGGTAATTCAAAGTTTAAGCATGCTTAGGTACCTTTGTTCTAGATCGAATGCTTTATCATGTCTGATATAATAATCCCTGTAGGCACGGTAAACACTCTTAAGTTCACGAATATCACTTGTTCCCCTCTTTTTTGTAACGTGCTCATCCTGTATGTCACAATTCACAAAACAACATGCAATGTTTAACTCCCTAACCTTATAACCAAAACTAGGCATCAAGTATTAATCCTATAGATGTTTCTGATAGAGAAAATATAAATGGAAACTAATTGAAAACTTTTTATCTCATGTTTTTCTTGGGTATATAGATAAGTCACAACTCCAAAGCTCAAATAGATCATGACTTCAAATTTATCTGAAACAGAGACCATTCTTACTTTTACATTCATTTACTGCAATACTTGATTTTGCTATAGACTTGTTATATTAGGCAATAAAATCTGTTGAATTCATATTCACATCGAAATGAATAATCTTGAAAAGGAGTTTCAACATTCTTGTTTACCTGTTCAAGTCTATGAAGTAGTGAAGTTTTGAATTGTCTAACACCCCTTCCACTAGAATTTTTGTCCAAGTTGTGTGCAATCACAAAGGCATGAACACGGCCTGCAAAATTTGGTTTACTGGGACAATTTTAAATGCATATATTGATGATAATCAACGGAGAATCTCATTTTGGTCAAGTAAAACACTACCTACAACACAGGAATATATAAAATTCTAATGGGAAGTCTTTCATGGCTTTATGGCTTACAATCAAAGCGAAAAGTCCAACACCTAAAAATTGCACTGTGCATGGTACAACTGTTTACCAATTGTAGAATGATTTAAACAAGATAACAAAATCAGGAATTTGAACAGCACGGATAATTCTCCTCTCCTTATTAGGTGTAAACTTTTATTGAGATAATTTGCGCTTTTAGTGCAATTTCTGGATTGAGATTAAGGCATTTGATATATAAATTGAGCCTTCTTTCTAACTTGTATTTATTTGCCACAGTTAGTAAAAATACACTTCAGTGGAAAATTGATTAAGTCATCCCCATTATGTAACAACCACTGGCTGTGGCCGTGACCTTCTAGTCCTAGATACTCATGTCCCAGTAACTAATCATCATTTCTTTCAAAGGACATTAAAAATCCCACTTTATGCACTCTCCTTTACACAATAATTCTTCATGGAGATAAAAGAAAGGACTCTGTTTTCTAAGTATAAAAAACATGGTCAATCGAAGTTCACACATTTCAGAAGAACCAAGAAAGAAATGAACGAAGAGAGCCAGACAAAGACAATGAAAAGGACTCACAAAGATATGCAACACGAGGCTCCTCCTTTCCAAGCAAGTTAGCCACTCGAAGGAACCTTTGAATTTCGGAAGCAAAAACTGTTGGCAACCTTTCACTGTCAAAGGGTTCTGGAGCATATTCCTCGTTGCTGCTGCCATTGGTAATGGCCAACGTGACATGGGGTGCCTCTGATGTCGATGCTGATGCTGTTGATGTCTCTCCTCGTTCGAAATAGATGCCTTCAATGGGTTCTGCAGGCACAATCTCTGACATTGCTCTGAGCTAAGAAACCAGCAAAAGGGTGATGACACGCATGCAAGGTATATATGTTGAATCTTCTCCATAGTGTTTGCTTAGTGAGGTAAGCTTTGGTGCACTTTGCTTTGTGGACTAATTGGAAAGTTGAATGCATTCTTTTACTTTTTCTTTTGGACCTGTTTCTGATTTTGTTTTAGCTTTAGAGTGTGTGTGTGTGTGTGCGCGCTTTGCTTTGTGCACTGATTGCAAAACTTAATGCCTTCTTTTTCTTTTGCTTTTAGAGCTGTTTTGTTTTGGCTGTAGCATTCTTTCCCTCTAAGAAGATGAAGGAGGGAAAAAACATAAACAAAGACACGTGTTCCTCACTCACTGCTTTCTTTACCACAAACACGAGTTGTTAATTCTGAATATATAACATTATACTGGGTCCTGTAACGTGACATGTTTTCCCATAAAAAATTTCTTAATGCTTAAGAAAGTAAAAGAAAAAAGTGGCCACAACTTTTTTCTACCGATATTGTAATCCACCCCACTATAGTAATCTTATTTGCTTCATGCAAATTGTTTTATAATAAGGGCTCACTGAATATCACATGCGAGAGAAATGTTATTTGCACAACAAATTTTACAACAAGTGGAGAAAGAAAGAGAATTAACAACAGAGAGGAGGCATATAGAGAAAAAAAATTGCTGTAAATAAATTATTGCATGATTTGTTGTACAACACAATTCGAAATTTAAATGGAAAGTATGACAGCTTATTAAAATGACAGAAAAAGAAAATATAAACATTAAAAAAATTTGAAGGGTATACAAAGCAAAATACAAAAATACCTTAGGTCTCTAAAGTGAGCAAATAAATAACAAATTAATTAACATAAAGACTGAAAGTTGGAATTAAAAATTGTGATTCATGAGATTTGGTTGAAGCGTTATTATCTTTCCAGCGTGGTATTAAGGTCACCATCCTAACAGTGTAGTTTCCGCTGTTCTTATGAATATTGTAATTTTGAAAGTCTTGGAGCAGTGAGTTTCCATGACAGAAACTTGAAGTTGCAACTCTTTGAGGAGTTGAGAGTGTGAAGAAAGATGAGAGAGGTAAGCAATATATACAGAAAAAAACTCACAAGCCAATTATCTTTATTACCAATTTTTTGTTTTAATTCCTTTAACTTGAAAGAAGCAATCTCATTTTCATTTCATGTTGCGCATCACATCTATGTCTCTTTTCAACATGATGGAGTGGCATCGTATCTAGTAATTTGTATTTTATTTAGGTTGCAAAAGGATTTTTGAGCTTGTTAATTGTTATTGACTTCAAACCATTCATGGCTTTGATAACAATGACTCCTTGGGTTGTGAATGCCTTTCAAAATGGATCTAAGGCTGTTCTTTCTGGGAGTTTCCTCTTTTGTCGCTTATTTAATTACATTTATTTAATTTCTCATTGCCACCTGTGTTTCTGTCAAAGTCAAAGGTCTTTCAAACTTATGTGTTGTTCCGATTGTTCTCGGAGCACTTTTTAAGTGAGTTAACTATACGAGTTGACTCAGGGTTGTGCTAAAAAGTCGTTAGTTCAATCCGCTTCACATTTCGGTGAATAGGAAATTTTAAAATTTGGTATTACGAATCGGTAGATAAGTGAGTTGATTTATTTGCAAATATTTTAGTTTTTGTAATTTATTTTATATATTTATTGTACTATAATAAAAGTAATTTGACACAATTTATTTTTGATAATAGTGGAATCAAAATATTCACTTGATTCTTGAAATATTTTTATAAAGATAATTGTTAGAGATTAAAATATTAATGTATTTAATTTGACAAATAAATAAATTAAACATTCAAACTATTTAAATATTATTGAACAATATTTTAATATTTAAACATATCAAATTGTGAACCTATATAATTAAAAGTAATAAATATTATAATAAAAAGAAATTAAAAAATTGTAAAAAAAATAATAGTGTTGGTTTTGGATAGTTGACCTGCAACCTACCTTTAATCGAGCTCAAATCTGTTTATTCTATGGATTAATTAAGAGTGTGTTTTAGAGGGTGTTGAAAAATTAATTTTGGAGTAATTGATTGTTGGATGCAGAAGCTGATAATATTATCTTCTCTTTTAATGTGAACTTTTTAGTTCAAAATCAATTTTAAAATCAAACAAATCATGATTTTAGATTGAAAAACTAATTACACATACGTGAAACCAAATACACTGTAAATCACTTTAATTCAACGTATTTTAAAAAATCAAATAAATTTTTTTCAGCCTAACCTTATTCAAACCAATAATGAGTTAGATTGACTCACGGATTATTGTCCATTTTGACATCATTATTGATAAGGTAAAAGGTGATTTTTGTATCATGATATGTGGGAAAAGTGTCAGAAATTTAGGTGGTGTTGGGGATGCAAAGTATGTTAATAGTGCTAGAGTTTTATTTATGAACAATAGGCCTCAACTGAAGAAGCAGAGAAAGGCTTTGCTCACATTTGTGTGATTTGTGGAAGAAGCCTTTTGGACCCAATTCGGCTCTGTTGTTTAGGATGGAAGGTGAGACATTATCTTGATTATTATTAATATTATTTTAGTTTAGTTTCACTCTAACACAACCATACATACACCATTGTTCATATCATTATATCATTATCAAAATGAGCATAATTCACATTTCAATTAACCTTTGTCATATGGGGATAACAGCCACCACCTTGTGTATTACATATTATGTATTACATATTACATAATTCACATATATAAAAGTGTTTTGTGTATTTGTAGTAATTTTAATTTTAATCTCCATGTCTCTTTTAGCTATAGGCTTAATTATTGGAAGATTGTTGGGAATAGTCCAAGTGTGAGTCAAAGTTCCACATTGGATAGAATAGACAAAGTTAAACACTATATAAGAATAAAGACCCATAACATCATTGCCATAAGGTTTTAGTGTTAAAGTGGTGTCAAATACCTTATATGTGTAAGACTAATGTCATATAACCATATGGAACCACAATCTCTCAATGACTATAACCATAACCAATATATAACCAAAACATATGAAAGAATATATAACCCATCAGTGGTATCAAAGTTGATGGTTCGGAGTGATTGACCGCATAACCATAACACAAAAAAAGGGTCACTAAAGGACTGACTGCATAACCAGTTAAAAGTGGTGTCAAATGTCTTATATGTTTAGGGTTTAGGGTTTTGGGGTCAACTTCAAGATCTTCTCTCCTCCACAACAAGGGTGTCTTCTTATCAAAACTAGGGGTGTGATGAGAAATCCCTGTAGGTTAGGTGCCTCTTAAGCCCTTCTTTCTACTACAAGGTGACAACCTAAAAAATGGAGGTATCACTAGCAAACCTACAAACACAAGAATGCAAACAAAGGTTGGAACATTAAACACAAGAGAAAATACTAAATGAACTCAATGGAATAGGTTAGGAAGAGGTCTCCCTATTGGTCATGCTTCTAGTAACTCTCTTAGGAATAGTCTCTCCATCCTCACGAGGACTCATAGACTCATCAAAACTCATTTTTCCTACTGTATAAGGAACACAAGAAACATAGAAAGATCCCCTTTCTCTAGAAAACATCATTGGTTGGAAATCTTTCTACTATGCAAAAGTTTCCATAACACAATAATTAGGTAAAAGAAGAATTTGTTGGTGTTATGTGACTGTAGAAGGGGGGATGAATAGAGCTTGTATACAAATTTAAACAATTTTTGCGCAAACAAAATAATTAAAGTAAAAACATAGGGAGATAAAAGCACACAAAGATTTATATTGGTTCACCTACCGTCGAGGCTACGTCTAGTCTCTTAAGCAACTTGCTTAATATATTCCACTCAATTCTCTTGACTAGAAACGAGCATCACCTTCTCCAAGTTACAAAAAGTTTCAAACTCTCTAGTATCATGAGTACAAACCTCTCAAGGCTGCACCAAGTACAAACCTCTTTAGGTATCACCTTCTTAATCTCCCCCTAAGATCAAGAGCACTCAAATGAATATTACAACAATTACTTTCAAAGTAAGAGAGTTACAATTCAACTCACAGGTTACAACTTCAGTTGGTAAAATGTGTTTTGTCTCAACCGAAATTCTCACAATTCACTAATGATATAACAATTTCTCAATACAATGATCATAGATGTATTAGAGTTTTTCTCACAAAGTTTAGAGTTTTGTCTTTTGTCAAGTATGAAGAAGAAGTTATCATTTTTCATCCTTTATATAGGTGTTGCTTTGATAACCGTTGAGGATTTGAGTTTCATAGCTTCATCACAATCTTCATGATTTCTCTCAATAAGGAATGACTTGATCAATTCTTCACTTTGATTCTTTAGAGTATTTCTTCAACATCATTATTTGAGACTTTAATTATTTCTTGCTAATGCTCTAAGTAATATCTTCTTTCCCTTCTTGTGTGAGCATGATCTTAATTCGAATTTTATTTTCCTGCAAAGTTCATCATACATCCCTGTAAAGGAAGTTTTGTGCAATATGATTTTGTAATTGAATCTAAGAACAATGATATATTCCAATTGCAATCAATCAATAATTTGGTCTGCAGTGATATAGATTATTTCCATAAATTCATTTGACTTGACTGTTTAATTCAAAATTATTCTTTTTTCAGAGTATAATTATCAAATCATAATTCTTTAACGTTGTGGCTCATATAATCAATTCTCAATTTTAAATGATTAGATAAAATTACCAATTCAAATAATGAATTAGAGATTAAAAGAAAGAAATGACTTAGCCAATTAATACAACTCATTCTAACTCGTCTAACACGTGTAGAAATCCTATACTTATTTTTTCGACTGGTTTGGTCAATGCACTCGTCTAGTGAGTCTACATTGTTTATGTCGTCTAATCCCTTGATTGTCTAAGGGCTTGAGTTGTCTAGTGACTTGGGTCGTCTAGTGCCTTAGAATGTCTAATGCCTTGGGTCGTTTAATGCATTGGGTCATCTAGTGAGCTCATTTGGTGGTATCCTCTAGTTGTACTTGTCTACTGCATAGACTCATCCAATGCCAAGACTTGTCTACTACATGTGCTAGACTTCCAGCTTATATCAACACTTATAAAACTTAAGTATTAGAGATTAAACATACGAAAACATTTGTCCAAAATATATAGTTTAATTTACAAAACATGTTTGTCAAATATTTCAAATATATGTACTAATTAGATATTTCAAATATTTCCTCGTCTGGTTGTATGAATGTTTAGTATCATCAAAACTATTTTAACTCGGGGACTCGTCTTCAACAAAATTTGCTGTGTAGAAATGACTCTTAATAGGATTCATCAACTGTCTAGATGTTAAGCCATATAAGTTCAAGAAATTCACCACAACCCTTAAAAATCTAACATTTCCTCTAAGAACACAAAAATCTCATATGTAGAGAGAACATGGGAAGGAAGTTGAAAACCTTTACGACCCGCCATAGGAAGCACCATTTTCTCCTGGACTAGCTGTGTTAAACATCTATTAAGCACCTCTTCTTCCAAGCAAAGAGGAATAGGGGAAAAGGGACCACCCTGTTTAACACCTCTCCCACAAGAGGAATAACAAACCAATCTTCCATTCACTCTTAGAAAACGAAAAAGATTTAAGAATATAAAAAATCCATGAAGAAAAAGTTACGTGATAACCAAAACGTTCCAGCACTTGAACCAAAAAATGCCAATTAAAATTGTCAAACACTTTAGGAATATCAATTTTAACTACCACATTGACTCTTATATTTTTTAGACAACATTTATGGCCTCCAAAGTAACATAAATACAGCCCTTGGTGTTTTCCCTTTATAAAACCATTTTTGATTAGGGAACACTATTCTACTAGCTATGTCAGCTAGTCTATCAACCAAATTTTAGAGATAACTTTGAATCTAAAATTAGCCACAATAATAGGTCTAAAGTTTTGAATATTCTCAACCCCTAAAATTTAAGGTATTAGAGATATCACATTAGAATTCATCCATAGTAGCATGACCTAACCCCTTTTGAAAATTTGTTACACTGCTTTGCAAACATCATCACCAATGATATCCCCGCAAGCCTGATAAAAACAACCACCAAACCTATAAGAACTTAGAGCACTATCACCATTGAGGTTAAACACAACACATAATTTCCTCTTTCCCAAGACATTGGATCAACTTTTGATTTTCATCCTCGGTAACCAAGCTAGGAATACACTTGGAAACAAAATGTTGCATCTCTAAAACAGAGCAATTAGCCTGAGCATTATCAGCATATAAATTGGTATAAAAGTCCAGAATATGTTTTTCAATTTGGCTAGGATCGTCCAGATTTTGACCATTATAAACTAATTTTTGAATGGCACTAGCATTGGTCCTTTTTTTCATTACCGAATGAAAAAAAAGGCAGTACTTTTTGTCTCCATCCTTAAACCAACTCATCTTAGCTTTTTTCCTTCCAAAAGCTGGCTTGGCAGTCTAGTATAAAATCTATTAGAATTGTATTTAGTTGTTCAGACTTGTATTTTGTTCTTTTCTTTTTCTGTTATGTGTTGTTTAGTTTATGCTTATTTTCTTTTCTGTGTTTTAGGTATTTTTACAGTTTTCTGTAAGTTGTGGCAGTTCATTTGGTTTTGGTAACTGTCCACAACTGCTCTGTTTTACTATTAATCAGAGTCTATGTAATATAGACTCATGTATGTTTCGTTCACTGTAGTTTTTTTTACTCAATCAATGAAACACTTTCCTTAGGTTCAGATCTTGGTTTATGATGGCTTCTTCTTCCCACACTTCCCCAAACCCTTTCTTTTCGCATCAAGTTACTGAAAAACTTGATGATACTAATTATCTTCTTTCGAAGCAGCTGGTTGAACCTGTTATTAAATCACACAAACTTCATCGTTTTGTGGTTAATCCTATCATTCCTCCATGCTTCCTCTCTGAAACAGATCGTGACAGTGGTATTGTTAATCCGGCTTATGAGGAATGGGAAGTTCAAACCAACTCCTTCTCACGTGGCTTCAATCTACTATGTCCAAGGGCATCTTATCGCATGTTCTTGGTGTCGTTCATTCGTATCAATTTTGGGATCACATTCATGAACATTTTTTCACTCAAATGAAGGCTCGTGCAAGACAGTTGCACACTGATCTCCGTGCATAGAATCTCGAAAATAAATCAATGAAGGAATGCTTGGGTCATATTAAATCTATTGTTGATGACCTTACTGGAACTGGTTGCCCCGTCAAACATGATGAACATGTTGATGCAATCCTTGAAGGTCTTTCTCTTGATTATGCTGTTATCATCTCTGTCATTGACAGTAAGTTTGAGACTCCTCCTATCAGTGAAGTTGAGGCTTTGCTCCTTGCTCATTAATCTCGCACTAATCGGCATCAGTCCAAGTTCTTTCCTCTATCTGTGAATTACTCTCGTGCCACTTCTAGTTCTTCTTCACTTCGCCTCTATGGTCGTGGTCAGTTTCCTCGTGGTGGTGGTTTCCCATGTGGTGGTGCTCGATCTGCCACATGGTCGTGGTGGTCGCTATGCGAACTTTCAGTGCCAATTTTTTTCAAATATGGACACACAACAAATGTTTTTTTTTTTTTATCGTGGAGATCTTAATTTTCAACCTCCTGATTCACTTGTTTTGTTTGATCCTGCCAGCCTGTTTCGTCATCCCCTACTTCGCCTGCTTCTCTCAAGCCTTCCATATCGAGCACCCAATCTTCTTGCCCTACTACTAACGTTCTGTCTGCCATGCTTACCAATTCCACTGCTGATCCTAGAGTTGTCAAGATGGGTTGGAACCCACGAGTCAACTTAGCTCACCACGGGTTCAGGCTGAGTTGGATTGAATTTTTTTAAAAAATTTCAATACCAGTTGATTTTTGAACTGGCTCACCTAGAACTCGGCTCACCGGGTTGAATCCGTGATGAGCCGGGTTGGCACCAACCCGCACATAAAGGGTCACACAAGTTATTTTTGTTAAGTTAGGCTTTTTATTTAGGTTATGTTAGGTTGTTTTTTTTAGCCAATACATATATAATTTGTATTTTTGTGATTTTGATTTGTATTTGGATTGTATTAAAGTTTATTTAGATTTTAATTAGAATATAATTTAGTTTTGACTGAAAAAAAATAAAAAAGTTGTATTTTTTTAATTAACTGAGCCTGTGAGCCGACTCGTTTAACCCACAAACCCGTAGTTGGTCACTGTTCATTATTAACTCGTGGTCGATCGAGCCGGGTCAGGTCGAGTTACCCGTTTTTACGGCTCTAGCTGATCTGCTTGCTTTACATGGATTTCAGATTTAGGGCTTCTTTTCATGTAATTGGTGACTCTCAGAATATTCAGCAGTTTGCTCCTGGTTTTGATTTTCATGAGACCTTTTCTCCAGTTATTACACCTGTCACCATACGCATCATTGTAACGGTTGCCTTGACTAATGCATGGGATTTGTTTCATTTAGATGTCAATAATTCCTTTTTGAATGGGTCGCTTGATGAGACTGTTTATATGACCCAACCTCCTGGTTTCGAAGCTGCAAATAAATCCCTGGTTTGTAAGCTCAATAAAGCAATCTATGGTCTCAAGCAAGCTCCGTGACAGTGGTTTGATACACTTCAACACACCTTGCTGACACTAGGTTTCTCACACAGTTTATATCTTGGTTTATGTTGATGATATTCTTATTACAAGATCCTCTGCCTCTCTTATTTGTCACATTACTCATAGCTTGGATTCTCAATTTTCTTTGAAACAATTGGGCAAGCTTGGCTACTTTCTTGGCATTGAAATTCACTATCTCTCCGACAAGTCTTTGATGTTGACACAATGTAAATATCTTAGTGATTTGCTGCATCGCACTCACATGGCTGATGCTCATCCCGTCTTTACTCCTATGGTTTCTTCCGGCAAATTATCCAAGTCTGGCTCTTCTACTTTTGCTGATCCTATATTATTTCGTTCAGTGGTTGGTGCTTTGCAATATGTTACACTTACTCGTCCTGATGCTCTTACCAAACCCCTTTCTGCCACTCGCTTTCAGTTTCTAAGAAGCAAACTCAATGTTCAGGATTCTGCTCCTCCCTCACCTTGAGTTTGAGGGGCTATTAGAATTGTATTTAGTTGTTCAGACTTGTATTTTGTTTTTTTGTTTTTTTTCTGTTATGTGTTGTTTAGTTTTCGCTTATTTTCTTTTCTGTTTTTTAGATATTTTTACAGTTTTCTCTAAGTTGTGGCAGTTCATTTGGTTTTAGTAAACTGCTCTGTTTTCCTTGTTAATCAGAGTCTATGTAATATAGACTCATGTATTTTTCGTTCATTGTAGTTTTGTTTTACTCAATCAAGAATTTTCCTTAGGTTCAGATTTCCGTTTTCATCATATTCTATTAAAATCCAACTCCTCCATCAACATTTTCTCGTTAGACACGAGCTCATCCATCTATACATTTTACTTATTCTAACCCATCTTTATACTTGTTTATAACCGCCATACCCACCCTAGAGAGGGATTAAAATTACTTTATTCTCTTAAATGTATGGACTATAAAGTGAATAAACTATTTATAGAGCTTAAAGGAAAAATGAGACACCTTAAAGCCCATGTTTGTTGTCAAAAGTGGTCAAGGATCAGGTATGAACACCCACCTTTCCATGAGAGTGGGTTCAAATTCCTCTTAAGCAACTTTGTCTTGAGTAGGTGCAACTGAATGGAACTTCTTGCAGTTTACACCTATGTATCAATCCTCAAGGTAGACGTCGGCAAGAAACTTAAGCATGGCATATTGAAGATGACTCTCTGTTCTACCTCTTTTATTATTAAAAATAAATAAAGGAAAACCATATTTATAACCCAAATCATAAACTTCCAAAGAGAAAACAAAAAGTCAATTGCAGTCTTGCTGAGCGACCTCTAAATTATACACAATTTTCAGAAGAAACTGTATGCACTTGCAACAATCAACCAACATGATGGGTTTGAGCAATATAAAAACACAGAAACCAGAGAAAAAAAAGAAAATCACTACTGTATTGAATAGAAGAATACTCTGAACACAGATCACACATTCAAATGCACACAAAGAAACAATCTACATTATATAAAGACTGTAGTATAGCAGCTAGAAAATCTGTACACATTGTCTATTGTCTACAATATTAGTATAAACATACAAATGCACATAGAGAAACACTACCCAAAGAACAACACAATAAGACCCGCATAGCAAAAAGGACAAACAAAGATAAGCGACACAAGATCCTGTAACATGCCATGCTTGGCTGTAATAAATTTCTTAATTCTTTAGAAAGTAAAGTGTGCGAAAATTAAAATATTGAGTTCATTGAAAAAATAAAGTTACCAAGAATTTTTTTGCAGTGGGAATAAAATCCTCCAATTGTCCAACTGGTTTCTTTGAATCTATATTCATCCATAGCATCAGTGGTGCACTAAATTGATTGAACATAACATTTAAATGGAAAAAAAAAAGAAAAAATGTAATAGCTTATTAAAATCACAAAAAATAACTGAAAGACAAATATAGTGAATGATTAAAAAGAACAAAAATATAAAAATCAAAACCACAAAATACGATATGTAGATACCTTACTTGAGAAAATGATGGTTTCTTAATTTCCTTCGGACTATGATGTTACAATGTTAGACTCCAAATTCATACGTCTGAAAACTCAACAAAATTAGAACTATAATATAAACTCTAGAAGTTATCATGAAAAATGGAGATTCATGGCGCTTAGTTGAAGTATTAATTACCTTTTCAGAGTGGTATTAAGATCACCGTCCCAACGAAGATCTTCTTGACTCCATCCAAATCGTACTTGTGAGAGAGAGGGTGTGATTAAATTTCCATGACAAAAAGTTTGCATATTGGGACATCTAATCACACTTGCTTTTTCAAGGGCTGGAAACTTGAAGTTGTAACTTTCCCGGCAAAAGCTTCTAAGCCTTAGTAAGTGCTCCAAGTACAATTCTTTCAATTCCATAAAAACTATCTCAATTGCATCATCACCTTTATTTTCTTCTAATTTCGTAAAAACGGCATCATCTTCTTCAAATTCCATAGAAACTGAATCACTAATATTCTTATGCTTGCCAAGGGCGCCACCTCTATGACTCTTTACAACAATGTTCTCTATGTTAATAGACCTCGATATTTCAAGCACTTTAAGTTGTCGAAGCTCTTTGGCCACAACAAATGGAAATACATCATGCAGGGCACGACATCCAATAATTTGTATTTTATTTAGCTTGTGAAAAGAATTTGGACCTTGCAGGTTGTTCCATATTGATTGCAAACCACTCATGCCATTGATAAACAGTGTCTCCAAGTTTGGGAATGTAGCCTACCATCAGCAACATATCAACATATACTCTAAGTAAATGTATAAGTATGTATTTGTTAGATTCAATATGGAAGTCTAACATGCTCACCTTCTCTTGTTGGACAAATATCTCCACCAAAGCAGGACAAGATAGAATCTCAAGATGTTTCAGTTTTGTTAGTGCTCTAGCTGTGGAGGATGAGAACAAACTTTCTGTGTGATTACGATAATCGTCCTCAATCAAATTCTTCAAGTTTTTACTGTAAAAGGGGACTCGCAATTTTTCATCCCATATCTTCCCATGTGAACCGATGTTAGACAACCTCAAGTCTTCAAGGTTGGGCATTGCAACCTATTAGCATTCACAATCATATCAAAATAGTATTCTACTTGTTTATTGATAGGGTAAAGAACATTATTAAGATAAATCATATTATTTGCATAGCTATAATGAGCTAGAGAATGAGTTAGAAAATGAAATCTATGCAGACATTGAAACTTGAGTAAATTAAATGGATTGGGTTCATATTCCACATTATAGATTAAAAACCAGCATGATTGGAAGTAGTCATATACCTTTTCATTGAACAAATTATTAAGTTCATCATCCTTTTGACCATTTTTACCCCTCAATCCAAGTTGTGCTATGGTGGTTAAGTTTAGATTACCAGAAGACTTCAAATTGGGACATCCAATCACCTCTACTGTTTGCAATGATGGAAATTTGAAGTTGTAACCTTCTTGGCAAAACTTTGTGAGCTTTGGCAAATATTCCAATTTTAATTGCTCCAATTTTGTGAAAGTAATGTTATCTGGTGCGCCTTGAATATCTTCAACAATCATCTCTATCATAGACATGGATATTTCAAGCACTTGGAGCTGGAGAAGCTCCTTAGCCATAGCAGTAGGAAAAACATTACGCAAGGCATGACATCTAGTAATTTTTATTGTTTTCAGATTGTTTACAGAATTCGGAGCTTGTTGATTGTGCCATATTGACTTCAAACGATTCATGTTGATGATAACCAGCATATCCAATTTTGGGGAAGTAACCTGCCATCAATAACACAAATATAGATTTGAGCTAATACATCGGCATCAGATCTAAGAGACAAAACAATTATAAGCAATGCCAACAAGTAGCAATAGGCAGGTTAAATGATATTTCCAATAGGTGATTAAAAAAATCAAATTTGTTTCTACATTGAAACTTGTGTAAGGGTTAATGACAAAGTGCATAGTATTCTCTTTGAGGAAACTTGTAGGAGTTCAATATTTACATTGCATAAAAACATTAAACAATGAAGAATAAATAATGTGTTGATTACCTTTTGATTGAATAATGGCAACGAAATTGATCCATCATCCTTATCTATTTCCAATGGCAAACTAAAACTGCAAAGATTAGGTAGTGTATCCAAGGTAAGAGAATGCAATTTAGGGAGCACAATCATGGGAAATTCTTTCCCATCCTCAAATTTTTCCTCCGATATGATCTCTTCTAGAACATTACAGTGGGAAATTTTCATTTCCTGAAGTTGAGAAAGGTTTTTAGCAAGGGCATACGGAAGTAGTTTCTTCAACTTATAACAACTTTGGACATTAATAACTTGAAGATTTTCAAAAAACTGTGTACCAATGTCTTCCATATGATTCAGATTTTCATTCTCAAACTTTTCCTTTGATATGATCTCTTCCATATTTGTACAGTCAAAAATTTCCATCTCTTGAAGTTGAGAAAGGTTTTTAGCAAGGGAATATGGAAGTAATATCTTCAATTTATAACAACCCTGGACTTTAAGAACTTGAAGTTTTTCAAAAACATGCGTGCCAATGTCTTTCACATTGTGAAGATTTTCATCCTCAATTTTTTTCTCAGATATGATCTCTTCCATATCTGTACAGTCAAAAATTTCAATCTCCTGAAGTTGAGAAAGGTTTTTAGCAAGGGAATATGGAAGTAATATCTTCAATTTATGACAGCCATGGACTTTAATAATTTGAAGTTTATAAAAAAAAAGTGTGTCAGTGTCTTTCATATTATGTAGATTTTCATCCTCATATATGATCTCTTCCATAACCGTACAGTTGACAATCTCCATCTCCTGAAGTTGAGAAAGTTTTTTAGCGAGGGAATACGGAAGCAACTTCTTCAATTTATGACAACCATGGACTTTAATAACTCGGAGTTTTTCAAAACAATGTATGGCATTGTCTGTTATATTATGCAGATTTTCATCCTCAAGTTTTTCCTCACATACGATCTCTTCCATGGCAGTACAATCGAAAATTTCCATGTGTTGAAGTTGAGCAAGGTTTTTTGCCACAGAATACGAAAGTAATTTCTTCAACTTACAACAACCTTGGACTTTAAAAACTTGCAGGTTTTCAAAACATTGTGCTGCAAGTGGACCATAGCTTATATCTTCCAGATTATGCAGATTCCAGAGAATCAGTGTCTGTTTTGCAAATGGACCATACATATTACGCAGATCACAAAGAATCAGTGTCTCCAAATTGTAGAAAGCGTCACTGTTTTGGACATATAAATGTCTCAAATGTTGAAAAGCTTCCCTATTCAGTTCATAAAACACATCATCAGAAAAGTTAATTTTAGCTAAGCTCAAGTCCTTAATTGTAGTGAATAGCATTTGTATCCCATGGTTTAAAAAAATCTCTGTATTCAAAGAGTCAACAAGCTTAAGAGTTGTTGAAATTTCCCGAGCATCGCAAGACCAAAATGAAGACCACTTCCACATATTGCCAATAGATATGTTGTATCGTTGTAGCTGTTTAAATACATCCATATCTGTAGGTAAAACTGAAGCATCATGGATTGACAAGTCCAAAGTTGTAAGCCGGTCCAATTTCCTTAGCTCACCTAGACTTGGGTTGTTGCTTTGGCTTTCTACTCCTTCAGCCTCCCATTGTATATTACAATTCCCCATATACAACTCTTCCAAGTACACTAAGCTATATATAAGATATCTGGGGACGCTTTTTAACTGATAGCAGTTTGTTAAATTCAACATTCGAAGGCGAGTCAATTGCCCTATTTCTTTTGGGAGCTCTTGAAGTTTAGATCTTTCAAGGGAGAGAATTTCTAAACTTGTGAGTTCTGCAACCATTGTTATATCATCCAATACACACTCATATAGATTCAATGATCTAAGGTTTTTCAAGAGACGAAAAGAAGGAGGTGGGGAAGGCGCAAAGCTCATTCGATGTAAATTAAGAACCTTCACTTCTCCCATCCCAGCAAAAAAGTTATCAGGGATTGTCAATTGGCCAAGATTACTTTTCAGTGACATTTGCTTCAACTCTGGACAATCTAGCTTCTTAGGAACCTCATCTAAACTATAACAAGGCAAATTAATATAATGACATTTTTTAAGTTGATCTATATCCCATTGTTCTTTTTGTGTAAACTTTGGTACTTCATAAGTCAGGTGAGTCCTTGAGGATATTGCTTTGGCCGTGTCACGAACACTATCATGCATTCTAACATACTCAATTTCCACTTCAAGCAACAATGAAGATGCCCTAAGATCATCAATAAATTTGTAATAATTATTTCTTGCCTTTGTTAATTGGTGTGAATCTCCATATAACCCCCAATAGCATGAAAATAGTTCTCCAGTGTGTATACGGCCAGGTCCAAGTGAAACAATGAATAAGAACAATGTCCTCAGTTCATCACTTTCTAAATAACGATAGCCTAATTCCAAAGGGCACACAACTTTTTCAAAATGTCCCTTTTCATTCATCCCTTTCAATTGCTTCAAAGCATCCTTCCATGTAGAGAGGTCCTTTGTTCTTAAAGCCTTTGCTACAACAACTATAAAAAGGGGGAAACCATTGCAGCACTTAGGCACATTTTGTACAATGGAATTTATTTCATCCAATTCGACAACACTTTTGTTTGTGGAAATTGATTTGATTGCTTGATCCGCAATCTTCTCAAACAACTTCCAACTATCCTCATCAGATAGAACCTCAAGTCTAAAATTATTTTGAGTACCCATTTGACGTTTAAGAACATTAAGACGTTCAGACGTCAACAATAACTTGCATCCTTTATGGTCATCACCAAAAGGAATCCCCAGTTCTGCCAAATCAACTTGCCCCCAAATATCATCCAAAATAACAAGAATATTCTTCTCCTTGCTTATCCTTCCACGCAATTTTTGCATTCTCTCTTCTTTAGTCTCTTCATCAAATTTCAAAGCCAAGGCATCAGCAATTTGGCCTTGAATATTTTCCACATTTGGAGAATCAGTTACCTCAGCCATAGCTACAACATCAAAAGAACCATCTTTCAGGACTTCTTTAGCTAGCTCCTTCATCAGTGTTGTTTTGCCCACGCCATCAATCCCATACAACCCAATCTTGCAGATGTTAGGATCTTTCAACACTTGTTGAATTTCTTTTATTGTTGGTGGTTTAGAAATTTTGTCAAAGTTTCCTTCAGATAGGACCCGATAAATCTCTTGTGTCATCTTTTGCAATTTCTTGCTATGCTGGAGCCTAAACTGTATATTAGGAATGTGTATCGGATAATTTTCTTGAAAATCATTGAAAATAAGATTATTTGCCTCAGCAATTGTTTCATCCACTTTCTTCAGCCAAATCTGGACATTGTTTAGAATTTTTTCTCCATTTCTTTTAGCTTCATCAACAGTTTCTTGCACACTACTTTTTCTTCCCTTCAGGTTTTGAACCTCGATTATGAGCTTTTCTTGGTTACTTTTGTAGGAGGTTATGTATCCTAATTGACTTCTAACATATTCAGTCGCAGATTCACCTAATTTAAAATCCATTGCCACCACTTTCTTCTTGACTTTCTACTATTTTAAACCAAAACAAAACCCTGGAATGTATTAAAAGGAGCGAATCAAAATTAATCAACTGAAAATCACTCTTAACTCTATTGATGGGTTTATTTAATACCACATAACAAAGTGAAGAACTATGTGATAGACCTCTTATATATAAACAATATAAGAGGACAAACCAGAAGTAAAGATTCTACAGGGTCTATAATAAATAAGACAGTTATTATAATAATTGTTGACAATTTTCTTAATCAATTTGGCAGTTTTTAGTGTTTTATGTGGGACAAGCATAACTGTCTTTAGGCAGTTATGAGGACAGCAGAAAAATAGGGAAAGGGGAGGAAAAAAAGGATTAGACTAGAGAGAAAAATCAGGAAAGGGAGAGACAAGGCACTCAGTAACTTCGAAAATGTGTACTATCCTAAGGGTTGTTCTATTTCAGTTTCTGTGTTCTATGTATTCTGGTAAAGTTGGAAGGCTTGTTGGCAATGCGGGAAACCATAGCGAAAAACACTGAACATTCAAACGCAGTGCAAGCATTTGGTGGAACATTCTGGAGCAAAGGAAGCTATAGATCTACCCACAAAGACCAAAGACAAAGCATTTAAAACATTAAAAGTTGGAAGCAATAGAGAAATCCAAGGACTTGACAACACTCTCGGTGGAAGAGCTTGAAGCGCATGAGCAGCGGAGAAGGAAGAAGAAGGAGGAATCCCTTGATCAAGCACTCCAAGCAAAGGCAACCATTAGGGAGAAGAAGGTTCCTTATACTCAGAACACTCGAGGCCGAGGTGGTAGAGGCAGAGGAGGATATGAAAGAGGTCAAGAACAGGTCGGCCAACAAAATTGGCGTGGACGAGGACAAGGTGGAGGTCGTGGTGGTAGAGGCCGAGGAGGTCATTCGAACAACTCAGGAGTTGAGTGCTTCAAATGCGGTAAGTACGGTCATTTTGCTAAAGACTGCTACTCAGGAGTCAAATGTTACAATTGTGGGAAGGTTGGACATTTCGCGAAGGACTGTCGATCTGAAAGCAAGAAGGAAACGAACTTCCTTTCTGAGGATGCTGAGGAAGAAGGAATATTGATGATGTCCAGGAGATCAGGTGCCGAGCTAAGTCCGAGCTGTTCTGACAACTCAGTTTGGTACCTTGATACAGGAGCAAGCAACCACATGTGTGGGGATGAGAATCTTTTTAAGGAGCTCACCAAAGTTGACGCTGGACACGTATCATTTGGAGATGCATCAAAGGTGGCAGTAAAAGGCCGGGGTACAATCTGGTACCTGCAGAAGAACAACCGAGTTGGAGAAATCAGAGATGTGTACTATGTACCCGATCTCAAGAGCAACATATTGAGCATGGGCCAGCTGATGGAGAAAGGCTACTCGGTTCTGATGAAAGACCGAGTACTATACTTGAAAGATAAGTCAGATCGATTGATTGCTCGAGTAGAGATGAAGAAGAACAGGATGTACAAGCTGGACCTAAAAATAGTCCAAGAAAGGTGCTTGAAACTTGACGTGAAGGATGAAGCTATGATGTGGCACTTCCGGTTTGGCCACTTGCATTTTGGTGGACTAGCCGAGTTGGTGAAAAAGGAGATGGTGCGAGGACTCCCGACGGTGGAGTTTGAAAAGAAATTTTGTGAAGAGTGCGTACTCGGGAAGCATCCAAGGACCTCATTTCCGAGGACTGCCGAGTACCGAGCAAAGGAACAACTCGGATTAATTCACACAGACATTTGTGGACCAATTACCCCTGAATCTTTCAGTGGGAAAAGGTATTTCATTTCTTTCATAGATGATTTTTCAAGAAAAACATGGGTGTATTTTTTGAAGGAGAAATCCGA